>WNFC01041302.1_pt1 | contig 13086 bp, 10 predicted proteins | sample 5400541 | NCBI WGS metagenome assembly WNFC01 (sample SAMN13153342, study PRJNA577476) | soil metagenome | isolation source: 120 cm saprolite under Douglas fir tree site 2 hole 2 replicate 1 | place: USA:California | collected 2015-04-18
CTTTCAAGTTCGGCAACTGTGAAAGACGATAAATCAGCGACTCCGCCAAGCCTTCGGAAAGATATTCGCTGTCCGGTTCGGTGCTCCGATTCTGAAAAGGCAAAACCGCGATCGAGTCAATCGCGACTTCGGTATTGCGGGCGTGCAGATACATGCCGAACCCGACCGCGCCGGCAGCCAGCACAATCAGACCAAGGGCCAACGCGAATTTGTGTTGCTTGATTCCAGAGACAATGTATTCAGCGCTGGAAGCCGCATGGGCAGTGCGGGGCGACGCCGACGCCGCCGCACGAGATGCAGTTGTAGTCGCGCGCAATTCAGACGGCACAGTGCGATCGATCTCAGCATCAACTTCCAGCTTGCGTTTCAAGTTGCGCAGATCTATAAGCAGGTCTTTCGCTGTCTGATACCGTGCTTCAAGGTCCTTGGTTAGCGCCTTGGTGACGATTCGGTCTAATTCGGCGGGGACTTCATGTGTATACCGCGTTAGTGGCGCAGGCTCTTTTTGCAGAACCAAAGAGATGGTCTCGGTTGGAGTCTTGCCGGCGAACGGCACTTGTCCGGTTACCATTTCGTAGAGCACAGCCCCGAGACTCCACAGGTCAGTGCGCGCATCGACCTTTGTACCCTGGGCCTGCTCGGGCGACATGTAATTTGGGGTTCCCATCACCGTGCCCTCGCGGGTATCGACCTTTGCCCTGGTCGGCGCTTCGCTGTCGACGATGGATGGCTCAGTCAGTTTGGCGAGGCCGAAATCGAGGAGCTTAATGTAGCCGTCGCGCCTGACCATGATGTTCTCTGGCTTGATGTCACGATGAATGATGCTGGCCTCATGCGCGGACGCGAGCGCGCCGGCCGTCTGAATCGCGACCTCCAGCCCCTCGGCCAGCTTCATTCCCTTGCTGATGCGCTGGCGCAGAGTCTCTCCGTCAATGAACTCAGTCGCGATGAAATGAGTGGCCCCGGTAGTGCCGATTTCATAAATCGTTAGAATGTGCGGGTGATTCAAAGCGGAAGCTGCTCTCGCTTCCTGAATAAACCGCTCCAGGCGGAGTTGGTTTGACGCCAAAGCTTCAGGCAAAATCTTGATCGCGACGGTCCGACCCAATTCGGTATCGAGCGCCAGGTACACCTCGCCCATTCCGCCCTCACCAATCTTTGAGCGGATTTCGTAGCGGCCGAGTTTGGTGCCGGCGACGAAGCTCATGTCGGCAGAACTACCGATGCTGGATGACTAGCGCCTGAGAACGATCAATATTCCCGCAACGATGCCGAGCACGGCCAAACCAGTAGTGACCGTTGAAGAGAGTCTCATGTTAAGCAACGGCAAGAGTCCGGTAAGAATCAACCATAGGCCGAGTAAGAGCATTCCCAGATTTCTGCCAGCGAAACTTGTCAGTGCCATGCTTCCTCCTTTTAATGCGGTCAGTGATCTAATAACTCAATTCTTCTTCGACGCGGCAGCCCAATTCAACACAACCGTAAAGGGCGCTGGCAGCCTGCGCCTCTTGTTCAAATCTCCGTAGCCGATCCGCATTCTGCGAAAACGTCGCAGGTAAGACTTTGATCCTCGCCCATCCCGCCCTCGCCAATCTTTGAGCGGATTTGGTAGCGACCCAGTCTTGTGCCTGCTGCGAGGCTCATCTGCTCACTTAGACCTACTGATTCTGGTCACCGGAAGTTGTTGATTAGGACGACATCTTCGGCATCGACGCCGCGGGACACCGCGAGTTGTTTGCCGTCTGCGGACCACGCGAAAGAGAACAGCTTGTCAGACTTGAAGTCGGTCAACTGCTTTGGCGGGCCGCCGTCGATGGGTTGGCTCCAAAGATTCGAAGAACCGCCGCGGTTATCTATGTATTGGATGGCGCGGCCATCACGGCTCCAGTGAATAAAGAAACCCGGAATGTCGAGTAGTTTTACGGGCTCGCCGCCTTCAAATGGGATGAGCGCCATCACAACCTTACGGCTCGACGGATCGTTTATGTACTTAACCGCAATCAGCTTTCCATCGGGCGAGATAATCGGGCGTCCCGAGAATCTATCAGTCAGTTGCACCGCATTGCCGCCATCAATGGTCACCTTCCACAGATTTTGGACTCCCGAGGCACTACTCGCATAAAGTACCCATTTCCCATCCGGCGAGCACGTGGGGAAGTACTCCATGTCGCCGCTGGTTAGCGGTTTCTGGTTCGAGCCGTCGATATCCATTCTCCAGATTCGACGAGCACCCTGCCGATTGGAGGAAAAAACAATATACCCGCCCGCACAGGCCGAGGGCATTCTGTTGTTATGGCCCTCGGTGGTTAGTTGCTTTTGGCCGCTTCCATCAGCTTCTATGATCCATATGTCACTGCCTAATTCAAAAACCAGCTTGCCATCGGGCGTCCACTCAAGATTCCTATAGTTATTGGTTCCGGAGGTTATCTGCCTGGCCCGGCTCGAATCCCCGCCCGGCGCGATCCAGATATTCGACGTGCGGTTGATTTGACTCGTAACGAGAGTGTTTGAGTCGGCCATCAGGTCTATGCCGTAGTAGTTGTTCAGGTCATTCGTGATCCTGCGCGCCTCTCCACCGCTCGAGAGCTGCCATATCTGAGAGCTTTGCGCTCCGAGCTCGATTGCATTAAGCAGGAGGCCGCTTCCGTCACGTAACCACGCAACGCAGTCAATCCAGTCCCACTTTTGCGACGAGGGGAGCGCCTTTTCTGTCCCGTCCGCTATGTTCACGCCAAAGACGTTTGTCTGATATAGGTTTCCCTTCCCCTGGATATAGCTCGCATACACTATGCTCTTGCCATCGGGTGACCACGCGGGCGCGCCCTCGTAAGTAACAAAATAATTGGGCGGCTTGCGCGTGACCAGCTTCCGCTCTTTGGCCTCATCCAAGCTGGCAATGATCAATGAGTCTTCGGCGTTGGATATGCTGCTACGTATGAAAGTTACCTGCTTACCGTCAGGCGAGAAAGTGACCGGGGTGCTGAGATCCTCGACCAGCTTCTTAGGCGCACCTCCGAGAACCGGCATTTGATAGAGGGTGGCGGTTTCACTGCCCTTTTCTCCGGCGACGTAATAAATGTAGTTACCGTCAGGCGAGAAAGTTACACCGAGAAACCATTTGTCACTGGGCGGCACGATCTGCACGCTGCTCGACGTAGCTACCTGGCGCATCCAAAGGCTGGTTCCTTCGCTTCCGTTTACCATGTGGGCCACATACCTGCCGTCGGGCGATATGGCTGAGAATCCGGCTTTGCCGCTGCTGGTCAGCCTGGTCAGCTTCATCGAAGCGGAAGAGGGTGAAGGGCGGCTCACGTATTTGTAAATTCCGAAGCCCAGCGCAGCCAGCAACAGGATTGCCACTGCCGAGGCAGCAAGGAACGCGGTCTTGTGGCGCTTGATCTCGCTGGCAATGTACTCGGCGCTCGATGCGGGGTGCGATCCTTCAATCGTTGCCGGCGCCGCGCCCGAAAGTGCCGAACGGCGGCCACTCGTTGCGGTCCCGCTAATCAACGCGGGTTGCGCGGAATACTCGAGTTCAGCCTCTAGTTCCATCTCCCGCCGCAAGTTTTTCACATCGAGGCCCAGGTCCTTGATCGTCTGGTAGCGCTCTTCTTGATCTTTGCGCAGAGCTTTCTTTACGATTCGCCAGAGTTCGGTGGGCAGGTCAGGCGAGTGGCTGGTGAGCGGCCGAGGCTCTCGTTCGAGGATCGAGGCGATCATGTCGCTCTTGGTTGCTCCTTCGAACGGCGTTCGTCCTGTGATCATCTCGTAGAGCACTACGCCCAAACTCCATATGTCTGTGCGCGCGTCCATATCGAGTCCCCGAGCCTGCTCGGGCGACATATACTGGGCCGTGCCGATGATCATTCCCGGGTCTGTATTTATCAGCGTTGAGGCGGCTGAATTTGCGGCCGGGTGCTCGGTAAGCTTGGCGAGTCCAAAGTCCAGGACTTTCACGTAGCCCTCCGCCGTCAGCATGGCGTTCTCCGGCTTCAAGTCGCGGTGAATAATTCCCGCGCGATGCGCGGCCGCCAGCGCGGACGCGATTTGTGTGGTGACATCGAGTGCGTCTCCGAGCCGCATGCCTCGCTTCAGTCGCAGGCGCAGGGTCACGCCATCGATGAACTCCATCGCGATAAAGTGCACGCCGTCCGCCTCGCCGATTTCATAGATATGAGCGATGTTCGGATGATTGAGCGCTGCTGCTGATGTAGCTTCTTGATTGAAACGCCGCATTCGATCCCGATTAGCAGCGACTTCAAGCAATGCTCATAGCTGCAAACGTTCAGGTAGGAAAACCACAGGTGGCGCTAAAACCGCCACATTGTATAGGTGTTTGGGTAAGCGTGCCAAAGTTTTGAAAACGTCGCAAAGGGCGTCGATTGACAGGCGTTTATCGCGCCACGACACCGATATTGGCGATCGTCGCGCCCTTCGTCATCGAGGGGACGGCGCAGACGTAAAGCACAACCCCGGCTACCGGGGCGCGGGCTTCGAAGATCACTTTGCCGAGATAGTCGGTGACGTAACCGACTTTCATTCCCTGCTCGACATAGGCGCCGCGTTTCACTAATGGATAGAACATCCCCGTCTGCTCGCTGGCAATGGTTACAACCTTCTCGATCCAGACCGGATGCTCGATCACTGCCGGAGCACCGGGAAGCATCTTTAGATAGCGCATCACGCCGAGGCAGCCGTTAACCAGCGCGTTGAGATCGTCCGTCTCGACTGTCCCGGCGTATCCCGCCTCAGCCGTGATGGAGGGTTTGCCGCGCGTGGTGGCGGTGTTCTCGAGATAACGTGAAGCCTGCGGGTCTTTGGGCCGGTCAGCCGAGATGATGATGTGATCGAGACCGAAAGCCAGAACCATCTCGCGCGAAATCTGGTCCTGCTTCTCATTTCCGGTCTTGGTCCAATAGCTGTAAGGCCGCAAGCTCTCGTCCAGATCGCCGCCGTGTAGATCGATCAGGTGGTCGCACTGCTCTACGACTTGTTTGGTGATCAGAAATGAAGCGCGATCGGTCTGGGTCCCGTCCATCTTCCCGGGATACCAACGGTTCATACTCTTCTTGTCGACTGGATTGAGGTGCGGCACTTTCTGCTCGAATGACTGGATGTTGATTAACGGCACGATGATCACGGTCCCGGAAATCTCAGCCGGGTTGAGCGTAGTGATCAATTTCTCAAGCGCTATGATCGAAGTGTATTCAGTGCCGTGAGAGCCGGCGACGATCGCAAGCACCGGCCCCGGTCTCGCGCCGTGGAACACCGCCACCGGAATGCTCAACGCAGCATCACTGCCCGCGGGAACTTCGATTGTGCCCGTGGCCTTCTGGCCGCGCGCTGCCGTCGCCGTGCCAACAGTGAAGCTTGCGCGATCCTGCGCGGCAGTTAAACCCGCAAAGACAAATACCAGTAACACCGTGGCGGAAATAAGTCGCGACATATTTGCTCTCCTCTTCTTCAATGCCTGTGGCACGCGCATCTTGCGCGTGATTTCACTGTGCTGGACGCCCGTGCCACTCTTTCAAACTCATCAGCACTTCAATGCCCACTCGCTTTTTCGGCGCCGATGCCGGTCGACGCCCGCACCAACAACTCATCATACTTTGCCGCAGCCGCTGGTTCCCTTCCCAGCAGAGTCCCAAGAACAGCGCCCACGAATCCCAGCGGAATGCTTACTATCCCTGGATTCTCGAGCGGGAAGATAGGTCTTGATTGAATCAGGTGAGCAGCGGTGGTCGCGCCGGGCGCATCGACTCCCATGATGCTCGGGCCGATGATAATCAGCAGGATCGACGCCACCAAACCTGTGCCCAACCCACACACGGCGCCGCGCGTGGTAAATCGTTTCCAGAACAAAGACAGGACGATCACCGGCAGATTCGCCGAGGCGGCAACCGCAAAAGCCAACGCGACCAGAAACGCCACGTTCGCGTTGGGACCCAGCAGGATTGCGACAGCCATCGCGACTGCGCCGACGACAAACGCCGTGACGCGGGCGACGCGTACTTCTTCTCCGGGCTTGCGCTCGCTGCCGCGGTGTACGACGTTCGTGTAAAAGTCGTGCGCAAAAGAAGTCGAAGCACTAATCGTCAAACCTGCGACCACGGCCAGGATAGTCGCGAAGGCAATGGCCGCAATGAACGCAAAGAAGAAATCGCCGCCGAGCGATTGCGCCAGCAACGGCGCGCTCATGTTCGTGCCGCCGCTCGTGGCGATCTTGTCACGTCCGACAATCGTAGCCGCGCCAAAGCCCAGAAACGTCGTCAGAATGTAAAACGTGCCAATCAATCCCATCGCCCACACCACGCTGATGCGCGCGGTCTTCGCATCAGGAACGGTGTAAAAGCGCACCAGGATGTGCGGCAGTCCGGCGGTGCCAAAGATCAGCGCCATCCCCAGCGAGATCAGATCCAGCGCGCCGTATGGGGGTTTGAACCTTAACCCGGGTTGCAGAAAATCCTTTACAACTTCGACGCCGTTCTCGTGATAAACCACGTGACCAATCGCATTGAAGAAGTTGGGGAAGCTGAAACCAAAATGCGCCAGCACCAGAATGCTCAAAAGGATTGTGCCGCCCATCAACAGCATGGCCTTGATGATCTGTACCCAAGTGGTCGCCAGCATTCCGCCAAAGACGACATAGACAATCATCAACACCCCGACACCAATGACCGCTGTGCGATAACTGATGCCGGAATTCTTCAGCAGCAAAGCGACCAGCGCGCCCGCGCCGACCATCTGAGCAATCATGTAGAAGATGCTGACAGTGATCGTGCTGAGCGAGGCCATTGCGCGCACGGGCCGGGCACTAAGCCGATAAGCCAGCACGTCGGCCATCGTATATTTCCCGGCATTGCGCAAGGGTTCAGCAACTATCAAGAGCACAGTCAGGTATGCAACCAGCCACCCGACGGAATACATGAATCCGTCGTAGCCCTGGAACGCGATGATGCCCGCGATGCCCAGGAACGATGCCGCGCTCATGTAGTCGCCGGCGACCGCAAAACCGTTTTGCCATCCTTTGATTTGACGATTGGCCGCAAAAAAGGCGCTCGCGCCGCTCGTGCGCCGCGCCGCCCAGTAGGTGATCAGCAGCGTGATGCCGACAAAGAAAAGGAACATCGCGAGGGCCATTGTCATCCTTTGTGATCCCGCTGTGATCTAAGTTCACTTTCAGCTTTCTCGATTACCTTGTGTTCCAACATGTCGAATCGCGCCGCCGCTCGCAGATAGAGCGCCGCGATGATCCAGGCCATGAAGAACTGCGACAGCGCAAACAGGTAGGCGATGTTCACCACTCCGATCACGCGTTTCGACATCAGGCCCGGCGCATAACCGACCAGCACCGGCAGCGCGAAATAATAAACGACAAAGAAGATGACGGCGGGAATGATGAACCGCAGCTTGGCACGCACCATCGCGCGGAACTCGGGCAATTGAGTAACGCGGCTCCAGTCGACCGGGTTGCTGTCTTCCGCCGCGGTCAGTTCGTGCGCCGGCTTTGTCTCCGCGCGCCCGAGAGGCGCCACGTCAGTCGCGGCCCCGACTTCCGGAGTTAGATCGTCGATCTTGGATTCTGACTCCTGATCATCTCCCATGAATAATCATCCTGCTGTCGATACCACCGGCGATAGCCGATGCGTGATTGTACATTTCGGCGGGGATTCTATCTGACTTACCAGGATGAGGCCAGACAGCGGGGCAGTAGCCCGCGCGTAAGCAAGGGCGTACGTTTACGCCCTCCCTCAAGGTCGGGCTACTGGCCCGGAGCCTTCAACGATCGATCTCTTCAGGCGTCAGGTCGTACAGTTCATAGACGAGACTGTCGATCCTGCGGTCGAGCGTGGCGCATTCGCTTTCGTAGAAGATCCAGGTTAATCGGCTAGACTGTCTGGAATTGTAATTCGCGCGTGTTGAGGTTGGGCGCACGTTTAGAAATGCCGAGGATCTCTACGCCGACCACTTGCTCCTGCTCGTTGTAATCCAATACTACGCCAGGAGAGACCTCCTCAGACTCTACAATTCTCGAGTCGTCCAGTCTCAGGTAAAGAGCGTCCGCTTCATGGATTCTCGAGTCGTCCAGTCTCAGGTAAAGAGCGTCCGCTTCATGGTCAACTTTGAGCTTCATAGTTAGGCCACTTGCAACTCTCGGACGTGAGTGAGGTCACGGCCGCTAACCGGGCGCACTTGGGAGGCTTCCAATGTCGCGACTGCTGCCGTGTGCCCATCCAGTGTGACAAACTCGACCTCGTAAGCCTCTCCGTCCTTGTACACGTGGACCACGGTGCCAACGTCTCCCGCTTCGAGCCTTTCGCTGGGGACGGGCGTGTTCAAAACAACTCGGTCGTGTTCTTTAATCATAATTAGTCCTCGTGTGGATAAGCCGTTACCAGCCGAGCAATTGATTCTCCCGTATCCACGATCCAAACCGTGCGAACGATTAGCGTCTTGCCAATAGGAGTTTCAATTTTGGCATCAACAATATACTTCTTACCGTGCGGAGATTCCATGCTCAGCGAGACCTCTGACCTTATCGCGAGCTGTTGTAGCGCTTCGGCGAGGGTTTCCCACTTGTCTATGCTAAACCCCAGGGCAATGAAGAAGTCGGCCTTTCCGCCATTGTCAGGATGCTCCCGATTGAGCAGATACTCGGCAATCTTCTCGCGATCTACTACAGCAAGGTCGGCGTGCGGTAGTCTCATTGTTTGGCTTCTTCCACTATCGCGATCTCGTCTGGCGTGAGGTCGTAGAGTTCATAGACCAAATTGTCGATTTGGCGGTCGAGCGTGGCGCACTTGCTTTCATAGAAGTTCTTGTCGCCCTCCGACCGCGCTGCGGCCAGTTGCTTCTTGGCTTCGAGCATTTGATCGACGAGTTGAACCATTTGATCGTGGTGCCTGGAATCATCAACACTGGCCTCACGAAGCTTAGGAATTGGCAGTTGCTTCAAGTCTGAGACCAAAACCTTTGGGAATAGAGCCTTCTTAGCTTTCGGACTCCGCCGATGATGTCGCCATGAGATTAGCCATGAATTGACGATGCCCAAGAGAAAGAGTGGGCTTGGCCACGCAGCGTCACACTTGACTGGAATGATGTCTCGGCTATGGTAAAGCTCCCTATCACAGAAAGCGCCGATCAATCTGTGTCGAGGTCCCCCGGTGATTTCTTGAATGAGAAGACGGGGCCCAACAAAGTTCTGGGGATCACGAGCCGCCGCAAGCCAAGATCCATATTTCACGAATCTCGCGTCTGGCCATTTCAGAAAATAGCGGACCAAGTCTCGACCGATCACGTCGGGCTTCCAGGTTTCGTCTTTTTTAGTTTCGGAGTGATATGGCCTTGTTTCGACTGTGACCGCCGTTTGTGGTTTCCCATTAATATCGTAGCCGACACCTACTTCGTATGGGTTGTAGCCTGAACAAGGTTTGGCAATCTCGCTCAGCCGCGGATTTCCCAGTTCGAGTTTAGAGAGAATGTTAGCCTCTTTGGGTGATTCGAATATGTGAATAATGTTTCCACTCTTGATGAACTGTGATTGCTCAAACACCTTCTGTTCCCCTTTTTTCAATGCCGGATTATTTTCTGATGAAATCAACACCTTGACCCTCCCCGGTTCTTGTTTCGAAATGATCGATATCAAGGTGTTAACCTTCGCATCTCTAAAGACGAACTCTGGCAACCACGCGATCTCGCGAATCGCAAACTGCGTCAAAATGAACTTTCGCAAACCGCGCGCACTAGGAATTGTCAGCCAAGTGACGGGAACAATGAAGCCATGAAGACCACCTAGCCGAAGCAATCTCAAACTGGCTTCGTAAAACAGGAAATAGTGCTCATAGCTTCCTTCGCTTGAGGCGTAGTGTTGCTTGAAATACGGCTTGACCATTTCGTTATGAATTTGATGGAAGCCATACGGGGGATTCCCGACAATCGCATCAAACCCGCCGCGCTTCATCACTTCCGGAAACGCATCTTCGAAATTCATCGGATTGAGCTTGCGCTCCTCGCCTGAATCGAAGAGTTTTCCTTCGAGGATGTCCCAACCGATTAGTGAATTGCCGCAAACAATGTTGCCGTTCAGCGACGGTAACAGCGCTGCGTGCAATGCGCGTTGTTGTGCCTTCGCCGACGCAATCGTTTCGTCTTCTAGCAGTTTTAGATAAAGCGAGAGTTGCGCAACTTCGACGGCTTGCGGATCGATGTCTACGCCATAGATGTTGTTGATGAGAATCTGCCGCTTCTGCAAAAGGGAAAGCTGAAGGGTGCCGTCTGGTTTCTGAATGCTGCCCGCCTTGATACCTAGATCGCGGTTCCTCTTTGTGCGGTTGTAATAGGCGGCGTGATAGCGAAGCAGCGTGTCGTAAACGCCGAGCAGAAATGAGCCGCTGCCGCAAGCAATATCAGCAAAGCACATCTCCTGAATTTGCGCCGGCGTCTTGCCTTCGATCAGCTTACCGACTGTGTTCTCGACAATGTAGCGAACGATGTATTCCGGCGTGTAGTAAACGCCGCCGGCCTTGCGCACTTCCGGCTTGTCTTCAACGCGGGCTTGCTTGGCGGTGGCGATGATGACTTTGCCGAGAAAGCGTTCGTAGATGCTGCCGAGGATGTGAATCGGGATCGCGTTGAAGTCGTAAGGCGACTCGCGATGCGAGAGGCTCTGGCTAATCTTATCGAAGACTCTCTCGTCCGCATTGAACTTGTCGCTGTCGAGCAGGCTGTGCTCTTTGAAGATGATTCCGTTGTAAACGCGATCCAGACGGCGGGAAGTAGCGATGAAGTTCTCCCAGGACTTGCCTTTCTTGTGCAGGTTTTCAATTAGGGAATCCGATTCGATCAGCTTGTCTTCGAGAAAGCGCATGAAGACCAGTCGATCAAGCGTCCTCTGCGTAACTTCTGTTAACGCCGCGCCGTCGAGTTCAGGATTCTTTCGTTTGTACGCGCGTGCTAGTTCTTCGCGGAAGTCATCGAGTTCCTGGAGAAACGATTCGTCGATGCTCTGATGCTCGTCCGGCGCGACGCCGCGCACCGCTCGCTTGCGCGAAATCTTCGGCATCCCCTTCGCAAAGCTCTCAATCGATCCGCTCAGTACAGCTTCACGCGAAAAGAGATGATAGATATTGCGGAACTTCTCTTTGTCGGCATAGTCCGTATAGTGATACTTAAACTTCGCGTGGCCGAGGGCCGTGCTGATGTCTGGCTTGTAGCGGCAATCGAGTACGCGCAACTCTTCGAAATCCGTCAGCACTGCCAGTGGCGTGTGGCTGTTCCATCCGTAGCGAATTGTTTGAAAGTAGAAATCGGCGTTGTCTATTCCGGCATGAGGTTTCTTAGCTTCGACAAAGAACCGCACATCCCGGAAGTTGGGCGCTAAGAAAGCATAGTCGGCGCGCTTGCGAAACTCGCTGGTCGCTACGCCGCGCTCCACTTTAACTTCCTGTTTGTAAGGATCGGTTTGCGCCTCGTGATTCACATCCCAACCCAAAGCAATCCAAAACTTGTCAATGAAATCGAGTCGGGCCTGCGCTTCGGAATAACTTGGCGCGAGATACCTGCTTTCATTATCGCTGAAGGTCGAGACGAGTTGTTTGATTCGCGCGAAGGCTTCGTCAAAGGTTTGTGGGATGGCCATTGCGCCACACTATAGCAAAAGGTAATTGATCCTTGCGAAACAAGGAATGGTTTTGTGGTGTCCTATCTTGAGAGATTGCCGGGCCGAGTAAAAACGATCCACGAAATCACACGAAGCTGAACTGGTTGTGTGTTCGTGCGATTTCGTGTGATTTAGTGGATCGTTCTGGATTCAACTTGGAAAGAAAGCACGAAACCAGATTGGGACACCAAGGAATAGTTTTTCGAACGCTTAGCCCCAACACAATGTTGCGCCTCTCACTGCGACCACGGAGTGGGTTTGCGCACCCAGCGATGTTCTTTCAATTGTTCGTACAACTCCGCAGGCAGCGGACCGGCATCGCTGGCGGCGATGTTTGATTCGACGTGCGACAACTTGCGCATCCCGGGAATGATCGTGCTGACAATTGGGTTGGTGAGAATGAAGCGCAGAGCCAACTCGGGCAGGGTGATCGCCGATGAATGCTCGTCATTCCACTGGCGCAGAGTTTCTTTCAAGGCTTCGGCGCGCTCAACGCTTGGAATCAAATTATCCGGGACAAAGTAAGTGTTGCGCCAATCACCTTCGGGCCAACTGCTTTCTTTGGTGAGCGTGCCCGTCAGCGTGCCTTCATCAAACGGCACCCGCGCAATCACGGCCACCTTCATCTCTTCACAAGCGGGAAACAAATCGTCCTCGGGATTCTGATCGAAGATGTTATAGATGACCTGCACCGAATCGATCTGTCCGGTCCTGACTGCACGCACCCCGTTCCAGGGTTCCCAGCGGTTCAGACTGATGCCGATCGCGTTGATGAGCTTTTGGCTGCGCAGGTCGTCGAGCTTGTAGAGCCAGCGATCATCGCCCAGCCAATCATCGTTCCAGGTGTGAAACTGAATCAGATCGAAGCTTTGTAGATCGGCGTTTCTCAGGCTGCGGTGGACATATTCTTCGACGTGATCCGGCGGGTAGGATTCGTTCAAAGTAGACTCTGGCCGCGCCGGCCACTGCTTATTCATCGGCGGGATCTTCGTCGCGGTGTAAAGCCGCTTGCCGCCATTGGCGCGCACAGTTTGGCCGAGCAACTTTTCGCTGCGGCCTTCCCCGTATGCGTATGCGGTGTCAAAGAAGTTGCAGCCATGATTGACCGCAGCTTGCAGGGACTCGAGCGATTGCTGGTCATCTGAGTTTGACCAGCCCCCACCCATGCCCCACATGCCGTAACCAATCTCGCTAACCTGCCAGCCCGCGCGGCCGAATTGTCTGTATCGCATGTGTTGAATAGTAAATTGAAAATGGTAAATAGAAAAACCTGAGTTACTTTCTCTTCTTAACGTCCTTCGCCGACTCAATGCACACCAGTTGCATCTCGCGCGGCTTGACGGGCGTGAATGGGCAGACCAGAAAGTCGCCGAAGATTTCGTTCTCTTCGTTCAATTGCTTCATCAAGTCTTCGGGAAGGTTGCGAT
>WNFC01006772.1_pt1 | contig 13085 bp, 14 predicted proteins | sample 5400541 | NCBI WGS metagenome assembly WNFC01 (sample SAMN13153342, study PRJNA577476) | soil metagenome | isolation source: 120 cm saprolite under Douglas fir tree site 2 hole 2 replicate 1 | place: USA:California | collected 2015-04-18
ACCGCCGCGCCAATGTCCAAACTCGAAGCTGCCTATCGAAAAGCCAACCACTCCCTCGACCAAGTCATCCAACTGTTGGCTGCTTGAACACGTCACAATCTAAGACGAAAATCCTCAGACTCATTGCCCAAGAATCTAACGCTCAAGAGTGACTCTCCTCGCATGCAGCTCCGCGCGACTGTACCTCAGGCACGTCGGTTTCAGTTGCGCAGCCCACCGGTTGCGGACCGCGCCAGGTCCTTTGCTTATCTCAACGCAGCCTTACGCTTTTTAGCGTCGAGTACCATCCAAAATCAAGGATTGGCATGTGGGCTGGACCGAATGACACATTTGGATTTTCACTCCACCGAGATGCGTGGCAAATTTTCGGCGGCGCGGGTGCGACGCCTTTGGCGTCCCTCGGCCTCGCTTGCCGCGAGCAAATGATATTTAGCTTCGCAGCACAACTCGAGCGGAGTCGATAGCGCCAAGCCTGATAACGACGGATCTGCTAGATGTTGCGGCGCGCCGCACACTTGAAAGCTCTGAGTCCTTGCCGCCGGTGCAAAACTGACCCACGATTTGGCGGGAGGTGTTCATGGGTCTGCGACCCACCCGCGCGGGATGAAAATGAGGTATGATGGCGCTGCACTGGTGCGATCAAGGTCGTTGTTGTCATTAGTACCTTCGAGTCCGTGGGGGAGTTTGACAGCAGGGCATACGGTGGTACCCCGCATTGTTGCTTCGAGCACACAGAGCAGAATCTCTTCATATGAGTATGCCCCCGCGCACCGGTGCAGCGGAGGCCGACCATGAAGCGAATCTATCGGCGCTGCTGCGGGATTGACGTGCACAAGGCTACGTTGACCGCGTGTGTGCGGGTTCCCGGCCCAGGCGGGAAGCTCGGCCAGGAAATTCGCAGCTTTGTGGCACGACCAGCGATGAGCTGCTGAGCCTGCACGACTGGCTGAATGCTCACCGCGTGAGCCATGTTGCGATGGAGGCGACCGGAGTCTACTGGAAACCGGTATTTTACGTACTGGAGCAAGGCTTCACGCTGCTGCTGGTCAATCCGGCGGACGTCAAACGGATGCCGGGGCGCAAGACCGACGTGAGTGACTCTGCCTGGCTGGCGCAGTTGCTGGAAAATGGATTGCTGCGGGAGTTTTATCCCACCGCGCGCTATCCGCGAATTGTGCGAACTGGTGCGCTACCGCAGCGAGCTCAAACACGACCATACGCGAGTTGCCAACCGCCTCCACAAGGTGCTGCAGGACGCCGACCTCAAGCTCTCCAGTGTAATGGGTGACATTCTGGGCGTCTCGGGCCGTCAGATCTTGCAAAAGTTGGTGACCAGTCACAGCGGCCCGGCAGCACTGGCCGAGCTCGCCCGGGGTCGTCTGCGGGCCAAGCTGCCGGCCTTGCGCCAAGCACTCGCTTCAGCCAACATCACGCGTTTCTGATCAGACAGGCATTGACTGAGGTCGACTACCTGGAGGAATCGATGAGTGCGCTCGCCGCACGGATCGAGCAGCATCTGGTCCCTTTCGCCCAGCAGATTGAGCAGCTCAGCACTATTCCCGGTGTCAAACGCATCGCCGCCACTGCGATCCGCACCGACATGAGCTGTTCTCCCGATACCGCGCATCTGGCCAGCTGGGCGGGAATGGCACCCGGCAACTACGAGAGCGCCGGCAAACGCCGCCGCGTGAAGGCCCGCCACGGTAATCGCTGGCTGCGCACTATCCTGGTCGAGTGCGGTCACGCGGCCGGGAATACCCGCAAAACCGCCTGGCCGTCATCTATCGGCGTATGATCGTCCGCGCTGGCCGTAAACACGCCACCTTCGTCACCGGCCGCCATATCTTGAATATCGCCTACCATCTGCTGGCTGAACACACTACCTATCGGGAGTTAGGCCCGAGCTACTTCGAACAGCGCCGCGCCGACCAGCTCAAGCGTCGTTGCCTCGACCAACTTCGGAATCTTGGCTTCCAAGCCACCCTAACCCCGCTCCCGAAGGCTGCATGAGGCGCTGTTCCTAGCGTGAGACGACATTTTCACAACAGGCTATCGGCAGGGAAGCCGGTCTCAGTAATTTCCAGCCACCCGACTCTGATGCCGCCGATCGCGCTGACGCCGCAAAGCGTAGAAGCTCCGGGAACGGGTGACAGTGTCACCCGTTTAGTACTGCTGGCGGCACGCGCTAGGCTTGCGGGCGAAGCGCTCACCGCGCCACTGATGCCACCACGATCAAAAGTCATAGTCACGCTCCCTGCTCACCTCGGCACTGAAGTCGAGCAGCGCATGGCCGAGAACGGCTTTAGCGATTACCGTGGATTGGCGGAGTGGGTGCGCCAGCAAGGCTACGAAATATCCGACGATAGCCTCTGGCGTTACGGCAAGGGTATCCAGCGGCAAATCACCGCGGCGCAAATGGCCATCCACCAGGCCCGCGCCCTGACGGAAGCTGCGCGGGACGGCGGAGGCATGCTGATTGAGGCCATCATGACCGTGGTTGAGCAGAAGGTCTTGAGCAAGCTGATCGAAGGGGAGCAGATCGAAAACAGCGATATACGGCTGCTCAATGCGGCCGCCAACCTGGCCCGGGCAACGGTCTTTCATCAACGACGGGCCGATGAAGTCCAGGCGCGAGAGAAAGAGCAGAAGGCTCCGAGGGAGCGGGGCTTGTCAGAGGAAACTTACAACGCCATACGCAATACCCTGCTCGGTATCGACCCTTTCCAGCAAGAGCGTGCGACGGCGCTTCGTCGCATTCCCCAGGCGGACATCGAATATGCGAACCGCGGCCGCGCCCCCTTTCTGCGACAGACCGCAGGTCTCCGCGGGTAGCCGCGGATAGGAGCGATGGGCGAGTAGCCGAAGGCGGAACAAGAGGAGCCGAAAGCGGAACCAGCGGAAGCACATGCAAAGCAGTAGCGCATGAAGCCCGGCGGGGAGTGGCAAATAATTATCGCGTGCTCAGCGGGCGACCTTGCGTCAGAGTGAGGCCTCTAGACCCTAATGCAAGTCGATTCAATCTTGGGGATGATCATGCCCAAGCCGAGAGTAGAGACTCGGCAAATGGGCGCAATTCGACCTTGAAAGCATCGGCGATAATCGTTGCCGCCGGCTCAGGAACAAGGCTCGGGCTGGCGACGCCCAAGGCATTCGTGCCCATCGGCGGCACCTCTTTGTTGTTGCGCGTCCTACAGACTATTGGCATGGTTGAAGCCATTGGCGAAGTTGTACTTGCGGTGCCCGCTGGGGCGCAAAAATCCGCGCGCGCCGAAGCCAATGCGGCTGGACTACAGATCCCGGTAAAGATCATTGAAGGCGGCGCAGAGCGTCAGGACTCGGTGCGGCTCGCCTTGGCGCTCACTAGCGTGGAAGCCGACTTGATCGTTGTACACGACGCGGCTCGGCCGTTCGCCACGCTCACGATGTTCTCCGCATGTATCGCCGCGGCCGCACAAAGCGGCGGAGCCGTGGTTGCGATCCTGGCCGCCGATACATTGAAGCGCATTGAAGGGCGAACGATCGTCGCCACCGTGCCGCGAGAAAATTTATGGCAGGCGCAGACGCCACAGGCCTTCCGCCGGGAGCCACTCGTGCGGGCGCACGAGTGGGCGATGCGCGAGCGAATCACGGTCACCGATGACGCTTACCTGGTCGAACGCCTGGGTATGACCGTTCAGGTGGTGGAGGGCTCGGCGCTCAACTTGAAAATAACGACGCCGGACGACCTCAGGATGGCCCAGGCGATCGCTGCGTCCTTGAAGAAGACCACAGGCTAGAAGCCTGTGCCACTGAGAATCTCAGGATAAGCAGGGCAGGGAACGCATGACCCACTATTTGGTTTGTATTCCCTCGTTGAGTGAGCCCGAGCGAAAGCCTTTCAGATCCAAGGCAACGAAACGAAACCCGAGTTTTTTTAATTCCCCATCGACCGCTTCGCGAATCTTGGTGTCCAGCATCCGCCCAATCTCGCTGGCTTCGACTTCAATTCGCGCGACTTCGCCGTGATAACGCACGCGCGCGATCCGGAACCCAAACGAACGCAGCACCTGCTCGCCCCGTTCGACCTGGCGTAAGCCCTCAAGTGTAATTTGGGTGCCGTAAGGGAAACGCGACGACAGACAGGGCGAGGCGGGACGGTCCCACGTCGGCAATCCTAACGAACGGGAAAGCTCGCGAATCTCGGCTTTGGTCAATTCAGCCTCGACCAGCGGGTGCCGCACCCGCAATTCCGAAGCGGCCTTGATCCCCGGACGATAGTCGTGAAGATCATCGAGGTTGAGCCCATCGACGATCGTCTCGATGGCGAGTTCGCGAGCCTTTTCTTCGCAGACAGTGAACAGGTTGTGCTTGCAAAGATAGCAACGGTTCACTGGATTAGCCGCATAGCCGGCAATCTCCAGTTCGTTCGATTCGATCACCAGATGGCGAACGCCGAGCGTTTTCGCCATCGCAATTGCGTTACGCCGATCGTCGTCCGGCATGGTGGGGGAAGTCGTGGTGAGCGCCAGCACGCGTTCACCAATGGTATCGTGAGCAACGCGCAGCACGAACGTCGAATCGACTCCGCCCGAGAATGCGACCATCACCGACTGCATCGGGCGAAACGTCAGGTGCAAACGCTCCAGCTTGGCTTCAAGCGAATTCATTCAAACACCGAGGGAAAGAATTGCGCCGGGCTTTTTCTCTCCGCAACTCTCGTTTCTCACTTCTATCCTACTCGTTTCTTTCTCTCAGATGCCCTCGGCCTGGAAGAGATCCGTCGTTAGATAGCGCTCGCCAGTATCACTGAAGACCACGACTACGGCCTTGCCGCGTCCCAGTCTTTTTGCAATCTGCAGCGCGGCACAACAGTTCGCTCCGGACGAGATCCCGACGAGCAGGCCCTCCTCACGCGCCAGCCGGCGGGAGTAGAGCGTGGCCTCGTCGTCGCTAATCGCTATCACCTCATCGTAGATCATTCGGTCGAGATTTTCCGGAATGAAGCCGGCACCGATACCCTGAATCTTATGAAAACCCGCCTCGCCACCAGAGAGCACCGGTGAGTTCTTCGGCTCGACCGCCACAATCAGCAGTTTGTTTTCCAGATGCTCGCGAAGATAGCGTCCGGTGCCGCTGATCGTGCCGCCGGTACCGACGCCGGCGACGAACGCGTCGATATGGTCCAATTGTTCGATCAATTCAGGTCCGGTACTCGTGTAGTGGATTTCTGGATTGGCCGGGTTGCTGAACTGCTGCGGCATGAAATATCCCGGATTGTTGCGCATCAGCTCCTCGGCCTTGCTGATCGCTCCATGCATTCCGCGCGTATCGGGAGTCAGCACCAGTTGCGCGCCATACGCCGCCAGCAACGAACGCCGCTCCTCGCTCATCGTATCGGGCATCGTCAGGATAAGCTTGTAACCCTTGACTGCACATACCAGCGCGAGCCCGATTCCAGTATTGCCCGAGGTGGGTTCGACGATGGTATCGCCGGGCTTGATGCGGCCGTCCTGTTCCGCCTTTTGGATCATCGCCAGGCAAATGCGATCTTTTACACTGCCGCCCGGGTTATAGTTCTCGAGCTTGGCCCATACTTCGGCATCATCTCTGGCCGGCATGCGGTTAAGCCGCACCACCGGAGTATGGCCGATCAGGTCGAGAGGCGAACGCGCCACGCTTATCGGCATGGGCCAATTCTAGCCGTAACTCCAGGCCGATTGCGAACCCGCAAGCAGCACCGGGCTGGAAGCGAGTTTGTAAATTTTGCGCCGTTAGCGCGATCAGTGACATCAGAGTCTGGTAGCTGGAAATTAGTGGGACAGGCGTCTCTGCCGATAGCCTCCCCTGAGGAGCCATGCGGCGACGAATGGGACGAAGCGCGGGCGTCCGCGCCCGTGCCACCGCCATTAAATCATTGTCGGAAATCGATGGAAGCGCCGGCCTGAGCTCGGCGACTACCCCTGGGTCTGGGCCCTTGGACCGTGAGGCTATAAAAGGTGGCGCGAGCTAAGGCGCTCGCGCATCTAGGCAAGCAGGGACGCTCGCCCTACTGATTTTTCGGCAGTAGACCGGCTTGTCTTTAGCGGCGCTAGCCTGAAATAAGAAACTGCAAGGCACGGGGCTGGAAGCCTGTGTAAGGGTGACAATGTCACCCGTTTAATTCACTCGCAGTCCCGGCCTATCTTGAGAATCAGGCTGAGAAAGACCGGTCATGGTTGGAGCAGCAAAAGCACCCAGCCGGCGAGGCGCGCTAAAGGCGAAGGCGGTCTTTCAGAAGAAACTTACAACGCCATCCGGAACGCCTTGCTCGGCATCAATCCGTTCGCGCCGGATGCTAAGCGCAGCGAAGGATCCAACAGCGCGGGCCTCCCTGCCTGCGCAACGGATTTGGAGCGGCCGGGCGAGGAGGGCTACGGAGGATCGGAGACGCAGTTCGACGCAGATAGACGCAGCTCTACGCTGAAAGCGTGCTCGGATGCGCTACCGATAGACGTCACCCCAGGCGACGAAACTCGCCTCCGAGCTGCGGCTCAAGCGCAGGTAGCGAGCACCCCGGTCAGGGGCAGTTTAATGAGTGCGCCAGGTAGGTCAGCCGGGGCTATCATGATTGCGCCGGACCGCGCCCTCCGCGGCTGGCCGCAGATCTTCAGCGCCCTGGCTGGAATCAAAGTCCCATTGAAGACGGCGCGGGCAGCGGGGCTCGCGCTTCACTCACAGGGAGGATTCCGGTTCCACTGATTTTCGGCTATCTGAAATGCTCATCGAGGGAACCTGCGGGTTGCTTCATTTTCTTCGGCTCGTCGGTCATCTCGGTCATCGCTTTGAACTTATCGGTAGCGAGCCCGGAATCGGCGATGCGTGAAATGGGAACGCATCGCGAGCGAGCCGGTTGGCCAATATGGAAAGCAGGCGGGGATTGATAATTTTCCCGGGTGCATTGGGCGATTTGATCTGCCTGCTGCCAGCCATTCGCGCACTCGGCAGGCGTTATCCGGCTCTCGCATTCGAGTTGATGGCGCGGGCGGAATTGGCACGTTTCGCCGAGCACCGGATGATGGTTGTCGCCGGACATTCGATTGATCGCCGTGAGGTTGCTTTGCTCTTTTCTGAACGGGGCGGCGAATCGAACCTGGCGTGCAATTTTTTTGGTCAATTCGAGCGGATCGATTGTTTCTTCGCCTCCGCTCATGAGTGCTTCTGCTCATCACTCAGGCAGGCAGCGCGACGCGACGTTTCTTTTTACCCATTCCGACCACCGGGCTTGGGTCATATGGCTGAGTGTTACCTCCGCGCACTTGGCGCTACCGCTTCCCATCCGCTCCGCGAGTCGATTGAACTCTTGCCGGACGATCTGTGCGGCGCACAAGAGCGACTCAACGCATTGGGGTTGGAAGCGCGACGCTTTGTCCTGGTGCTTCCTGGCAGTGGAAGTGCGAGAAAAAACTGGCCGGCCGAGAACTTCGCGCTGCTGGCCGAACGGGTACAATTAATTCACCCCGTTTTAGTAGTGCTCGGACCGGCGGAAATTGGCCTGGCGCCAGTTTTCCGCGCGCGATCCCTAGCTGTGGTGAGCGATGTCGAACTCAGCGAACTGGCGGGGATCGCAGGCCTGGCGCGATGCTTCATCGGCAACGATTCGGGTGTCTCTCATTTGGCCGCGGTGGCGGGCGCCTGCGGCATCGTGATTTTTGGTCCGACCGACCCTGAGCGCTGGCGGCCACTCGGTGACGTGAAGACTATCCAGAAAGAACCGTTGCAAAGCCTATCCCTTGACCAGGTATTGTCCACGTTCACTGAGTTCATCCAAGCCAAAAACACGCCCGGTGTTTAGAATGAAACACGCAGACAGGCGAGTCATGAGTAAGAAAACTGGACTGTTCTTCCTGGGATGCCTGCTCGCGGAGCGTGTGAGCGCAGGACAGAAGTGATTGACAAAAGTCCCAGACGATTTTCCGCGAAGCCGCATTTCTTGCCGAGCTATGGACCTGATTAACCGACCAATCTGAAGATGAAAGGTCCGCCTGGGGCGTGATCGCTATACGGTGACCAGCGAGAGTTCGCCGGTATGGCGGAGATTGACGAAGCGAAAGGAGCAAAGCCGCCCCCCGCCGAGCTGTCATCCCTTAGGGTGTTCTGGGCGAAATGCGTCGCTCATCGTCGAACACCTTTCCGGGCTGGAGTGTTCCGCGTTCACAATTGTGGTTAAATTATTGGTTGGAGACAGGCGCTAACGCCTGTTCATTTAAGACGAGGAGGAAAGGCGGACACGCCGATAGTGCGCGCGAACGCCCAATCCGACCAAACATGGCAAGTGCGCTTAAGACAACTGTGCTGCTAGCGGTATTAACCGGATTGATCATGCTGATCGGCGGATTGCTGGGTGGACATGGCGGCATGGAAATCGCCTTCATAATCGCGCTCGCGATGAATTTCTTCAGCTACTGGTTTTCCGACAAGCTGGTGCTCAGAGCCTATGGGGCTCAGCCGCTCGACGAGGGATCGGCTCCCGAACTCTGCTCTATCGTTCACGAGTTGGCCCAGGAGGCGCGTATTCCGATGCCGCGTCTCTACCTGATCGACACCGACACTCCCAACGCTTTTGCCACCGGGCGCAATCCGAACCACGCGGCGGTTGCGGTGACCCGGGGCATCATGCGGCTCTGCACGCGCGACGAACTTAAGGGCGTTCTCAGCCACGAACTCTGGCACGTCATCAACCGCGACATCCTGGTGAGCTCGATCGCGGCGACGTTGGCGGGGGTGGTGATGATGCTGGGTAGTTGGCTGCGCTGGGCGGCGATTTTCGGCGGCTTCGGCGGCCGCGATGACGAAGGCCGCGGAGGGCTGGAGCTGATCGTCATGGCGATTCTGGCCCCGTTTGCGGCAATGTTGATCCAGTTGGCCATCTCGCGCACCCGCGAATATGCGGCCGACGCCAGCGGTGCGCGGCTGTCGCATCATCCGCTCTACCTTGCCAGCGCATTGCGGAAACTGGAGATGGCGAATGAACGGATGCCGATGAGCGACGCAACTCCCGCGACCGCTCATCTTTTTATCGTGAACCCGCTCCGGGCCGGATTGTTCGCTCGGCTTTTCTCCACCCATCCGCCGCTGGAGGAGCGTATTCGCCGGCTGGAACGGATGGCTGTTTGAACATTTGAAAAGAAGAAGGGGAATCAGGTGAGAGGCCAACAGACGCGCGCTACCGAATTGCTATGATCTAAGCTCTCTTTTTCCTTCGCTCTACTCAATGCTCTCTTCGGGGGTTGCTGAGAACGCGCCATGGATTCAGAAGAAGAAAAGGAACAAAAGAAAGGGTTTAAGGTCGACGATCGGCGGCGATTTTCGGCCGAGGGAGAGCTGAAGCCGGAACATCGCGGCCCTGAGCCAGCCGAGACTCGACCTGACGCGCCGGGCGTAACCGATCCCGCGACCAGTCAGGCGCGTAGTAGTACGCAGGTGCGCGGCCAGGATGCGCAGGCCGCCAAGGCTTTTTCGCAGCGTCGCGAGGCTGCTCCGGAGATCACTTTTGGCACCTTCGTGGTCGGATTGTCGACTCAGGCGCTGGTGCATCTCGGCGAGCTTCCCGACCCCCATACCAATCAGCCAGCCGAGGATTTGCCCGCCGCCCAGCAGTTGATCGACATTATTGCCATGCTCGAAAACAAGACTCGCGGCAACCTCGACCGCGACGAGCAGTCAATGCTCGAGGCGATTCTGTTCGACCTCAGGATGAAGTACGTTGAACGGGCGCGACACTAGCTGGGTTAAAAGCGCGTCGCCGTGGGCGGCGCACGATGCTTTGCGATGCGCTTGAAGCTTCTTGCCGGAACGCTGCTATTCCTGCTTTCGGCGGGCGCGCTCCTGTCAGCCGTTACCTGCCTCGCCACCACCCCGCTCTGGACCGAATTTAACAGCTTCAGCATTCCGGCCCAAACCCTGCCGGATTTCGTTGCCTTGGCGGCCAGGCTTTCGCCCGCGGTCGTCAATATCTCGGCTGAGCAGCGGCCCGGCGATATCGGCAGTCAAAATTCGTCACCCGAAAACGAAAGCGACCCATTCGACCGTTTCGGACAGCCATTCGAGCAATATGGCTTATCGCACCCCCATAGTCTCGGCTCGGGATTCATCATCAACAAGGCCGGCTATATACTGACCAATGCTCATGTAATTGAGGGTGCCCAGCAGATTGCGGTCACGCTGAAGGACGGGCGCCAGTTTGCCGCCCGGCTGATCGGGCGTGATACGAAGACTGATGTAGCGTTAATCAAGATTGATTCCGGCGGCGATTTACCGGTTGCTCCGTTAGGTGATTCCGACCAGGTCAAGGTCGGCCAGTGGGTGATGGCAATTGGTAACCCGTTCGGCTTCGACCATTCGGTAACGGCAGGAATCGTCAGCGCCAAGGGACGTTTTATCCCAGGCAACTATGACGCCTTTATCCAAACCGATGCGTCGATCAATCCGGGCAATTCCGGCGGACCGCTAATCAGCCTGGACGGCGCGGTGGTGGGAGTCAACTCGGCGATCTACACTCGCAGCGGCTTAAATATCGGGATCGGCTTCGCAATTCCGGTCAATCTGGTCAAACAGGAATTGCCCCAGCTTAGTGTCCGCGGCAAAGTGATACGGGGTTGGCTCGGCATCTACGTCGAGCAGGTCTCGGCCGAACTGGCCCGACGAGAGAAATTGGCCGAGCCGCACGGCGCGATGATCACCGAGGTGTTGGCGAATGGACCGGCGGCTGCTGCCGGGCTCAAGCGTGGTGACATCATCATCGAATTCGACCATCATATGCTCGGCGATTCGCAGGAATTGCCGCTGCTGGTCGCTGCGGTGCCGATCGGAAGCACCGTCCGGATCAAGATTCTGCGAAGTGGGCTGGCGCAAGAAATTCCGATCACCGTCGTCCGCTCTGATGAAGAAAAGCTTGCGCGGGCCTCGCTTAAACAGGAGGCCTTCGGCCTCAAACTCGAGGACCTGACCCCGGGGCTGGCACGTGAACTCGACTTGAGCGATTCGCATGGGTTGGTGGTCTCCGCGATTAAGCCCGGCAGTGCAGCCGAGAGTTCCGGGCTGCGGGTGCGCGATGTGATTCTCGCAGTCAATCGAAAACCGATTAGCGGTCTGAGTTCGTATGATCGGGCACTCAAGTCAGGGGGGAGGGGCAAGATTGACTTGCTGCTGGTCAGGCGTGACAAAGGCACCCTGTTCATTCCGCTCAAGCGTGACCGGTAGAATCACGGGCCAAGTGAATGCCCTCCTTTTCGATTTCTTAGCCGTGCGGCACGGATTTGCACGAATTTAATGCGCGCCCTCAAGATATCGGCATTAGTGCTCGGCGGTATTCTGCTGTTCGCCTCCGCTCCACTAATTTACCAATTCGTCGGCTACTATAATTCGCTGCAACAGGAAGTCGTCACACGCTTCTCGGGTCAGCACTGGACGCTGCCGTCGCTGCTCTACTCCGATTCGACTATGATTTTTCCGGGCGAACGGCTTGGGGAGATCGGTTTTTTCCAGCGCCTCGCCCGGCTGAATTACCATCGGGTCGACCCCGGCCAGGTGCGCATCCGCGGGGAGTACAGCTTCGATGAAAAGCACGACATGGTGGTGCTTTTTCTCCACAGCTTTCGTTATCCGTATCATGATTTTGGCGGCGCGCTGGTGGAGTTGAAGATTTCGCCGCTCCAAACCATCGAATCGATCGAAGACCTCGCCGCGCGCAAACTCGAATACGCCATTGAGCTCGAACCCGAATTGCTCGGCGCGATCTTTCATGGTGATTGGGAACAGCGGCGGCTGGTGCCGCTGTCCGGGATTCCGCCGGCATTTATCGATGCAGTCCTGGCTGCCGAGGACCATCGCTTTTATGAACATCATGGCATCGATCTCGTGCGCACCGCGCGGGCGGCGTGGATCGACTTGACAGCTCGTCATGTGTTGCAGGGCGGCTCGACGTTGACGCAGCAGTTGATGAAGAATTTCTTCCTCACCAGCAAGCGCGACTGGCATCGTAAGGTGACCGAAGCGTTGATGGCCTATATTGCCGAAAAACGCTACTCCAAGGACGAAATCCTCGAGCTTTACCTCAATGACATTTACCTCGGCCAGCGCGGACAGGAAGGAATTTACGGTGTGTGGGAGGCATCGCAATTTTATTTCGCCCGTGAACCGCGCGACCTCACCATCGCTGAAATGGCGACGATCGCCGGCATGATCCGATCACCCAATCGCTTCAATCCATTCCGGCATAGCGCAATTGCCAGAGTGTGCCGCAATGAAGTGTTGGCGGCGATGCTCCAGGACGGTTACATCAGCAAGCCTGCCTACGATGAGGCGGTGACCGAGCCGCTGCGCACGCGTGAGCCGTATACCGAAACCAACGACGCGCCCTACTTTGTTGATTACATCAAACACGAACTGGCCGAGCGCTATCCGCCGTCGGTGCTGACCGGCGAGGGCCTGCGGATTTTCACCACGCTCGACGTCCACATGGAAAAGCAAGCCGAGCAGGCCATCGAGCACAATCTGCTGAGCCTTGAAGAAAAGCACCAGTCGCTCAAGCGCAAGGAAAAGAACCAGCAACTTGAATCATGCCTCCTCGCGATCGAGCCGCAAACCGGCAAGATTCGCGCGATGGACGTCGTGGACGCCCAAGAACTACAAGGACCGCTACTTCGGCCGTGTCACGCTGGAGTTCGCGCTGGAGGAATCTCTGAACTCCGCCGCGTTGCGGTTGGCGGACGCGCTCGGTTTGGATCGCGTGCTGGCAATGGCAAGCAAGCTCGGGTTTAGCAATCTACCTCCCTATCCGTCGGTGGTGCTGGGTGGTATCGAGGTCGCGCCGATCCAGCTTGCCGCGATGTATGCAATTCTCGCCAATGAGGGTATGGAAGTGCCGCCGTACGCGGTCACGGCCGTGGTCAATGCCAAAGGCCAGGTAATCGAAGGCCATGAACTCAAGGCCGAGCAGGCCATCGAGCACAATCTGCTGAGCCTTGAAGAAAAGCACCAGTCGCTCAAGCGCAAGGAAAAGAACCAGCAACTTGAATCATGCCTCCTCGCGATCGAGCCGCAAACCGGCAAGATTCGCGCGATGGACG
>WNFC01006283.1_pt1 | contig 13084 bp, 3 predicted proteins | sample 5400541 | NCBI WGS metagenome assembly WNFC01 (sample SAMN13153342, study PRJNA577476) | soil metagenome | isolation source: 120 cm saprolite under Douglas fir tree site 2 hole 2 replicate 1 | place: USA:California | collected 2015-04-18
TACATCGAATCGATGGTCGAGCGCGGCGTCCTGGGGGCGTTCGGGCTGGTCCTCCTGATCGGATCCATCTCTGTTCGCACCTGGACCGTTGCGACCAAGCCACTGGCTCCTGAGTTTGCGGAGCTGTTTCCTATGAAGGCCGCGCTGGTCGGCGCGGTGTTAGGTCTGGCGGTGTCGGCGTCGTACTACCAGGTCCTCCATTTCCGGCATGTGTGGGCGATGTTTGCCGTGGTCGCGGCCCTGTACCTGTGGGGACGCAGATGAGCACGTTTGTGAGCCTCGCCCGCCGGGCGCGACATCCGTTCACCGACAACGTCGCCGTGCTGGCGGGTTCCATGGCTGCGCTCGGCTTGGCCACGCTGTGGGTCGCTCGAGTCGGCGGACCGGCGGCCGTTGGCGACTACGCGTTGCTGCGGATGCTCCCATGGCTGCTGGCGGTGATCGTTTCCGGGGGGCTCGCGGGATCCCTCGCGTATTTTCTGGCAGGGCCGACCCGCGACGACCGCAGCGTCCGGGCCACGGTGATCGCCATCGCGATCATCGGCGCTGTCGCGGGCGCCTTTCTGTGGGTCATCGGAACGCCGCTGCTGCACCGGTTCTTCCTCAAGGACCTGCCCTCCGGCCTCATCTCATTGGTCGCCGTCAGAGTGGGGCTGCGCCTTTTCGTAATCACAGGTAAGGGAGCGGCCCAGGGAACGGGAGACCTGGCAGGCAGCAACCGCACGATCCTGTTCGAGGAGCTCCTGTTCCTCCCCGGCTACGGCCTCCTCCTCGCGCTCCACGTTGGTGGGATGACAGCCGTGATCGCCGCTCTAATCCTGGCCGATGTGGCGACGGCCCTCGCCGCCTGGACCCGATTGTTTCGCCGCGGTTTCCTCGTCGCAGCTTCGGGGCCCTCATGGCAGATGGCGAAGCGAATCGTCGCGTTCGGAAGCCGGGGGCAGCTGGGCAGCCTGCTCGGCCTGCTCAACCTGCGTTTCGACTTCGTCTTCCTCGCCGCGATCGCCGGCCCGGCAGTCCTCGGGATTTACGCCGTGGCGTCGAAGTACGCCGAGATCCTTCGCCTGATTCCGATCGCTGCCTACTGGGTCCTGTATCCACGCTTCGCCAGGTCTGATGCGGCCGTCGCGGCAGCCTCGTCTCGCCGCCTGATGCTCCGCGCGGGGGCTGTCACGGCGGTCATCGCCCTGCCCCTGGCCCTCGCGGCCGGCGCCGTCGTCCCGACCCTGTTCGGCCACCCGTTTGCGGGCGCGGTGCTGCCGGCGCAGATCCTGTTCATAGGGCTCGCGCCTGAAGGTGCGGCTGGGGTGATCACAGCATTCCTCTATGGACGCGGCCGGCCTGGTCTCAACTCCCTGGCCGCCGGGACAGGGCTGATCGTGACGGTGGTCCTCGACGTGATCCTGATCCCGCGCCTTGGCGCTGTCGGGGCGGCCATCGCCTCCAGCGCAGCGTATCTCACCACCACGATCACGCTGGTCGCCTGGTACAGGCACGTGACGCGATCGACGCCGTATCGCAAGGTTCCACAACCGGTGATCGAGGGGCTGGCCAGCATTGCCCCCAGCCGCAAGCGACGAGCCTTGGACATCATCGTTGCCCTGCTGACCCTCGGCCTTTCGTGGCCCTTGCTGCTGGTGATTGCCGCCGCATCGCGCATCAGCACGCATGGATCGCCGATCTACCGACAGACTCGTGTGGGACAAGGGGGCGTCCCCTTCACCATGTTCAAGTTCCGCAGCATGCGGTATGGGATCGACGGTCCCGAGGTCACCACGCCGGGCGACCAGCGCATCACGAGAGTTGGCGCAGTCCTCCGGCTGACCAGTCTCGACGAGCTCCCTCAGCTGATCAACGTCCTCCGCGGAGAAATGACGATGGTCGGGCCGCGACCTGAAACCGTAGCGCTTGCTCTCCGATATCCGGTCCATTTGTGCGCGGTGTTCTCATACCGTCCGGGACTGAGCGGCCCGGTTCACATGTCACTGCGAGACGTGGTCCCCGATGGGCTGGAGGATGTCGAGGGCTACTACGTGTCCGAGCTCCTCCCCAAACGGGTCGAGCTCGACATGGGCTACTTGGCCAGTCCGACACTCAGGTCGACCCTCGGGCTGATGCTCGCAACGACGTCATATGTTTTTTCGCGACTGCTGAGCAAGCTCGCGTCGCGTTCGCGACATCGCCGTAGGCTCCTCGCGGGGCTCAAGAGCACAACTCTTCAATGACCGCTGGGCGTATGTCCCGACCGGGTCGAGGGCTCGGTTTCGACGGGACAGAAGTACCGGTTGACGGTGGGTGCGAGCCGACGATACGGTCGAGGTCGATGCCGACCTTGCTCATTTCACGTGTGGGTTCAGCAATGAGTGATGCGTCAACCCGCTCGCGTCCATTCGCTCATATCCGTCGGGTTGTTGAAAGCGGTGTGCTAGCGGCGTTACTGGCCGCAAGCTTTTCCATCGCGGTTAGCACGCCGGTTGTGGTCTCTGCGGCCGGGCCCACCACCATTGGAACCTCGTCCTGCACGGCAAACTCCATCGGAGTCTTTCCATGCGCACAGGCTTATCAGCGTTCGGCCCAGGACAAGGTCGCTTACCTACACGACGGCTCACTTCTGGTTGGCTTCTACGACGGGCACACGGGCGTGCTCTACCACGTGACGAATCCGTCAACCGCGCCGGTGTCGACACAAGTGCTCACGTTCTTGGGCGGCGAAGAGGAGTCCATCTACACGCTACCCGGCACCGGCACCACCGAAATCTGGGTGCTTCAGGGAAACGAAATCTTCGGCGGCACCAGGCAGGAACAGATCCAGCACGGCACCTACAGCGCCAGCACGTTCAACTGGGACGGCGGCAACGTAAACCCGGTCCCGGTTCAGGTTCCGGGGGCGCTCACGAACGGCCGCCAGGATCCGTCCGTGACCTGGACTGGGAAGTGGTTGATTGCCTCATGGTGGGACGACACCGTAGGCGGGAACTCCGACAACGTGTTCTACAACTGGACGACCGACCGCACCGGCAAGACCGGCTGGGCCGTACCGATGAAGTCCGGCTCGGTGGGTACGGATACCAGCGGGGGATCGACCTCGATCAGTTACAGCGTCGTTTCTGGCGTTGCTCCGGCCATGGGGGATTGGTTCCAGATCGGGAACGCGGTCAGCAACGATGGGACAGTCACCTGCGTCGATATGACCCCAGTCCCTTGCAACGCAGAGCTCCGCCAGGTGACCGCCGTTTCAGGCGGGGGACCCTACACGCTGACCACTGCCGCCTTCAATTACCACCACTTTCTAGGCGAGCCCATGAGGATAGCCGCCAGCCTGCTCACGGCAACCCACCAGAACTCCATACAGGTGTCCATTCGACACTCGGACAAGCTCGGTGCCACGATCGCGGTTTACGGAGCCTTCTGCAAAGTCCTGACGCGCACGCTCCTCGACAGCGCAGCTGACCCGTCCCCGGCAAACTGGATCGCCGAATCGCAGATCGACGTCGACGATTGCGACGCGGTTCTCAACGGGCCGCAGATCGCTATCGACGAAAACAGTGGCGACATACACGTCTTCAAGGCCATGACAAGCGGCGAACCTTCACCGACCGGGATCATCTACTGGCACGGGGTTCCTGATGCCACCTTCTCGACTACCGGCACGATCAATTGGAGCGCTCGGCTCGTCATCGATCCTGCCGCAAGCACCTGGGAAAGCGACCCGCCGGACATTGCCGGCACTGTCGACCCATCTACGCACAGGGTCTATGTCTTCTGGGTCACCAAGGCCATCGGCGGAGTGGTCAAGTACGTGACGCTGGACAGCCCGTATACCTCGGCGTCTGGCGAGACTACGATGACCACCGGTACGCAGCCGCGCTACACACACGTTCCCTCGCTGCTCGTTGACCCTTCGACAAGCAAGGCCGCCTACGTGCCTCTCGTCTACCAAACTGGCACCAGCTGCATAACACCTTCGTGCACCAGCACCTTCAACATCGTCCTGGACACCAGCCTCAACATCCTGGCGCCATCGGTGCCGGCCGGCCTTACGGCGACGGCGACCTCCTCCACCGAGGTAGACCTGTCCTGGAATGCCTCCACCGACAACGTGGGTGTGACGGGCTACACGATCTATCGCAACGGCGTGTCGCTCGCCACGGTGTCAGGATCGCTGACATACGCGGACAAGTCCGTCGCCGAGGCCACCACCTACAACTACACGGTCGATGCCTTCAATGCCGGCGGCAATCACTCGGCACAGTCGCTCCCCGCGAGCGCGACGACTCCCGATGTCACGCCGCCCTCGGTCCCGACCGGCCTGAGCGCAAGTGCCACATCGACCCCCCAGGTAAACCTGAGTTGGAGCGCGTCCACGGACAACGTTGGTGTGACCGGATACACCATTTACCGCAACGGCGCAACGCTCACCACCGTGTCCGGATCCACGCTGAACTACGCGGACAAAGCGGTCACCGATGGCACTGCCTTCAGCTACACGATCGACGCCTTCGACGCCGCCGGCAACCACTCCCTGCAGTCAGCCGCGGCGAGCGCCACGACTCCCGACATCACGCCGCCCTCCGTGCCGACAGGCCTCAACGCCACAGCCACCAAGACGCCCGAGGTCGACTTGAGCTGGAACGCATCGACAGACAACGTCGGCGTGACCGGATACACCATTTACCGCGGCGGTACGAACATCGCCACCGTGTCCGCTTCCACACTGACGTTTGTGGACAAGTCCGTCAGCGACGCCACGACCTACAGCTACACGGTCGATGCCTTCGACGCCGCGGGCAATCGCTCCGCCAAGTCGTCCCCGGCGGGCGCCACGACTCCCGATATCACGCCGCCCTCGGTGCCGACCGGCCTCAGGGCGACGGCGACATCAACGCCGTCGGTGATTCTCAACTGGACCGCCTCCACCGACAACGTGGGAGTGACCAGCTACACCATTTACCGCAACGGCTCGATGATCGCGACCGTGTCTGGGTCAACCGTGACATACACAGACACGAATGTCGTCCAGGCCGGCAGCTACAGCTACACGGTCAACGCTTTCGACGCCGCCGGCAACCATTCGGCCCAGTCGGCTCCGGCGACCGTAAACACACCCGACACGTCGCCACCTTCGGTGCCAACCGGACTCAGTGCCGTTGCGACCACGAAGCCCTCGGTCACCCTGACCTGGAGCGCCTCGACCGACAACGTCGGGGTCACGGGTTACACGATCTATCGCGGCGGCACCAAGCTCACCACCGTGTCCGCCTCCACGCTGACGTACACGGACAGCACGGTCGCCGGCCTTACCACCTACAGCTACACAGTCGACGCCTTCGATGCTGCGGGCAACCACTCGGCGCAATCGGCCTCGGCGAACATCAAAGTGCCCGACTCGACGCCGCCCTCGGTGCCGACCGGCCTGACAGCAACATTCGTCGCGTCGACACCTGAGGTGGATTTGGCCTGGAACGCTTCGACCGACAACGTCGCGGTTACCGGCTACACGATTTACCGGAACGGCACGGCGCTCGCCACCGTGTCCGGGTCAACCCTGACCTACGCTGACTCCGCGATTGTCGTATCTGCCGGCTACGTGTACACGGTCGACGCCTTTGACGCCGCCGGCAACCACTCGGCCCAGTCAGGCTCGGCGGCAGTAAACCCTGGCGTGTACACGGCGATGTCTCCGAAGCGCTTGCTCGACACCAGGAGCAGTGGCGGCAAGCTCGGCCCCGGGGGCAGCATGAACCTTGCGATCGCCGGCACCAACGGCGTGCCCGCAAACGCCAGCGCCGTGATCCTCAACGTGACCGCGGTGGACGAGTCGACCGCAGGCTTCTTCACTCTCTACCCGACGGGAGCGAAGCTTCCCACCGCGTCCAACCTCAACTGGGTGGCGGGCGAGACCGTCCCCAACCTCGTCTCGGTCGGTCTTGGCGCTGGTGGCAAGGTCACGATCTACAACGGCCTGGGCATGGCCGATGCCGTGATCGACCTCGAGGGCTACTTTGCGCCGTCGAGCGGCGGCTCGGCAGGACAATTCGTGCCGGTCGTGCCCGCTCGCATCACCGACACTCGAGCTTCCAGCGGCCAGCCCAACCATGGACTGACACTGACTGCCGGCACAACGCTCAAGGTCCAGGTGACCGGCGTTGGTGGCATCCCGGCCAGCGGAGTGACGGCTGTCGTCCTCAACACCACCGTCACAGACACCACTACTGCAGGCTTCCTCACCGTGTTCCCCACGGGCGCATCGGTGCCGCTCGCATCCAACCTCAACTGGATGGCCGGAGTCACCGTCCCAAACCGGGTCATCGTGCCCATCGGCACCGGAGGCCAGGTGTCGTTCTTCAACGGCCTCGGTTCGGCCGACGTAATCGTCGATATCAACGGTTACTTCACCGACGGCTCGGGTACCGGAGCGTCTTTCGTGCCGCTCACCCCGTCCCGAATCTTGGACACAAGAATGGGCGGGTCGCCGCTTGCCGGGCCCGGGACGATGCTGGTGACCGTGGCCGGTAAAGGTGGCGTTCCCGCCTCCGGGGCCAAAGCAGTCGTCCTGAACGTCACCGTAGTCAACCCGACCACCGCAAGCGCGCTCACCGTCTGGCCGGCAGACGCAAGTCAGCCGACATCGTCCGATCTCAACTTCACGGCGGGGCAGACGGTGCCGAACCTCGTGGTCGTGAAACTGTCGGCGAACGGCCAGATCGACATCTTCAATGCGTTCGGCACGACCAACGTCATCGTCGACGTCGTCGGCTGGTACGGATAACTGACGAGCGCCCTGGCTCCGACCGGGACATTTGACTCCCTTGACGCGGGATCGGGTCCAACCTACGGTCGCCCCGGAGTCTTGTCACCCCATAGCACGTAATGGGTTCAGCACCGACAGGTAACTGGTCGGGCTCACGTCGAGTCGCTCCCGGCTTACGCCGCCTTCCGCGTGGCGGGATGCTTGGTGCGTTTCTGGCTGCCATCGCCATCCGAAGCGCATCTCGTAATCGAAACCGCGCGACGGTGGGCCTCGCCGGCGCGCTGGCCCTCGCTTCGTTCGGGCTGGTCGCGGCCCCGCTGACAGCCGCGGCCGCACCCATCGCCTGCACGACCCCCGACCTGATCACCGCAATCTCAGCTGCAAACAGCCAGGCTGGAGGCGGCACCATCACCCTGGCGAGCGGATGCGTCTACACCCTCACGGCGCCCAACAACTCGACTGACGGCGGCGGTGGCACCGGGCTGCCGGTGATCACGGGCACCGTGACGCTCGCCGGCAGTGGAGCCACGATCATGCGATCCACGGCTGCGGGAACTCCGACTTTCCGGATCTTCGACGTAGCCGGCTCAGGCAACCTGACGCTGGACTCGTTGACCGTGAGCAACGGCCTTCTCGACAACACCGGATCGACGGGTGGCGCGGGCATCTACAACCACGGAACGCTCTCGATCAGCGGGAGTGGGTTCACGGGCAACTCGTCACCGTCCCCGAATGGAGTATCCGGCGGTGGCATCAGCAATACCGGCCAGCTGACAGTCACCACCAGCACCTTCACCAACAACAGCGCTCAAGAGGGTGGCGCCGTTTTCAATCAGAACAGCGCAACCATCACGAACACAACTTTCACCAACAACGTTGGCACCATCTACGGCGGCGGGGCCATCCTCAATGCATTCGGCACCACCAACGTCTCTTCGAGCACGTTCGTGGGCAACACCGGACCGGGGGGCGGCGCGATCGACAACGACACGACGATGACCTTTAGAAACAGCACTTTCTACAACAACACCGGCGGGGGTGGCGGCGGCGGCGCCATCAACAATTTCGGCACCGTCACCTTCATCCAGTCAACCCTTTCGGGCAATACGGCAAATACGGGATCGAATATCCACAACTACAGCTCCGGGTCGGTCACAGCGACGACGACCCTGATCATGACCATCGTCGCCAATGGCGTCGGGGGCAACAACTGCAACAGCAACGGACCGCCGATCATCGACAGCGGGTACAACCTCGACAGCGGCTCGTCGTGCGGTTTCACGACCGCACAACACTCGCTCAACAACACCCAACCGCAGCTCCTGGCGTTGGCTTCGAATGGAGGAGCGACCCAGACGATGGCCGTGCCCTTGTCGAGCCCAGCGGTCGACGCGATTCCCGCGAGCGTGAGCGGATGCAGCGGCAGCACCGACCAGCGTGGTATTGCCCGGCCCCAGGGCTCGGGCTGCGACATCGGGGCCTTCGAAACGATCATTTCGAGCAGCGACACGCAGCCGCCAACTGTTCCAACGGGCCTTTCGGCGCCTTCGGTGACGGCGAGCTCCGTCTCGCTGCAGTGGAATGCATCCACCGACGATGTGGCCGTGACGGGCTACACGGTTTATCGCAACGGCGTCGTGGTTGGCAGCACGGGATCAGTTGGAGCCACGACTTACACCGACGCCACAGTAGCGCCCTCCACCACCTATTCGTACACCGTCGACGCTATCGACGCGGGAGCTCTCCATTCGGCACAGTCGGCGCCGCTGTCCGTAACCACTTCAGCCCCTCCGCCGGGCATCCACTGGATACAGGCTGCGACTGTAGGCACGGGTGGCAGCGTGACCAGGGCGACGCTGGCGTTGACCGGCGCCGTCCACACTGGTGATCTGCTCGTCGGATGGTTCGGCCAGTACAACTCCACGGGCCAGGTTCAGGTGTCCGACAACGTCAATGGCGCGTGGACGCGAGGCGCGTCGGAGACGTGGTCAAGCACGGCAGGCGATCTCGCTCTCTATTACATGCAGAATGCAGCCGGCTCACCCAGCGGTGTGACGATCACCATCGCGGCGTCCACGGCGACGTACCTCGAGGCTGCTGTGAGTGAGTACAGCGGAGTCGCGCTAACGGCCGCCCTCGATAAGGCGGTGGTGGGGAAAGGCGTTGGCACGGCGGCCGACTCAGGCGCTACGCCAGCCGTCGGAGCGGGTGAGCTCGTGGTAGGCGGCGTCATCACGGGTGGGTCGCCGGGAGGCACGACCGCCGGCGCGACGCAAGGACAGATGTTCACCATGCGAGCGCAGAGGCCCTCGGGATCGGTCGACATCGAAGACGTGCTGTCGAGCACCGCGGGAGCACAGAACGGGCGCGCCACGTTGCACAACAGCACCGACTGGTACGCGATGGGCGCGGTATTCCGCGCCTACGCCAGCGCAGATACGCAGCCGCCGACGGTCCCGACCGGACTGGCCGCAACCGCCAGCTTGTCGATACCCCAGGTGAACCTGGCATGGAACGCCTCGACGGATAACGTGGGAGTGATCGGCTACGCCGTTTATCGCAACGGCTCGCTTCTTGCCAGCGTATCCGGAGGGGCTCTGACGTACGCAGACAACACGGTCAGCAGCGTCGCCACCTACAACTACGCGGTCGACGCTTTCGATGCCGCCGGAAACCATTCGGCGCAGTCGGCGCCGGTCAGCGTGACGACGCCCGACACGTCACCCCCCATGGTGCCTGCAGGTGTCTCGGCCACGGCAATTTCTCCCGCGGAGATCGATGTGGGTTGGACCGCTTCAACCGACAACGTAGGCGTGACGGGCTACACGATCTATCGCAACGGCGCTGTACTCGCCACCGCCGGCGCCGGTGCGACGTCCTGGGCAGACACCACGGTCGCCGCGTCCACCACGTACACCTACTCGGTTGACGCCTTCGACGCCGCCGGCAACCACTCCGCACGCTCCGCTACCGCCAGCGCCACCACTCCGGCCTCTCCGGACACGCAGCCACCGAGCGTGCCGGCCGGGGTCGCGGCCCAGGTCGGTCAGGTGGGCGAGGTCGATGTGAGCTGGAGTGCGGCGACCGACAACGTGGGCGTCACCGGGTACACGGTCTATCGCAATGGAGCCTTGCTCGCCACGGTCTCGGGTTCGACTCTGGCCTACGCGGACCGAACAGCTGCAGGGTCGACGTCATATGGCTACACAGTCGACGCCTTCGACGCCGCCGGCAACCACTCGGCGCCGTCGGCGTCGGCGCCGGTCACCACTCCCGATTGGACTCCGCCAACCGTGCCGGCGGGGCTGGCCGCTACGGTGGCGTCCAGCAGCGAGATCGACCTCAGCTGGAGCGCCTCGACCGACAACGTCGGGGTCACCGGCTACACCGTCTATCGAAACGGCGTGGCCATCGCCACGACCAGCGGGACAACCCTTACCTACGCGAACACGGGCCTCGGCCACGGCTTCACGTACAGCTATACGGTCGATGCGTTCGACGCCGCGGGCAACCACTCGGCGCAATCAGCGCCGGTGTCTGCGACGACCCCCGACGACATCCCTCCGACAACTCCTGGCAGTCTGGCCGCGACGGTAACGTCGCCGACCGCAGTCTCTGTCTCGTGGTCGGCGTCCACCGACAATGTCGGCGTGAGCGGCTATGACGTCTACCGCGACGGTGTCGTCGTGGCCACCGTAGGTCCGTCCGCGCTGAGCTACCTGGACACGGTTGCTTCCGGCAGCACGCATGCGTACACGGTCGATGCCTTCGACTCCGCCGGAAACCATTCGGCGACGCCGCCGCCCGTCACAGTCACCACGTCGACAGCGGACACAACCCCGCCGTCAGTGCCCGCTGGGCTCACGGCCACCGCAGTTGGATCCACTCAGGTTGGCCTGGCCTGGAACGCGTCCACTGACAACGTCGGCGTCACCGGTTACACGATCTACCGAAACGGTGCGGTGCTGGCGACGGTGAGTGCATCGACGCTGTCGTATTCGGACACGGCCGTCGCCCAGGCCACCACCTACACATACTCGATCGACGCGTTCGATGCCGCCGGAAACCACTCGGCGCAATCCGCGACGGTGTCGGTCCACGTCCCGGGGGTCCCGAAGTTCGTGCAGGGTGCTGTGGTTTCGACGGGTAGCAAAGTGACCAGCGTGACGCTCACGTTGGGGCCTGTCGCGCGCGGCGACCTCCTGGTCGGCTGGTTCGCCCAGTACGACTCGACGGGTCAGGTGACGGTGACCGACAACGTGAACGGAGCTTGGACCCGAGGGCCCATCTCTACGACCTGGCACGGGGGCACGACTCCAGGGGACATCGCTCTGTACTACGTCGCGAACGCCGCAGCCGCCCCCAGCGGTCTGACGATCACCATCTCAACCGCCGTGGCGACCTATCCGCAGGCTGCGGCGGCGGAATACTCCGGCGTGGCGACGGTCAACCCTCTCGATCAAATAGTGATTGGCAACGGCAGCAGCGCGAGCGCCGACTCCGGGCTCACCGCTCCAGTCGGCCCCGGCGAGCTCGTATACGGAGCGATGACGGCGACCAACGGCCCGGGTACCCTGACGCCCGGCGCCAGCCAGGCTGTGCCTTTCGTGAAGCGGACGCAGAACACCAGCGGCTCGCAGGCCCAGGAGGACATCCCGGCCGGCGCAGCGGGCCAGCAGCACGCCGTGTTCACGTTCCCGACCTCGACTCAATGGTTCATGGTCTGTGCCGTTTTCAAGGCGGCGTAGTCCAAAACGCGCCGGATCTTGGGTCCAGTGTCCCAGCAGCGCCGATAAGCACCATTGGCACCTAGGCTGTACCGCTCATAAGCTCGAGCTCTGGGGTTTAGCCCCGCGGCGGCGCATGGAGGGACGATGTGCGGGATTATCGGGTACCTGGGTGAAAGGGAGGCGAGCGCGGTACTGATCGACGGCCTGAAGTGCCTCGAGTACCGTGGTTACGACTCTGCCGGCATCGCCGTGCTGGATCGCAAAGCGGGATTCACGGCCACGACGAAGAGCGACAGCAAGGTCGCACTGCTGGTAGAGAGGCTGAAAGACAACATGCCCACAGGCCGGCTCGGCATCGGCCATACCCGATGGGCGACTCACGGTAGGCCGAATCTAGTCAACGCGCATCCGCATTCCGATTGCTCCGGTCGGATCGTGGTCGTTCACAACGGGATAATCGAGAACTTCGCCGAGCTGAGGGCTGAGCTTGAAACGGCGGGGCACGAGTTTCTATCCGAAACCGACACCGAAGTCGTCCCGCACCTGATCGAAGCCAACTATCAGGGCGACTTCCTCGCCGCGGTTCGCGCGGCATTGAAGCGAATCAGGGGCGCGTATGCGCTGGCGATGTTCTCGATGGACGATCCCGACCTGCTGGTCGGCGCGCGGTTGAACGCGCCTTTGGTCGTCGGCCTTGGGGACAGCGAGTTCTTTCTGGCGTCCGACATCACCGCAGTCATTCCGTACACGAAGAAAGTGCTGGTGCTCGGCGAGGGTGAGGTGGTGGCACTGACGTCGTCGGGCGCGGAGGTGTCGACCCTGGACGGGATGCCCGCGGCCACGAAGGTCATACAGGTCGACTGGGACGTGAGCCAGGCGCAGAAAGCTGGCTACCCCCACTTCATGTCGAAAGAGATACACGAGGCGCCCGATGCCGTGGCCAATGCCATACGCGGCCGTCTGAGCCCGGACGATCGCGTCCGCTTTCAGGAGTGCGACCTGTCAGACGAAGAGCTTCGCGGGTACCGCGACGTGCTGCTGCTCGGGATGGGCACTTCCCTGCATGCAGCCATGATCGGCGAGTACGTGATCGAAGACTGGGCCGGGATTCCAGCTCGATCGGCAGACGCCTCCGAGTTCCGTTACCGCAGGCAGACCATTGGTCCGCAAACGCTGACGGTGGTCTTGACACAGTCGGGCGAGACGGCCGACAGCATCGTCGCCCTTCGACAAGCGAAGGCGCGAGGCTCGCGCACGCTGGCGATCTCGAATGTGGTCGCCAGCACCGCCGCGAGAGACAGCGACGGTGCGATCTACCTGCACGCTGGGCCCGAGATTGGTGTTGCTTCTTCGAAGACCTTCGTGAGCCACCTGATCACCCTTTATTTGCTTGCCGCTCGGATGGCTAGTGCCAAGGCTGGGATGCCGCTCGAGCGCCGGCAGGAGCTGGCCACGGTTCTGCGTGACCTCCCCGACGCGGTCAGGAAAGTGCTCCGCCGCGAGGATGAGATCGCCGAGCTGGCCAAGCGCTACTGCCGGTTCAAGAACTTCATGTTCATCGGTCGGGGCATCAACTATCCCGTCGCTCTCGAAGGGGCGCTCA
>WNFC01020196.1_pt1 | contig 13083 bp, 15 predicted proteins | sample 5400541 | NCBI WGS metagenome assembly WNFC01 (sample SAMN13153342, study PRJNA577476) | soil metagenome | isolation source: 120 cm saprolite under Douglas fir tree site 2 hole 2 replicate 1 | place: USA:California | collected 2015-04-18
TGCGGCATCGAGGTGGGCGGCATCGAGTACGCGATCGACGATCGCGATGGCCGTCTCTACTACTACGACATCAATGCGCTATCCAACTTCGTCGCCGACGCACCGCGCGTCGTGGGGTTCGATCCGTTCGCGCGTCTGGCTGATTTCCTAGAGCAGGAAGGGAGGGCCCGCTGATGCGCTTCGGATATTGGTTGCCGGTCTTCGGCGGGTGGTTGCGCAACGTCGAGGACGAGGGCATGGAGGCGGAGTGGTCGTACGTCCGGCGGCTCGCGCGCGCGAGTGAACGGGCAGGGTTCGACCTCACGTTGATCGCGGAGCTCAATCTCAACGACATCAAGGGACCGGACGCGCCCGCGCTGGACGCCTGGTCCACGGCCGCCGCGCTGGCGGCGGTGACCGACCGGCTCGAGCTGATGGTTGCGGTACGTCCGACTTTCCATCCGCCCGCACTGCTCGCCAAGCAGGCCGCGAATATCGACCACATCTCCGGCGGCCGACTGTCGTTGAACGTCGTGTCGTCGTGGTGGGCCGAGGAGGCGAAGCAATACGGCGTGGAGTTCGATACGCATGATGCGCGCTACGCCCGCACCGCCGAGTGGCTCGCGGTCATCGATGGCCTCTGGTCCGAGCGCCGCTTCAGTTTCGCGGGCAAGTACTATCGGGTAGAGGATGCGATCCTCGAACCGAAGCCGGTGCGCCAGCCGCGGCCACCGCTCTACGCCGGAGGCGAATCCGCAGCGGCAAAGGCGCTGATCGCGCGCGCGTGCGACGGCTACCTGATGCATGGTGACCCACCCGAGCGGGTCGCCGCGAAGATCACGGACATGCAGGCGCTGCGTGAAGCAAATGGCTTGGCCCCTATGGTGTATGGGGTCGCGGGATACGTCGTGTGCCGCGCCACCGAAACCGCCGCGCGCCGCGAGATCGAGCGCATCACCGACGTTCGCCAAAATGCGGCCGGCTATGCGAACTACGAGCAGTGGCTCGCCAACACCCAGCTCGAGCAACGAGTGAGTCTGGAGGACTACTCGGTCTCGAATCGGGGGCTGAAAGCGGGACTCACGGGGACGGCGGAGCAGATCGCGGACAGGGTTCGCGCGTTCGAGCAGGCCGGCGTCGATCTCCTGCTGCTGCAGTTCAGCCCGCAGCTCGAGGAGATGGAACGCTTCGCCGAAGAGGTGATTCCGCTCGTCAACGAGGCGTCAGCTGTGCGATGAGTCGAGCCGCGGCACGTCCTGACCGCACACACGCCGACACTCCGGCACCGTCGTAGCCCGCCCCGGCGATCGCGATCGGCGGCAGCCGGCTCAACCGGCGGCGCACCTCGGCAACACGCTGTCGATGCTGCGCAGGATAGCGAGGCAGGCCGCGCGTCCAATAGAACGCCCGTGACCAGAGCGGCTCCCCGCGAATTGCCAGAATTGCGGCGAGCTGTGCATGCGCAGCCTTCGCAGGGTCGCCGTCCCCCAGCGCGAGATACGCGCGCAGGAGAACGTGGCCATCGGGGGCCCGGCCGGGGAATTTCTGGGATGCGTAAGTGCAGGCGCGGATCTGTAGGGGCACGACATGTCGTGCCCCTACCACATCCGGATCGACAACGAATCCCGCCCCGTTGAGCGCGCCCGCAATCTGTTCCGCGCGATACGCCAGCGACACGGTAATGCTCGGCACGTACACAACCTCGGCGAGCACGCGCGCGTGCGTCACGCCGACGCTCTCCAACAGGCGACCGGCGGCGTATGCGGGAAGCGCGAGCACGATCCCGTTCGCCTCGTGCGCCGAGCCACCAGTGATAGCTATCCGCCAGCCGTCGCCATCGCGCGTGAGGCCGGCAACACCCTGTGCGAACCGCAGGGCCCCTCCCCCGCCCCCGAGCCGCTGGCTGAGCGCGACGACCGGCTGGCTCATCCCCTCGACGAAGCTTCGAAATCCTGCAGCTACTTCCCCACTTTTCGCCTCAATGCCGAGCAGCGTTGCGGCGCGTCCTTCCTCGATGGGGGCGAGCTCCTTGCCCGTCCACAACGCAGTCCCGCGGGCGCGCTGGTCCACCACCCGATCTCCAATCCCCAGCTCCTCAGCGAGCGCGGGCAGCTCCGGCTCGCCTGCCAGGAAGCCGTCGGGTCCGCCTTCGACGATGAACTCTCCCACCTGCTCGGTCACGATGACGCCGCCCGCGCGACGCTCGCTCTCGAGCACGGTGACTTCGCGGTCACCAGCCCGCTGTAGGTCCCACGCCGCGGCCAGCCCTGCGATCCCGGCGCCGACAACGACGACCTTCACGTCCATCCTCGTGCTGACGCAGCCGCGCGCACGGCATCGGCCACAGCGGCCACCAGCCCGGGGTCGTCGTTGAGAGAGGCGGTCCGCTCGAGCTGCACGCCCAGCCGCTTCGCCAGCGCCTGAAACTCGACGTCGATGTCGTAGAGGATTTCGACGTGATCGCATACGAAGCCGATGGGAACGAGCAACACCGCTTTGTGGCCCGCCTTGGCGAGCTCGGTCATCACCGTCGCGACGTCGGGGCCGAGCCAGGGCTCAGGCGTCGCCCCAGCGCTTTGATACGCGAGGCGCCAAGCACCCAGGCGAGCTCGCGCCGCGACCTCGACGGCGCTGGCGTTGAGCTCGTCCGGATACGGGTCAGCAGACGCAAGAATCCGCTCGGGCAAACTGTGCGCGGTAAAGACCACTTGTACGGCCGACGGCTTGGAAAAGCGCTGCAGCGCCTGCAGGACACGGTTCGCCACGGCATCCAGGAATTGCGGCTGGCGCCACCAGGTGCGCACGAGTGCGACGTCCAATCTCCCGTCCGCGGCCTGGAGCAGTTTCTTCTCGTAGGCGCCGACCGACATGTTCGAGTAATGCGGCGCCATGGCGATACCGACAACGCGACGGTGGCCCCCCCCCGTCCGCGCGATCTCGTCGACCACGTCCTGGATGTATGGGTGCCAGTGACGCATTCCCACGTGAACGCTGAACCGGTCGCCCAACGCTCGTCCGATGCCGGCGGCCTGCGCGCGCGTCAAGTCGAGAATCGGTGAGCGCCCGCCGATGCGCGCGTAGCGCTTACGGATCTCCTCGACGAGCTGAGGCTTGGTCGGCCGGCCGCCGCGTACGTCCAGTAGGTAGGGCTCGACCTCGTCGATGTTGCCTGGCCCGCCGTACGCCATCACGAGCACGGCAAGCCGGGGGGGAGGGGGGGGGGGCTCAGCCGCCATGCACGAGATCCACGACGGCCCGCACAGCGGCGACGTCCGTCTCGGGGAGCACGCCGTGGCCGAGATTGAAGATGTGGCCCGGACGGCCCCCCGCCCGGGCGAGGATGTCGCGGACCTGACGGGTGCGCTCTGCGGCGGGCGCGAGCAGAGCCGCAGGCTCGAGATTGCCCTGGATCGCGCGATCCCCCCCCCCGCCCCCCCCGACGCGGGCCCAGGCGGCGTCCAGCGGAATCCGCCAGTCGACGCCGATGACGTCGCCGCCCGCCGCGGCGAAGTCTTCGAGAAAAGTGGCGGTGCCGGTGCCGAAGTGAATGAGCGGAACCTTCGCAGTATCGGCGAGCGCCAGCGCCTTGCGGCTGTGTGGCTGCACATAGGTGCGATAATCGTCAGGCGAGAGGCACCCGACCCAGCTGTCGAACAGCTGCAACGCCTGGGCGCCGGCGCGTGCTTGCGCCGCGAGAAATCCGCCGATGAGATCCGCCAACTTGTTCAATAACAGGTGCCAGGTGTCGGGGGCCTGGTACATGAAGCGTTTGGTCTTGGTGAACGTCCGGCTTGGACCACCCTCGATCGCGTAGCTCGCCAACGTGAACGGCGCACCGGCGAATCCGATGAGCGGCACGTCCGCAGGGAGCGCGCGACGCGCCAGGCGGATCGCGTCCATGACAAAGCCAAGCTCAGCGTCGACGTTGAACGAGGGCAGACGCTCGACATCAGCAGCGTCGCGAATCGGCCGATCGATGTGTGGGCCCTCGCCCGCCGTGAAGCTCAGGCCGAGACGGAGCGGCTCGAAGGGCAGCAGGATGTCGGCGAAGACAATCGCGGCGTCGACGCCCAGGCGCTCGACCGGCTGCAGTGTTACCGCTGCGGCGAGCTCGGGATCGTGACAGAGATCGAGGATCGAATGGCGTTGGCGGAGCTTGCGGTACTGCGGCATGTACCGACCCGCCTGCCGCATGAACCAGACGGGAGTGACGTCGGTAGGCTCCCGACGGCACGCTTTAAGAAACCGCAGGCTGAGGGGCCTCGTGAGCGATGAGAATGGTGTCGCCGTCCAGTTTTACTGGATACGTCGCAATGGCATGGACCGGCGGACCGCCGAGGACCCGGCCGGTCTCGAGCGAGAACACGCCCTCGTGCCAGGGGCAGGTCACGGTGCAGCGGGCGGCGTCCACCGTGCCCTCCGACAGGCTGGCGCGAGCGTGCGTGCAGCGGTTCGCCACCGCGTACACCGTGCCGTTCACATTGAAGAGCGCAACGGCCTCGTTGGCTGCGTACACGCGCCTCGCGCTGCCGGGAGGCAGCTCTGACAGGGTCGCGACCGGCGCGAAGCCATCGGCGCGTGGCGGACGACGAGCGACCGCGTGCGCCGCACTGGCCCCGCCCAGCGTGTCGAGCAGGTCCCACAGCGACATCTGCACACACGTGAATGTCGGTGTATCGCGCTGTGTGTAGGAAGACGCCTCGCTCTCGCGCAGCTCCATCACGAGGTCGAGAAACTCTCCTGGATTGTCGCCCTCGAACGCGACGATGAACTCCTGATCATCGAGTCCATACGAGTACGTCGTGTTCAGGCGAATCGTCGGGTGCTTGCGGCCGATGCGGACGTGCTCGTCCATCATCCGCTGGCGCTCCGGCTTCGGCAGCGCATACCAGGCCCTGGTCTTGATGAACGGATAGACGAAGAGGTACTTCGCCGCACTCGGCTGGATGACGAGGCGCTGCTCGTGCACCTGATCGGCGGCAGCCGGGAACTCGTAGATCGACCGCCGTGTCATCGCGAGATAGCTGTACGGAATCGAGAGATAGGCACCCAGATCGGTGCGGTTGAGCGCCGTCTGCAGCTCGACGAGCGCGTCGAGATCTTCCGCTACCTGCCACAGCAGAAAGTCGGTGTCACCGCGAATGCCGACCAGGCCATACGGACGCAGCAACAGGCGTCCGTGGTAGCGCTCCAGGGTCTCGCCGAACTCGATCTTGGCAGAGGCCTGACGCTCCGCGGTCAGCCTGCGCCAGGCGGGATCCAGCTTGTAGAAGGCGTAGCGAACGACTTGCCGTTTTTCGGACTGAGGGGGGGCAGCCATGAGCGGGAATCTAACGAGGGTTCTGCTGGCCGCGCTCCTGGCGATATGCCTTGACCACGAGATAGGTCAGCCAGCTGAACACCCCCACGGGGAGCGCCACTAACACCAGCGAGCTCCAGAAATAGATCAGATCGATGTGCTGATTCATCGGCCGATGAAGCGTCGCAGGTGACGCAGATAGTACGTGAGACCAGCCCCCAACGCGCCGAAGCCGATGCCCAACACCATTTGACCGCGCCACAGCGACCAGAGCGCGAAGCCAGCGCAGAAAACGATGCCGGTGGTGATCAGCACGCGATGAAACGGAATCATCGGACCGTCACGCCGCCACCTTGTCGAGCACCATCAGCGTCAGCAGCGCCGGCAGGTAGAGGATGGAGACGAAGAAGAGGCGCCAGGCGCGCGCCGGTGTGGCCGCCACGAGGAGCCCGGTGCCCGCGGCCACGTACCCGAGGCCCAGGGCGAGCGCGCCGAAGAAGTACCAGGCGCCAGTCACACCGAGCAGTGTGGGCAGCAGACTGATCGGCAGCAGCGCCATGGCGCGAGGAAGTGCGGCAACTGCCACAAGAACAGGATCCAGAACAGCGCGGCGACGGCGGCGCCCAGGCTGCCGCCGGCCGCGGTCCAGCCGCCGACGATCGGCAGTGCGCCCGGCACGGCGCCAACCAGGGTGTTGAGCGACGTCTTCCGTTTCAATGGCGTGTAGAGTAAGACGTAGCTCGCGAACGTCAGAGCGGCGAGCGCGGCCGTGAGCAGATTGACCGTCGCGCCCAGGTAGATGATGCCGCCGGCGGTGATCGCCGACGCAAACCAGATCGCCGCACGCGGCGTGAGACGCCCCGAGGGGAGCGGCCGCCCGCGCGTTCGAGCCATGCGGGCATCGACGTCGCGCTCGCGAATCTGATTCCACGCGTTGGTGCCGCCGGCGACGAGTGCCGTGCCGATCAGCGTGTTCGCGAGCAGCAGCAGGTCCACGTGATCGCGCGCGCCGAGATAGAATCCCGCGGCGGCCGTGAGAAGCACCAGCTGCGTGATGCGCGGCTTGGTGAGCTCGAGTAGCGACCTGGCTAGAATACTTTCTCCATGATGACCGTGGTGACGAGGATCGCGGCGAGCGGCAATGGCACGATGAAGATCAGCCGCAGCCGCCAGCGTTCGAACTTGAGATGCATAAAGAACATCGCGACGAGCAGCGCCTTCCATGTCGCCAGAATGAGCAACAGGATCAGCTTCAGGTTGCGCGACACCGGAAGCTCGAAGGCCAACAACACCTCGGCGATCGTCATCACGAACAGGTACAGCCAGATCAGCATGTAATTCGGTCGAACGTGCGTCGTCGGAGTAGTCATAGGGCGCTGCGCCTCAGATCAGGTAGACGATCGTGAACAGGATGATCCAGACCAGGTCGACGAAGTGCCAGTACAACCCGATGACCTCGATGCCGCGATAGTCCTGCGGCGAGTACTTCTCCGGCAGCACCTTGGTGAAATAGAGATACAGCATGCTGATCACGCCGCACGTCACGTGGAAGCCGTGGAAGCCCGTCATCGTGAAGAACGTCGAGCCGTACATGCCCGCGACGCCCGCGCCATACTTCACCGGATCGGCGAGGGCGTGCTCGGCCAGGAGCGATCCTTCGCGATAGCCCGACGGCGTGAATCCCTCGCCGACCAGCTTGATGTACTCGACCAGCTGCACGCCGACGAAGCCGGCGCCGCAGATGATCGTGATCAACAGCCAGAACTTGAGACCGCCGTCCTGCAATCGTTTCCCCGGCACTTTGCGGAGGAAATACTTCTTGCCGTCCGCGATCGCGGCATACGCCTTGACCATCGAGACGGACGAACAGATCAGCAGGAACGTGTTCAGGCCTGTGAGCGGCACGTTGAGCACCGCGCCCGGCTGCGCCCACGATGACGCCATACCGAAGCGCAGCACGATGTACGAGCCGATCAACGCCGTGAAGAACATGACGTCGCTGGCGAGGAAAACCCACATCCCCAGCTTGTTGCTGTAAACGCCCGCTCCCGGCTCGGCCGGGAACGGCGGCCGCATCGCATCCGTCATCGTCGGGGTCTGGGTCTGCACGCTAGTGTCCTCCAGCCGGGAGAGGAGCCGGTACCGGATCGCGGTCGGTGGGCAGCTTCGTGTACTGCGGCAGGTAGTCCTTGTCCCCGGCTTCCGGCGCGCTGAACTCATAGGGGCCGCGGTACACGTTCGGCGTGCGGTCCCAGTTGCCGTGCGGCGCGGGATTCGGCAGCGACCACTCCATCCCGTTGTCCTCCCACGGATTCATCGGCGCCTTTTTACCGAACTTGAGACTCCACAGGAAATTGAACGCGAACAGGAACTGCACGGCGAACAGCGCGAATGCGGCGTAGGAAATGAACACGTTGAGCGGCTGCTGCGGCTTCAAGAAGGTGTAGATCGTGGGATCGTAGATGCGCCGCATCTGGCCGCCCATCCCGATGATGTGCATCGGGAAGAACGTCAGGTTGTAGAAAATGAACGTCAGCCAGAAGTGGACCTTGCCGATCCTCTCGCTCATCATCCGGCCGAACATCTTGGGATACCAGTACGGGATCGCCGCGAACAGCGCGAACAGCGACCCGCCGAACAGCACATAGTGGATGTGCGCCACGATGAACTGGGTGTCGTGCAGCGGAATGTCGACCGGCGTCGCGGCCATGAAGATGCCGGACAGCCCGCCGATCGTGAACATCGACACGAACCCGATCGCGTTGAGCATCGGGACGTGGAAGCGCAGGTTGCCACGCCACATCGTGCCGAGCCAGTTGAACACCTTGATCGCCGACGGGACCGCGATGAGCAGGGTCGACACCATGAACGTGGACCCGAGGGTCGGGTTCATACCGCTCATGAACATGTGGTGGCCCCAGACGAGCCATCCCAGGAACGCGATCCCGATGATGGCGAACACCATCGAGTGGTAGCCGAAGATCGGTTTGCGGCTGCCGTTGGCGATGATGTCCGAGACCATCCCCATCGCGGGCAGGATCAGGATGTAGACCTCGGGATGCCCGAAGAACCAGAACAGGTGCTGCCACAAGAGCGCCTGGCCACCCGCCACCGGATCGAAGAAGTGTGTGCCGAGGACGTTGTCGAACAGCAGCATGATGGCGGCGCCCTGGAGCACGGGCAGCGCGAGCACGCCGAGGATCGCCGTGATGAAGAGCGCCCAGACGGAGAGCGGCATGCGGAACCACGTCATGCCCGGCGCGCGGTGGTTGATCACCGTCGTGATGTAGTTCAGCGAGCCCAGCACCGACGAGAGTCCCAGCACCACGATCGACACGCACCAGAGCATTTGCCCGACTGTCACGCCCGAGAAGTCGGCCCGGGCCGCCAGCGGCGCGTAGTTCGTCCACCCTGACCGAATCGGCCCGTTCGGCACGAAGAAGCTCGCGGTCATGATGAGGCCGGCGAGCAGTGCCAGCCAGAACGAGGCCATGTTGATGCGCGGGAACGCCATGTCGTGCGCGCCGATCTTCAGCGGAATCAGGAAATTGGCGTACACGCCCACAAGCAGCGGCATGATGGCGAAGAACACCATGAACGTGCCGTGCATCGACACGAGCTGCACATAGTACTCGGGCAGAATCACGCGATTGACGGCCATCGTCTCGGGCAGAATCCCGCCGCCCGGCATCGGGGTGCCGGGAAATCCGAGCTGCCAGCGGATCTGCATCGCCAGGAGCCCACCCACCAGCAGGAAGAACAGGCTGACGAACAGGAACTGGATACCGATGATCTTGTGGTCGGTCGAGAAGATGTATTTGCGCCAGAAGCTCATCGGCGCGTGATGGGCTCCCCCCCCATCTCCGTGGGCTTCCGGCCTCGCGTGCGCGACGCTCGTCATTCGGTTCCTCCCGCGGCTTGTTGGGCAACCCAGGCCTTGTACTCGTCGGGCGTGTGGACGAACACCCGCGCCCGCATCTTGTAGTGCCCCATCCCACACAGCTCGGCGCAGCCAAGCTCGAACTCACCCGTCTTCGTCGCCTGGAACCACGCGGTGATGTGCATCCCCGGCACCGCGTCCTGCTTCAAGCGCCACTCGGGCACGAAGAACGAGTGAATCACGTCCTCGGAGGTGAGCTCGACCGCGACTGGCTGGTTGACGATCACGTGCAGCTGGTTCCGGACGGTGAAATCGTCGGCGGTGCCGAGCTTGTCGTCCGGGCCGGGATAGGTCACCTGCCACTCGAACTGCTTCGCATGCACGCCCAGATGGTAGGCGTTCGGCGGAACGCTTTTCTTATCCTTGATGAGCACCCAGTAGTGATTGCTGATCAAACCGAGCGCCACCATGGTTACCGCCGGGATCGCCGTCCAGATCACTTCCGCGCGCGTCGAGCCGTGCGTGTAGAAAGCCTTACGCCCGGGACGCGCGCGGTAGCGGATCACGAACGTCACCAGTCCGACCTCCACGACAACGAACGCGATTCCCGTGATGATGAGAATCGCCAAAAAGAGCGTGTCGATCGGACCGGCGAACGTCGAGCCTGCGTCGGGAAGCCACCAACGCATCGAGCTCTCCTCGCGCTAGTGCGCGGCGAAGGTGAAGTTGGCCGTCTTGCTCTCGGTTCCCGCGATCGTCACCGTCGCGGTCTGCGTGCCGAACTTCTCGTGCCACGCCTCGATCGTGTAGGTCCCGGGCGGCAGACCTTTGATCGAAAAGCTGCCATCGGGTCCGGTGACCGCGTAGAACGGATCGGGCCGCACACCGGCATACGCGTGCATCCAGCCATGGACGTTGCATTCGAGATTCACCATGACCTCAGGCGCCGAGAACGTACGCGTCGTCTTCATACCGGCGCTCGGCTGGCTCACGTTGAACGGCCGGTTGGCCTTGGCGATGGCTTTGATGTTGTGGAGAAGGGGGTCGGAGTTCAGAATCTCGAGCGGCTGTCCCACCATGATTCCCAAGACGTGGGGATGATAGCGGCAGCCGTTCTGGTCCAGCACCACGGGCGTCGCCGGCGCCGCAAATGGCTGACCAGCAGGTACACCGGATTTCACGTACACAAACACGTTGGCAAGCGCGTTGGCCGGGCCGGCCACCACGTTCTCTTCGGTCGGCGGCGTCGGGTACTTCGCTTTACACGCCGCCTCTTCACTCATGTCGATCACCGGATTGCGCGGCGCCGTCCCAGTGAACTTGATCTTGCCGGTGATCGTCCCACCGGCTGCCGAAGCATCCGCCGCGGGGGCCGCAGGTTGGGCTGCATGCGGTGCCGCCTGAACGGAGCTGCGGTCTCCCTTGCTGCACACGGTGAGCAGGAACATCCCACCCACCACGCTGAAGATTCTGCCGTTCATTGCTGCCTCCCCCTCCGGTATGAAGTCTTCTGCTGCGCGCGCCACACGACGAGCATGCCCAACCCCAGGGTGAGCATCATCGCGAGCACCGGCGAGATGAACACCCGGGCCGGCACTGGTTCGTCGAGGGCGAGGAAGTACCACGTGCTGATGGCCATGCGCGTGCCGTGCTCTCCGTTGGACCCATCCGAGGTGAAGAACGCCACCGGGATGGCACGGCCGGTCCGGAACGGAAGCTGGCTGGCTGTATCCGCCGAAGCAAGTGCGCGCGTGAAGACGAGCCGCCACTGGCCGTGGTCGTAGACCGCCTGGGCTCCAGGCCCGGCTCCGGACAGCGGATCGAACCGATCGATCCCGCGTGCCAGACCGGCGACCGCGGCGGTCCGCGCGCTACTCGACCAGCGCCACTGATAGACCGGCGCACTGGGGCTGCCCATCAGGAAATAGGGCCGCTCCATCCCCGAGGGAATGGAGACGGGGAACTGCACGACCAGCTGGTCCGGCCAGGCCGCCGGCTGCTCCCGCGTCGAGTCGTCACTCTCGAGGGTAGCCCATACGCGACGGACGTGCGCCAGCCAGGCGGTGTCGGGACTCTGCGAACGGTCGTCCCACGCCACACGCAGCGCGATCGAGTCCGCGGTGTGCATGGCCTTGACCCACACGCCGGACACGGCCGGCGCGAACCAGCGCTCCTTGCGGATGATCTGGCCCACGAGCGGGAACCAGTACAAATCCACGGACGTCCAGGCCGAATCGTCCGGTAAATGCGGCAATGCCTTCGTCAGCGGCGCGTGGATGACGTCTCGCACCACTGGCGCCTCTTTGGGCGAGAGGCTGCGGACGTACTGCGCGACGCGCCACAGCTGCTCGTCAGTGAGAAACTTGTTCTCCAAGAGGTCGCTGAACGACGGCATCGGTGTGCCGTCGAGCCCGGTGCGCAAGCGGTGGTAGATGTCCTCCACGCTACCGCCGCCGTTGAACCGCCAGTTTTCGTGCAGATTGGCGGCGAAGATCGGGTGCTGTGCGTCGTCCTTGAGCGTGGGCGCCGACGGACCGTCCCCGCGTCCCTGGTCACCGTGACACTTGCGGCAGCCGATCGAGTCGTAGAACTGTCGCCCCACGCGCAACGCTTCGGCGCCGCTCCCCCCCCCTCCGGGCGCACTCCCGAATTTGATGGGCTGTGGCCGCTGGGTCGTATCAGCAAAGTACGGGCTGAATGCCTTGATATAGGCGAGCACATCACGGCGTTGGCGATCGGAGAGTCGAGTCTTCCATGCGGGCATCGCCGTGCCGGGCAGCCCTTCATCTATAGAGCGCCGCAGATCGGCGTCGGTGGGAAGCTGACCGCTGGGCGTCGAACGTATTTGATAGAGGGCGTTGCCAGTGAAATCGCGCGGTGGCGGGATCATATGGCGGGCACCCTCACCGTCGCCGTTGCCATCCACGCCGTGGCAGCCAGCGCACCACTTGGTGTAGACGAGCTTCCCAGCGGTGGTGTCCTGCGAAAGGAGCAGGGAGCAGGGAGCTGGGAGCAGGAAAGCGCAAAGAACAAGGATCCGGTTAATCATGCCTGCTCCCGGCTCCCTGCTCCCCGCTCCCTGAGACTTCCCACGTCCTCGGCTTCCATCCCGTCTGATCATAGAGGAAGAGCACCACCGACCAGATCTCGTCCTCCGTCAGGAACTCCTCCCAGGCGGGCATCGCCGAATTCCACGGCGTCCCCTCGCGCGGCAGCCCCGGCCCGCCCTTGGCGACGCGCCAGAAGACGAAGCTCTCGGTGAGCTGCGCGATCGTGCCGTTGTCCTGAAAGTTGGCCGGCAGGGGATTGAGTCCCGAGGCGAAGTGGCCCTGGCCGTCCAGATGGTCGCCGTGGCACGGCACGCAGTTCTGATAGTAGACGCGACGGCCGACGGCGAGATGCGCCGCCATGTCGCCCCCCCCCGGGCGGCGCAGCGGATTGTCGAGACCGACGAGCGTGATCGTCTTGCCACGGAACGTGATCTGGGGCGGCGGCGCCGGATGGATCGAGCGCAGGTTCGGCGGAGCCGCGACACTGGCCTTGACCTGACTGTACGTGAGACAGCCGACGACCAGGGTGACGACGGCCAGCAATCCGTTTCGGACCATCTTGAGACGCGGCTGGATGAGGACTTCGTGGAGCGGCTCTTTGAACTGAGTCCAGCGCGTTTCCTCATCGCTCACCCAGATCAGGATACCGACCAGCACCGTAGCCATGTACTGCAGCACGACGCTGTTCGGCACCATGGCGCTGCCGGGCAGCATCGGGATCACGAACACGATGACTAGATAGGCGAGCACCAGCAGGCCGACCGCCTGCCAGAACGGATGGCGCAGGTAGGCTCTCATTTGTGACTCGCCAGGAACTGCACCAGCGCTTCGAGCTGCGCGCCGCTCAACTGATTGCCAAACATCTTCGGCATGAC
>WNFC01030249.1_pt1 | contig 13082 bp, 20 predicted proteins | sample 5400541 | NCBI WGS metagenome assembly WNFC01 (sample SAMN13153342, study PRJNA577476) | soil metagenome | isolation source: 120 cm saprolite under Douglas fir tree site 2 hole 2 replicate 1 | place: USA:California | collected 2015-04-18
TGGTACCAAGCAAGAGCCATCTGTCGAGGAGATCGCTCAAACCTTGCTAGCGGAACCACGGCGAATCTACGAGCTCGCAAACGGCCGCGACAAGTGAGTGTAGGTTAAGCTTCCGAGACTGCCTTAAATGATCTTTTGTTAGCTACCTTTTCGAGCTTCGCAACCTCGCCGTGAATAAGCGACTGCTTACGAAGGGGACCATTAGCCGCATGAAACGATCGAATATACTTCTTGGATCGCGCCGCTTGAAGAAAACAGGTGATAAACCTTCGGGCGACGGGGATGAAGATGACTGGGACCTCCAAGACGATTTACTTCCGCCCAATAAGGTGGCAATTGCTGATGATACCAACGCATACCAACTTTTCGGTGATCGCGTCTTTTGCGCACCCCAAGAAGATATCCTAGAAGGTACCCCGTCCAATGCTTTCGGCTTTCCATGCGTTGTTCATTTGTTTTTTTAGAACTATACCTCTTCCTTGGCTCTCCGCGCCTGAGCACGCTTGTCAGGGAGGATTACAGGACATCGGGCGAAGCTTCTCATTCAAAGATTGGCACCGATACCAGACATCTGATTCTAGAGCGCCTGCCTCTTTTCCTTCACGAGCACTCCCAATCACGTACTAAAATCGCGTTCAGTTGGCTTCATGAGGACAAGAACTTCATTGTTAAAGTTTTCGGAAAACTGTTGGTGACGAAGTCCTTACACCATGGCGATATGCGCTATTCTGAGAATCACGAGGCCTCCGCGGTCGCTAAACGAGAAGGCAGGGGACCGATTGAACTCTTGCTGGCTGGAAACACGCAAGTGGACATGTATGAGTGAGTATGACCGCGGACGAGCATTTTCGTTGTTTGACGACTTGTAGGGTTTCGATCTCATTATGCCGTTTCATCTTCGAGTCGCCCAAGGTCAACGATGCCCTGTTATTCATGACCATTCTGTCGACGGATTTGAAAGCCCTCAAACGACGGGGATATAATGGTGCCCCCTCTCTCTTGCTACCACTTTGAATCTTCTTTCAGTGGCTGACTCGTTTGTCGTCCCCCGATAGTTGATAGGATCCTACGACAGCAGAAGGCCGAGCGCGAAGCGGCTGAGAAGGCATTGGCTCGGCGGGCTGAGACAAGGGCCTCATTAGTTTCGACCTCATCAGAAATGACGGTGCAAAATACACCCCCAATTACACAAGCAAAGATTCCGACCGCACCAACGAAGACCCCAGCGCCCCCGACCCCGACCCCGACCGGTACTGCGATACCTGCTCCACCACCACCAGCAAGTACCGGAAGTGCCGGCCTTGAGCAGCTATTGAAGCGCCCACGCCCAATTTCGGCCATCAACGAGCTTGGGCGCCTTCTGCGACCGAGTCGTACAGATGTCCCCTCACCTCGACCGGCTTCTCCTCCAAAACACGAAGACGTGTTACCACCATCAAAACCAGGCCCTGTCGAGAGAGACGTCCCTCCACCACCGCAATCGAATATCCCCAGTGGTACTTCGGCCTCGTCGGCAAACCCCGGACCACTCGTCCGTTCTCCCCAGCCGGGCCCTAACATCACACCGCTCAGTAACATCGGTATGTTACGTGAGTCTGATATCTCGGGGTTTCATCTCATGTTCTATTATACGTAGCCGATAACATCGACATGGCCATCAGAGCATGCGCCCCTGAGAGAAGCAATTTACTCAGGAACAGGGAGGCAATGCAGATGGTAAAGGAATCACTGGACGAGGGATATTGCGATGTTTCTGGTCGGACAGCCGACCTGGACCTTGTTGGCATGTGTTCAGCTTTGTCATATGATTTACCTATCCCCTTACCAACACCAAATTCACAGGTAGCATGGGTGGTGTAAAGGTTTTCGCGGGGCAAGGTGGGATCCCCCTCACCCAACTCGAACTCAGTAACTCAGCGCCAAACTTCCTAAATGTAGATCTTCCTGAGCGCGAGTCGCTCATCCAACACAAACGCGATGTAATCGCCCGCTTCCTTCATGTCCTCCTCCCGCTCGTTTCAATCTACAAGATTCCGCAGACGAGCTTGCACATATTCGCTGACAAGGAAGGGCAGCTCGTTGCGTTCAATAGAGGCGGAAGTTTATTCGTGAATTTACGATATTACGAAGCCTGGCGTATGTTCCGAATTTCTCTTCTTCGACGTTTGATCTTAGTTGGGTCTGTTAGACGATCGCGATGTCCAAGGAAACGATTTCAGCAAGGCCTTCATTTCCTGGTACGTGTTCCCCGTGATTCTCACTTACCCTCTGGCTAATGCTATTTTCTCTAGGTATTTCACGCTTGCGCACGAGATTGCCCACAATCTCGTTCATGCACACAATTCGGAACACGAATTTTATTTCTCTGCCATCTGCGAGGCACATCTTGTGCCTCTGAGCAAGTTATTGCCTTCTTCATGATATCTTATGAGATGGGAATGTAGATCGCTGCACGAATGGACGGAATTCGGAAGTATATCTATGTACGTAGGAACCAATGAAGGAGTTTCCTCTTCGGAGTAGACATGAACGGGCGCGGCGTCGTATGAAAGGCTAACTGGGTCTCTGATCCCAGCTATCAATCTGCCTCCTACAAAAAAGCTATAGCTACGTTGACGAAAATCGGAGAATAATCCCACAAGCTGGTGTCTCAGAGAAAGACTATCAGTCCTGACATCTGAGTTACTCACTAGCTTCCCGAACCCCCTCATCGAGATATTTCGCGACTGGATTCCGTTGTGTTGCGTTTCAGGAAGCACCTTTTAAACCCCCGTCAGGACAGCACGTACGGTGGCCCGTACGATCCTCTTCTCAAACATGGCTGCATTACTAAGGCACCCTGGATTATTGTTATCGTCGAGGAAGCCACTGGCAACAGACACATTAATATTGTCCGTGGCAAGGCCGGAATATTTGCCGATCCATGCCAAATTGCTGCCAACGACTCGGCGACTCGGATTGAATGCACGATCTCATTCAAGACCTTTTTCCCTCGCAGACTTTGCTTGTGTGACATATTCGCGACGGGTATTCGTTTTCTCTGTCTGTAAGGCTGACCGTGAGTCACCAAGAACTAAAAGGATGCGACAGTGTTACTCGTGCGGGCGATGATATTCAAGATGCTATAACTTGTACATCTGGATTTACTTTCCGACACTTCAGTAGCCACAAGTACCAGAAAATAAATTTGTGTTTTCCCGATTTACCTGACATTATTACCTGTAGCCGATAGAAAGCCTGGGGGCTAGGCTGGCACAACTCGGACTCGGACGGGCCCGGGAACAACCCGTTCCACTGCTTCAGCGTAAGAAGTCTGACTCTGCGTCCACGGCATATTGATGCTCCACGTTAAGCGATAATCCAGTATAAATCGGGTGATTCAATCGAGTTAAATACTCGTTTACCAGAAGATCTGCCAGTGCCAGCCCTGAGTGCCAGGCCCACGCGTGTTACATAATCTAGCTAAGTGATCTTTCCTGCACGTGAGGAAGGCTGAGTGCGTACGCGTCGTCTTGAGCAAGAATAAGTCAACGACAGCCACCATGGAGTGTTCATTCGCGATTACAGGAAAGGACTATGTTCTCATCGCCGCGGACACTACGGCAGCGCGTTCTATCGTGAAAATGAAAATAGACGAGGACAAGATCAAGACTCTCAGCCCCCACCTCTTGATGGCTTACTCTGGAGAGTCAGGTTCGTCCACCCACCACGATCCAAGGATTGGAATTTTAATCTTTGGTCTCTCACCCGCATCCATTCGCGTAGGTGACACCATCCAGTTTGCCGAATACATAGAGCGCAACATCAGACTTTATCACATCCGCAACCTCTATCCACTCCGTCCACAGTCTGCCGCATCGTGGATCCGTCGGTCGCTGGCGGAATCACTGCGCTCGCGCTCGCCTTACACAGTCAACCTATTGATTGGCGGTTTTGACACGGAGGACAACTTACCACACTTGTATTGGGTCGACTATCTCGGTACTATGGCCTCGGTGCCATTTGCCGCACATGGATATGGAAGTTATTTCGCACTTAGCTTATTGGACCGGTTAGTAAACCATCTCCTGTACGTTCCCGAGTTAATCGGCGGCTAACTGAGCGTAATAATTCAGATATCACAACCCTGACGGCTCGTTGGAAGAGGGTCTTGACGTTCTCCGACGCGCGATAAACGAGACCGCACAGCGTTTGATAGTTGCCCCAGGAAACTATATCGTGAAGGTTGTTGATAAGGATGGAGTACGGGAGATCAAGTTGTAGTTGTGTAATTGACTTTCAAAGTTGTCATTGATGCCAATACTAAGAAACCTATCACCAAGATTGGTGGTGCTTGATGCGATCCTAAGTAAAAACTACTCAAGCCCAATCATCTGTTGTTCTTCACGTCTCACCTCGTCTCACCTCATCGTCTCAGCGACATGTCCTGACGGGACAATGTCATATACCCAACGATTGGTTATCGACTGGTAATGCAATGCGTGATGTTGTCATGGGCCGAGATTGAGTCCGTGAGATCACGCTCATTGTGGCCCGTTTTGCGGATCTGAAGATCGGGAATGAGGGGGGAAACACATACAATCATCGCCCCATCCTCCGCGCCGTTCTGACCTCGTTGACTGCAAACCGACCGCAAACCGAACGTGAATCTCTCCGCTTATAAGAATTTCACTGTCGGTCGCGGCCTCACCTACCGTGATGGTTACTACTACTCGAAGGCGAAGACACACGCGTCCTTTTGCACGGATCCCCATCGTCTTCGTGGATTGGAAGTATCAGGTTACGTTCTTAAGAGCGAGGGGCATTGGCTTGATTGTCCTGGACTATTGGGCTATGGCAGTGCTGATAAGCCCGCCACCCCACAGAAATACGTCCGGGTCCAATAGTATCGACATTCTGCGCGCCGAGTCCATCCTGCTGGCTATTGCTCTTGGTTACGACTGGTAAGTTTAATGTTTCGTGGCTCTTCCATTGTACGAATTCCCCCTCCAGGGTCGCTCGCTGACGACCATCCTGAGCGCCCCCACGGCTTCGCTTTCGTCACTGTTAGGCTACTTCTCGCCGCGCCTCGACTGTGTGAAGGCCCCGATCTCATCGACCAACCCATGCGTCACGATGGGATCGGATACTAGAGCTCCTTCGAGTAGGATGCTGACAAGATCACTGGGAATCACGTCGGTGAATGTGATCTTGAATGGCTCTGCTCTGACACAACCCGTCCCTTCCCGCCCCTACTCCAGTTCGTCATTCTTGAGCTCGTTCTTCGCCCAGGGCTTGACCCCCTGGAAAGGCCATATTGATGTTCGGGGCGACACCAAGGACCAAGACATGGTTCGAGGCTGATTGCCAAGCCTCTACTTCTTTTCATATCTGACCGCGGGCGTCATTACTCCAGGCGATGACCCAGGAGTCTTGAACCTCTAGCTCAGTAATCAACCCAACATCGGGACCCATATTCTAAGTTTCATCATCGTTGCCCTACTGGTTACCTTAGGAGCATTATCGCGAAATACGTCTCAGCAGTAGTAGTATTGCTTGCCCTCTCCGATGGTACCATGTCATGTCTACTGGCGCACTCGCTGAGGATGACAAGCGCAGGCATCTCCGCTCAGCCAGGGCCCGTATCATCGCTTACGACTGCTTCCTCTTTTTGTCAGCCAAGCCTCCAGATTGGACCTGATACATAAGTGGTATGCGTCAGGGCGTGCGTGATGGACGAGGTCTTTCTCTGGCCGTCTATGGGACCCTTTTCAAAGTCTACGCAGAGGATTCTGTGATAAAATTAAAGTCTGACGAAGGAATTTACGTGGTTGTATGATACGTGAATCCCGCACCAATTCTGACATGTGTTTCCAGAACAACCGGTCGTCGTAGGACGCGGACATCGCAGAACTCGCGCGTCTGTCGCAGATCTAACATGTAGAACCTATTTGACGCCCTGCTGTTGGGTTGAGAATACAGTCGTCGTTGCGTAGCAACCGTAATGTAGACCTGCTGCTCTTGGTCGCTGCGGCGTTTATTCCTGTAAGACGGATTCGTTCGTGCCCTGAAGGGCATATGCCCAAAGCGAGCATCGTACCACTAGACCATTGGGCCGCAAATGATGGCACCGGCAGTGACGTTGTGACCCGGTGGGGTACCAGAAAGGTAGGGGAGAACGGCGCTCGGGTCAAGGATCAGATCAGCTTGTTAGCGCCGCTTACGCTACTCGTTCACCAGTTGTGAGAGAGTTATGAGGTTGTGAATCTCGGAATGGACAAGTTTAAGGCCCTCGAACCAGTCAAACTTCACCAGAGCTCTCAACAATTTGCATCCAGGCTTCCTTCGACACCCCATATCGGAAAACTTCCGTCCTCCCTCCACTTGATCGTCTTGCAGTACATCCCAGTCCCGGATGTCCCCGCCTATGCGCGTACAAACCGTGCCCTCGCTCGCCTTGCTTCCTCCGAAGAACTTTGGGAGCACCACTACTCCCTTTTAGGCGTCGACAGATACTGGTTTGGGCCCGTGCTGGATGAGCTGGAGAATCGGGCGCGCAAGGAGGTGCCAGAAAAACAGCCTCCCACACTAACCGTCGACGTTGCAGACGATGACTTTGGAGACTTCGCGTCGGGGACCTCGGGGTCGGATACCTTTGGTTTGGGAATTGGGGCATTCCCGCCACAGAGTGGACTTCCCACCTCCCCCGCTGAAGTGGGCAATTTCGCTGGTGGCAGCACCGTGATGCAGGGAACCAATGTCCTCGGCGCAACGTCGTTCCGCGCTCTCTACATACGCGCGCATAAACTTCTGAGAAACCTTGCCCCAGCATTACTTGAACCTCCCCACCAGATCCTCTCTTCCCTTTTCCCTCCCACGATCGTATCGGCCCCTTCCCTCACCCTATTGCACCGCTCCAAGACCCTCCATCTTCTTCACCGATTCCATTCCTTTCTTGACGGAATGGGAAATGGGGCGCGTGTGGGCTGAGAAACGGGAAATTTTCTATGTCACAAGTTTGCACAAACCCCTTGACAATTTCACGTATGTCTTACATTCGCTTTCCACGCTGCGTGAAGCTGGAGGATAACGACACACAGCGCGGAGGGCACCTTGAATTTCGAACCGATGGACGTCTTTATGGGCTTTGTGCTAGACGCACTTCGAGAGCATGGCTCCCGTGCGGTACGCGTCTTCCCTCCTGCTGCAGGTGTTCTCGTGTCATTTGCAGATCGCGTTGCAACGGAAGTAGTACGTCGTTATACCTCGTGTTTGCGCCCCCCCCCCCTCCCCCTCCCTTGGCTCAGCCTGAAATCTCGTAGGTTTCTGAATACATCATGCCTCTTCTTACGCATGCCCGCTCTCTGGAGAACAGTACCTTGTTCTTGAAAGCAACTGCTGCCTGTTTTCGGGAAGCCTGGCGCATCGTGGATGCCGTTCTCGAACTTGCCGGCCAGCGGCATCCGCCTGGCGCGGAGGCAGAAGTCAGCAAGGCACAAGCAGAGGATGTTGTGTGCGTGTTTCCCATACCGTTTCTCCTTCTTCTCACTTCTGATCTGTGTCCCGATCGATCCGATGCTCACATCTTGCATCCGGTTCCGCATGACAGGTATCGGATGTTCGAACCCAACATGGATGAATACCTTGACGAAGAGATAGATTCCTTGAAGCAAACTTTAGGGAAAACTTGCCGAGATTGGGAGAAAAAGGTATCGTCTATCCTGCCGTACACTTCGTACCCAGTTCCCTGAGCTCATCTTAGACGCTCGATACACGCAGACGAGTCTTCATACCGATGCGTCGCCGTCGCTGACGACCCAACAGCCTACTTTCCTCGCTTCTTCCTCCCCCGCCCATCTCAAAAGCAGTGTCCTTTCGACTTTTACCAACCTCCTTCTCATTCCAGTTTCCATTGTCCCACGTACGGTCGAGACCGTCTCGGGTGCTGCCGTCCACGGCATTGCGATGCTTGACCCGCGGCGGTGGGGCGGAGCCGGGCAAGAAAACGGAAGCGGTGTGAGAGAAGGGTATACCAAGGGAACGGACAGTGCTAATGTCGTGCTCTGGGAGGATGACGACCAACCCGACACCTCCAGCGAACAAGGCGACAACACGGCGACACCTGCGGCCACGTCCTCCTCTCCACAACCTCCGCGATTGTATTCCTATGACAACCTTCAACTCCTTCTTTCCCTCGATGTCACCCTCGAGCTGATTCACGCGACGCGGGAGTCGCTTAAGAGATTGGAGATTTTTGTCAACTACCCCGGGACTTATGGCGTCCGGATTCGGGAGACGATTGAAGAGGTGGCGGGAGAGCTGCTAGGTGTGCTTGGCGAACGACACGTGCGGAACGGATTTGAAGCGTAGGTTGTCGCCATGTTGGCGGCGTGAACGAGTTGATCTTACCTGGTTATGCGATACCAGGGCCATAACGCAAATGCGGGCATATCAACCTCCTGCGCTTTCTGATCCAGTTTCGGACACAGAAAAACCGGCAATAGCGTCGACATCCGTTGCGCATCCAAAGCATTGTACAGGTGTACTTTGATAAGGAACTGGTACGCTCTGCACTCCCTACATTAAACGCACCTAATACTGCTGCGACAGGCCCCTCATGTTGATCTGACCGATTTTTTGAATCCGGTCTTCAGAGAAAAGAAACGGTTTGAGAACCTGCTCGATGATTCGGTCGCAAAGGGACTGAACGCCGGTATCGAGGTTCTCATGAACCAGGTTAGCATTTTCCGCGTTTTGCCTTGGCTGGCTAGCTGGAGTCTGTTCCAGGTGGATCACATCATCACGGCTCTTACCCCTCCGCGGACATATTACCCTCCAGAAGAAGCTCCCCTTCTTCTCGGACCTTCCAAGGGTTGCACGGAGGCAATAAAATGTCTCGAGGAGCACATACGGCTTCTTCAAGGAAACGTCAACCGGGAAGTACTAGAAGTGTTCGAGGGCGAGGTTGGCATGAGGCTGATCGGGTAGCAAACCCAGAAACTCGTTTCCACTGATTGCGATTGACACTTCGTTTGTGGAATGCAGGATTTTGCAGAAGCAACTCAAGCGCCAGATTATTTCGTTGAACGGAGGCTTTCAAGTCATTGCTGATCTGAACGCTTACCACACCTTCATTTCGTCACTAAAAGTTAATTCTGCGTTCATCTCCCCCGCGCACTCGCTTCTGACACGTGCGCCGCAGATCCAGTCGCTCACGTCCGACTTTGCTAACCTCAAAATGCTCGGCCATGTGTTCATCGTGGAAGACGCAAAGGACCTCGCGCAAATCGTACGTGACGTAACCCGTTATGGGGGTGCGTATCGGCCCGAGGTAAGCCAAACACATCACATTTCGACCAAAGTCCCACAGACGTTGACTTGACGACCTCTACGCGCACACCCACCCATCGGCAAGGACGTCTACGAGTTCATACAGCGACGCAGCGACTGGAAAAAAATAGAGAAAGTTGTCGATAAGACGATGTACAATCTGAACCTTAGAGAAGACTGTATCATCGCCTGATCCTACCCACGAATGATACGACCCTCACCCTGATCATCGGAGCCCTTGTCATTCGCGCGTTCCCAAAAGCCCCGATAGTCAACTGAATTGCATATCTGGTGAGGAGCGCCCTTCAGGGGTACTCATTTGCATGGGTATGAATGGACTATTAAGTACCTGTCAGCTGCCCTTTCGGCGTCATGTTTCGGCGTCTAGTCGGCCTGTGTATTGATTGCTTCTTTTCGGGTCATTGGGATCCCAGGTGGTGTCCCCCCAACTGTGAGGTACATGCTATTCGTTATAGAAGCGGGAGAACAGCATCAGGAAGGTGAAATCACGCCATCTGTCGTATGGAAACACGATGGATTACCGTGGCCGAAAACGTGAACCGGCACACCTTTGGGTCTCCTTATCCGCGGGGGACTTGGGGCCATCATCAGACCACGAGATCGCTGGTCAGTGATTGACAGGCAGCGATCTCGGCCCCAGAGGCATCATCACAAGAAGCCGTGTCAAAGATGATGCGGGTGGCAAAGGACGGAAGCCGCAGTTGGGTAAACCATCCGATCCCCGCACCATATATCGTCCGCAGCTCTGGGTTGACTTGGGGGGACCCCGTGTGAGTCCCACTGTTGCGGTGTGTAGACCCATGCCAGGCTCCTTCCCATGCGACGCTGGGGTGTGTGAAGGTTTAAAGGTTTCGAGAGCTCACCTCCCAGATTGGGGATGCGTACATAATCGGCACGTCCTCTTTATCAAAAAAAGCAGCTCTCAATCCAACTGGGCATACTGATTTATGTGTGTTCCCGATGCCGGAAATGTACTTGAGAAAACCTTTTAACCTTCCAAGGGGCAGAGGGGCCGGAGGGTGTCCCCATATGCTCCCAAGGTTCTCTTTATCCCACCGACCCACCTGTCCAGAATGTGAAATTCATATCTGATTTACCTCACCTCGTTGCATCTCGAGTTCATGGACCCTACCAAAGTAGCGCTCCACAAGGCACGTCGATATGAAGCGGTAGCCATTTTCCGCGTTGGACAGCATCGATATTAGGCTGGGCGACTACGATAAGGAAGAGGCATGCGCCGGCTAGCTACCGTTAGCTCAGAGCAGATATTGGCACGATCTACACGATGCGGGCGGACAGCGCAGGACTAGCGTAGGTATTCCGCATGGTCGAGCGGCTCTATCCACATTTTAATGTTACATAGCGTCAGTTTGATTGCGCCACGAGTCCTACAACTGTGGTCCTTTTCAACTTTATGTAATGACGAGACATCAGCGGGTCTTTTGCTTCCCCACAAGGAGGATGGAGCCGGTGAGGATCGGCGCATGTGAAGCGGCGTGTCCGGTGATGCCGCTCGGGCGAACCCTCGCCTGAAACACGGTTTGGAGGACGATTCGACGCTGGCATTCCGGAACTGGGTGTAATCTTCCTGATCCGAACGCAGCCCATCGCAACGTGTGATCTTCCTCTGGTGCCACTTTTACAGAGCGCGAGGACGCGGGAGATGGTGCCGTTGATGGCGCGTTTGGGGAGGGAAGACGGAAGTTAAGTTTTTGTGAATGATTGTAGAAGAAGCTGGATGCATCCGTGATTGATGGGGGCTCTTCATCTACCCATTTCATTCGCGTGGAGTCAAGCCGTGATGCACGCACAACATGCACAACGTGTCTGGCGTCCGGCAAACATTCATTTTGCGTCCACAGATCGGCTGATGAGACGCAATGGATAACGATCCGCGGAAGAGGGTGTCCCAGGTAGGGAGTAGAGGCAGTGGCAGCGTTCCCAGTTCCCAGGCACTGCTGTCCGACGAGGCCGATTGTTGGTTGTTTGGTTCGATTCAAAGAGCGGCTGACTTGCAAAAGGGGCGCCAAAAGGCTGGGCGATGGGGGGGGAAAGGCCAGCCAGGAGAGAAGTGCCGAGTGGCCGGCGACCAAACAACCGGCGAGGACTGAATTGGAAGGATTTTCGCCTTCGAGCAACCTTATATGTAACCATCGTCGGATAGGAAAAAGGGGCAGCGATGGCTAGGCCTTGGGGGGAGGAGCTGGGTGATACTCGATACGATACCCCCGTTGTGTCTGTGCGTAAAATCTCATCTTCGGAGTTAGCATGGGACCCCCATGTGAAAAAACAACAACAAAAAGAGCAACCAAGAAGCACACGCGGGCGGAACCAAACCCGCACCGACGGCTGCCGTCCGGGTTTCGCCCAGCTCTCGTCAAGGAGAAAGCATCTCCGGACCTTCCTCACCACGCTGCGGCGCTTGACAGAAGCGCACGATGAGGGGGGAAAGGGCGCGGACGGAAAAGGGGAAGGGGGGGGTTCGTTGCGGATGATCGCGCCTGGGATTTGTGGCTGAGCGAGGGAAATGAATGGCACAAGATCGGCATCGCTATCGCGCAGCTACGGATTGGAACGTCCCCACGCCTGGCAGCGTCTTGGGGCTCTGTGTGACGTGTTGGGTATGTGGAGGGGAGGGATGGGTGGAGCAGCGGGTACTGTAAGTGGCAAGTGGGACGGGGAAGCAGGGCGTCAACGTCAACGTGGGATGAGCCATCATCGGCGTCAGCGCAAATCCTTGGGTGCATCATCTCCAGATCTGATCAGCGCAGACAGGGGGGTGCCTTCTCGATCTCGAGCACGGAGGTCAAGGGACGACTCACGGACGGGCAGTGGCCGGCAACCGGCCCCTCCCGCGCGGTCTGGTCTGACTGGGCGACTGGCTCGAACCTGGTGGAGGCGTGGCGTGGCACGGTCCCGTGGCGTTGGTGCAGGTTAATTTCACTTCACTCAACTCGCCTCGCCCAGCGTCAAATATCGTATTCGTGTATCTTGTTACCAAAATGACGGGGGACACTTCCGTCGGCCTCATGTCACGTCCATGTAGAACTTTCGTGGAAAACGCCACGCCAGCGGATACACACTGGGCAATTATAATACTTCCTCCGAACGAGGCGCTCGCAGATCCCTCCCTCCCCCTATATAGCGCCCTCTCCCTCTCTCTTCCCTTGCTTTCCTCCCTCTCCTCTCCTCTCTCTCAACCATGGACCGCTCATCAGACGCTTCACGTCATCATTCTGTCTCCTTGCCTGGGATCCGAACTTTATTCCCCGGTATCATATCTGGGCAACGCATCTTCTTTCAGCCCAAACTCATCTAACCCCACCAGATCATCTCTTGGCTACCAGCGGAAGAAATTACCATCCTCAATCCACCCCCACTCGCTCCTTCACCGTCCGTCATTTCTGCTCCGTGCTCCTTTCCCAAATGCGGTCGACCACTTGACTTACATCGCATCATTACAGGAACAGTCGGTTCGCTCGCTTCCCGGCAGTGATCATCCTACTAGCACAGCCGGCCTCGCGCGGCCCCATTCCGGCCCCATCGACAGGCGACTACCCGTGCCACCTCCTCCCTCTGATGGCTATCGCCCCATTGTCCCATCCTCGTCAAGTTCTCTCGGCTACACCCTCTCGACCGCAGAGTCGATAAATGCCACCGCCTCACCCCGCGCCTCCCACCAGCCCAACCGTCCCTCGATGTCCTCTTTCCAGCCTCCGCAAGAAACGGCCCGCCTTCACCCCGTCGGTTCT
>WNFC01023257.1_pt1 | contig 13081 bp, 14 predicted proteins | sample 5400541 | NCBI WGS metagenome assembly WNFC01 (sample SAMN13153342, study PRJNA577476) | soil metagenome | isolation source: 120 cm saprolite under Douglas fir tree site 2 hole 2 replicate 1 | place: USA:California | collected 2015-04-18
GAAAATGTGATTCAAGATGAGGCTGTACGCCGCAGACACTAGGCTTGGCATTCAATTCACATTAGCGTTCAGTGCAACCGGCAAGTTGAGGAATCTGGCCAGTTAGGTCTAGCGCAAACCTTCAGCTTTCTTACCTCGATCCAATTCTGAAACTGTTTCTCGGACCGCCATCTACTCGGCCGTTCTTGCCGAAACGCCAGATGAGTAAGCAAGCGAAGAGGGGTAGCAGAGGAAAAAAAATCATAAACACCCACGCACCCTCCTACACCCACTCACTCACACGTATCATCCTTGGCAATTCTATGTGGCCTGCAGCGCAATGCCGAAAATCAGTCTGACATCAAGGGAACAGCCCTTCGCTAGTCATTCGGTCATTGGGGTAGATGGTAGATTGCGTGCGTCAGATAAGGGCCTCCTTCCTACCCTCATTCTCTTCCGGACCACGCGGCTTGGGGGTCCAAAGATAACATGCGCCGCCGGGACGGTGCACAGGAGCTGAAGTAGCGGTACACCAGGGTCGCTTGCCTTGCCTTGCCCTGCACGGTGATCATGAAAAGGATACCTTTTGTGGCCCCACCCCTTTCGTGATTTACTTCCAGCCGCGGCCACTTTCCTCCCTAACTTGGCCACGCGCCGCAGTCGTGGTGTTGTTGGAAGGGGTGTGATGTGTGTACCCTTTCACATCGGTGTGCGTGGCTTCGTGCTTACTGTACGTCTCGTCTCGTCCATGTGTGACCAGGCTCGAGGCACGCGTCATGGTCTCAGATACCCACGTCGACCTCCCCTTCTCCCTTTTTCGTGTCCCGGAACCGGACTGATCAACGCCGGCGATTGGACCAGTGGATCTCAAGGTGGGAGGGAAGATGGAGGGATTGGAGTGAAGTTGGGGAAAGAGAAGTTGTAAGGAAAGACGGAAATGAGGGGAAGCAACGGAAATGAGTATACACACGTACCACACACATACACACACGCTGCAATCTGCAATCTGCTCGCACAGCAGTCGTCCCGCAATCCGTTCTACCCCTTTTCTTCCCTTACCTGGGCGTTTTGCAGCACGAACTCCTTGCCCCCCCCCCCTCTTGCGGTGAACCCCACTTGCTCTCCGAGTCATCGATTAGCCCTAGCCTGGTCCTCGCTAGATTACACGCCGTCGTTGCCGTCTGACACGGGAAATAGCCCAAAATAAGTCGCTATGACGGTAGGACGGAAAAAAGACTAGATTGAGTTCAGGATTTATTACGCCTTGTCCCGCCGAGGCTGTGCGGGTCTCGTCTTCCTTACCCTACTCCTGTCAAGGTTTGGCCGAAAAATGCGAGCGGCATCGCGGCCGGCATTGGGATGACATGACGGGGGATCCAGGCGCAGACGCTGTCGGGGCGACATCGAAGGGTTATGTCAAGGTGACAATCAGGAGACCGATAGCGGAACGATGACTTGTTACGCCCACGTAACGATCCAGGGCAACTTTTTTGTAATTCATTTTGGTAGAAAAAAACTGAGCGTTAAGAAAGCCAACCAGCATTGGCGTACGCAGGGGACCTGCAGGGTCGGAGAGAACGCATGGCATGGAACGACCTGGGGACCTGCAATCGAATCGCATTCCGCATCGAGGGTTCATGCTGATAGTATAACGTAAATGCTTCCATACACGTGATGCTGCCGCATCTCGCCCCGATTACGGCCCCGACTTTTGGCCCTCAGTCAGTCAGTCAGGATCCGTATCTCAAAGTTGGGGAATGTTGTCATCCATTGAAAATTGTGCCCATTCGAGAGCGCAAGAATAGATCATCCATGTGGGGACAGCGAGGGGGTGCAAGGCGCAAGTGCATGTGTTGGGGGACTCTGAGCTTGCCAGGTATGTCCAAAACGGGGCATAGAAAAAAAAACTGCGTTGACCACTTGTTTTCATACTAAACAGAGAAAAGTGGAAGCGCGATGTCCGGCTAAGAACGCAGTCGTACCTACGTTAGGGCGATGACAACTGAACCCGTGAAGCGCTTTGCGAGGTGGGTGCACAGCCATAGACGTAACACCCTACGGGTTCCTTGGTGACAATATAGCAACGCCTCGATAGCCGCCAGCCGAAAGCCTCGGTGAGGGTGTTGAAGGGAAGCCATCGTCATCGGGGGCCCTGCCTAGGCTGTGCTTGGCCGTCGCGTGTAGCTTGCCTGCGCGCTCCGTCGTTCAAAACCTGTAATAATTACCCCATGTACTGTTCTGTACTACTACATCCGTGTCTGCCGCGGCATCGTCGTGAGGGTAACAAAGGGAAGGGAGGTTAATATCCACTGCCGAGGTACGTCTTGGACGAGCGTAATAGGGGTAACTGACCGTGACTGGGCGCCTAATAATGGGCGTCTTTTTGTTGGAGCTCGGGGTTAGCATTTGGGTGTGATAGTGGTGTAATCCATGACGACTGAGACCGCACAACGGTCGCGCTCGCGGACTGCTCGCGCTCAGTATGGGAATGGGCGCCCGGCGCTTTACACCTGACCGCATGCACCTCGTTTAGCACCGTACCTCGCTGGGCTAGACCACTTTGGTACGAAAGGCCAGCATTCACGTACTCTGCGGCCACAGGTGTTCCTTCTGGGTTTAGTGACAAAATATGGGGCGTGGGATGAAAGCACGGCGCTATGTTTGTACGAGCGAATCTGGCGTTCCGCTGTTGTGTTGACCGAAATCTCAAGTTCCAGCCCAGTTGTCGAGACGGTCGATGCTGTAATGATGATATGTGGGTGAAAAGGTTTGAAAGGAGACCCAATCATCATCGCGCGATGTGTAGCGTCGTTCTGTCGACTATTATGTAATTATTATCCGACAATCCCCTAAAGTGATCACATGATCGCTTCGTTATCTGTTTTTTTTTGGTGGTCGTCCATCGATTGCCCTTTTCCTCCTCACTTCATCGTACACTTTCAACTTACATCCCAATATTCAAAATGTCATTTGATCTTTCCAAACTCGAAGCGCATCTTTCTGTGCGTTCTTACGTTGAAGGGTGAGCGGTCTTTTTTATCATAATCAAGGGCATGCGCGGCGCGTCGACTTTTTTTCCTATGATGAGTTCAACGCTATGGTCCGTGTTTCCAAGAAGCGACTAGACACCGCTGCTTAAGCGTGCAGAAAACAACTTCTGTAGCCTTCTGAGATCATCGGCGCACCCCTTTGCTGTCATCCTCCGCTTTCGTGTCTACTAGGTCCACTGAACTAAGCTTACATTACATCAGGTATACCGCATCGCAGGCTGATGTGCACGTCTACAAGGCGCTTTCGGGGCCTCCGGACGCAGCAGCAGCTCCTCACGCTGCGCGCTGGTATAGGCACATCCAGTCTTACGAAACAGAGTTCCCGTCTCTTCCTGGCTCTTCAAAGGCCGGCGAGGCACTGACCGCCTCCACCTCGGCGCCTTCGGCTGCTGCTACTGCTGCTGAAGACGATGATGACGTTGACCTGTTTGGCTCGGACGACGAAGAGGACGCGGAGGCCGAGCGGATCAAGGCTGAGCGTGTCGCGGAGTATGCCGCAAAGAAGGCGAACAAACCCAAGACGATCGCCAAGGTCCGTGCCTTTGCATTATTGTTTGTCATTTAATTAATTTTATGCGTGCTCCCAGTCTGTCGTCACCCTTGAGGTCAAGCCGTGGGATGATGAGACAGATATGAAAGCACTGGAAGACTCCGTGCGCTCCATTGAGATGGAAGGCCTTGTATGGGGTGCCAGCAAGCTTGTCCCGATCGGGTATGGTATTCGCAAGCTCCAGATCACGCTTGTCATTGGTTCGTCTGTCACTCGTTTGCGGCATGCTTCAGTAGTTGTTGATCTTATAATCAATACGAAGAGGACGAACTCGTGTCGCTTGACGATCTCCAAGAGAAGATTGCCGAATTTGAGGATTATGTTCAGAGCTCTGATGTAGCTGCAATGCAGAGTAAGCATTGATACTTTCATTGCGTTGAACACGGGTTTGACCTCATTCCCCAGAGCTCTAAGTTGCGCGGGTAGGCGGTTGCATTTTGGGAAATGAAATCAGACGGCAGCATTGAAACATTTGGGTGGTTGTAAAGTTGTGATCAGGAATCATATTCTAGTGTTGTAAGGATCACAGCCGAGCGCATGTGCCATCATGAATTGGCATCCTATGCGGTGCATGTACAAAATCTGAATTTTATTAAATTAAAAAAAGACGAAAAAAATTGCGCGTGAACGGCATACACGTGACCTTGACCTCTTTCCTTAATGGGGTTGGCCTGTCCCGAGACCCGAATCGCCTTGCTGCCTACACTCACTTGTGCCGTGTGGTATTTCATATGGCAGAGTACGCGCTCATGTGCTTGCCAAACTTCTCTCTTCATAGCTCACGTTCAATCTAGTCGTATACTCGGCTCCTTTCGGGATTGTAAGCTCGAAACTCCGCTACGCAAGCGTCGTTCAAGAGCATCGATCACAAACGAGTTCTCTGCAAAGAGGCAACGAGTCTCCGAGGCCATCGGTTCCATTGATGTTTCTACAGAATCACAACAGAAGCAGGAATATGCTGATATCAATGCTGAACCGAGGGTAAGTTGCTACCTTAATGATTTCTGAAACTGATTGAGAAGCCCTCTTGTCACCGCGGTGCGGTCTGTCCTCGCCCTACTGCTACACGAACACGTCTTTCCCATCCCGTTATCACCCGTCATCTCTTGTCTGACCCAAAAATTGCATCCTGCGTCATCCCATATGCGCAACAAACCTTCGATCGCCCATGCCACTTGTTTCGGAAAAATGTTCCCCATCTTTAGGCAGACCGGTTCATTGCCACACGTCCGGAGACCCTCTTTCCCATGAATACTACTCCACGCACCAACCGAATGGCAAAAATTTTTGGCCTCACAGATGACCGGCTCCTACAGTTCACCGATACGACAAATACAACTCCCGATAGCAAGATCCTTACCTCTCTGCGCCGGAGTGCCTCCCAGCTCTTCTATTCCCCTCCGGTGATCCATCAATCCTCCGCAGTCGCTCACCTCGGAAAACGGAGACAATTCATTCTCGCCCTTGATGGTCCCGGAATACCGCAAGATCCCTGGGCCTATCCACTCTCCTGGTCGGCCACCAACGTCATCGCCGTCGCTTGCGGGCATGACGTGTACTACCAAGACCTGGACACGCGGCAGATTGCACACCTCTGCAACCTGCCGCGCCCAAGTCTGGGCCGCATTCGTGCGCTTATGTTTGCGCCACGGGGGCTATACGCTGCCCTCGGAACAACAACGGGATCCGTGCAAGTGTGGGATGCCACCTCGCGCCGCCGCGTGCGGTCGTGGCCGAACACTGACTGGATGAGCGTCAGTTCGCTCGCATGGCGGTCGTGCTCGCGCGTGTTTGCTGTCGGCAGAGCAGACGGGCGGCTCGCGCTGCTTGATGTGCGTGTGCCAGGCGAAGTGCACAAGTTTCGCGGACACAGAGGAGAGATTTACGGATTGCAATGGAGTCATGATGAGCGCTTCGCAGTAAGCGCGGACGCCAATGGCAATGTTCACCTGTGGGATGCACGGAACATGTGGGTTCGGGTGGGCAAGATGAAGCATGACAGCCCGGTGAAGGTGGGTTGGGTTTAGCCCGTCGATGTCCGGAAACTGCGATCTACGACTGACTGATCACCCACTTGGGTCTTGTAACAACAAACAGGCGATGGCATGGTGCCCATGGAAAACCGATCTACTAGCCACCGGTGGGACATACCCTGACGGGCGGATCCATATCTGGAGTACCTCCTTACTCGCCAACACACAGTCGCCGGCGCCTATCGAGACGATACAGACGCACAGCAGCGTGTATTCCTTACAGTGGTCACCGCACTCGAGGGAGCTGCTTAGCACGCACGGCTTCGCGTGGCATCCTCGCGAGCGCTTACCGGACGTACCCGAGCCCGTCGCATCGCCATACACCAACTCGATCAGCGTGCACGCATTCCCCGGGACCCGCCGCCTCGTGAGCGTTTCCGCGCACACAGGCACCGTCAGCCAGAGCTGCCTTGGTCCTGATGGGACGATGGTCTTTACGATATGCTACCGCGAGGAGGCGATGAAGATGTGGAAGGTCTGGGGGCAGCGAGAAGAAGCGGGGAGGAAGGAGAGCTCGTTTGATAAGTTCATCAGGCGCGCTGTGCGCGGCCTCTCGAGGTGTTCTTGTATCCTCCCTGCTCTGCTTGTGTGCTTTGCCTGTATTTCTTGCTTTGTATTTGGCAACATGATTCTGCGATCTACCCGTGCTCGGGGATAAACGGATGTGGCACCGGCCCGCCAGCCACGTGGTTCAAGTTAGGGAGGGTTTTTATTCAGCGACGAAAAGATTTGAACACTTTTTTCTCAAACATAGGTTGAACCCATCCGAGCAAGCGTCCGAGTCTTTCAAATTGCTCCTATGGTTCAGCCAATTTATCCCTTCATGTGCGAAGCCTGGATTGAAGACGCATGGAACAGCTTCTAGTCGACAAACTTAAATCGCTGCTTCTCGAGAATCCAGAATCTTCCGCCAACAAGCATTTCCAACTTGATGCCCTATTGTATTGCCCTTCCAGACTCCCACGATGTTCGGCGAATGAATAGACAAATCTTCCCTGGGACATATCGCAAATAGACCTACCATCGGACGCGACGCATTACGACCTCTTCTAAAACCATATTTCCGATATCCCTCATGTCGTGTCCTCCGAAAGTGACACTCAAATTGTGCGCTTCTGAACCCCTTCTGAAGTCCATGATGCGGTGCCTGGTCCACGGAAACAGTTTTACTATAGGGATCTTTGGGTTCTGGCAAACGTCGCTCGTATTACTCTGACATTGGCACGGCAGACTGAGTGTGAACTGTCACGGTCGTGTGCCTCACTCGGATGCACCTCAACGTGACCGTGTTCCTATATTTGCTACGTGGAGCATGTTCTCAGGGTGTATCAAATCAAATGGCGTAAAATATGTCCCCGACGACATGAGCTACTATACTGTACAACCTGGAACCTTCGCTTCCGGTCGGAACTCCTTGGACGACTTCCATACATTACTAGACGCCCAAGGTCACCGTCCGTCAGTGAGCCATCTCTGTCTCTCACTGTCATGAATACGCCGAACCCTCCACCTATCGCGCATGTCTCGCATGTCTTACTTCGGCAAAGCTCACGCCATTCACCATACCCCCGCCTTGTCTCTGGCAGTGTCAGGGAAGCGTGGCGCTAGGCTGACTGGGCGTTTGTTCTGCAGAACTTCTACAGATCTAGAACCGTCATGGCCCTCACATTTAGATTTTGGCGCCCGTCCATCTGTTATTCATTATATTACGGAGTTCTCCGTGACCGTGATCCATTGACTTCGAAATCGGAAAACGAGCAAAGCTAAGCGTTTCGCCAATGTCATGAAAACTTCCCTTCCACGGAACGGTTCTCAATTGAGTGACGGATGCCCTGCAGGGGGAGGGGCACGGCCAATCAGGATATTTCAACTCTGACGATTGTGCGACAGTTTGGTGAGTGTTGCGTCCCTGTCTTGGTGCGGCCTTATAGTGGTCAAGCTGCCAATTCCAATTATTTCACATTGCAATGTGAATTGTGCGATCGATCTCCGATGCTTATACGTATTTTGTGAGTACAGCTGGTGTTCCAACGTGCCGTACTTGTGCGAAGGTTCTAAATCCACTCCTGGACATTTGACATTGGGAGGAATTCACGCAAACGCAGATCAAGCTGACCGATCGCGAAACGAGGGCGGAACGTTCGAGTTGCTTCGCGCCAAGGCATACCAAGCAAGACACAGTGATGGTGTCTTTTTCATCCAGGACACCGTCGATCATCGATCACCCCCCAGACGATTCCCAGAACGAATACCAACTCAAGGTGTCGCAGCGAGGATGGTTTCCCAATCGCTTCGTCCTATGGATTGCCACTCGAACAGAAAATACATAGAACGAACGCCGATCACATGTTGGCACGAGGGGTGGGCCTTTCGGACAAATCGATCATATCGCAAGCAGTTAGACGCGTAAAGCGATAATGACAAAACCAGGCTACACCCTTTCGCCACGTCTCTTTTCCATCCGTAGATCCTTCAAAGCCTCGTGAGATCGGCTTTTGGGTTCACTAAGGGCCGTCATGTGATACCCCGCGGTCGTGTCGTGGATCTGGGTACGCCCCGGGTGACTTTCCTGTCACGTTCCTGACCTCCATCAAGCCACTCCACATGTCCGCGTGGGACGGGATATTCTCTGATAAGGTCCTGGCACGCCTGTCCCTGAGAACACCGCGTTTCCCTGGACGGATACAGTAACTGAACGCACACGGAAAGAGCTCCTGCACGTCGTTCACGCCGTCTTCATTCGGGGAAAACCGATCTCCGGTCTCTTAGCTCGTCCAGGCAAGAACTAGAACGACAATTACGGACTCATGGCATCACATTATTACAAACCATCATTCTGCAATTTTCTCCCATGCCACAACGTGACTTCAATGGGGATCGCTGCTCGTCCCACATTCGACGTGAGGCGGTGGACCTATGGAATTTCGAGTGGACGCCGACCAGTCTCTGGACATGAAAGTCTTCCGAGGAGGAGCCGCATGCCGTTGACCATTGTTGGCCTGCCCCAAACGCTCTCCGCTGACATGGGGCGTAAATTCTAATTCTCGAAGAGTGGTCCCTGGTTGTGAACAACCTGCATGTGGGAAACGGCTCATCGGGGACCTGAAGCCTCTCAAAATGTTCATAGAAGGCCTCAGCTGTGGACAGAGCGCTTCTTTATTATGATGCTCGACGCTCACCCTCGTCGACAATTGGTGCGATAACATACATCGATGCGAATAATCTGGACCTGGATGCGATTTTCGAAATGCCTGTCGGCGTAAGTCCAGACGCCCCAGGATTCCATGACTTTTCGGCGACAGCTGATCAAGGGCTCTCGCTGGAACTTCTATCTTTACGGGGGGGCGATTTCTGATGGGCTGACTGGAGTGGTTTTCTCGTTTCGTGGAATTCTATCAATGAGTCAGTTGCCGGCATAGCACGACTCTTTTGGCGACGGAATAGACCTATCTTCAGGTTTCAGGCCTCTCTAACTCCACGCTATGGGGTTCTACGACTGCCTCGCTGACCAGTTATGAATTTCAATCGGTACCGCAAGTTTCCGCATGACCCGGGAATACTTCCAAGTGGAGAAAATAGGTGGAGTCGGCTAACCAGATGAAACAAGATAACGATTTAAGCGTGAATATTGCCCTCACTAGACCATTACCTATGATTCAAATGGGTTTACAGGAATCAGGTGGCATAGTAAACGTTATGACAAGACCACCGTTTCGCGGGCATCTGACGACCTTCTCGGCATGTACGTCTGACACGAGTGCATGCTGCGTGTTGGCTGGTGGGAATCATATGCCCAGACTCAAAATGTGCACTGACGTTACGCCCCAATACCGCGTTTTGGGGATGCCTTTGGTTTCCTGGGAGTCGGGCTCACACTAAAGTTTTAGGTTAATGTGTGTACTGAGCCAAAAGGTACGTGATTTTTCCCGCGCAATGATGTTGCGGATCATGAAATTCCCGTTATAGTCAATCAGCGTCCGTCTATCAACGCCTTGTGGCTTAATATCTACGCCCTATCCGCATTGTTATTTGGTGCACACGTGCATCTGCCAGAAAACTTGTCAGGACAAGTCACCACGCGGGGAGGAAGGCCAATCAGCTGTCACGCCAACCAACAAATCATATTCGCGTCGTTGCGTCCAGGTAGGCACCATGCCATCCAATGAAACGTGCGCGTTCCGATTATCCGTAAGTGAGGTTAGATTCTCACCGAGGCGCAGGGTCTCACATACCGTTCTTGGCGTACTCGCCGTTGAGGTTATCTTCGGTGTCTCCTTACCGCCAGTCCGCCACAGGTCGCCAAATGTTGTATCACCGTACTACGGCCCCCGAAAGGGTGCATAAAGTCGGAGACAAACCGCCATTGCTCCCGATGACTCGCACCGTCTGGACGCCCACAAGGACTGAAGGTGCGCCGTGAGAATCCCATTGGCGACAGGCCATGCAAGTTATCCATATGGACGACAAGTTGGTGGGTGGCGTACACGATTCACCAATTATCATGGTGCGCTTGCGCAAGCCGACGTAAGTCCGGGACCTTGTTTCCTTGGCGAAGCCCGTCTGGCCACCAACAGTGCAGGAACCGCCCTGAGTTTATATGTCATCGACCTACATTAATTACCGACTGCCTGAAATTGCACTACGCGCTCGCAGGGTATGGCAATTAACCATTTACAATTTCAGAATCACTTATTGTTCGCTTCCCTCACCGCATCGCGGTCAGGGTTCGCCAGAATGTACTAGACCACCACTTCCGCTCGCTCCCACCGCACCCACCTAAAGTCCACTCTAAACAGCCCCATTTGATAACGGCGACTCGGCGAGTGTCAACGCTGTGTTTTGTCGGACGACAATGTCGGATTTGTGGCGTACGGCGCGTTTCGGCAAAAACATTTTACGACGGCCGTGTACGGTGTACCCTCAATTCAGTTAGAAGATTCGGAACGAACACGACGCCGACGTTTGAAGCGTTGGCGCACAGGGTCATGCCCAGCACTGTACGTACCAGATTCAAGTTGTCCACTGATGAGATAGCGGATTATCACAAATTCAAGGCCTTTTTTCACTTCTTGCCACCATAACCTGCATCGCATGACTCAACAGCATCGACCAATCGGCGAACATACCGATGCGGTGTTCTTCTCCCAATTTTGCGATAAGACTCGGTCCCTGTAGTACTGGAAATGACCGGATGATCGCGCGAAGATATAAACATTACCAAAGTAACTGCATGCTGTGGTCCCTCTCCTTTCGGGATGGCTGGCTCATCCCAACTCGCACCCATCAACACGCTTGGCCCCTACCGCGAACAACAGCTCATGATGATGATGAGGATGTGTCGATCCATGATGGAGTACGACTCATTGCTTTGCCGTGTAATCAATGACGCGAGATGACCTGTTTCTGAGGGCGTGGGAGCCCTTTCCTGACTTCTAGGTCCATCACGATTCGTGAGGCCTGAGGCCTGAGGGACCGATCTTCCCGGGCTTTGAGGCGCTCTGCTCTTTAACGCTCGACACAGGCTGTCGTCCTCGTTTCACGGTAGACGGTAGGCTACTCTCGCCGAATTCGTTTCGTGTGTAGTCCGATCTGGTCTCCTACTCTTCGAGGGGATGGCATTCAGATTCCTCCGAATCCTGTTCCGGCTCTGCGACTGCTCGAGTCGTCATGATCTCCCTCTCTCCAGAACCCTCACTTGCTTACGGTAAACGCTGGTTCTTGGATCTAGTGCAGGAAATCCACTGCACTCAGTGGTTGATCTCATGCTGTCCCCATCGCTGCAGGAGAGCGCAACACGATCCTCTATTGTGTACTCACGGTGGAGCCATGGTGTCCGAATCTGGATCCAAGTCAACGATGCTCATGTCGATCGCTCATAAGCTCTGCTCTATCATGCCAACGCGCGCAAGAGCTAGAGACCGCTTGAAGTCGAAGAAGAGGTGGATGCCCTCACCTGTTTCGCTGGATACGGGTGTGATGCTGTCCATGCTTCCACTTCCGGTGCGGCGACATTGGCGTTCGAGTAATTATTTGCATTTGGACGGAGGCTGTAAAGACATGATAGATGGGTGAAGTTGCGGTTGAGAGAAATTAAGGTGTAGTACTGAAGCTCGGTTTGTTGCGCATCGTTGGCCCCGCCCCGCCGACCAATCATTACCCACCGCTGGCAGATGCGGGCGGAAGAGAGAGTGCGGCGGCCCGTCCCCAATCTACCGCATTGCCAGTGTTGGGTTGACCTCGGGCTGGAGAACAACGTTAGAAATAGAGTATCCTTCGTCTCTGCTGTGCCCGTCGTGCCTATCCTCGTGATTAGATACCCTGTAGCTCGGCAGTGCCTCAGTCGTCATGGGTTGTCTTCCCGCTGTATACAGTATCAGTTAATGGACCGCCACGCCCTGCGATCCAATTCATCGCTTCTGAGGAAGCGAAACCCATTCGCCATGCCTACTGCATAGCGTACCTGATAATCCCTGCGTAATTGATCGGCGGCCAGCCAAAAACAATACACAGAAATGTCCCAACAAGTCGTAGTAAACATCTACTGTGGCAACAGATGCGCTCGGGGTCACTTATTTTTCTGTCCTCCAGTTCGGCTCAGGTGGATGGGAGAAGCGGGAATAGCATGGCTCAAAGCGACGTCAAATATAATATACACAAAGCAAGCAAAAAAAACCACTAACACTACAACTATCAATGTATTGACGATGAGGGTACCGGTGAGTAGTAAAAAATGATACGTTACACGAAATAAGGCGGCCGGCCCCCTTGAGAGAGACAGATAATCCTGTGGCTAGAGAGACATAAACCTACACTGGGACTTTATACAGTTCGTTTTGCACGGGAGTCCACGGGTGGAGAACTCGAATATGCCAGCGGAGGGCCAAAGATAAAGCGACCAGACACCCCGCGGATTCAGGGTGCGATGATGGTATAAGTGGCCCAGCCGTGAGACCCTGCAAGTCGACTGTTTTTGAAAACGCGAAAGTGCTCCGAAGCACATATTTTCTGAGATGCTGGATCGTCAGCGTGGTTCAAGTTGCGCGTGCAGCCTGTCCAGGGCCAGGGAGGCAAAGGCGGTGCTGCCGAAAGCAAGGGCCCACGAAAGCGCAAAAGGTTCAAAGCAAAAAGGCGATGTCAACTCGCCCTGGTCTTAGTCCTCGTCCTCGTCTTCATCCCCATCCCCATCCCCGTCACCGTCACCGTCACCGTCACCGTCCTCGCCCTCACCGTCGCCCTCCACCTCGCGCGGGACATGCATCCAGTTGTCCGGGTCCGTGACCGAGTCCCACACGACGACGGCCGCAAACTCGTTCAGGACGTCGACCATGCGCTCCGTGACCGTGCACCCGCGCAGCTCGACGCGGTCCAGGATCGTCACGCACGCGGGGCTCGCCTGCCGCTTCGCCATCGCGGACAGCAGCGTGCGCCACGCCGCCTCGCTCGCGCGCACAAAGTTCACGCCCACGAGC
>WNFC01007162.1_pt1 | contig 13080 bp, 8 predicted proteins | sample 5400541 | NCBI WGS metagenome assembly WNFC01 (sample SAMN13153342, study PRJNA577476) | soil metagenome | isolation source: 120 cm saprolite under Douglas fir tree site 2 hole 2 replicate 1 | place: USA:California | collected 2015-04-18
GGCTGCAGATGAACGAGGAGGCCCAGCTGCTGTGCATGATGGCCGGCGCCAACTCGATCTTCTTCGGCGAGAAGCTGCTCACCACCGGCAACCCGGAATTCGAGCAGGACATGGCCCTTCTCGCCGCGGCCGGCATCGAGCCACTCGCGCCGGAAGCGTGACGGGCGCGCCCGCAGGTCTCCTGCGCTGCGCTACTCGTCTGAACGCCTCGGACTGCTGGGGCGGCGCGAGTTCCGTGACCCGCGTCCCGGTTCCCGCCCACGCGGGAGCTGCGACCAGTGCAGCGAGGAGCGGAGCAAACGGCAGCTTCTTCATCGATGGCCTCCGAGTCTGTGCTCTCCCGCCGGCAAGTTGGGGGCGGGAAAAGTCCCACTGGCAACGGAACGGACAGCCGGCCACTGGGACGCCCGGACGTCCGCCCTGCGGAAGCGTGCGGCGCTGCCCGGCGGGTCCGCGACGCACGTCGCAGCGCCTCGCCCGTGACTACCTTTCGCCCGCATGGGCCCGGTGGACGTCGCGATCGTAGGGGGCGGCGCGAGCGGCACGCTGGTGGCCGTGCAGCTCCTCCGACAGGCGCGCGGGCCCTGGCGCATCGCGCTGGTCGAGCGCAGCGGAGCGCTCGCGCGCGGGCTCGCCTACAGGCCCGCGGAATCCTGCCACCTGCTCAACGTGCCGGCTGCGGGCATGAGCGCCCTCCCCGACGACCCCGGCCACTTCGTGCGCTGGAGCGGCGCCGCTCCGGACGCGTTCGTCCCGCGCGCGGTGTACGGCACGTACCTCGAGGCGCTGCTCATCGAGGCGCACGCGCGCGCCGCGCCCGGGGTCACGCTCCAGCTCGTCTGCGGCGAGGCCGTGTCCGCGGCCGTGGACGACGGCGGCGCGGTGCGGGTCGCCCTGCGCGAGGGCCGCGAGATCCACGCGCGCGCCGCGGTGCTCGCGCTGGGGAACCTCTCCGGCCCGGACCTCGCCGTCCCCGACGGCGGGCTGTACGCGAGCGCCCTCTACCGGCGCTCTCCGTGGGAACGCGGCGCGCTCGACGGCGTCCCCCCCGAAGCGGACGTCCTCCTCCTCGGCAGCGGCCTCGCCATGGTGGACGCCGCGCTGGCGCTGCAGCGGCGCGGCCACCGGGGGAGAATCCTCGCGCTCTCGCGGCACGGTCTGTTGCCGCAGGTCCACGGCGATGCGAGCGGGCCCGCGCAGCCGCGCATCGGCGCGAGCGCCGCGCGCGGCCTGCTCCGCGCCTTGCGGGCGGCGATCCGCCACGCGGGCGACTGGCGCCCGGCATTCGATGCGCTCCGGCCGGTCACGCAGCGCATCTGGTCGCGCCTGTCGGCCGTGGAGCGGCGACGTTTCCTGCGCCACCTGCGGACCCACTGGGAGGTGCACCGGCACCGCATGGCTCCCGAGGCCGGCGCCGCCGTCGCGCGGCTGCAGGCCCGCGGACAGCTGCGCGTGCACGCGGGCCGGATGCAATCGTTCGCGGTGGCCGGCGGGTCCGCTGTGGCGCTGTACCGCCCGCGCGGCGAGCGCCCGTCGCGCGAGCTGCGCGCGGCGCGCGTGGTGAACTGCACCGGTCCCGCCTCGTCCCTGGCCGACGCGCGCCACCCGCTGGTCGGATCGCTGCTCGCGCAAGGGCTCGCGCGGCCCGACGCGCTGGGGATGGGCTTCTCCACCGACCGCGACGGCGCGCTACTCGGAGGCGCCCGCGGCCTGCTCTTCACGCTCGGCGCGCTGAGGCGCGGCGAGCTGTGGGAGACCACCGCGATCCCCGAGCTCCGCTCCCAGGCCCGCACCATCGCCGAGCGCCTGGTCGACGCCCTCGCCCTCCCCTCCGCCGCGCAAGCGACGATGTAAACCTCAACGGCGTTTCAAGGGAGCGCGGGAGGAACGGGAGCGCGGGAGGTTGCGTTTTTTCGGAGCGAGCGCGCGCGCGCGTGCTCGAAACCCACCGAACTCTCCCGCGCTCCCGAATCTCCCGCGCTCCCCTGAAACGCCCTTCAAGATCATGGCCAGATCGACGTTGTTCCGCGCGGGCGCGGGTCCGGTTATGGTCGGGCCGATGAGCCTCAACTGGAGGCCGGCGGCCGACGCGCCCCAGGTGGCCCCGAGCGGCGCGGTGCTGGGGCTCTTGCGCGCCGGCCCCGGGTGCCACATCGCGCAGGGAGCCGTGATCCGCACACCGGGCGGCGCGGTCGAGCTGGGCGCCGGGTCGGCCCTCCTGGAGAACACAGTCGCCATCGGCACCGCGGAGCAGCCCGTCTCCATCGGCCAGAAGGTGGTCTTCGGACATCGCTGCGTGGTGATCGGCGCCACGGTCGGCGACCTGTGCGAGATCGGGAACGGGTCCATCCTGCTCGCGGGCGCCCGCCTCGGCCGCGGCTGCATCCTGGGCGAAGGGACGCTGGTGCCGTCCGGCGCCAACCTCCCCGACGAGGCGGTGGTCGTCGGCCGCCCCGCACGCGCCATCCGGCGCGCCAATGAAGCGGACCGCGCGCGGCTGCTGCGGCTGCGCGGCGGCGACGTGTCGCTCCCGCCGTACCTCCTGCAACCTCTCTCGGGCAGCATGCCCGCCGGAGCCGCCATGGGCCGCGTCTACGCCTACCTGGACAAGGAGCCCCGCATCGACCCGAGCGCGGTGCTGTTCGACAGCGCGGAGATCACCGGCGACGTCACCATCGGCGCGGGCGCGATCATCGGCGCGGGCGTGAAGATCATCGGCGATTCACACGGTCCGGTGCGGATCGGCGCGGGCGTGCAGATCCTCGAGAACGCCGTGCTCCACCTCCTGCCGGACAACGAGCTGGTGGTCGAGGACGGCGTGGTGATCGGCCCGGCGGCGATGATCCACGGATGCCGCATCGGGCGCGGCACGGTGATCGAGCCCGCCGCGATCGTCTGCGACTACAGCGTGGTCGGCGAGGAGAGCCTGGTGCATGCGGGAGCGCTGGTGAAGCAGCGCGCGCGCTTCCCGGCGCGCGCCGTGCTGGAGGGCTACCCCGCCACCCTGGTGGGAACGTTGGACGGCCCGCCCGCCTTTCCCGCCTGGGCGCTGCGCCGGTCCGATCTCGCCACGCTCTCGCGACGCAGGTGAACAAAAAACCGCGGCCATTGCCGCGGCGCCCGCCGGCAAATCCGAACCTGCCAAATCTCGGTGCGTTCGCTGCTCTCCGGCGCCCGGACGGCCGATTCGCTCATCGATGTGGGTAATGGTCGTACCTCCGAGGGAAGCCGGACCGCGAGAACGGGCGCGATGCGGCCCCGGATTTCACTCAGAGGCTGTACAGATGTTTGATAACCGTGCGATTCTCCTGGGTGTTCAAAAAAGCTGCACTTGGAATTTGCTTGAGCAACGTCGAAACAAGGACACTGTAGGGCATGCTGGATGAAGGACTGCGAGCGCTCGTCGCGCAGTACGGCGTCGACGGCCCGCGCAAGAGCGGCGTCCTGCTGGTGGACGACGAGCGCCCCAACCTCCTCGTCCTGCGCGGATTCCTCGAGAGCGGCTACGCGGTCTACGAGGCCGAATCCGGCAAGCAGGCGCTGGAGATCGCCGACAAGACGGACATCGACGTCGTCATCGCCGACCAGCGCATGCCGGAGATGACGGGCGTCGAGATGCTCGAGGAGCTGCGCTCGCGCAAGCCCGACGTGGCCGGGATCGTGCTGACCGGCTTCACCGACCCGCCCGCGCTGATCAGCGCCATCAACCGCGCCCGAGTCTTCCGCTTCCTCAAGAAGCCCTGGCAGCCGGAGGACATCCTCGAGGCGGTGCGGCAGGCCTGCGAGCACGTCTACCAGTCGCGCACCATCCAGCGGCTGGTCGCCCTGCTCGCCCGGCGCACCGAGGAGCTGACCGCCTCGCTGGGGGTCGTCGAGTCCACCCACCGCCAGATGCTCCACCTCGAGCGGCTCGGCACCATGGGCCGCCTCGCCGCCGGCATCACGCACGACCTGCGCAACGTGATGATCAGCGTCAACTTCATCGAGCGCGAGCTGCAGCAGCAGAATGCCTCGCCGGACTTGCTGGAGAGCGTCAACGTCGGCACCCAGGGGATCCACAACCTGCTGGAAACGCTCGAGTCCATGCACCAGTTCGCCTCGGCGGGCGCCATCCACCTCGCCATGGACAAGGTGGCCCCCGCCCAGGTGGTCCAGGGGGCCATCGCCATCTCCCGCATGGACCTGAACTTCCGTGCGCGGAAGGTCGAGGTGCAGGTGCAGGACGACCTGCCGTACGTGCAGGGCGACCGGCAGAAGCTGATCCAGGTGCTGGTCAACCTGGTGCGCAACGCCCTGCAGGCGACCGAGCGCTCGCGGCGGATCTCCATTCAAGCTTCCCGCGATGCGGACGATGTAGTCCTCGCAGTGGAAGATGAAGGCCCGGGTGTGCCCCGGGAGCTGCAGGAGAAGATCTTCGAGCCGTTCGTATCCACCAAGGGCGACCGGGGAATGGGCATGGGCCTCTACATGGCCAAGCTCATCGTCGAGTCGCACCGAGGACGCATCCGCGTCTCGAATCGACCGTCCGGGGGGGCGAGGTTCGAGGTGCGGCTGTCCCCGAGCGCTGCCTGAGAGGAACGCCGCGCATGACGCCCCCCAAGCTGGTCGCGCAGATTCGGACATACGAGGAGCTGGAGGGCGCGCAAGGTCGCGAGGTCTTCTTCCGGCCGCAGCGATATCGCGCCCCCGATCTGCTTCCGCTGCGCGGCGAGGTGCTGCTTTCGGCAGGGGGCGTCCTCGAGGTCTACCCGCTGCACGACGTGTCCCAGAACGGCGTCGCCTTCGAGTGGCCCGCCGGGCGCCCGCCCCTCTCGGTGGGTGACCACCTGGCCGAGCTCTCGGTGCGGTTCGACGGCTACGAGAACTATCGCGGTGAAGGCCGGGTGGGGTCGGTGCGCGACGTCGGTGGCGCCACGGTGGTGGGCGTCTCGTTCGAGGGGCTGCTGTTGCAGGTGGACGAGATCCTGCACCTGCGCTCGATCAAGCAGTTCAGCAACAGCCGCGCGTCGGCGCAGGCCCCCTGGCGCGCCCCCGGACACGAGCGCTTCAAGGTGCTCGTCTCCGAGCTGCAGCTCTTCATGCAGGACGCCGAGGAGCAGTTCGGGCGGCTGGAGGAAAACCTCCCCTGGCACGTGCTGCACGGCGACTCGAACCCGACCTCGCCGGCGCGGACGGCGCTGATGGACCAGATCCGCGCCGGGTTCGCCAGCGACGTGGTGCGCCTGACGGAGGAGATCGACGCGGCGGTCCGCTCGGCGCCGCCGGCGCACAACGCCGCGCTCATCGACTGGTCCCGGCGCCACCTCCACCAATTCTTCATGCAGGCGCCCTCCATGCATCGCGCCTTCCAGAAGCCGTTCGGTTACCCGGGCGACTACGAGGTGATGCGCTTCATCTACGAGCGGCCCTTCGAGGGCCAGACGCTCTTCGCCAAGGCGATCAGCCTGGCCTTCGACCAGACCCGCGCCGCCCGCGCCGTGCGCCACCGCAAGGACCTGGTGAAGCGCAAGATGCGCGAGCTGATCGAATCGCGCCGGCGGCCCTTGCGCATCCTCTCCATCGCCGCCGGATCGGCGCAGGAGCTCTACGAGCTGCTGCAGGAGGGCGAGGATCTTCCCAAAGGCCTCGAGATCGTGCTGTTCGAGCAGGACAAGGGGGCGCTGGCGTACGCCTACCGGCGGCTCCGGCCCATCGTCGATGCGCGCTGGTCGCGGCAGGTGAAGCTCGTCTACCTGCACGAGTCGATCAAGCGGTTGCTGCGCGACTCGCAGCTGTTCACGCCGGTGGGGCCGTTCGACCTCATCTACTCGGTGGGGATGTTCGACTACTTGCGCCCAGCGACCGCGGTGCAGCTTGCGCGCACCTTCGAGGCGCAGCTCGCCCCGGGCGGCGCGGCGCTCATCGCCAACATGGTCCCGGAGAACCCCAGCCGCTGGTACATGGAGCACCACCTGGAATGGAACCTCATCTACCGGTCCCACGCAGACCTCCTGGAGATCGGCACGCGCGCGGCGCCCCACGCCCGGCTGCAGATCCTCGAGGAGGAGAGCGGGGTCAATCCATTCTTGGAAATCTTCCGGGAATGATGCGCAGGTGGCCGGTCGCGTTCGAGGCCCGCTGGGGCCAGTGGCTCCTCGAGCGCAACCGCCGCCGATTCCGGACTGCACTCTGGATCGCGCTCGCGCTGATCCCCTGCTTCGGCATTCTCGACATCCTCGTCGGGGCCAGCTCGCTGCGGTTCCTGTGGACGATCCGCGCGCTGGTCATCGCCGGCACCGCGCTCATGTTCCTGCTCCGCCGCGGGCGGGGGTTCGATCACCATCCCGAGCTGGTGACGGCGGCGTACTGCATCCTGATCGCCAGCGGGATCAGCGCCATGACCGTGGTGATGGGCGGCCTGGCTTCCGAGTATTACGCCGGCCTCTCGCTGGTCATCGTCGGCGCCGGCCTGCTCTTCGTCTGGCGCCCGGGGACGGTGCTGTGCACGCACGCGCTGATTCTTGGCTCGTTCCTCTCGCCCAACCTGATCGTGCACGGATGGCCGTCCGACGGCAGCGCCTTCTCCAACCTCGCCTTCCTGATCGCCATCGCGATCATCGGAGCGATCGGCCAGATGGTGCTCTACCGGTCCCAGCGCGAGCAGGTGTTCAACCAGGTCGCGCTCGAGGAGACCAAGGCCAATCTGGAGACCGCGCACGAGCAGCTCAAGCAGCTCGACCGGTTCAAGTCGCAGTTCTTCGCCAACATCACGCACGAGTTCAAGACGCCGCTGGCGATGATCCTCTCGCCGCTGGAATTGCTCCTGCACGGCGAGGTGGGCGGGATCGGCCCCACCCAGCGGGCCACCTTCGAGATGATGTTCCGCAGCGGGATGAAGCTGCTCAAGATGATCGGCGACCTGCTCGACCTCTCCAAGCTGGAGGAGTCGCGGCTGCGGCTCAAGATCTCCGAGCACGACCTGGCCGAGCACCTGCGCGGCCTGTGCGACCAAGTGCAGCCGCTCGCGCAGCGCAAGCGCATCGACATGAAGCTCGTCGCCTCCGGCACCTGCCTGGTGAACTGCGACCTGGAGCGGATCGAGCGCGTCTTCGTCAACCTGCTCTCCAACGCCCTGAAGTTCACTCCCGAGGGCGGCCACGTGACCGTCTCGCTGCACGACCTGGGCGACACCGCCTGGATCGTGGTGAAGGACGACGGACCGGGCTTCCCGCCCCACATGGCCGATCGGCTCTTCGAGCGCTTCTTCCAGGTCGACATGGGCGAGACCCGCCGCTACGGCGGCACCGGCATCGGGTTGGCGCTGGCGCGCGAGATCGTCGAGCTGCACGGCGGGCGCATCCGCGCCGAGAGCGACCACGGCGCCCGCTTCACCGTCGAGCTGATCAAGGACAAGGAGCACTTCCGACCCGAGGTGCTCGACCGGCGCAGCCACCGCCGGGACGTGCTCAGCGGCGCGCGCGCCGGCGACCGCGGGCTGATGGACTTCGCCGCCCAGATGCAGGCGCGCGAGGAGTTCCGCCTGCTGGACATCCACGAGGCGACGGAGCGCCGCGCGCTGGCCCGCGATCCCGAGGAGGACTCGCGGCGCCACACCTGCCTGGTGGTCGACGACACGCCCGACGTCATCCGCCTGGTGGGCATGGCGCTGCAGCAGGACTTCAAGATGCTCTCCGCGCCCGACGGCGCGCAGGGCCTGGAGATGGCGCGGAAGGAGCTGCCCAGCCTCATCGTCACCGACCTGATGATGCCCGGCATGGACGGCCTGGAGCTGACGCGCAGGCTGCGCGACGATCCCGCGACCCGGCACATCCCCATCGTGATGCTCACCGCGCGCGGCGAGCTGGACGACCGCGTGGCCGGCATGGACACCGGGGTCAACACGTACCTGGCCAAGCCGTTCTCGCCGCGCGAGCTGCTCTCCTCGGCGCGCAGCCTGGTCAAGACCCAGGCCGCCCAGGCCGACATCCTCCTCACCCAGCGGATGGACTCGCTGGAGTCGATCGCGGGCGGCCTGGCGCACGAGATCAACAACCCGCTCAACTACGTGAAGAACGCGCTGGCCCGCGTGCGCATGGACACGCACGCCCTGCTGGAGATCTCGCGCAGGCCGCCGGACGCCGAGTCGGCCGGGCAGATGGAGCGGCTGGAGAAGCGGATGCGCGAGCTGTTCGAGGTGGCCGAGTCGGGCATCCGCCGCATCACCCGCACCGTCGAGCTGATGGGCAACTACAGCAAGGCCGGCTACGCGCGCCAGCTGCGGCCCCACGACGCGTTCGAGGCAGCGCGCGACGTGGTCGGGATCGTGCTCCCCGCCACCGGGCGCAAGGTGCAGGTCGAGCTGCGGTTCGAGGGCGAGGGCCGCGTGGAGTGCGTGCCCGAGGAGTTCAACCAGGTGCTCACCAACCTGGTGCAGAACGCCATCGAGGCGTCCCCGGAGGACGGCACCGGGCGCGTCGAGGTGCACGGACGCGTCGAGGACGGGCGGCTGGTGCTCAGCGTGAAGGACAACGGGCACGGCATCAAGCCGGAGGACCGCGCGCGCCTGTTCACGCCCTTCTTCACCACCAAGGGTCCGGGCCGCGGGATGGGCATGGGGCTCACCATCGCCTGGCGCGTGGTGCAGAGCCTGGGCGGGACCCTGGACATCGACAGCGCCCCGGGACAAGGGGCGTGCTTCACGCTGCGCGTCCCGCGCTCGCAACCCGCCCGCGGCGTTGCCTAGCAGGTCGTCTGTAGGGAATGGTGGCCAAAGCGTCGCCCCGGGCTCAAGTCCGCCCGCGCACTGCCGATCCTGATGCCGATGGGACCTCCCCGGGGCCGGCGCCTCTCAGGCCCGCCCGACTCGGCCAGCTTCGCACCGGACGCGAGCCCCAACGTGCTCAGCGAGCGCTTCTACCGGACGCTGCTGAGCAACGCCTCGGATCTGGTGGTCATCTGCGATCCCGACGGCACCGTCCGGTACGTCAGCCCGTCGATCAGCAACGTCCTGGGATGGGAACCGGCCGACCTGCTCGGCCAGCAACCCTTCCCCTTCTTCCATCCCGAGGACGCCGACATCGTCAAGGAAGCGCTCGCGGCCGTGATCGCGGCGCCGGGGAGGTCGGGCTGCTGGACGGCCCGGTTCCGCCGCAAGGACGGCGCCTATCGCTGGATCGAGGCCACCCCGCGAAATCTGATGGACGACGAGGCGGTGCGCGGCATCCTGATCAACTGCCGAGACGTCACCGAGCGCCACGAGGCCGAGCAGGCGCTGCGCCAGAGCGAGGAGAAGCTGCGGCAGTCGCAGAAGATCGAGGCGGTGGGCCGGCTGGCGGGCGGCATCGCGCACGACTTCAACAACCTCTTGACGGCCATCCTCACCACCGTGCAGCTCGCGCTCTCCGAGCTTCCCGGGGACCACCCCGTGCGCGGCGATCTCGACGACATCCGCGGCGCGGGAGAGAAGGCCGCCAACCTCACCCGCCAGCTGCTCGCCTTCAGCCGCAGGCAAGTGCTCCGCCCCCGCGTGCTCGACCTCTGTGCCGCGGTGACCGACATGCAGAAGATGCTCGCGCGGCTCATCGGCGAGGACATCCGGCTGATGGCCGAGGTGGGCACCGGCTGCACCGTGTGCGCCGACCCCGGGCAGGTCGAGCAGGTGATCCTCAACCTGGCCCTGAACGCGCGCGACGCCATGCCCCAGGGCGGCACGCTCTCGCTGCGCACCCGCACCGTCGAGCTGACCCAGGAAGACGGCTTCCGCATGTTCGGCTGCCCCATCCAGCGAGGCCCCTACGTGCAGCTGCGCGTGGAGGACACGGGCGCGGGCATGGACGCGCACACCATGGAGCGCATCTTCGAGCCGTTCTTCACCACCAAGGAGCTGGGCAAGGGCACCGGGCTGGGGCTCGCCACCGTCTACGGGATCGTGAAGCAGAGCGGCGGCTACATCCGCGTCACCTCCACGGTCGGCCGGGGCTCGACCTTCGAGGTGTACCTTCCCGTCTCCGACGGCGCGCCCTCGGCCTCGGACGCGGCGCCTCCCGAGGAGAAGGCCGCCGGACGGGGCGAGACGGTGCTCCTCGTCGAGGACGAGGACTCCGTGCGGACGGCGGCAAGCAAGGCCCTCTCGCGCGGCGGGTTCAAGGTGGTAGAGGCGCGCAACGGACAGGAGGCGCTCCAGCGCTGGCGCGAGCGCAGCGCGGTGGATCTGGTCGTCTCCGACCTGGTGATGCCGGAGATGGGCGGGCGAGAGCTGGCCAGGCGGCTGCGCGAGGACGCCCCCCGGCTCAAGGTGCTGTTCACCTCGGGCTACACGGACGACGCGGGCATCCGGCAGGGTGCGCTGGCCGCCGGCATGGGCTTCCTGAGCAAGCCCTTCACTCCCGAGGCGCTGGTGCGCAAGGCCCGCGAGATGCTGGATCAGCCTTCGTAGCGGCGCAGCTGGGGCACCAGCACCGCGGCGGCGGCCGCCGCCAGCACGCAGAGCGCGCCTCCCGAGGCGACCGAGACGCGCGCCCCGAACAGCCTGGCGACGGCGCCCGCTTCCACCTCGCCGAGCTGCGGGCCGCCCATGAAGAAGATCATCACCACCGAGCTCATCCGGCCGCGCAGCTCGTCGGGCGTGAGCGACTGCCGCACGATGTTGCGGATCACGGCGCTCACCATGTCGGCCGCCCCCGAAATGGCGAGTAGCAGGAAGCTCAGCCAGAACCACGGAGACAGCCCGAACAACGCGATGGAACCGCCGTAGACGGCGACCGACCAGAGCACCGCGGGACCCTGCCGCCGGATGGTCCGCATGCTGGAGAGCGCGGCGCCGGTGAGCGCGGCCCCGGCGGGCTGCGCGGCGTACAGAAGGCCCAGCCCGCGCGGCCCGACGTGCAGCAGCTGGTCGGCGAAGATGGGCAGCAGCAGGAGCGATCCGGCGAAGAAGGTCGCCACGAAGTCCAGCAGCATGGTCGACCAGATGATCGGAGCGCCGCGCAGGAAGCGCAGCCCTTCGGCGATGGCCCGCAGGCTGATCGGCGACCCGCCGTGCCCGGTGTGCCGGTGCCGCAGGGCGAGCAGCGCGCCGATCACCGCCCCGTAGGAGAGCACGTCGACGACGTAGATGAAGGTCGGACCGGTGGTGGCGAGGAGGAGCCCGCCCAGGGCAGGCCCGGCGATGGTGCCCACCTGGAACACGGTGACGTACAGGCTGAGCGCGTTCGACAGCTGGCTCTTGTCGACCAGCCGCGGGACCAGCGCCTGGCGCGCCGGGCTGTCGAAGGCCGTGGCCGCGCCGGCGACGAAGGCGAGCGCGTAGATGGCGGCGGGCGTGGTCTTCTGCGCGTGCGCGAGCACGGCCAGCGTCACGGAGACGAGCGCCAGGGCGCTCTGGGTGAGCAGCATCAGCTTGCGGCGGTCGAACGCGTCGGCAAGCACGCCGCCGCCCAGGGCGAACAGGACGATCGGGGCGACGCGGAACAGGCCGAGCATGCCTAGGGCGAGCGGTGACCCGGTGAGCAGGTAGAGCTGCCACACCACCGCCACCTGCTGCATCTGGGTGCCGGTGAGCGAGACCACCTGGCCCGCGAGCAGCAGGCGGAAGTCGCGCGATCGCAGCGCGACCAGCCTGCCGCCGGCCGCCGCCGATGGGGCGGCGCCGGTCACGTCGCGGCTAGATCCGGGAGCAGGTGCACTTCACCGATCCGCGCTCGACGCGGCCTTCGTGCGTGGGCAGCTTCGCCTCCACCCATTCCGCCCAACCGACGTTCAACTCCTTGCAGAAGAACCCGAGCTCTGCCAACTGCAGAGCGGCCTTGGCCCCGATGTGTCAGTACTGGTTCCAGCAATACGCGACGAGCGTCTTGTCGCGCGGGAGCTGGCCCGCAAGCTGCTTCAACTCGTCGAGCGGGACGCTGATCGCGCCCTCGATGTGGGCCTTGGCGAAGGCGTCGCGAGCGCGCGTGTCGAGCAGCACGATTTCGTGCGCTCCCGGCTCCTTCTTCACCCAGTTGACCACGCTCTGCTTCTCGGCTTCCGAGCGCAGCTTGGCCGCGAAGAACTCCCGGTTGGCACGGACATCGTCCGGTGAAAACGCCATGAATGACCTCCTTGGGCAGCAGGATGCCACTCGCCCGCAAAAGTTGCTCAGGTTGCCGGAAGTTGCTCGACAGCGCGGGCCCGGGTGGTTAAAGCAGCGCCACACCGGAACGAAGGAGCTGTGATGGAGACGAGAGCGCTGGGGAGTCAGGGCCTGCGCGTGTCGGCGTTGGGCCTCGGCTGCATGGGCATGAGCGAGTTCTACCTTCCTCGACACGGCCGACATGTACGGGCCGTTCACCAACGAGCGGCTGGTCGGCAAGGCGATCCGCGGGAAGCGCGACCGGGTGGTGCTGGCGACCAAGTTCGGCAACGTGCGCGGGGAAGACGGCAGCTACCTGGGCGTCAGCGGGAAACCGGACTACCTGCGGAAGGCGTGCGACGCCTCGCTGGAGCGCCTCGGGGTCGACCACGTCGACCTCTACTACCAGCACCGCGTCGACACCGAGGTGCCGATCGAGGAGACCGTGGGCGCGATGGCGGAGCTGGTGAAGGCGGGCAAGGTGCGCTACCTCGGCCTCTCGGAGGCGGCGCCTGGCACCATCCGGCGGGCGAACGCGGTGCATCCGATCTCGGCGCTGCAGACGGAGTACTCGCTCTGGAGCCGGGACGTGGAGGACGAGATCCTTCCCACCATTCGCGAGCTCGGGATCGGCTTCGTCGCCTACAGCCCGCTCGGCCGCGGGTTCCTCACCGGGCGCTTCCAGCGTTTCGAGGACCTTCCGGCCGACGACTGGCGGCGCAACCAGCCCCGGTTCCAGGGCGAGAACTTCGAAAGGAACCTGCGGCTGGTGGAGAGGGTCCGCGAGATCGCGGCGGAGAAGCGCTGCACGCCCTCGCAGCTCGCGCTGGCCTGGCTGCTCGCGCGCGGACCCGACATCGTCCCCATCCCGGGCACCAAGCAGCGCAAGTACCTGGAGGAGAACGTCGGCGCGCTCCGCGTGAAGCTCACGCCGGACGACCTGAGACGCATCGACGAGATGGCGCCGAAGGGCGTCGCTGCGGGGGAGCGCT
>WNFC01010113.1_pt1 | contig 13080 bp, 15 predicted proteins | sample 5400541 | NCBI WGS metagenome assembly WNFC01 (sample SAMN13153342, study PRJNA577476) | soil metagenome | isolation source: 120 cm saprolite under Douglas fir tree site 2 hole 2 replicate 1 | place: USA:California | collected 2015-04-18
GGGTTGCTCAAAAGCGTGTCGATCCGCCCCGCGAAAAATCCGGCACAGCGTGGTACCAGGTAGCCCGTTTTTCCGTCACGAACAATGGTAGTCAGCCCGCCCGCGCGCGTAGCCACGACCGGCGTGCCGCAGGCCAGCGCTTCGACGGCGGCCAGCCCGAAACTCTCATGATAAGAAGGTATGACAGTCACATCCGCGGCACTGTAGATCATCGGCATTTCTTTCTGCTGCCGTGCCCCCAGGAACTTCACGCGCTGGCCAATGTCCAGGTTTGCTGCAAGCTCACGCAATGCTCGTAGCTCGCTATCTCCTGTGAGCTTCCCACCCACTATAACAATTTGTGCCTTCTCGCGCATCATAGCTGCCGCGTGCAGCAGTATATCCGGCCCTTTGAAGGGATCGAGCCTGCCCGCGAACAGGAGTACCGGCTGCTCTAGATCTAATTTGAGCGCCTCGCGGGCGTGCAGTTTGTCTTGCGGGACAAAGTGCTTGAGATCGACCCCGCAGGGGATGACCTGTACCTGCCCTGCCGTCGCCCCGCAATGGCGTATCATCTGTGTACGCTCCTCCTCGGTGGCGGCAATGATGCGATCGGCGTGTGCGATCAGCCGCCTTTCCATCTCCAGGCGTAGTGCAGGTTCCGGTTCTCCAGGGCGCGCAAGTTGTTTCAGGCGTCCCAGTGTGTGAAACATCGTCACATGAGAAATATCCCAGCGCTGCGCAAGTTGCATGGCCGCTACGCCTGAGAGCCAGTAATGGCTGTGAAGTATATCGTACTGCATTCCCTCACTGCGCCTGAATTCATCAATGCGCTGCGCAAAGATAGGCAGGTACTCGTAGAGGTCGTGTTTGTCAATAGGGGCAAGTGGCCCGGCTTTGATGTGGATGACCCGCGCCTGCGGGCTAAGCTGGACGATTCGTGGTTGATGTTCGTTTGTCCAACGGGTAAAGATATCGACTGTAACCTGGTGTTGACCTAATTCGCGTGCCAGTTCACGCATGTAAACATTCATGCCGCCTGCATCCCTGGTACGCCCCGGCATGTCCAGCGGAGACGTGTGGATGCTGGGCATCGCTACTGAATACAGCATTCTGCTGATGCTCCTCTTCTTCGATTGTAATTAACGTTCATGACAGATGCGTGGCCAGCGCCCTTCGCTCGCTAGTAGTTTGCGGTTTGGCATCTGGTACCTCCTTTCCTACTCCTGTTTAAGATAACAAAACCGGGCACAAGTTCTATCCCTTTGTATTTTTACCGCGTTTGCGCAATTCGTCAATTGCATCGTACATTTGACCTGTATCGACGCCGCGTCCTTCTGAAAGCTCCTTCAGGCAATCGATACGTTCCTTGAGGGCAGCGTTGAAGTCTGTGCAGGTCATCCCTGCCCAGTCCGCCAGCTCATCAAGGATAGACTGGTCGGCATGCTCAAAGCTATCATCGTACTCGTTCCACAGCGAAAGTGGCAGCGCCACAATCTTCTCTGGATGTTTAGGATCGCCCTTGGGACGCAAAAAGTGCGTAGTAAGCCAGCGCCTGCGCAGGGGATATGCGCGTCCGACCAGCCCGATATTTATAACCAGCTCCAGCTGGCGCACCTCTTCGGGAGTCAGGCGCAGGTTGCGATGATACATATGGATAACATCATCGATAGTGTCGGCATGCACACTGGTAGCAATGTGGTATCCCTGGGCGGTGAGCGTCAAGTAACGCCGCGCCACTCGCCCCCACATGTAGATCGGCAGGTGGTCGCTTACCTCGTTGCAGAGCGCATATGTCGTAGCAGGATCAATATCAGGTAGACTTGTGAACCCGAAATCCTCGTACATACCTGACATATACGCCAGTGCCGTCCCCTCAGGCAAGAACTGGAGCAGCGCGTTGAGCGTCGTCGTTTTACCTATGCCTGGCTGTGGATCGGTTGGGCCTGCCACGGTAAGCGATGCCCGCTGCTCTAGCAGCAGCCAGACCAGCGCCGCTGTCTCCGTGTCGACACTTTGCAGCGCGATGATCTGCGCGACAGAAAGCGGTCGCCTGGAGTCGTAGTGCCAGTAAAATCGTTCGTATGGGTCACGCGGATCAAACATACTGTGGCTGCCTTTCTAGGTTTTCTGTTCTCCATTTGGTGCGGGCTCGCTCTTCGCCGCTTCCGGCTCGGGCGGCTTCAGCCAGCCGGGATGAGGACTCCAGCCAATGCCGACGACCCGGGCCCGCTGGTCGCCATCCAGTTCGACCAGGCTGACCGAAGCGTTGTCGATAAACAATGTGCCAGCGCGCCCCGCCTCCAGGCCCGTATAATGGGCAATCAACAGCTTAACAATGTCAGCATGTGCCACAAAAGCGATATACGCGCCAATATTCTCCCGCGTGCGCCAGCGCTCGACCGCTGCCACTGCTCTTTCTTGCACCTGGGGAAACGTCTCGACACCCTCGGGCGCTACTGAAGGGTCCCGCACGAAGGCTTTCCAATCGGGGTCATTTTTAGCGAGCTCGTCGAAGATCTTTCCTGCCCAGTGGCCAACGTTGATGTCCATTAAATCTGGCTCAAATTGAATGCTCAGCCCTCGTGCCTGTGCAATAATTTCCGCTGTATCGCGTGCTCGTTCCAGTGGACTGCTGATGATGGCGCTGATAGGAAGAATATGCAATGCATCCGCGAGACGGGCGGCTTGTTTTCGCCCCGTGTCATTGAGTGTCACCCCCGGCAACTGCCCGGGGAGCCGGTGTTCGACGTTCCATGTCGTTTGCCCATGCCGGATAAAAAGCAGGGTTTGTTTCATTCCTGTATGTGTACTTTCCACAATAGAAGATGGTCTTAGCCAGAGCCGCAGGCGCCAGGGCAAGAAGCGCCAGCCCGCACTCAGGTAAATCCATAGCACGAACAGCCAGCTACGCCCGGTACCCACCAGCCTGCTAAGAAAGTTTCTAATCTTTTCTATAGTATACGACACGGACGGCCCTGGAGTTTGGGTATAGCAATCTCTATCTTGCCGCAGATAGATAATAGAGCAGCATTAGCACTAGTATACCTGCGACAAGCAGCATACCACAACCCAGCAGCGTTTCACCAACGCCCGGTCCCTCGCTTATGGCTTTATGTGGATGGTGCTGCCGGGCCGCGTAACGAGGCATATTGAAAGGCCGTATATAAAATAATCTCGCAGGTATATGTCGCTGCTCTGCTGCCGGGAACATATGTGGCGGCAACTCTGGGGATATGGAGGGCGGCTGCGGGAGTGATGTCTGTGTGCCCTGCTGTGGCACGGGGTATCGCTGTATCGTAGCGATATAGACGTATTGTTGTACCGGAACCTGCTGAGGTGCTGTAATAGGCGGCTGCATGTTGTCCATAGATAAATGATCCTCCTCACTCCCAACTGCATAGTCATATCTATACCTATATTTTACGATTTAGTCCAAATTGTCAGTAAACCACCCTGAGAGGCTAATCCAGTTAGTGCATTACCATATTGAACAAGGGAAACAGAAACTCAAGCGTTATAAAAAGCATGCCGACTTGAATCCTGAAACCAGTGGAAGCCACAATCTCACTAAACGACAAAACAAAATATGGTATCATTTACCATAGGATACGCTCAAGCAGACGATGGCATCAGGGAGCGAGCAATGGCACAACGTAAATACTCAGTCATGAGTGTCGAGGACTATCTGATACTTAACAGGAACAGCAAAGACACACGCTACGAATATCTCGATGGTGAGATACGAATGCTAGCAGGAGGAAGTCCCGATCACTCCATCATCATCGCCAATCTGACATCCGCGATCAAGGGATCGCTAAAGGGCAGCCAATGCCGTGTCTACAATTCTGACCTTCAGCTAAGACTTTCCGAAAAGCGCTACGTCTTCCCCGATGTCACGATCAGTTGCGATGAGCGCGACAGGAACCAGAAAGAAATGATACGCCACCCCCGCGTCGTCGTCGAGGTACTATCTCCAACCACAGAAGCTACCGACAGAGGCAAAAAAGCAGCATACTATCGAGCATGTCCAACAATACAAGAATACATGATGGTTGACTCCGAGGAAGTCTTCGTAGAAGTTCACCGCCGCGAAGAGGAAAGATGGACAATCAATACCTTTGAACCAGGAGACACCATCACACTAGAAAGTCTTGGCGTCCGGTTCCCCATCGAAGATGCTTATGAGGGAACAAGTCTCACTTACGAGCCATAGAGAGAGCTTGTAAAAATGCTGCCACTATATGTTCTGTCTCTTCAGGATTTTGCGTTTCCATCAGTTGCATTCGTAAATCCTGCGCTCCCGGAAAACCGTTTGCGTACACTTTAAAAAATTTACGCAAGATCGGAAAATGCTTTGTATTTCCCCAGGTATCCTGCCAAAGCTGCATGTGGTCAAGCAAAAGGTGCATTTTTTCTTCCGGTGTTTTATCGCTTAATGTGATATTTCCTGAAAAAAGGTATGGGTTCTCAAAAATGCCTCTTCCTATCATGGCTCCATCTGCTCCGGCCTCTGCCACTTTTTGTTTCGCATCTCTGAGTGATTTCACATCCCCGTTCCCTATAATCAGCGTCGTACTTTGCATTGCATTTCTCATGTCAACCACTGTTTTCAGCTTGTCCCAATGTGCCGGGACTTTGGACATTTCGGAAACGGTACGCGCATGAACGGTCAGCACAGCCGGTTTTTGTTCAAGGACAAAGGTAATCCAACCAAAGTCAATTGCCCGAAAACCAAGTCGTGTTTTGACGCTGACGGGTATGATATCTCCGGCGCCTTCTTTTGTTGCGTCGATAATCTCTTTGGCAAGCGGCCTGTTATTCATGAGTCCTGAACAGGCACCTTTTTGCATGACGCCAGATGCGGGACAGCCCATATTCAGGTCAATGCCGTCAAACCCCATATCAATCAATTTTTTTGCCGCTTTGAAGAAGTTTTCAGGACGACTCCCCCATATCTGGGCGACTAAAGGCCGTTCCTCTTGCGTATATCGAAGCCTTTGGTTAACAAGCTTTTCTCCTTTTGAAAACATCCCTTCAACATTGGTAAATTCAGTAAAAAAAACAGCAGGCTTACCACATCGGGCAATAACTTGCCTGAGTACGGTATCCGTCACATCTTCCATAGGTGCCAGGATAAAAACAGGTTTGTTTAATTCGTTCCAGAAATTTTTCATGCTGAAGATTGTATACGCTATGGAGCGTCTTTAGTCAAGCTAAGGTCTCATACACCTGCACGGTGCCGTCGCGCCACCTGTCGACCGCCGATTTGACGGCTTGAATATACGCCGCCACGTCGTTGTTGTCTGAGCTTGGCGCGTAAACAGGCACAATCTGATCGACTGTGGTTAGCCTCCACTGTTTTACATACTGGTCCGCGATCAGCTTGTACCAATCCTCAAAACCCTCTTCCCATGTGCGGTAGAGACGATAACCATCATAATTCTTATAGCCTGCTGAGACCCTGATATTGCCCAGCGAGCGCGTCACCCTGGCCACACCCGTCGTGCCGAAGGAGCTTTCATGCATGAAGAAGGCGAGGGCGTACGCCGGGTCAATGCCATACTTGACGCCATAATCATACAACGCTCGCCCCTTCCCCCTGGCGGGCGAATGATAGTAATCGAGCACGCTGTTGATAAAATCTGCTCTTATCGACGGCTTCCCAACAACCGTATACGCCTGTGGCTGCTTGAGATTGGCGATCCACCAGGCTACGAGTATACCTGCAATAACGATTGCAGCCGCGATGTAGGGATATGGAAAACCCCGCCGGGACCGTCCTCGCCACCCCGCTGACCGGTATGAGCGTCTTCCTCGAACCTTGGGCATCTGTAATCTACCTCAAAACATGGGCCTTCATATATCTTTGATACGTCTAGAGGAGCTTCGAGTTTCATCGTATCTGAAAGGTTGGCTTTATGACGATGTGACTGGAGGTTCTGGAAGGGCTCTCACCTTCCCTGAATTGATGAAGATGCCATCATAATGCTTGACAGCATAAATAGCAAATGTATTTGACTCAAGATATCCGCCGGTCTCTTGCTTTTAGTACCAAGATTGGGTACGCTACCACATGGGAACTCTCCGAAAAGAAAGCAAAGGACGAAAAAGGCATGCATGAACACCGCAAACGTATCCTGTTCCTCTGTGCCCAACGCTCGATCCGTTCTCTCATGGCGGCGAGTCTGTTTGCAGCACGCGCACAAGAACCGTGGGATATCTGGAGTACACCGGTGACAGGCGACGCGCAGGACGTTGATCTCGCGCGTCAGGCGCTTGGCGAGCTGGGCATTCCATTGCTCATCTCGGCACAAACGACAGAACCTTCGTTTGGCCTCTCCTGGGAAGAAGGCGTCATTCTCTGTAGCGGCCTGGCCGATACTTGACCCATTGTTCCTGGCGCCGGTCGGCACCGCTTCTGGTCGATTGAAGATCCACCTCCCAGGCAGGCATCTCCCTCGGAACGGCTTGAGCAGTATCGCCGTATTCGCGATGCGCTGCGTACACAAATCGATCTGGAGTTACTTCTCCCGTCACTTCGCCGGGCCATTCCTCTTCGGAAGTGAGTCTCTCCAGGGTCTCCACTATCTAGTTTTGACTCAGAGGCAAAGAAAAGAAGCCCTGTTGAGGTATCTCCCAGATAACGATAAGAGGAATTATCAGCTCACTGTTCGCCGCAAAGGTTCGACAATGCCTCATAGGTTGCGACCGTGGCGAAGCCATAGATGAGGTGGAAAATGGCGTCCCAGAGCCACCCTGAGACTCCCCACGTCTTCGGATCGCTCACTTTTAGCATCACCAGCGGAACATCGCTTGCAGCCATCGCTGCCAAGCCAACCAGGGTACTGGCAAGTGGCAGGGGTACCTCATCACGTTGTGACCGCAGCAAGCTATAGACGACTCCAGCACCAAGTCCATTGATGTAGCCTAACAAAGCACCGAGCCCGCTCGCACGATTCTGAGCTGTAAGATTCTGAGCATCAACCCCTTGAGATGAGAGAGGAAGATGCACCATCTTGGCAAGAGTGCTCGCCAGCTTGGATGGAACATTACTCGCTGGGCGACCGCGAAGAGCCATATCAGTGTAGGATGCTATATCGAGCGCGACAGTTCCCGCTGCTCCAGCAAGAAGACCTTTCAATGCATTACGTAACACTCTGCACCTCCTTTGGGTTTGAAGATGTCTTCCCCCTCTACTACGAATTGACTAGAGGGCCTATTTGCATCTAAGACCTCAAGAAGGCAAGCAGGTCGGCGTTGAACTGCTCCCTGTGCGTGAAGGTCAGGCCGTGGGGCGCGCCCGGATAGACCTTCAAGGTTGCGCCCTTGACGATCTTGGAGGAGAGCAGGGCCGAGTCAGCGATCGGCACGATCTGGTCGTCGTCGCCGTGGATGATCAGAGTCGGAATATCGAACCTCTTGAGGTCTTCCGTTTGGTCCGTCTCGGAGAAGGCCTTGATACAGTCGAATGCGCCTTTGAGGCCGACCTGCATCGACCACAGCCAGAAGGCATCCAGAATGCCTTGCGACACCTTGGAACCCGGTCGGTTGGCCCCGAAGAAGGGTGCGCTGAGATCCTTGTAGAACTGCGAACGATCTGCACTAAGACCCGCGCGGAGCTGATCGAACACCTCAATGGGTAGGCCGCCTGGATTGGCCGCCGTCTTCAGCATCAGCGGGGGCACCGCGCCAACCAGCACAGCCTTGGCGACGCGCGAGGTGCCGTGGCGGCCGATGTAGCGGGCCACCTCGCCGCCGCCGGTGGAATGGCCGACCAGCACCGCGTCGTGCAGATCAAGTGTGTCGAGGAGCGCCGCCAGGTCGTCGGCGTAGTGGTCCATGTCGTTGCCGTCCCAGGGCTGGCTGGATCGTCCACCGCCGCGACGGTCATGGGCGATGGCGCGATAGCCCTGGGAGGCCAGGAAGAACGCCTGGTCGTCCCAGGCATCGGCATTGAGCGGCCAGCCGTGGCTGAAGACGACGGGCTGGCCCGTGCCCCAGTCCTTGTAAAAGATCGTGGTGCCGTCCTTGGTGGTAATGGTACTCGTACTCATCGGGTGAAATCCCCCTTTCAGGATCAACCACTGTGTCACTCTTTCTCAGCAGTCACACAGTTTTCCAATCGGCCTACTAGGGGTCAGCACCTCGAAGGTGCTGACCCCTAGTATCTTTTCGTCAGAAAAACACGTAAAGGCCCACAGCTAAGGGCCCTGAGAGCGATCACCCCCCAGGCAGACTTCCGGAAAGCCCCGCTGGGAAATCTGCGCTCTCCAATTGTTCAGATCAGGTTGCGGGCGATGAGACGTGCGGCGATATGCTCGGCAGCCATGATTAATGTCGGATTTATCGGAGTTGAAGGGATTTCAGGGAAGATCGAAGCGTCAATAACCCTGAGACCTTCTACGCCGCGCACCGCACTGAGCCAGTCGACGACCGCCGAGGCATCCTGATCGCCACCCATCGGCGCTGTAGACGTAGCATGACGGATCGTCAAATTCGGACGACGGCGCACCTCCTCAGTCAGGTAGGTGATGCCTGTGTTTTGACGCACCCCATCGATCACATCGAGAGGATAAGGACCGATCCCATGTTGTTCTGCAGCGTTGAAATCATCGATGTACTTGAAACCAAGAGCACTTCCAGCCTCGACAAAAGCCCGTAACGAGGGAGTAATGGAGTCCATGCTGCGCTGGCGAATCGGAAATGGACCTTGACGACCATGCCAGGCCGTCTCGCCCGTCGGCGTGTTTTCGAGCCGTTTATAGGTGTCAAGCACTTCTTCGAACGACCACCCCTGAAGACCGTCTTTTTCTGCATTGGCATGAGAATTACTCTTAGTATAGCCACTGTCCAGAGCGAAAAATGTGGATGAATTCGATCATACAGTCCTCGGTTCTTCAACCACGGAGTCATCTTCCCAATGGGTTTTCCTGAAACGTACGGGCCAGAGCTGGCAAATCGGGCGCTAGAGCCTTGCACTCATCCAGCATGCTGTAAGCATGTGAGCAAGTCAACTCATTGTACACGACCCGTGTCACACCCGGATCGTCACATGTTCCGCCATGATGACTTTAGATCTGCGAAAGGCGCGAGGAGCAAGTACGTGAAAAGGAGCAAATGATCATGACACAACCGCATCCAACTCCCCATGTTCCACAGTACCGCCCGTGGAAGGTAGCCGTCCCTTTGCCAGGTGATGCAGATCTCTCTCCGGAGACGAAGGAGCTGCTCTCCTCGCTCCTCCACCATGCTCGCTCATCACGCGATGGCTCTCGCTTTTTTGCAACCAGTGTTTGTCTACGTGACGACTTGTCACCAACAGGGCCAAAGGAGACACCTCTATGATGGACCTTGAAATCACTCTGCACCTCTCGAAAGGATCTCACACATGAACACGACCGATCACACAAGCTTCACCCAACCGCATCGGATCGACGTCCATCACCACATTATCCCTCACGTCTACCTTGAGGCCATGCGCCGTGTGGGAATCGCTGATCCTATTCCTGGAGTCGATTATCCTGCTTGGGACGTGCAAACCACCCTTGCCGTGATGGATCGCCAGGGCATCGCTACCGCCATTGTCTCCATCTCCGAGCCTGGCGTCTATTTCGGCAACGTGGCACTCGCTCGTGACCTGGCACGTCAGATCAACGAGTTCTCGGCCCGCCTGGTCGCCGACCATCCACAGCGCTTCGGTGCCTTTGCCGTGCTGCCCCTGCCCGATGTGAAGGCGGCATTGCGGGAACTAGAATACGCGCTCGATACCCTGAAGTTGGATGGCATTGGATTGCTGACGAATTATCGGGGGACCTATCTGGGCGATGATGCTTTAGATGCACTGTTCGCTGAGTTGCATCGACGCCAGGTGGTGGCGTTCATCCATCCGTCCACACCGCCGAGCACAGATCAACCCACATTCGGGCTGCCCCCGTCGCTCTATGAGTTCACGTTCGACACTACCCGCATGGTGGCGAACCTGCTCTATAGCGGGACTCTGGATCGGTATCCAAACTTGCGGTTGATCCTGTCCCATGCGGGAGGAACGGTGCCTTATCTGACCAAGCGCTTGACCTTTGGGCCGACGATTGGTTCCTATCTCAAGGCGCGTGCGCCCCAGAATCTGATCGCTTCCCTCCGTCAGCTCTACTACGATGTCGCGATGTCGGCCTCACCTTATGCGTTGCCATCGCTGCAGGCGCTGGTTGATCCCTCTCACATTCTGTTCGGCAGTGATTACCCGTTCATGCCTGAGCCCGCTGTCGCCGACAACGTAGCGGGGCTAGCCGATTACGAAGGGTTCGATCAACAAGCACAATGGAAGATCGAACGCGAGAATGCGCTAGCACTGTTTCCACGCCTGCAGTCGTTATATTGATACCCAAGAAGAGGGAAAAGAAAGGAAAACGGTGGATATGAGTACCTCCAACATCAGCACGGGAGATCGAAAAGCCTTCTATGAGCAGTTAAGTAAAAAGGAGGGGAAACTGAGCTCAGACGAGGTCAGCTCCTTACTCCAGAACATCAGCTCGTGAGACCGGCATTCCTTATCGCGTCCAACATGCCGCTCTCTCATGGCTCAGGCTGGTCTGTGTTCTTCCCGGCCTGGGTGCGTTCTTGTTCCTATCGAGGTCACGATTTGGGGCCACTGCCCATGACGAGGCTCATGACGCGTTCATGACGCTTCCTCCTTAGACTAGAATCGAGAGAGGGCGAGGTGCAGCCGGTGGTGAACAGATCGTTCCGGCTCGCTTTTTTTCGCTCTTTCAGTCAATGTACTGTCAACGTGAGAACGCGGTGTCGTCGTTTTTTGACCACGCTCTGTCGTAAACCATCGAGCCTTTTCTGCGCTCTTAAGAGGACCGAGGACGACACACCAAGGGCAAGCAATCACGACACTCACTTCTCACATGTACACCCAAGAAGAGGGGAAAAGAAAGGAAAACGGTGGAATATGAGTCCCTCCAACATCAGCGCGGGAGATCGAAAAGCCTTCTATGAGCAGTTAACCGCGGATAATGCTGCCGTACTTCTTGTTGACCATCAGGTCGGCCTTTTCACCGGAGTCGTCGATATTGATGTTCTCACACTCAAGCATAATGTCGTCGCATTGGCCAAAGCAGCCAGGGTGCTAGGAGTACCTACCATTGTGACGGCAACCGCTCCCGAGAACATGTGGGGACCAACCATTCCCGAATTGCTCACAGCCCGACCTGACCTGGAAGTCCTGGCGCGCACGACGGTCAACCCCTGGGATGAACCACGCTTCACGCAAGCAGTCGAAGCATTGGGTCGCAAAAAACTGATCATCGCCGGGGTTTCCACGGAAGTCTGCCTGGGATTGACCGCCATCAGAGCAGCCAGTCGTGGGTATGATGTGTATGGGGCGATTGATGCCTCGGGAACCTTTAGTTTGACCAAGCGCGAGACCGGTCTTCTGCGCCTCATGCAGGCTGGTGTCATCGTCACGGACTATGCCACCACGATGGTTGAGATCCTCAAGGACAACGCCAGCCCTCTGGCCAACGACCTGTACGCCGCGCTTGATATGCCCTTCGCGACCCTGGTGGGGCAGATCTTTGCCGCGAACACGAAGCAGACCTCACCAGAGAACAGAAAGGCGGGTGAGCGGTGAAGTATGATGTGATCATCGTCCTCATCAACTCTGCGAGCCGCAAGGGGCCCTCCTTTCTTTCTTGGCCGTAGGGACCACCATTTTCGTCAGATCAGGCGGAAGACCACGCTGCTCCAGACACGCTGATCGCTGTTGGTGGTGAAGAGAGCTTCCGCCTCTTTGGCCATGATGACCTCTCCGTCCTGCGTCTGATCAGGACAATGGAGCAGCACCTCCGCTGGAGTCAACAGAGCACTGCCCTGGCTCTGACCAGCCCTGGATGGAAGCACGAGCGGTCTGCCATGAGACACGGTGGACCAGCGCTTCGCCCGCAGCCATCTCACTCACGGCAGCAGCTTATCCAGGGTGATCGGCAGGTCGCGGATGCGGATGCCTGTGGCATGATAGACGGCGTTGGCAATCGCGGCGGCGGTGCCGACGATCCCGATTTCGCCAATCCCCTTCGAACCTATAGGATTGACATACGGGTCATCCTCGTCGATCCAGGTCACGTCAATCGTGCCGACATCGGTGCCGGTCGGCACCGCTTCTGGTCGATTGAAGATCCACCTCCCAGGCAGGCATCTCCCTCGGAACGGCTTGAGCAGTATCGCCGTATTCGCGATACGCCGCGTACACAAATCGATCTGGAGTTACTTCTTCCATCGCTTCGCCGTGCCATTCCTCTTCGGAAGTGAGTCTCTACAGAGTTCTCCACCACCCAGTTTTGGCTCAGAAGCAAAGAATGGTTATGGTGCGTTCCATACCTGCACGGTGCTGTCAGCGCTCGCCGAAGCGATACGATTGCCATCGGGCGACCAGGCCACTGCAAGCACAGTATTAGAATGGCCTTTGTAGGTGAGAACACTCCTGCCCGTGGCAGCGTCCCATACCTGTGCGGTGTTGTCATTGCTCCCCGAGGCGATACGCTCGCCATCGGGCGACCAGGCCACTGCATATACAACACCAGAATGGCCCTTGAAGATGAGAACATTCCCGCCTGTGAAGGGATCCCACACCTGCACAGTTTTGTCATTGCTCCCCGAGGCGATGCGCTTGCCATCGGGTGACCAGGCCACTGCAAGCACAGTATTAGAATGGCCTTTGTAGGTGAGAACACTCCTGCCCGTGGCAGCGTCCCACACCTGTGCGGTGTTGTCATTACTCCCAGAAACGATGTGCCTGCCATCGGGCGACCAGGCCACCGCAAATACAGGGCCGCTATGGCCCCGGTAGGTGAGAGCATTCCCGCCTGTCGTGGCGTCCCACACTTGCACAGTGCCGTCTCCCCCCCGAGGCGATGCGCTTGCCATCGGGCGACCAGGCCACTGCATAAGCATTAAGATAAATGCTTCCAAGTTGATTATGCGGCATAGGCTTGTGACTGAGAGGGACGCTTGTCAGGTGCAAAAGGACTCCCAATATGACGAAGCAGATCGTCAGGGGTCTGGCACAAGGTGTCGAAGTGCGTCTTGACGTCAGAC
>WNFC01015560.1_pt1 | contig 13078 bp, 8 predicted proteins | sample 5400541 | NCBI WGS metagenome assembly WNFC01 (sample SAMN13153342, study PRJNA577476) | soil metagenome | isolation source: 120 cm saprolite under Douglas fir tree site 2 hole 2 replicate 1 | place: USA:California | collected 2015-04-18
CGAGAAGTGAGAGCGCTGGTCGTCGTCTGGCTCGTTCTCGTCATGCCGAGTCTGTGCCTTGCCCAGGCGCCGCCGCCCGTCGACGTGGAGCTGGGCTCGGAGAGAGCCTCGCACCCCAAGCTCAAGAGCGCGCACGAGCTCGCCAAGAAGGCGGGAGCCTATTCGCTGCGCGTCCGCTACGTCAAGGTGGAGGGCCGCTGGGCGAAGGACGTGGCGTTGCCCATCGCCCCCGGCGATGTGCTGACGCCGGCCAGGATCTTCGACGCGATGGAAGCTCTCGAGCGGGCCATCACGGCCAACGCCATCGATGGCTACGGCCTCCGCTCCAAGGGCGAGGTCGGCGTCCTCTACATCGAAGTCGACTACGACACCAGCGCGCCGGTCGCAGACGCGGCGGGTGTCCGGCCGGCCGCGGGCACCGTGGGCGTGATCTTCCGTCCCCACTACGTTCACGTCTCGCTGGAGCGAATCGGCGACAACGTGCTTCCCATTCCGCGCTCGCCGCGCCCCACCTTCTTCGAGAACGTTCCCAAGCCCCTGCTCGCCCTCAAGCCGGTCTTCGGCGTCTCTGAAGATCGCGCGTTCGGAACCGCCCTGGGCGGGGCATTCGAGGCGGACCTCTTCAACTTGCGGGATCCAGCCCGCATCAGTACGGCCACCGACGAGAACCAGCATCTCGACGTCCACGCCCAGGGAATGAAGTCCGTGGACGAATCCTTCTACCGGGTCGACGCGGGCCTCCGATACAGCCGGCGATTGACCGGAACGCTCCTGCAAGGGGTCTCCCTCGGCGGGAACTATGACGGGGTGAAGGAGCCGCTCGGGGCCACCGAGCACACGCGAAATGCCGGGCTGGTGAGCGGGGGCGTCACCCTCAAGCTGGCCCCCAGCACGCGCCTGTCTCTCGACACGGGCTACCGGCGGACGGATGACACGTTCAACGAGCCGGGGTCGCGCGCTCGAAGCTCCACCTCCGCCGACGAGCAGACGAATCGCGCCCTGCTCGACGCGATTCCGCGTCCCATCTACGGCTTCTTCCGTGCCGCCGTCTGGGAGGACAACGGCTGGCTGAGCGGGGGAAGCTCCTACCAGCGAATGGTTGGACGGATCGCGTACGCCAAGGAGATACCGGTTCAGCCCAACCAGACCATCGGGCTGGAAGTGGTGGCCGGCGGCGGTGCCGTCCTGGGGAGCCCGCCCGGATATGCGCGGTTCTTTGGGGGGAACTCCTCAGGGCAGTTTCTCTACGATAGCCCGTCCTCGGCGGCTCTTCAGAACATGCCCGTCGGGTCCCTCATCCGCAGCTTCGGCGAGGGGCGGGCCGGCCTCCCGACGGCCAGTGGCGTGCGGGGCGGCGAGGGCTTCTGGCACGTGAACCTGAATCTCACGATTCCCATCCGCTGGTGGTCCCGTCCCCTGATTCCCAACGAGCTCACCGACATCGAAGACGCCGACGGCAAGCCCACCTCGCTCAAGCAGCTCCTGAGGAAGCAGGTGGACGTGACGGGCCCGAGCATGCTGGCGGCGACGCTGAAGAAGGAGGGGATGAGCGCGGATGACGCCGAGAAGAGGGCGGGGGAGATCCTGGGCGAGATCCGTCCCGCCACTCACTTCATCATCGACGACGCGAACATCTATTCGGTCAAGCCTTTGTTGATGTTCGACGCGGCGGGCATCACAGACAGGGGCATCAGCTCGGGCGAGACCTGGCTGGCCGCCGGCGGCGGGGTTGAGGTGACCATCGTCATCGCCAAGCTGCAGGTCGGCTACATGCGGACCATTTCCGGGCCGACCTTCGGGAGCCGCGGCAACGTGTTCGTGCGGCTCGTATTTCAGAATCTTTTTTGAGCGCCGCTCCTCTTCAAACGTAGGGAAGGAAGATCTTCTCTTCTGCTGCTGACGTGGGCGCCACAGGGGCGACAGTACGCGTCTCGACATCCAGCTTGGAGCACTAAGAAGCTCGCACTCTTTGGATCACGCTGCGGTCATGCGTAACTGCTCGCGAGAATCCGTTCGACGCGCTGAGGTTCATCGATGGTGCCGAGGTCGCGAAATAGGGCGAGCGCTTTGGCAAGGAGCACTCGGTCCGGCGCTCCCCGCTGGAGACACGCACGCGCCACCCATACTTTGCCGAGCTCGTTTCGCGCGTCAAGCTTCTCTAGAATGGCTTCCGCCGCCGCGAGTTCCGCTGCCGCCGCAGTTGCGTCGACGCTGGCTAGAGATTCCCCGAGGAGTCTTCTCGCGACGCCTTCGACGTGGCGGTATCCAAGCTCCCACGCCGTGGAAAGCGTTTCTTTGACAAGATCGCGAGCCTCCTCGAACGCCTGCTGCCGTAAGTAGCCGTCGGCCAGCCACAAAGCAAACAGGGCGCGTGTATAACGGAGTTGTGATCGATCGTAAAAGACCAGTGCCTCCCTCAACTCAGCGACGCCCGCAGCGATCTGGTCGGCTTTGACCAATGCGTACCCTCGGACGGCTCGTACTGCCGCCGCGTCGAATGGCGTCGGGGTCAGACGAAGGGCCTCATCGCACAAGTGAAGCGCCGTCTGCCAGTCGCCTCGGTGAGCTTGGGTCGAAGCCGTCCGGACGAGCCCCGAGACCTTGAGACGTAGATCGTTTAGCGAAGCTCCCAGCTCCATGGCCCGGCGGCAATACTGCAAACCTCGCTCCCAGGCACCAAGGTGGTTTGCCGCCGGGCTTAGTTGCGACAGCGCCCGGCTTGCCCACCACGCATCGCCCTGGCTCTCGAAGATCCCGAGTGCCCGCTCACCTACCTCGATAGCGGATCGGAACTCTCCCGCTATGATGTAGGCCTGCGCCAGGCCAGTGTCTGCATAGGCCCGAATTGTGTGGAGTTCCGCCGCGTCCGCGATGTTGGAGGCCGTGCGGCAGTGCGCGATGGCGACTTCCGGTCTAGCCCCGGTGAGACTCTTCAGAAAGCCGACCCAGTAGTGCCAGGACGCCCGACGGAGCGGATCGGCGGACTCTTCAACTAGCTTGTGGATGCCTTCAAGAACTTCGACATGGTCGCGGTGCCGGCCAAGCGCGAAGAGCACTTCGGCCTGCTTCGTGATGGTGTCGATACGACGAAGGCGGTTAGTGGAAGTGTCGGGAAGCGTCGCTAGTCGCGCCCGCGCCCGCTCGAAGAAGCCGAGCGCCTCGGCGTTGGCCCAACGCCGCTGTGCCCGCTCGGCCGCGCGGATAGCGTAGTCGACGGCCCGCTCGTCATCGTCGCTCAGCTCGAAATGGTAGGCCAGCAACTCGACTGCGTCGGCAATGCGTCCCGTGTACTGTTGCTCAAGTGCCCGACCGACGGTAGCATGGGCGGCACGTCGGCGGCGCTCCAGCAAGCTTTGATACACGGCATCTCGGGTAAGCGCGTGCTTGAAAGCGTATTGAGGCTCGGGCTCTGGCGTCAACTGATATAGGAACTCGAGCTGTGTCAGTTGCCGGAGACGTGCATCGAGACCTTCCTGGTGACGGACAAGGGCGCCGAGCAAGGCTGGCGAAAAATTACGGCCGAGCACTGACGCCATCTGCAACACGTCTTTCGCGTCGTCCGAGAGCCGGTCGATTCGGGCCGTGAGAACCCCGAGCAGGGTTTCGGGGATCTGCGAGTGAGGCGCCGCGAAGACGCGAGCCGTGGCCTGGAGGAGCTCCTCGAGGAATAGTGGATTGCCTTCACCCCGGTCGACGAGAGTACGCGCACTCTCTTCGCGGACCGGCACTCCTGAAACGTGGTGCACAAACGCCAGCGCCTCTCTGTCGGTTAGCGGCCGCAGCGCGACCTGAGTGGCGTATGATCGTTGACTCCACGGCGGACTGTAACCCGGGCGATAGGTTGTGATGAACAAGATTGGCGCTGCCGGGACGACGTCAGCGATCTGGGTCAGAAATTCTTCGGAAGCCTGGTCTATCCAGTGTAAGTCCTCGATGATCATGACGAGTGGACGACGGCGGCTGCTTCGCAGGAGCAGCTGACGGAGTACCTCTGACGTCCTCGACTTGATCGCTTCCGGACTGAGTGCGACCAGTGGACCACTGCCTTCCTTGACTCCGAGGAGGTGCACGACATAGGGGACGGCCGAGGCGGGTTCAATTCCGAGCTCTTCGGTCCCGTGCGCCACCTTGTTGGCCACTGTCTCAGGCGTGTCGGTGTCGACGATCCCGAACGCGCTGCGCAGCAAATCGAGCACAGGCAAATAGGGGGTTGTGCTCCCGTACGAGAGACACGATCCCTCGAGACAAGTGACCCGACGATCAGCTAAGCTTTCCCGGAATTGCAGAAGCAAGCGCGACTTGCCCATGCCTGGCTCGCCTACAATCCCGACAGCTTGGCCCCGTGACTCCTGAGCGTGATCCAGGGCCTCTTGGAGATCGCCGAGCTCTCGCGCGCGGCCCACGAAATGCGTGAGCCTTCGGCTGATGCGGGGAGTGACGTTCTGTCGCCGGATCCCGATAACCTCATGGACGATCACGGGTTCCACTCTGCCTTTGAGCGTGACCGACGCCTCTGGCTGCACCTCCACGACGTCTTGGACCCGTTCCCACGTCGCGCGCGAGATCAGAATTCCGTTTTCATCGGCGAGCGCTTCGAGTCGCGCCGCGACGTTCGTCGTGTCGACGATGGCGGTGTAGTCCATGCGCAGATTGTCACCTATCTCGGCCAAAAGTGCCTGGCGCTCATGGTGTTCGAGCGCGAGCGGCGCGCCAAAGAGTGCCATGAACCCGTCGCCGAGAAACTGATTAATGGTGCCCTCGTACCGATGGATTTCCTCCATGGCGGGCTCGAAGAACCTCTGAAGAAGGTCGTGCATCCGTTCGCTGCCAAGTTTCTCGGCGAGGATGGACGATCCCGCAATATCGCAGAAGAGCACCGTGACGCGCTTGTGCTCGCCCTCGAGGGCACTGCGACTGCTCAGAATTCGATCGGCGAGATGTCTTGGTGTGTAGGCGACCGGTGAGGCGAATCGTGCCGGGAGAAGTGTCACCGCGGTAGAGGGTTGGGCGTGACCACAGGCCTGGCAGAATCGGCCACCAGGAGCGACGGTCGCACCACAAGCTTGGCACGACGTCATCATGGCTGCTCAGGGTATCCTGCCGCGGGGAGAGGGGTCAAGCCGCCAGTCGGCCTCCCGTGCCTACGTCAAATGGTATATGGAACTTTGACCGAGTTTCTGGGATGCGAGGGGAGCCTGTCCCGACAATTTGACCTTGTGGAAACGGGGAACTTGATGAGACGTTATGCGGCCGGGGCAGGTTCTGTGACATCGCGAGACCCTCCCAAAGGGGATCGGCGGTTGATTCAAACGATCCCAGAAAGGACCCGGGAGAATGCGTTTCACCGCCTCACGAAGGGAGGACAGTCAAGATCGCCTACGGGTCGAATGAATTGGAGATCGTCAAGTGTGTAGGTGCGTCGTCAACCTCTCACTGCGCGCTGTCGGCAAGGAGTCTCACCATGAGCGATCGGCCTGAGAACACACGGCGTAATTTTCTGAAGGCCTCGAGTGTAGCCGCCTCGAGTCTTGTCATGTTAGCTGCCCCTGCGCGCATGGCGTCCGGGCAAGCACCAGCCAAATCCTCGAAGAACTCGCTCAGGATTTTCAGTAATGGTCAAGACCTTGGCGACCTCATTCTCAGCCTGAGTCCATATACATTCCAAAAGGTCGGCAACAATGATCTCTACGAGATTAAGGGTGATGCAATTGAGTTTCAGGAGAGCCCAGGCAACTGGACCTTTAAAGGCGCACCCCACAACATTGCCCGGTCCGTGAGGATTCCTTACACGTTTTACTGGCTCAACAAGGCGACGAACAGCACGATCGAGGTCAGAGACTACTTCCTTGTCGGCTTCGAGGGTGGCGGCTCTTACTAAATGGTCGGCGCGGCGCTTCCGGTCAGTGTTCATTGCAGCGGATGTGAATAGTTGACCTGTGGCCGTTCCGAACTGCTGAGCCCACGCGGCAGAATCGAAGCGACGTCCAGCAGAATGTCTAGGTTTGCCTATCGCCTGGTAGAGTGAGAAGCCGTAGTCCTGCGATGGAATCGGTATTGAGTCGCGAAAGCGAAGGTCTAACTCCGCGCGGCCGAGCGCTGATGTCCAGCCCCGAGGATCGTTTGCCATGCGCGGGAGGAGCAATACTGTGGAAGTGTTCGAGCTGCTGGGCATTCAGCGTGAGCCTTGGCGCCTGCCGCAGGGGGGTACCCTCTCCCGATAGCCGGATGCTCCTCCCTACCCTTCCGCGGTCCTTGACCATTCCCCGGTCGCAGGAGCAGGATCACCGCGGAAGAAGGGTCACGTCGCGTTGCTGCGAGGGGCATGTGAGCTACCTGTGCCATAGCCCCACGCCGGAGACGGGTGAGGCTAGCCGCTCTTAACGCACCCCTCGCCGGGCGCGGCTGGCGGTGTTCAATGACTGGTCAAGCAGCTGGTCAATGCCACCTCTCGCGCTCGGTAACGTTGCGAAACGATACGGCTTCTCTGCGGCATGTTCGTTGCTTCCATTAGACGCGGCGCCGGCCTGATGCTCGGGCTGCGCCGTGGCCCGAGACCTGCCATGGGAGGTGCCGTGATGAGTCCTAGTTGCGATGTTGAGTACTGGGTCGAGCCCAGTACGCTCCTGGCGTACCCGACGTCGTACTGCGCCTACCGCCGGACGCGCGAGGCACAAGAGAAGTCGCCGCCGAGACACTGCGGCCTGGGGCCGGAGATCGATCGCTACGTCTGGCGTCATTGGCGACGGCCGGCAGCCTCGGATGTCGACGTGGTCCTTACGTTTCAACCGGGCGCATCACCGCGCGTCCAGCGCATTGTGGGTGAGGTTCTCCGCGCCATTCGCCGCGGTCGGCCCGCGGGAGAGGCCATTCGTCACGTGGCGCGGCGGTTTGGGCTTCGACACGCGCATGCGCGCGCGTTCATCACGGCCGCCATCGCGTTCGAGATGCAGGCACGGCACGACCCGATGACGCCTCTTGGAGCCGGACCTCGATCCTCGGGCAATCCGCTCACCGATTGGATCTAGAGGTAGTGCCGTCGATCATGTTGGCGTGACGAAGGGCGCAGCGGCCGGCCTGATCCGGAGCCTCTGCCGCGTACGACGTAATGCGGAGTGCTGGACAGAGACTGGATTTCTCGTGCGAGTGGGCCGATAATCGTGGCCCCATGGACTTCGTCGACGAACTGATCGGCCGCAGCCCCCGGATCGGAGCGCTTCGTGAACAGATCCGGGTGCTTCTCGCGCGGGAGGCGCAGGTGCGGAGGCTGCCGCCGATCCTGATCACCGGCGAGACGGGGACTGGCAAGGGCTTGGTCGCTCGCATCATCCACCGAGGTAGCTCGCGATCGAAGGCGGAGTTCGTCGAGGTGAACGGCGCCGCCATTCCCGAGCACCTGCTCGAGTCCGAGCTGTTCGGCTATGAACGGGGGGCGTTCACCGACGCCAAGCACTCGAAGCCGGGACTCCTCCAGGTGGCCCATCGCGGCACACTTTTCCTCGATGAGGTCGGCCTGTTGCCCCTCTCGCTCCAGGCGAAGCTCCTGAAAGTGCTCGAGGATGCGAGCGTGCGGCGCCTCGGATCGACGCGGAGCGAGCCAGTCGACGTCTGCATCGTCAGCGCGACGAATGAGGACCTGGCCGCGGCGGTGCGGAACCGGCGCTTCCGCGAGGACCTCTACCACCGGCTCACGGTGATCACGCTCGCTCTACCGCCGCTGCGCGAGCGCGGAGACGACATCGATCTGCTCGCCGAAAGTGCCTTGGATCGCTCGTGCGCGAAGTATTCCGGGCCGGCGAAGCAGTTGAGCACCGATGCGATGGCAGCGCTCCGCGTGTATCGGTGGCCGGGAAACGTCCGGGAGCTGAACAGCGTGATCGAGCGGGCGGTCCTCTTGTGCCCGACACCCGTCATTCCTGTCGCCGCCCTCGGGCTCGGCGCGACGCCGGAACTCCTCGTCAGCGCACCGTATGGGACGGCCGACGTGGATATCGACGCGTTCCAGCGCCAGCGCTTGAGCGATGCCCTGGCGCGCACCGGCTGGAACATCTCGCGCACGGCAGCCATCCTCGGAGTCGCGCGCAATACCGTCCGTGCCAGAATCGCGCGTTACGGCTTGCGTAGCATCGCAGAGGCTGAAAGCGTGTCGACCGCTCCTGCCGATCCGCGTGCGCGCTATCTCGAGGAGCCGACCCCGACGGCCTCGGACCACCCGGAGCTCGCGCGCGCGGGTGCGGGGAGCGCCGACGCGCCCGTGCCCGGAGCCGGCGTCTCCCGAGGGCACCCCGCCATCGCGGTGGTGCCCTTCCGTGTGGAGGGCGAGGCTGAAGCCAAGACCTACTTTGGCGATGGGATCGTGGAGGACATCGTTGGCGCGCTCGCGTCGATCCGGGATCTGCTCGTCATCTCGCGCAGCTCCACGCTTCGCTATGGTGGCGCCACCGTCGACGTCCGCGCGATGGGACGCGAGTTGGGCGTTTCCTATGCGCTCTCCGGCAGCGTGCGGCGCGCGGGCCCGCGGATGCGAGTGTCCGTCGAGCTGGCCGAGACGACGGGCGGCGCGGTGGTCTGGGCCAGTCACTTCGATGGCATGTCAGAAGACCTGTTCGCTCTCCAGGATCAGATCGCCACTGGGGTCGTCGGTACTCTCGCCCCGCAGGTCAGGGAAGCCGAGCTGAGACGGGCGCTTCGCAAGCGTCCCGACAGCCTGGAAGCGTACGATTGCGCCCTGCGGGGGTTGGCCCAGATCTACCTGCTCACGCCCCATGACTTCGAGGAAGCCCACACGTGGCTGGAGAAGGCGATCGCGCTTGACCCCGCGTACGCGATGCCCTACGCCTTGCTGTCCATCTGGCACAGTATTCGCGTCGGCCAGGGATGGTCCCGGGATGTCGCGGCGGACCAGGCCGCTGTCCTGCGGCTCGCGACAGCGGCGATCGCGCGCGACAGCTTCGACGCAATGGCCTTGGCGCTGTGCGGCCACTCCAAGTCGATCCTGCGCTACGAGTTCGAGGAAGCGATGCTATTGTTTGACCGCGCCCTCGAGGCGAGTCCGAGCAGTGCGATCGCCTGGATACGGAGCAGCCCGACCTATGCATATATTGGTGACCCCGAAGAGACGATCCGCCGCGCCGAGGAGGGGCTACGTCTGTCGCCTTTCGATCCCCTCGTGTTCCTGGCCCACACCGGCTTGAACCTCGCCCACTACGTCGCTGGTCGGTACGACGAAGCGGCGCGGTGGGGCCGAAAGGCCCTCGAGGAAAACCCGCACTACAACGCGAACCTCAGGCTCCTCGCGGCCAGCCTGGGCGCAGCGGGGAAGGCGGACGAGGCGCGCGAGGTAGGCCAATCGCTACTCGTCGCGGACCCAGGATTCCAGGTCGGTCGCTTCGTGGCCGCCTATGCCATCCGTGATCCCGAGCGACGCGATCGGCTCGCCCACCACCTGCGCTTGGCCGGGCTCCCGGGTTAGGTGTTCTCCGTTCACAATGCTTTGCTGAGATTGATGCGACCGTGCGCCTTGCACTTCAGCCACGGCAAGACGTCCACGGACGTCGTGAGGCGCTGCTTGAGGTCCTCCGCGGCCCGACTGGGATCCTGTGACCTGAGCAGCGCCGCCGCTCCCGTGACCTGGGCAGCCGCGGCCGACGTGCCCGTGTAGCGGCGGTACTTCCTCGGGGGCTCGCCGGTAGAGGAAAGAAACGTGGACGTGCTCATGATCTTGTCACCCGGTGCCGCGAGGTCGACCGTCTTGGCGCCGAAGTTCGAGACCGTGAGCCTTTCGTCGTACGAGTCCGTTGCCATGACAACGATGGCGCGCTCCGGGCATAGCTCCGCGTAGCAGGCCGGAACCAGCAGATAGCGATCATTGTCGGCTCCCGTATTGCCGGCGGCCATCACCACGAGCGCGCCGGCGTCAAACGCGCTCTCGATCGCCGATCGCAGCTCTCTGGAGCCGATGCCGAGGTCGAAGCTCAGGTTGATGATGGTGGCGCCGTTCTCCACGGCAAAGCGAATCGCTCGCGCTGCGTTTGCCGCCGCCGGCTGCGTGACCACGTCGAAAAACTTCACGGCCATGAGTTTGAGGCCTTCCACAAAATTCGCGGTGGCAAGGATCGACCCCGCGAGCATGGTCCCGTGCCCGTCCTGGTCGGTTAGATCGTAGTCTTGCACGTCACCCACGCAGCGGGCTCCGTGCACCTTTGGCCCACCGACCTCCTTGGTCCACAGATGGCGCAGAAGGGCAGGATGGTCGACCATGATGCCGGAGTCCACGATCGCTACCACGACGGGCTTGCCGCTGCCGGTCTCGAGTCTGGATCGACCTTCGGGATCGATTCTCAGCAGCGCTCGCTGGTCGGGATAGAGGTCTTCGTCTTCAGGTAGCGGCGAGGCCTCACCTGGTTGCGCGCGGAATGGCGCCGCGGGCTGAGGTGGCGCGGCGGCCGGGACGTCGAGAAAGTCCCGGCGGACTTGCACACCGTCGAGGTGTAGAGCCCTCTCCCTTACGGCGGCGACTGCGTCCACCGCCCCGTAGAGGCGGACGGTCACCACGCAGGCTTCCTCGGCCACGTGGATCTCGCCCGTCACCGACCCGTCCGGCAACTTGTCTATCGCCTCCCGCAACGCGGGGCGAACGTCCTTGAGCGTGGCCACGCTCTCCGCGTGGACCTCGAACCGGCGAACAACGAGATTAGGACGCATGATCAGCCCCCCTCATGCTCGCGCTTGCTCTCATCCTTCGCCTCTTCGAGGAGAGCACGGAACTGTGGGCATCGTAGCGTGCCGCCGTCTTCGTACATCAGCATGTCGAAGACCATATCCGCGGCGTCGCGGCCGGCCTCGTTGTCGAGAGGGTAGTGTAGGCCCGCAATGATGCGGTTTTCGGCAATGCGCTCGGCGAGCAGGTAAACCAAGGCGGGCTGGACGAATGGCCGCTTGGCCTCCACGATGAGCTTGGAGATCAGATGACTCTGGAGGGCATGGCCGGCGGGGAAGGCCGGCGTGATCGGAGGATCCACCATGGGGACGATGGCAGGACAGACCTGGGACGGCCGGGGCTCGCGGAAGTGGTGCTTGAGACACATGACCACGACCTCACCGATCCGCCGCCCGACCCGAATGAGTTCGTAGGCGGCGGGCGCGCTCGAGGCGTCGATCATCAGCATCCCCAGCCAATACTTGAGGGCGCCTTCGGCTTCGTGCTGATCGATGATCTCTACGAAGCGGGGCTCGCGCTCGTCCGACATCCCGAGGACGGCGCGGAGCTGCTCTCCCTTGTTGTCTTGCAGCAGCTTGTGCTTCTTGTTGAGCTCTGTGATCGTCCGGTCCAGCCAGTCTGGATTCTTCACGATGAATTCGTTCAGGTAGACGGACGCGCGGAGCTCGGGGTCCCAGTTCTTGCGAAAGCGGATGTTCTTCGACGCCAGCTCGGCCGCCGCGTAGGCCTCCCCCTCTTCCCTCGTGGCCGTCGGCGGAAGCTTGGCGGGAAATTCGAGCGGCCGCAGCAGTTTCGGAAGCTCCTGCGAGTTGTACCGGACGCCGGACGCCACGCCGGCCTGGGAGGAGCCAAAGACCGTATTCGTGTTGGTGTTCGTGTTCGTATTCGTGTTGTTCTTGCCAAGACGGCCCATGGGTCCCTCCTCACGTCGAGGTGGTGGGGCGGAGATCGTCGTGCCGCATCGGGGCAGCGTGTGCTCCGCCCCGTCTCGGCGACGAATGTCCCACGAAGGCGCCAGCTCGGCGACGGTCGCCCGGTTCTGCTCCAGGCCGGCAAATGGGCTAGGCCTTCTATAGGATCGTCAACGGGGCTCCCAAAGCGGCGGCATCCTCCCGAAATATCGGCGAAAAGTAGTCATCGTAGCCCGCGGAGCGCCGAACCCACCGAGCTGACGCACTGGTCGAACGCACAAAAACGCTGTACGGGAGCGCGGTTACGGTCCCAATCGGGACCCCCGCGACGCTAGTTAGGACGAGTTGAATGGAGTCATCGACCGAATCTCGAGATTGCGCTCAAGTGCCGAAAGCGCCGCGCACGGTCCATCTGCTCCTGCGCGACGGTTTTCACGGGCATACGGTCGTCATCACGATGAACGATCTGGAGGTTCTCCACGCCGTCGGTATCGTCACCGATCCGGTGAGCGCACGCGCGGGCGCGATCGCTGTATGTGTCACCACCGGCACGGCGCGCTTCGCGGTCTCGGTGACTCCGGGGAATCTGATGGCGGCGCTCGACGTCGACGTCGTCGCGCATCCCCACGTGGCCATCAGCCTGGTGGGTGAGGGTACAGTCGCGTTCGAGACCTCTGCGGTCTCGTTCCGCTAGCGTGTGGTGTCTATTCTGACGCGAGCCTATCGATTCTGAGACTGTCAACGGCGGCTGGATCGCTTCGCGCGCTGGCAGATGGCGCAGGAGGTGTAGAGCGTCACTCCTCTCAAACATCAGGAAGAAAGTGCCCTTTGGCTGCCACCAGCCTTGGCGCCGCCGCTGCGGCGGTACGTGTGTCGACGTCCAGCTTCTCGAAGATCCGCTCAAGATGCTTGCCTACCGTGCGCGGGCTGGCGTGAAGAATCCCACCTATCTCGACGTTCGTCTTTCCCTCCGACACCCAGTGGAGAACCTCTGCCTCGCGACGAGTCAACCCGAGGCCCTGGAGTCCGGCGTAATCGACAGCTGTCTTCGCCTCCTCCAGGATCAGCAGATGGTCCGGCGAGTCAGGAATCAGGCGAATGTTCAAACGCGTGTCTTGGCGCTCCACGACCAATGGCATAGCGGGGCACGGCAGCGAATTGCCGGGACCCAGGCGCAGCGCTTGTCTTCGTATCCAGCGCTCGAGATCATCTGGCAAACGACCATTTCGTGAACGAGCCTCGCCGAAATACCTGTCCAGCCAGCACGCGGCGCGCGGTGAGATGAGATGCTGCCCCGTTCGACGTAAAACGATGATCTCGCGTGGCCGCGTCTCCGGTGCGCCTGAGGTCTCAGGAGCCCGGCAACGAAGCGCAGACATGGTCTCGGCGTTCGCGTAGGCGGTCATCAGGTGCGGCCGGAGCAGGCTCAACATGAATCGGTCACGCTCCG
>WNFC01006292.1_pt1 | contig 13077 bp, 11 predicted proteins | sample 5400541 | NCBI WGS metagenome assembly WNFC01 (sample SAMN13153342, study PRJNA577476) | soil metagenome | isolation source: 120 cm saprolite under Douglas fir tree site 2 hole 2 replicate 1 | place: USA:California | collected 2015-04-18
TACGTGATACCAATTTTCCTGCGCCAGTTTGCAACTGACTTCAAGACTGGCCCATGGCATCTAGGAGCCTGGAGCAGGCCGATTGGCTGGATCGCTGTGATATGGGTTGCCTTCATCTCGGTGCTGTTTATGCTGCCTACCATCAATCCTGCATCTCTTGCTGCTGGTGTCAGCCCCTTTGCTACCTTTAACTACACACCTGTAGTAGTCCTGGGCGTGCTCCTGCTTGTCACCATCTGGTGGCTAGTCAGCGCGCGTCATTGGTTTAAGGGACCGATCATTCAAGGCACAGAGGCTGAACTCGAAGCCATTGAGCATGCTGTTGGCGAAACGCACCTTCCCGAAGGCGTCGCTAGTGGTGGTGGCGAGTAGCTCAAGTCATTCTTGCTAGTAGTATCTGTCATAGATATCGTAGAAAGAAGGGCAGTCGGAAATTTCTTCTGGCTGCCTTTCTTAATTTTTGAGAGCTTAGGCCTCTTTGTCACCCGTCTTCTCTGACGCCTGTGCAGGAAGGTACCCTTTATCTTTTGCGTATTGCCAGAGTAAATTTTGTAATTGACGGCGTGCGCGAGATATACGGCTCATGACTGTGCCAATCGGAATTTGTAGCGTCTCGGCAATCTCTTTATAGGACATACCTTCGATATCGGCCAGAATAACAGGCATGCGGAAATTGATGGGTAAAGCGTTTAACGCGTTGAATACATCCTCATCCAGGTATTTGCTCAATACCTCATCCTCTGCTGCTGCGCTCAGCTCTTGTCCGCTCATATCGCTAATGCGATTGTAAAGATAGAAGTCCTCACCTTCGGGTAGTGGGGTTGTTGTTGGATGTGTAGCTTGCTTTCGATAGCGATTGATCGCAGACGTGTTCAAAATCCGAAAGAGCCAGGCACGTAAATTTGTGCCTGGCGTATAGCTTTTAGCAAAACGAAATGCCTTGAGCATGGTTTCCTGGACCAGGTCTTCGGCTTCTTGCTGGTTATGTGTCAGGCGCAATGCTGTGCGGTAGAGACTATCTAATTGGGCCAGTACTCCCGCCTCAAAATCTTCTGTTACTTCATTCTCCGTGGCTTCCTTAGCAGGCGCTGCTGGAAGCTTCGGCTCTTCGGACATACGATAACTCCTCTATCGGCGGGTTCGGGCATTTCGAAAGTGCCTTGCTTCCCCTCCCAACCTCAAGGAAAAGGGGAATTGTGGGGACACCCCACGCCCTGACAAGGGATGGCTGTCCCTTGGAACCCCGCTTTACTCGTTTTGCGAATGACCCACTTTTGCGGGTATCCTGCCCTTGCAGTATAACTCACTAGCATCGGGAATGAAAGTCCCCTCTAATTATGTTAAAATGAACAGAACTTATAGTATGACGAGCCACAAGAGTCTATAAAACCTGTGAGAGCCAGGAAATTGAGGAAATGACTATGAATTGTTTTGAGACAGCAGCTCGTCTTCATCTCTATATTGATCGGGAACTCAGCGTTCACGAAGTTGAAATCGTACAGCAACATCTCACCGACTGCCCATATTGTGAATGTCGCTTTCATTTCGACATGCGGGTCAAGCGACTTATTCATGAACGCTGTACAATCGAGCGCGCGCCTGCACACTTGCGTGAAGCTGTATTGCGTCTGGCACACACGCCTGTGGGCGCGCCTGTCACTCTTGATCCCGATCTTGAGATGGAGATTCGAGCAGATATTGAAGACTGCTAAAACTTTAGCTTTCTTCATGTCTGCTTGAGAATAGCCGACTTCGTAGCAATGGAGCTACGTATATCCGAAGAATCTTGGGTTCGTCGATTAACCTTGCAATATCGCACTTTGCGTAGTATGCAGGATTTCGTCTGGCTAAACAGAGATTCCCAGGTTGAAATACCTGTTGAGGTAGATCAACCAGTTAAAATAGATCATGACACCCATCAGAATCATGATTACCCCTGTTCCAATTTCAATCTTTCCCGCGTGCGGCTTTAGCCACTTCAATAGCTTGCTGAAGTGGTCGAGTCCGAGACCTAACAGCAGAAATGGCACGCCCAAACCAAGTGAATAGACCAGTAGCAATAACTCGCCCTGACGAAGTGTGGCGGCATTGGAAGCTAACACCAGGACAGGTCCCAGGATAAGCCCAACGCACGGGGTCCAGCCTATGGCAAAAACCAGGCCAATCACAAAGGAAGCTGGATAACTGGGACGATTAGGGCGAAAATCAAACCGCTTTTGCCAATACAGAAATGGCAATTTCAACAGGCCTGTCAAATGTAGTCCAATGATGATCAGCAGGATACCACCGATCTGGCGTAGTAGGAACTGATGGATGCGTAGGAACCCTCCCAGCGTACTGGCTGTAGCTCCCAATGCGACAAAAGCCAGAGTAAAGCCAGACACGAACATAACTGCATGCAGAAAGGTCGTCAGTCTAGGGGGGAGTTCTTCCTGGTCACCCGTAGATTGAAACACACTCTGCCCGACGAGTTGTGCCAGGTAAATAGGTACCAGTGGTAACACGCAGGGGGAAAGAAAAGATGCCAGCCCTGCTAAAAATGCAACTCCATACGTCAGTTGCGAAGCATTCATCAAAAAGCGGCAGTTCCTCCCGTCACCCTTTAGGGGAGGGGAGGAACTGCCGCCCTCCTTTCTACTAAACAAGCCGTAGCCTTCTGGACAATCGTCAACTTTTTGCAACTGGCACTAGCGCTGACCTTGGTCCCATCAAGGGTACGTAGATCGAAGTAGCCACTACTCCTTCTCCCAAACACAAAGCAAGTTGCGCCCTGATACCTCACACTATCAAAGAGGCGAAAGCCATGCACGTACTTGGGAGCCGTGTTACGCTGCCTCTTCCCGCCTTTTCTGATCGTTGCCTTATGGAGCTGTCGGTTGTTTCTTCTGACCATCTTGATGAGGTGCCATGTGCTGTCTGACGAGGCGAGAGCGTTGCCACTGATGCAGCGAGCATCGACCAGGTGCGATTTTTCTAGCTCATGCGTGATACGGGTATGCTTCGTGATGTACCCATAGGTCAGATGCACATTTGGAAAGAGCGCTTTGGCTTGCTCGTAGATGTACCACCGGATGATACCCATCTGAGTTGCATCACGAAAGCTGCTGCTCTTGCGCTCTAGCTTGTGCTCCTGGTGCGTTCTATGCATGAGATCATGGCACGTCTTACAGAGTGTGATGAGATTATCGGGGCTGTCACCACTCGTCTTTCTCGACTCGATATGATGGACATTCAAGATGGGGTCTATTGACTTGCCCTTGCACCATTGGCACGTGTGCCCATCTCTCGCCAGTACGTACTCTCGCACATTCCAGAAACCCAATTGCGGTCCTTGCTGGTACTCCTGCCCCTCAATCTCTGGGTGACGTATCTTCTGAAGATCAAATTGCGCCACCTCAAGCGTCGTCCTGCCAACCGGCAAGATCCGGTGAACCAAGCGGATCGCTTTGAGATGACAAGCGACTTTGTGCTGTAGAGAAGGGGCAAGCCAGCCAACAGGTTTCTTTCTATTCAAGAACCGCGCCTTACGATAGCGTGTTTTTCTCTGCCGTCTCTGACGACGAAACTGTCTTCTAGTGGCAAGCAATGCTTGGATATCGGTGCGTGGCAACACTTCAGCCTCAAAAAGAACGTGCTTCTCTGTAGTTGCCGAGACACCAATATGGTGTGTGCCCGCATCAACCCCTAGCGAGACTGCTTGTGTGTAGCCGCTGCTGCCATAAAGCAGTTGAATGGTAAAGGGACCCATCTTCACCACTTTGGCCCTCCTCTCTTTTAAGAGGAGGCGTGCCTTACGGGGGTGACAAGGCATTAACGGCTCACCGTGACAATTTAACACGTAAACGAACACAACGTTTACCATCCTTTCGGAAGTGTGGTACTCTTCGCCAATGTTTGATGAGCTTGTTACGCCTCCAGCACCGTTCCTACCCTCAGAACTATTAACCGGAGACGATAGAGCTACAGACTAGAGTAAGCATCTGTAGGTATCCTGACTCACCAAACGGAGTTTGCACTCAGGCTAGTCAAGCAGGGCTTATGCAAGCCCGTCCCGTTCAACGGGATTGGGTTCTTGACGCTAAATAAGTCTCCACTTTACCAGGTTGCTTTATTACTTCCGTAGTATAGCGTGTAAGCGGGAAGTGTGCAACGTTCTTGTTTGTCTATGTTGCACCCGACTTGAATATGCGCTGCAACTGTCTCCACAGTGTACGACGCTTCACTGGATTCGTATTTGTTGGAGTTTGTGCTTTTTCGACATTCTGCTGTATAAGTGTTTCAAGGTCAATCATAGGACCAAGAGGTTTTGTTGGGACTTCATCCTTATAGTCAATGTCGATTGCTTTGCCCGGGTGAGGGGACTGCTCACGAGCAGATTCTCCTGGAGAGTGTTCCCTGGATTCGCTTCGTGGTGGTTGTGTGGCTTCTAAATCCGGGTAGCGTGGTCGTTGGACCTGAGGTCGTTTGGGAGGGCGTATAACTATGCTCTCGCGTGATCCTCGTTGATTTGCAGTTGAGAGTAGGTTGGGATCACGTGTTGCAATAACAGGGGTTGATCTTAAGTTGAGCGTGCGTAAGTCCTGTGCCATCAACGCGGCATGTTCATAGCGTTCGTCACGGTTGCGCGCCATTGCTGTCAGTATGATCTGTTCCAACTCTTTGGAGATGTCATGGTTGTATGTACTGGGTGGACGTAGCGTGCCCCCGGCAATAGCCTGGGTCAGTTCTGGCAAGGTGCGCCCGGTAAAGGGACGATGCCCACTGACCATTTCGTAAAGAACTACGCCTAGTGCATAAATGTCGCTGCGGTTATCTAGTGTTTGTCCCCACACTTGCTCAGGCGAGGCATAGTAAATACTACCGACCAGCGTCTTTGCCAGTGTGATTTGTAGCTGACCGGGAGCGCGAGCCAGGCCAAAATCCATCACTTTGATCTTGCCCCAGCGATCAAGCATCAAGTTTTCTGGTTTAATGTCGCGATGGATTACGTTACGCTCTCTGTAAGCTGAATCGAGCGCTTCTGCACTCTGTGCCACATATTCAGCAGCCAGATGCTGGGGCATCGATCCATCGATGAGCAATAAACTTTCGATGGTCGGCCCTTGTATGTATTCCATGACAAAATAGAGCAACCCGCCTTGTTGCCCTGCATCGTAGATTTGCACAATATTGGGATGATTCAATCCGGCGATAATTTGCGCTTCTCGGATGAAACGCGCCACGTAGGAGGCATCCCTCGCCAGTGCGCGTGGTAGAACTTTAATTGCTACCTCTCGTCCAAGCGCAATTTGTTTACCGCGATACACCATCCCCATGGAGCCGCGCCCTATCTCTTCCTCCAACTGATAGCCACCCAGGCTCTGGCCTGCCAGTTCGTTCATTTGTGTTGCAGCGCAGGGACCCCAGATTGAATCGCGTTCAAATTCTGGGGAGGGAACGCTGCCCTCCTTTCCCTACCTATTCATCCCTGCTTGGCGTTCTAAATGATGGCACATCACTTGAATACCCAGGTTTCATCTCTCTACAATGATTAAACGTCATGAGTGTAATGGCTATCGTTTCATGATCTAAAGGTACTTATTTCTTATTCGTTTTGCCGTAACGTAAAAGAGAGAGATTTCTCAATCGAGGTAATCCTTTAGTATGCGGCTTGCCTGGGGATGGCGTAACTTACGAATAGCTCGTTCTTCGATCTGGCGTACTCGCTCGCGGGTGACCTTTAATTTCTTCCCTACTTCTTCAAGTGTATGGTCATGATCGTCTATCAATCCGAAACGCAATTCGATGACTTGACGTTCGCGCAAGGTGAGTTGCCCCAGCACTTTGCGTATCTCTTCACGCAGCAGACGCTGATCTGTGATCTCCATAGGCCCGCGCTCGCGTACATCTTCAATGATATCACCGAGTGTGTTTTCTTCTTCCTCTGAGAGAGGAGCATCCAGAGAGAAGACTTTCTCTGCCCAAATCAGCAGTTCACTTACACGTTCCGCGCTCATGCCCAGGCGTTCTCCAATATTTTTAGGGGTGGGTTCGCGTCCGAGCTCTTGATAGAGTTGGCGTGTCATGCGTTTTACACGCATAACCTCTTCCATGATATACACGGGTAAGCGTACAACACGTGTACCCTCTAAGATAGCACGCGTAATCGCCTGTTTAATCCACCAGGTGGCATACGTAGAGAAGCGGAAGCCTTTGCGATAGTCGAACTTGGTTACAGCGCGGATCAGCCCTATATTACCCTCGCCGATTAAATCTTCAAGAGAGAGACCCTGTCCAACATATTTTTTCGCAATACTTACGACAAGCCGTAAATTGGCTTCGATCAGTTTGTTGCGGGCTTCTTTATCTCCTTTTTCAGCTTGTTCAGCGAGAAAGGACTCTTTGGCTGCGGAGAGAAGTTGAATACGAGAGATTTCGCGTAGGTAGAGACGCAGACTATCGCTTTGCGCCAGGCTATTCAAGTCTGTTTCCTGTATGGCTTCACGTTCTGGCTCGACTGGTTTTTCAGCTTCAAACATAACTTCTTGTTCCAAATACTCGCTCTCTTCCTCATTCGTTTCTCCCGCTGGAGGTGCGGGAGTACACGTCATACTCTGTTATCCGAACAGGGTGCATGAGAGATCAGCTATCTTCTGTGTCATTTTATCACACCACAGAGTTATTGCAAGCAATGATAGCAATCTATACGATATCTAACTGCCATGATCATTTTAACGTAGATACGTTTATGCGTTGATGTATTAGGGTAGCGAATTCGAGGAATATAAAAGCGAGTCCCAAATTTCTCTTGTTCCCATCGTTGGAAGTAGAGTGAGGGACTTTGTAGCAATTTTGGATACAAAAAGCTGTATAATATCGCTATGGCTTGAGTGAAGTTCTCAAAGGAAAACTTGTATGACCGAATCGATACCGCTGGATCCTGGGACAACGATTGGGGGACACTATGTCATCGATGGACTTATCAATAGAGGCGGTTTTGGCGCTGTCTACCGTGGCATCGATTCCAGCGAGGGAGATCGGCCTTGCGCAATCAAAGAAACATATGATGTAACTCCCTTTGCGCGTCGCCGGGCACTCATGGAAGCTGCCATCCTTTTCACTGTCAATAGTAAGCATCTACCAAGAGTATATGATGCCTTTGAATCCAATGGTCGTTTCTACCTGGTAATGCAATTGATTGAGGGAAAGACCTTGCAGCAACTACTCAAGCTGCAAGGTAGACCATGTAGTGAGCAGGAAGTCCTCACATGGCTCTTACCAATTGTGCACGTTTTGAACGAATTGCACAGCCGCAATCCTGCAGTTATTCATCGCGACATCAAGCCCGGTAATATCATTTTGACTCCCGATCAGACAGCGGTCCTGGTTGATTTTGGACTGACCAAGCTCTATGATCCAAATAGTGATACTCAGACCATGGTGCGAGCTGTTTCAGGAGGGTATAGCCCTATTGAACAATATGTTGGGAAAACCAGTCCGCAATCGGATATTTATGCAATGGCTGCCACAATGTATTTCCTTCTGACCCTGAGATTACCTCCTGAGTCGGTCAATCGAAGCTATCGCGATGAATTGATAGCGCCACGTTTGCTCAACCCGATGTTATCTCCGAACGTAGAGCGTGTACTTCATAAAGCATTGTCTATAGATGCTGATCAACGTTACCGTAGTATGGACGAGTTTGCTCAGGCGTTAAAGAATCCGCCATTCATGGCACATGCAGATCCGACCATTGCGAATGGCGGCCCAGGTACGTCTTATGCGTACACAAAGGGAGCCATATCTCAGGTTCAATCGCCGCCTCATGGTATTGATCGGCAAAGTGTGCCACAACCTGTCTCAGCCCCTACTCCTGCATATCAATACATGAATCCTCAACCTGCCGCGTATCCTGTGCTTCCTGCCAGTCCTGTTACCTCGAAGCCGAAGCCAGCGAGAGCGATTCCAGACTATCGACCATTACCCAGTCCAGTCAGCCAGGGCTGTCTTTGGGGACTGGTTCAAGGCATACTGGCTGCTTTTATCGTGCTGATCATGAAAAAAGATGTGTTTTTCTACGTGGCAATAGTAGAGGGTTTTCTTTTTTTTATGCTGGCCGGTTTCTTAACTACTCGCAAAGGGGGAAGAACCTCACGAGGAGCCTGGGCAGGATTCTGGGCAGGAATTGTTAGCACCGTTATATTCTGGATTGTAGTAGCCGTTGGTTTTGCAGTTTTAGTTTCACAAAACATAGCATTACAAACAGCGAGGGCGCAGCAAAGTGGTACTCCTCAAGATCCTGGCACAGAGCTGCATAGCGCATTTACGGTAGTCGAGTCTGCCTTTCCTATTCATCCTGCAGCTCCTCAGCCAGGCACAGTCGTGGCAGTTTTTCTCATAGGTGGTTTGCTGTGTGCAATTGGGTTTGGCCTGGTTGGCGGCATACTGGGCAAGGCTAGATTTAGATCAAAAATGCAGAGGAGAGGATATCCTTAACATGCGTGCGATTATCTCCGAAAAACTACAAGCGTATTTACAGCAAGTAGGGAGTACGGTGCTGACTCTCACTCTCGATCCTCTACGTTGCTGAAGCGGCACTTTTTACGAGGTATCGGTCGATACCCGTGAACCAAAAGATGTTAGTCACTACGATACGTTTGACCAGGATGGTACACGTATCTACTACACTCCTAAACTCGGTCGCAAATCCGAGGTTTTAGAGTTGGATTATGTGCGCATCCTATTCCGCAGTAAACCAATCATGTCTGGTCCAGAGGATCTGGTAGCAGCGGTTATCATGGGCCGTTTCTAAACCCTCTCGTACTTGACCATTTGTGCTACTATCTTCCTGATATACGCAATTCGAAAAAGCCAGGGAAGGTAGGCAACGATTTTGACAGATCAGGAAACAGCTCTCACCGAAACGAATGATGAAAAAACATTTCCCTTAACAGAACTGGCCCGCATTTTAAGCATCAAATTACAGATAAGTAGCGGACAGATTGCGCGCACCATAGCTTTATTGGATCAAGGGAATACTATCCCTTTTGTTGCACGCTACCGCAAGGAAGTAACTGGCAGCCTCGATGAAGTGCAAATTCAAGCCATTGCTGATCGAGCGGGCGCTTTGCGAGCATTGCACGAACGCAAAGCTGATGTACGACGTTTGATCGATGCGCAGGGAAAATTGACACCAGAACTTACAGCCGCCATTCTTGTTGCCTCCACCTTGCAAGAGGTAGAAGACCTCTATTTACCCTATCGCCCCAAACGTAAAACTCGTGCCAGTGTCGCTCGTGAGAAAGGCCTCGCTCCACTGGCTGAACTCATACTGTTCCAACCTGAACTGAAAGGGGACATGGATGCTATCCTTGAGGAGCATGCACAACCTTTCCTGAATGCCGAAAAGGATGTGGAGACGAGCCTGGAAGCATATGCTGGAGCGCGTGACATCGTAGCCGAAATCATTTCTGAGGATGCGAACGTGCGTGGTAATGTACGAGCCTCATTTTTCAAACACTCCAGTATCACAGCCAGAGTCGCAGACTCCGAAAAAATTGCTGAGAAGGACCCAAACGGCGTTTATCAACTGTACTACGAATTCAAAGAGAATGTCACTAAGCTTGTTCCCCATCGCGTATTGGCGCTAAACCGTGCTGAACGCGAAGATGTGCTGCGTCTAAGCGTCTCTCTACCATTCGAGCAGACGCAAGCAAATATCATTCAACATTATCCCGTCAAAGCCACATCGCCTTTCGCTGGACAACTTGCTGAAGCGATGGAGGATGGCTATAAGCGTCTACTTGCTCCTGCCATGGAGCGCGAGGTGCGTGTAGAACTCACACGCAAGGCCGAAGAACACGCTATCAACATTTTTGCAGCGAATTTGCGTAACTTGCTTTTGCAACCACCGTTACGGGGCCGCAAGGTGCTCGGCATTGATCCGGGCTTTCGCACAGGCTGTAAGCTCACGATTGTGGATGAAAATGGCAAGTATCTCGATTCTGATACGATGTACCTTCACCAGACTGAGAAGGCTCAGCAAACGCTGCGCAAGTTGTTAGCGCGGTATAACATCGACGTAATTGCTATAGGCAACGGCACAGCCTCGCGAGAGACGGAACAGATGGTCGTTGAATTGATCCGAGAACTTGAACGGGAGACGGGCACCAGTGGGCACATTGGTTATGTCATAGTCAATGAGGCGGGCGCATCGGTCTATTCAGCGTCAGAGTCAGCTCGCCAGGAATTTCCGACGCTCGATGCGACACAACGTGGCACTATCTCAATTGCTCGGCGCTTGCAAGATCCTCTAGCCGAATTAGTGAAGATCGATCCCAAAGCTGTCGGTGTAGGACTGTACCAGCATGACGTCGACCAGAAAGAACTGGCGGCTATGCTAGAACGCGTTGTCGTGTCCTGCGTCAACTTCGCGGGTGTTGAGATCAATTCTGCCTCCGCTGCTCTACTCAAGCACGTCTCAGGCATTAATGCACGTGTTGCCAACGCCATCTTCAGATATCGCGAAGAACATGGCCCTTTCAAATCGCGTGCAGAACTGCAGAAGGTATCTGGTCTTGGCCCCGCTACATTTGTGCAGGCAGCGGGCTTTCTCAAAGTCGCCAATGGTGTTGAGCCACTGGATAATACATTTATTCACCCGGAGAGTTATGCCGCCGCGCGCGCTCTGCTCGAAATGCTTCCTGCGAGTGATGCTGCAAAAGGCAAGGCGACGAAACCTGCTGAACGTGTAGCGCAGTTCCGCCAGTTCGTCAAGCTGCAAAACAGCCTGGGACGAGGTAACCGGGGTGATGGTGAACAGGCGGCCTGGGCCGATATTGCGAAAAAAGTGGGAGTTGGTCTTCCAACACTGAACGATATCCTGGAAAATTTGGAGAGGCCTGGCCTCGACCCTCGCGATGCGCTGCCAGCGCCCATTCTGCGACATGATGTGTTGAAGATGGAGGATTTAGAAACAGGCATGATCTTACAGGGCACGGTGCGTAACGTGGTCGACTTTGGCGCTTTTGTCGATATTGGCGTTAAGCAAGATGGCCTGGTACACATTTCTGAGATGGCGGATCGGTATGTAAGAGATCCGTTGACGGTGGTGGCTGTTGGCCAGGTGGTGCAGGTGAGGGTTCTGAAGGTGGACAAGCAGCGAGGGAGGGTGCAGTTGAGTATGAAGGGGATGGAGAAGTAGATTGCTCTTAACCTGAAGTAAGACAGGGACTAATACAAATTAGGGCAAAATGCAGTCTAAGGTATGTTACAATGAAATCAAACAATTTGAGAGAGGAGAGATAACAATGGAAGAGCCAATGATTGTATCAAATCCGAAGATCATGGTTGGAAAACCCGTTATCAAGGGAACTCGTATCACCGTTGAACTCATCTTGGATAAACTTGCAGCTGGCCAAACCGTTGAACAAATTTTAGAGGATTACCCGTACTTGACAAGGGAAGGAATCAGAGCGGCTCTAGAGTTTGCTGCAAAGTCAGTGAGTCTCGAGCGAGTGTACCCGATTGACCAAAATCGAGCCTTAGCCTGAATGAGTATCCGCAACTTACCCGTGGGAGTGTCAAGGCCGCGCTGAAATTTGCCGCAGAGTCAGTACGTTTTGATCATGTAACTCCCCAGGGTTCTCCTCCTCAGGAGGAGCGTGATAAAGCTTCTCATTAGGATATACCTGTGCCACCCGAACAATACAGCTTTGAACGTTACCTTAACGTCCGTTCTGATTGGCGTACCCCGCTATTGCTCGTTTTCTTGATCGCTATGTTGGTCAGGGTTAAAAGTGGTATCTATGCATCTATGGCTTGCTTGCATACCTTTTATATATTTGGTATGCTTAGGTGTAAGATGGCATGATAACACTAAGAAATGTTTCCGCTAGTAATAAATCCAGGAGGAATTCAAGAGCTTATGGATGGTTCTCCTCAGAGCGCTAGTTATACACCAGAAGAGGCAAATGCCTCACTTTTGGAACAGCATGTAGATGGTCATGAAGAAGAGGCCTCACCGCACATTCATCTACCCAATCCAAGTTATTGGCCGGTAGTTCTTAGTGTGGCCGTTGCTGTTACGATAGGTGGGTTGGTATTCGTCTCAATTTTCCCCTGGATAAGTCTTATCGGAATTATATTCGTGTTTATTGGCATCATGGGATGGGCATTAGAAAACCCGATGGCATCGCTGAAGGACGTGTATGTCACTGTTCGCCGCAAAGTAGATCCCATGAAGTTTAAAATCGGTCAAAATGTTGTCGATTCTCAGAGGAAGTGGCTTGGCAAAGTAGAGGCCCGCTTTAGCCGTTACATTCTCGTTCAGCGCGGCCGATTGTTTGGATCGGTGTATTATGTGCCGCAAAGCGCCACTCGAGACGAGATTAAGAATAATACGATCTTGCTCACTGTAAGTGAAGAAGATCTGCTGCGTATGGGACTCAACGATGTGCCCGATGACCTTTATGACGAAGTGTCAGAACCTGGTGTTCCCGTTGTAAGGGGCGCAGCACAGTTCGCCAGAAGGCCGTTGTCACCAGCAGAAACTGGACACTACCATTATGGGAAAAGATCGCCGGGAATGAATACTGATGCAAGCGGTTCCTATCACCGTGATGAAGTTCTACCCAGGCCACAAACCTATGTGACGGAGGGCATGTACTCTACGGATGAGCCGATCCCATCACGAGTCATTAGTCCGGATTAAATTAGCTCAAAGTTGCTCAGGTTTCACTACTGTGTTGTAATAGTCACACAGATTCGTCAAGACACACTTCTCACAGCGCGGTCTCTCATAGACGCAAATCCGCTGACCATGCCGCAATAAAGCTTTGTGAAAATTGTAGATGGTTCTTGCATCCTGAGGAAGTAAAGCCTGCAACAGGTCATGAGCTGCATCAGCAGTCACCTTCTTTCCAATCAGGCCCAGGCGGATACTAATACGCCACACATGCGTATCGACAGGTAGGATCGGCTTTTGACAGCTAAAAAGTAGGACACACGCCGTCGTTTTGGGTCCAACTCCTCCCAATCGTCTCAGCCACGCTGCGCCCTCCTCAACAGGCAAATCGCGGAGGAAATCCAGGTTGAGTT
>WNFC01024254.1_pt1 | contig 13077 bp, 17 predicted proteins | sample 5400541 | NCBI WGS metagenome assembly WNFC01 (sample SAMN13153342, study PRJNA577476) | soil metagenome | isolation source: 120 cm saprolite under Douglas fir tree site 2 hole 2 replicate 1 | place: USA:California | collected 2015-04-18
GGTCCCTATGTGTGTTGTCCGCAGGCGCTGCTGATGCCAACACCGCGGCTCGCGCCGCACTCCATGTCCAAAGTGTTTTGCGTCGCGATTACGATCTGATGACGGATTGACCGCACGGAACCGCGGAGGAGTGATGATCGACCAACTGACTGAGCGGGATCGGATCGAACTGCTGGCTCGCGCGCAGGACGCATGGGATCGCGCGCCGCAAAACACAATGAGAGCGGTTTTCGAATGGCGTGGGAAGAACTACGTCGTCTCCCACTCGTCGTTTCAGCTGCGCATTCACACTGAGGAAGGCGTCAAGATCTACTGAGCTCATGAGTTTCGACTTTCAGAGTGGATTGCCCGAATGAGGATCATCGTCCTGTTATTTGCTCTTATGTCGACCGGATGTGCTGGCGACCGGCTGACCACCTCAACGCCTGAGAGCCCGGCCAGTGCGGGAAATGCTCGCCGCTAGTGTGACGCGCGTGCGGATTGCCCCGCCCTCACGGCGCATCCGCGCTCTTAACCGCGTCTAAGCGCATGGGCGACGGCCGCCGTCACAGGGTCCGGCGCGACAGTGTGAGAGACCTCAGCGCTCGTCAACGCGACATCCGAATAGATTTCGAAGGCGATGGTGATCAACGCGAGCGCCAAGATGATGGCCATGGTTCTCATGGCAGGCATTTACCGCGCGCGATTGAGGCAGAATCAGTCAGATAACCCGGCGAAAAACGGAAGTTACATTTCGGAGATGATTCAAAGTTGGTCCGACAGCGGCCCGCTTGTGTCAGCATCGAGAGGCTGATCGTCGTCAGTTGAGGGTTGTTCTTGCAATGAACAGATGTCTCCACCGCCTAAGTCCTCTTCCGGCTGTGGCTGCGTTCGCCGCTTGAGCGGTAGATGCTTCCAGGCAAGCTGTTTTATGCGTTTGAACATGATGTTTTCCCCTTGTGCCATTGTAAGCTGAAGGAAAGTCACCGGCATGAACTCGGCGGTTTTTGGCCAGCATACTATGAGCTGGCGCACGTTCTGCCACCTTCAGGTTTTTTCTGAAAGTTTTCTGATCTCGAAAGAAAAGTTTTCTGATCTCGAAAGAAAAGAGGAGGCGCGGTGCGTCACGACACCGGACGGCCCTCCCCGCAGCCGACGTCAACCCGAAGAGGTCGGCACAGGGCCAGACTTGAAATTGCTCCTGGCAATACGCTCCCGCGAGCTTCGAGCCGCGTAGTATAGGGTCGAACGTCTAATCTAAAGAGTGTGTCCCTCTGTTGCTAAATTTTCCCGTAACTTAATTCCGTGTCCGTGCGTTCGACTACGGACATTGGAGACGGCCATGGCCTCTAACGCGCGCATCTTCTTCGCTGGGGTGGGAACCACGTTTGTAATTCTCGCCATTGGCTTTGGCGGCGGCTTGATGCTGGCAAAGTCGGCATTGCATGATCCACCCGGGCAGACGCGTGCAAATTCCGAACCGGCTCGTAGCATGAGAGTGATCTTGCCCGCTTCAGCAGAACCCGCCCTCCAAGTTACCGCTGCAGTTCCAACTGAACCGCAACCCCAAGCCCAGCCCGCGCAAAACATGCCGGCCCCAGTGATAGAAAAGCCGGTTGAGAAAGCGGAGCCCAAGAAAGCAGAACAGGATATGGAAAGCCGCCCGCCAGCGATACGCGGAACGGAAAGCTAAAGAGAATTGCTGCTGCGAGAGTACGGCAGCGGATCGAACCGCTGCAGACGCACGAGCCGGGGAATATGGCGTTCGGTGGTAAGGAGTCTCGTAGTGGCTTTTTCGGGAACTAGACGCCTCGCTGGACAATCTTCCGGTCAACATGCTGCCGGTTGGAAGCTTTGGGAATTGCCTCTGGGTCCGAGGCTTTCGGTATTGGTTATGCCCTAAGGACATGATGAAGGGGGACGTGGCTATCCCCATACGACTGCCAGCGGGCGGGGCCGTACTCATCAAATAAATAAATGACTTAGATGGCATTTGAGGTTCGAATATTGGACCAGGCTTGCGCTCTGCTCACCGGCCGGTTCCTCGGGATGGAACTTTTTTCTCGGCTGCCGAGTTCTGCAGTCGTGCGGCCCGGCCCCGGCCGCCTTTTACCTCTGACGAAGATGGTGGCTCCCCCTTGGCTGGGGCCGATCTTTGAAGCCTACAGACAAAATTTCATTGGGTGCCGAGGTGATCATTAATGACAGATCAGCAATTAGCCCTTCAGGCCATGAGTGACGCGCAGCGCATCCTCGAAGAATATCTAGAGCCTCGACCGCACAATAACGAGCGCATCCTTGACAAACTGGTTGAAGTGCTCGGAAGGCCCGACCTTGTTGTCGCCGTCGGTCGCCTGCAGCGCGGTGGCTGGTGAAGGCGAGGAAATCATAGGGACCATGATCTTTGCACGATCGATTTGGACGCTTGAGATCGACGGCAAGCCCACCTTGGCTTTTAAAGCCAAGAAATATCGCGAAGCGGACGAGATTTGCCATCAGGAATGGCTGCGCGTTGAGCTGGGCCAGCAGAAAATCAATGACGTCCCATTGTGCCGCGCCGACTCAGACCTAAGGATACGGCTCGCTCGGCCGGCTGAAATGCAGCTATATCGGCAAGCGGTGGAAGCTAACAAGTTGTCAGATAACAATCTGGTCTATTTGATCGAGTTGGACGTCGTCGTGTCCTTTCGATGAACAGCCGATTGATCCAGGTCCATCTCCACCGCAGCGCATCTGATTTGCCGAGTTGCTAAGCCCTCACGGGCAGCTTTTCGCGCGCCGGCGCCGGCCGGCGATCGGTCGGCGTCCCGGAACGTACATGGCGAATAGAACAACATTTAAGTAATCTCAGCGCGCTGTTCGATCAGGGGTCGAATGCGTCCAGCGACATTTGCAGCCCTCGTTGAGAATTTGGGCCGCATACGCGGTCGGGATGCCGTCGTCGACAAGAAAAAAGCCCCCGGTTAGATTCGGTGGCTTCTTCCTTGTTGGCCCGCTAAAGCGTTATGGGCTTCTGACGCATTCTGGCAGGACCATCCTTAGCACCATCCGAAACCGGGCGCTGTCTCATTGTGATCAGCGAACTCTTTTATTTTCGGCCACGAGTTGCCGCAGCAGCGGCAGTGCGCCCGACGTCGCTTTGTATCGACACCCGGTCTACTTTATTTCATTGCCATCCGCGCAAGTCATGGTGCTGTTTTTGGCGGAGACGACGCCGCCGCGATAAGCGACGTAGCAAAATGCGGTCGTATGTTCCTCTTCGACGGTCAAATATTTAAAGCATCCTCGCAGCAACAGGGCGCTCTCCCCAGCGACAACGCTGTTCACAATGTCGACGCCGCGAACGTAGGTCTCATGCCATTGATCTCGGTTCGGGATCGGAAAAATTGGGACACTGTCAATTTCGAGACTGATTTTTTCGCATGTTCGGTTTTTTCCCGCGAAAATGGGATCGGTTGGTCGCTGCCTATTGTAAGGTACGATTACGGATTCGAGCCCAATGTGCATACTGGTTGCAGGCCCCTTCCCAAGATTTGCATAGTAAATTTGAATAGGCAGGTCCCTCCCCACGGCGATGGTGTTCTCCACTTGAAGGCCGATGGGTGTCAACCAAGCGCGTTCCTGCAATTTCAAAGTTCGGTCGGTCTTATCAAGCGTTTCCCATTGAAGGAAAGCCACGATAGCCAACCCAACTGTGCCGACGGCCAAAATGCCGGTGAAGAGGGTCATGGGGTCGTTGAGTCTGATCCGCCAACCATGCTTCTCGCGCGTATCCCAAATTATGAGGCAAACAAATGCAAGCCACGGGGACAGTAGATAAAGCCAATCCCTCACTGAAACTTGCCCCCAGTCCATTTAACTGTGTCACTATAGCGAAATTCAGCTCGCGCAACATGGGGTTGAGCCGTGCCCTACGTGGCCCGGTGGTGCTGGCGATCTTGACCGCCAGGCGAGGCGGCCCACGCCGAACAACGGGACCACGGGCGCGCTGTCGCGCTTGGGGTTGCCTTGCGCCACGTCCCGAGCTTTGATGCGCGCATGCCTGACAAATCCGAAACCGGTGCCCTAGATGATCCGCTCAGCACAGCCTGCGAACTTGTCGGGCGATTCCTGTATCACTTCGCTGCCGTAGAACAACGCATCGATGCAGCGGTCGCTAAACTGTTCGAGTTGACGGACGATGCGGCAGATATTCTCACAGCAAACATCGATTTTAGTCGCAAGATCAATTTGATCGAGACAATGGTCCATCTGCAAGCCTCGGATAAAGCGCCGGAATGGCAGAAAAGCGCGACTAGTTTGCTAAACGCCATCAAAGGGAAAAATGATCCTTGCCGCCAAATCGTCGCGCACTCCTCCTTTGAACCAGCTGAAAATAACTCGGTGCGGTTCAAGCGCACGATCGCCAGAGGAAAGTTGCAGCGGAACGAACCTGTCTGGACCAAGATGATGTTCGACAATCATTTCGCGGATATGGATAAATACGCCATACAACTCGATGGCCTCATTGCGGAGTTGCAGCCCTTTCGAGGCCCGACCTATTTCGTTTTCGGCTTTTAACAATTTGAGCGACGTTCTCTACAAGCTAGGATTCTGTCGGCCAACGCATTTGCAGAATGGCGGCCCAATATGACCAGTGACAACGATGCGGTGATACCGCCTGAGTTTTCTAAGGCTGAGCGTCAAAGCCCGCAATGGCAATTTCGATTCGTCGACACAACGACGATAGAGGCTGGCGAGTTCATTGCGCCAGCGAGGCTATCGAGTGACTTGGGGCGAGAATATGCTGAGTGGCACATGGTCGGCACGGACCTTTCCTTCGCGCTCGACTGCTTAAAAGAGGCCGACAAGTTGGGCATCCCTGATTCCGAGAACCTACATTCAAAAGCACTTATATTCTCAGCGGTCGTTGCCTATGCAAGGCCGTTCAAGACTAGCGTTCGCGCCCTGAGAATGGACGCTGCTCACTTTTCCAGCTTCGACTCGTTTAGCACGGAAAGGCACGATTACCTCATTGCAGTTCGCGATAAGCACGTGGCCCACTCAGTGAACGACTTGGAGCGATCCAATGCAACCGGCGTGATGGTCGGAACCCCTGAGACAAAATGGCGACCCGCTGGCGTTGGCGTCGTCATGATTAACACCATCGGCCTGACCAAAAGGATGGTCGACGAGGCCATTACGCAAGTGACTGACATGGTCGGCGTCGTATCCGGCCACATAGATCGGATACGACCTCTGCTATTCCAAGCTTTTTGCGATGAATATCAGCGGGAAGGAAAATGGGAAATGGCTCCCGTGGCTCAACTTCCAGACCGCGCGCGGGTGCAAAACAGGCGCACCTAAAGCTTCTCCTAAGCTGGCGACGTTTGACAGCGAGCGAGCGCGAGACAGGGCAAGAAACGCCATCGGCGGCAATCGATTGAGGTTCTGTCGCATCGATTTAGTGCCTAAATTCCCAATGTTGCTGCGTTGGGAGTTCTTTTATGGCCCGGAGCTTTGTTCCGTCGATTGTGCCGAACGGCCAAGATCAGACCGTTTATCTCGTCATCAACAATTATGGCAGCTTCGGCCTGGCATTCGCCGAAACCGATCTCGGCGAGGCCGATCTCGAAACCACCATCAACGATCTGACGTCCGGCCAGTACAGCGACCCAGTTCGGGTCGTCGCATTCAACACTGCCGAACATTGGTCCGAGGATGCCTCGGAAGATGTCGCCCGGGAGATTATGCGCCGTCTCGATCTCGCCGGGCATGAGCTGCCGTCATCGATCCAGGCATTCGTCGACAGCCATCTCGGTCCTGACCGTCAACTGACATTGCGGCTCGCCTGAGCGATGGCCTATCCCCAGCCAATGAGCTGGCGCGTGGACTTGATGTCGGGAAGTGTTATCGTCGCCGTCGTCCTCGGGTTGCTCGCCGCCGCTTACCTTCTGATCCAAACTTTTGTTGGCTCAATAGGCTGGAGCCGTCTCGTTACGAGGACCCCCGATGAAACTCACTCACAAATTTGCAGAGATGACGCCGGAAAAACGTCCGCAAGACCCGCACATGGACGGGACTGCCCTGCGCTTCGAAACATTCGACCACGGCGGGGAATATCCCGACACAATGCCCCAAGCCATCAACTGATCAATGCCGAAGGCCGCTGCTGCATCTGCGTGCCGATCATGCAGACCGGCAAGGTGGTCGACAGCCAAGGGTTCATGCTCGATGCGGAGGACGACTGAGCGCCTCGCCCGTGAGGCCTACGCCGCGAGCACGTCGCCACCGACCACACCGAATCAACGCACACACGGGCCGCGCTGATCGACCGTGCAGCCTACTGAGCTTGATCGCACGCAGGGTGCGGCAACGGGCCTTCGTGGTCCTTTACCCATGCCAGATCGCGCGCGTCGAAATAACCGCCGCACGCCTTGCATCGGAAAAAATGTTCGGCCTCACGAACGCGACGCCTGTCGGCGCGCTCGCCGAGCACCGTCCCGCGTGGTCTCTGTTCACCGAGTGACATGATCGCCGCCATCTTGATCCCCTGAGTTGCTCCGTCGCTCTATACTTCGCATGGTCCTGTGGGAAGTGTCTCTCAACCGCTCCCCGTGGAACAACGGGACGGTCCTCACAAAAAAAATCAGGCCCCGGAATTGCTCCCGAGGCCCGACCCTACCGGCGCGGGGTACATCCGCCCGCTGCCATCAGTTTCGTTGCGCGGCCCATCGTGCGTCATTCCGGCCTAGCAGGGGTGAACGACTAGTTTTTGCTCGGTGAAAAACTGGAGCGCGCCGTACCCCTCCGTGTCAACCGCGTACCGAAAACTGCCGTCAACTGTCCGTCAACTGTCGGAAACACGGCGATGACCGTACCCACCTCATGGTCGTCGGCTGCATTATCGACTTTCTCGCCAATCGCAAACTTCGACATCGTGAACTCCTTCTGGAATTATCGACGTATCCCCACAAATTGGTTAACCGTTTCTTAACCATATCATCACAGCCTGAAAGGGACCGCCCAACTGAGGCGGCCTTCCTCTGGCGTGGTAAGCTCGCTCAAAGCCAACCGCGCACGTCGGAATCCATCGCATCGCCCGAAATAATCATCGTGTGAACACGACCGCACTTCTGGCAGTCGAACGTGCGGTATTCGAAGCCTGACGGTCCCGCCTCAGTTTTCGAATGAAGCATGCGTGGTTCGTGGCACTTTGGACAGCGGGGCCACTCGATATGGGAAAAGTAGGTTGATGGAACGGGCTTATATTCGGGCATAGCGCATCCCTGCTAAGGCGGGAGCGTTACCGAACTCTCTGTCACCGGAAACCGCCATAGATCAACGCCGGCGAACTACGGGTTGAGCGGTTATCCTTATGTGTTCATGAGGCAGACCATCACAATCTGCGCTTCGCTCTATTTCGCCCTTACACGTTCGGCATCGAAAGGTTTGTAGTTCATATTTGTTGCCGTGAACGGGATGCGGCGTCCGCCTAGCGGCCAATCGCCGAAGCGGTGTCGCGCCTGAAAGGCGGCTCCATCGTCAACGTTCGGTACGATGCGGGCCGAGCCGCGATTATCCCTCTTGATAGTCGATGACCGAAATCTGGATATCCGCGATGAGTACTGGACCTCGCGTTGCCATTTAGCCAAAAGCAAGCTGCTTCGCGAGTGTTACCCGTTGCGATTTCGACGCTAGCCCGCCGCGGAGTAAATGATCTAGTTCGAGTAGGTTTAGCGGTCGCAATACTACCTTAGCTTGAGGTACCCCATACACTGGCTCTTGAATCGCGATCTGTTGCTCGCGAGCTGCGCCATCGACCGTAGGATAGAGTATCGTTGATAACCGCTCGCCGCTAACACGACCGAGAGCGTAAAGCGCCAGTTGATAGAGCATATCGCGCGGCAATGAGTTCTCCCATAAATCTCGGTATTTTGCGTCGAGAACCGCCAGCATCTGCCCGCGATGCTTGATCACGAAGTCAGGCCGTAGAATTGGCTCCCGGCGGGAAAGGGGATTCTGCCCTGGAACATACTTGAACATGCCTTTGAGACGAAATTCGTCTTGAACTTCTACGCCGCTTAGATGCTCACGTAGAAACCTCGAAATAAGAGCCTGGAAAAAGCGATTCATATCGAACAAAAAGCCTCTCAGCCGAACCTGGGTACCTTGGTCATCAAGCGCGACACCCAGGTCACCAAGCAATAGCTCTATGATCGTGAATGCTGGCCTGTAAGCGGAAGTCCGGCGGTCCATCGCACGTAACGCGTCGGCCAATATTGAGCGGTTGATTGGCTGCGCAGTGACCGTAGCACCAAACATCTTACCGATCCGCCTGACGTGCGCCTTTAATTCCCCGTCGGTAGCAAGACCAGCAGCAAAGTTTAGGCCGCCGAGTAGCGCGCGATTAAGTAGCGTGTTTTCACTTCTCGGGTGATGGACGCACGGCAGCGTCGTCTGGGCGCGACCGATAGTGTCAAAATAGCGCGCAAAATCAATTCGACCGCGCGGAGTTGCGAGGTTGCTGCGGCTGCATTCGTATTCGCGATGGATACCGCGCTCAAGCAATTCGGTGACTTCTGCTGCGAGCTGCCGCACAAGCAAGTCTTGGAAAGTCCATTGCGACGAAGCAAAATCCGCAGCGCCGTAAAGTTCTAGGTCCCGCAAGCCGTAGGCATAGCGAAAAAGGTTCAGCAAGGGTGCATCTGAAATTTTGGGATGAACGGTTACTGTCAATTTGCCGAGGACGAAACGGCCGACAAAGGATGTCGCACGCAGTTCGAGACCGCGGCTGAGTTCCAATACCTCCATTCGTCCGGTTTTTGTAAGTTCTTCGGCCAGCCGCCGTCCGGCAGGATCGGCAACTAGGGACCTTTCATAGAGGACATTGCCGGGCTCAGGATGCCGGGTCTCCCATTCTCGAAGGTTGACCAGCGTCAAGCCTCGGGCTCCTCAGTATCCGCAGGCTCGTCTGGCTCCTCAGCAGCATCTGTCGCAGCGGACGCGGTCACGATGTCCGGCGCTGGCTCAAGGAGGGCCTGCACCAACTCTGCTCTCTTACCTGGTCCAAAAAGCTCTTGGCGGATGCGCTCACCTGCCTCGTCCACTAACCCAGAACCCAAAATTTGTGCGAGCGCACCATAGTCCTCGTAACAATACTCCTCCAGCAACGGCACGATATCCTCAGCGAGAATCTGTACGAACCGCGCAAAATCAGTCACCGGGTGACCGTTCTCCAAGAGGTAGGCGTGGCCAATTTGTAGGTTTCGAGCATCGCGGCCGAGATGAACACGTAAACGATCATTCAACGCGGCGAGCCACAAACCGAGAGGAATGCTGCCGCCAGCCGAGGCTACACCGAGCACTGAAATATCCGGCATTAGCTCGACGAAACCAAAGCGGCGTCGTAATGCTGTATCGAGTAACGCAATCGAACGGTCGGCCGTGTTCATCGTACCTAGCACATGAACATTTTGCGGTACGGTAAAGCGTTCACCAGAGAGCGGAAGAGTTACTTCCAAGCCGCGTTTGTCTTTTTCCAGGAGTGTTAGTAGTTCGCCGAAAATGCGAGGAATGTCGCCTCGATTGATCTCATCCACGACGAGGAAGTACTTTCTCTCCTCCGAGTTATCGCGGGCATCTTCACAGAGCTTCTTGAAGATGCCTGCGCATCGCTCAAAAACGAGCTGCTTAGCGACGTTTATTTGGGGACGAAATCCCTCGATGAAATCTTCGTATCCATATGCCGGGTGGAATGTGCACCAGCGGACCAATCCTGCCTTCTCGGCCGTTCCTTCTACTACGGCGCGCTCGCCAACGGCCAATTGCACAAATGGTCGCCCAAACGCTCCAATTGAGGCTAGGTCTTGCGCGGTCTGCCGTGCCCAGTGCGTCTTTCCTGTTCCTGGCGGGCCATAGACTATTGCTTGGCCCTTTCGTTCAAGGATCGCTTGAATGCGCCCCGGAATGCCGTCGAGCCGTAGTGCTCGGGTCGGCGTGATGTGATTGGGTCCTGGGGCATGGGTCGGATCACCTTCGAGTAGCCGCCGCTCAATCTCGACGATGTTGTCCGGATGCTTGCCAATCGGGAAGACCGTGGTGCGCAAGCCCTCGGACTTGGGTAGCTTCCATTCCTCAGTCGAACTCCACTTCACAGGGCGGCGGTGCGGTGCATCAGTGGGCTCTGTTTTTTCATAGCGATACGCTCCGGTTACCCGCCCAACGCCCAGTACTCGTTCGCCCTCTGCGGCGAGCACCACATCGCCGTCCTGCATGTTCGAAATGAAATTGCGAATCTCACCAGCCTTGCGCGTCAGCATCGCCGGGTCTTTTGGATATTCCTTCTCCAACAAGGTACGCACAGCTTCCTTCACCTGGTCACCCGCGGCAATTGATGACAAATCCCCGAGGCCCGGCCAACCAATTGATGCATATTCACCATTCCGCATTGCAGGCCAAATGAACTCCCCTTCTCCGCCGCCGAGGCGAGTACCAACACGCCAGTAGCGCACAGGCTGACCATTCCGCTCGTTGAGCACACTGGTGAGATGGCTTATCGGCCACCCCATCTTCGCGGCGAGCTGAACGAATCGGCCTGCGCAGACGTAGAGGCCATCATGCGCAGGTGGCATTTCGAGTATTCGCAGTAAATTGTATCGCTGCCATCGCTCGTTGTGGAAGTCGTCAAGTTTCTCAGGGAACAGCAAACTCCAATACTTGTGTGACCAAGCTAATCTGCAGATGTCCGGTGCTTGCTTTTCCAATGCCGTTTGCAAGGCAAGGTAAGTGTTATCGTCCGCCCCTACGGGCAACGCTTCCAGCAAACCAACACCCAAGAGAAGCTGGTCTCGATGCTTGCGCGCTATGGTGATTGCATCTGCCTCAGAGATGTTCCTATCGTTTTTAGGAGAACCCACCACCCATTCTTGCGTTTCCTTCCGCCGAAAAAGGCCGAACTTATGGGCACTCCCTCCAGCAATGCTACCAAACGTCGGACCGGGAAACTCCTCATCGTTCTTGAACTCAAGCCAGTAGACCAGGCTCTCCTTGTTGCCGTGAGTATGCATGGCGTTCAGCAAAGCTAACCCATCCAGTGTCTTCAATTCATCCGGTCCGAAGCGGGAGCGAAACGCGGCGTAGCTTGTCCGCATGCGGTCAGCCGAGATCAACTCGCCGCGCAACGCCAAGGCGTCATGCGCGTCACGCAGGCTCTTATCAACTCTTGGGTCTAAGCTAATCATCGATGACACCGCGCATCTGAAAGAGCAGCAGAGTTGCAGTGGTAACAAGTGCAAAGGAGACTTTCATTGGAAGTTCTTTCGTGGGTCACCTAACTTATCACCGTTCGCCGACGCCTGTCGCGCACGACACGCCGGTTGGAGAACAGATTCAGTGACGGTGCACTAAGCGTACCGCAACTGCACACCAACGCCCTTCCCGCTCTTAGCTGGGATAAATTCCACGCCAGCAACGCGCGGTCGGTCTAGAAGTCAAGCCCGCGATCACTGCGCGGCATCGCAGTCGATCCTATACGTCCTTTGCCAAAGCATTGCTTGCAGGGCGGTGCGCGGCAACGACTGGACCAACCGTTTCCGAAAGATCGCGGCCGACGCGTGGCACAACAATGCCGGGTCCCCGATCATCGACGGCGAGGTGGTGTTCCCCGCAGAGGATGGCACCACGGACTTTTCTGTGTTGCAGAACGAACTCAAGGGGCGATCCAAAAAGATCGTGATGGTTGCCTTCGACTTGCTTTACCTCAATGGCTACGACCTGTTGAACCTCCCGCTGTTCGAGCGTAAGGCACCGCTCAAGAAGATCATCTCCGAGACCGATATCCAATTCAGCGAGAGCTTCGAGGTCAATGGTCGCGAGATGTACAAGCACGCCTGCAAGACTGGCCTTGAGGGCGTCGTCTCGAAGGTCCGCGACAGCCGGTACGTCTCGGGTCGCATCAACGATTGGGTGAAAAAGACGTGTGCCCTGCGTGAGACGCTGGCCATCGCCGGGTTCGCGCTCCACGGCAAAAAATGGGATGGCATGTATCTCGGCAGGCGCAAGGGCAAAGAGTTGATCTATGCGGGCAAGGTCGACCACGGCTTTGACAGCGCATCAGCCAAGGTGCGCGATTTTCTTGGAATAGGGCTGCGTTTTCCGGATCAGCGGCTTGAGCCTCGCCCGTGGCGTCTGGGTCGAGCCGTCGTTGCTGGCGGAGATCGAATACCGGGCGAAGTCAGCCGAGGGCAAGGTGCGCCATCCTTTCTTCAAGGGCATCCGGGAGGACCCATGAGCTGGGGCAAGGCCTTGATGTGGGGAACCCTTATCGTCTCCGTCCTGCTCGGGGTGCTCGCCGCCGCCTACCTTCTGATCCAAGCTTTTGTGTTTAGTTGAATGCGATGCGGCAATTCCCAGTCTCGCATCAGCGCGAACCAGTATTTCGTTTCGGGCCAGAAACATGAACTCGGGAAAGTTCGGCAGTTAGGTGGAACAGTTGGCCCGTAAACAAATTACAGAGTCGTGTCGGCATTCCCCCCTGCCCACCGGCACAAGAAGTGCGGCTCCGGCTTGCCCCAAGCTGGGGCCGTTTCCTTGCGAGGGCCTCTCATGAAACTCACCCACAAATTTGCAGAGATGACGCCCGCCCAACGTCCGCAAGACCCGCACCTGTCGGCAAGCCGGACGCCCTATTTGCACCACTCCGATCAGAGCGGACTAAAATTCCGAAGCCTAGCGGTAAGGAAGGCCACATGACCCTCATCGGGGTAGGCTGCTAGGCGCCGCGGGGTTGGCTGGCGCCGAAGGCAGCTCTCTCGTTGGGATGGCGGATCTGGCCGGAATTTCGGGTAGCTGGTGGCTCGGGCCATCGAGCCGGTTCAGGATGTCGATGTACGCGTTAAGAAGAGCGTGGCGCCCTCGAAGCGCTCGCACCGCTGTTTTTTTGGAATCGTCAGGCCGGATCCCCATGGAGGCCAGAATAGCCAGGGGAATCGGGTGAATTTAATCACGCGGCGATGAGGCTTGCGAGATACTCATCATCCCAGCCTGCTGTTTTACGCCGGAGCCGGATGGAATCCTTGCCCGGGGCCTTTCTGGTGAGATTGTAGGCGATGTGGCGGC
>WNFC01006294.1_pt1 | contig 13075 bp, 13 predicted proteins | sample 5400541 | NCBI WGS metagenome assembly WNFC01 (sample SAMN13153342, study PRJNA577476) | soil metagenome | isolation source: 120 cm saprolite under Douglas fir tree site 2 hole 2 replicate 1 | place: USA:California | collected 2015-04-18
GAACACTGCTTTGGAACCGGTCGGTGGGTGCGCGCCTGACCTGCGCCGGCGTGCCACACGTCTTACGCGTGATCCAACGGCGACGTGAGTGAAGTGACCGTCCCGGACTTGCGAAACCATGGCGGCCATGGCATCGATCCAGTCACCCACGGCGAGCGGATCACGATCACGCGGGACGCTAGACCGGTCGCGGAGCTTCGGCCATACACCAAGTCGAAGGTGTCGACCGAGGCGCTACTCACGCGCTGGAGACACTTGCCGGGGTCGACCCCGTCGCCTTTCGGACTGACCTGGACGAGATTCTCCACAGCCGGATCGGATGACTGCGCTGGACCGGACCCGTGGTGTCCTGGACACTTCGACGGTCATCCTGTTGCCGGGGTTGAGCGATCGGAGCTACTCCTGGCTGAGCCGCTCATGACGACTGTCACACTCGCAGAACTGTCCGTTGGCCCACTACTGGTAGTCGCCCGCACCGATCAGGAGCGAGCGGCGCGTCAGGCGCCTTGCAACGGGCCGAAACTGATTTCGACCCGATCCCGTTCGACGCTGTTGCAGCCCGGGCATTCGGACAAGTCGCCGCCTCGCTGCGGCGAAATGGTCGCAAGATCGCCGCTCGCGCTTACGACGCCGTGATTGCTGCGACCGCAGTGGGTAATGGGCTTCCACTGGACACCTGCAATCCGAGCCATTTCGCTGGGAGCCAGGGTCCGGAGGTAATCGCAATCCCGCACCCCGACTCGCCATCCACGTCCTGAACCCGCCGCCCCGTCCATCCGAGAAACGTGGATGATGACCGCCCGCAGTTGCGCTGTTGCACCCGTCGAGGTCGTCCGTGCACCAGTCAGCCGAGACCGGCCGGAATCGACACCGACCGAGCGCCGGCAGTCCGGTCGCTCGGGTCGGCTTGGATCGTGGAGCGTTCAGTCCGACGGTTTTTTCGCTGCCGCACCGGTGCGCTACGGGTTGTCAAAGTGGATCTGTCCGGTGTAGGTAGCGACTGGCAGTCCAATGGCTGGCACTATTCCAGCTGCGCTGAGTACGCCATGGAGGTTGGCGAGATTGCCGGTCCCGCTGATGATGACGTCGGTACTCTGAAATGACGTGGAGTCACCAGGCCCGGCCTCATTGAAGGTAACAGTTCCGGATACCCCGTTTACCGTCCCGGTGAAAGTATCAGAGCCGTGATTATCCGTGGAACCGTCGGCATGGATGATCAGGGTGCCATGCACGACCGAGGTCCCGCTGAACGTGCCGGTCCATAGTGCCGTCAAGGTATAGTCGATGATCGTGTTGCCGCCGACCAAACGGACGCTGGGGCTGAACGTTTCGTAGGAGAAGGTTCCGGTCGCCGACGTCAGCGGGGAGGCCGCTGCGACAGTTACCCAGGCAACGGCAAGCAAGGCTGCGAGCCAGACGAGCGGAAGGCGAAGCCGACCTATTCGGGACATTGTATGTTCCTTTCGGCGATTGTCGAATTGCTGAACCCGATCAACGCGTTATCGCAAGATCGAATCACACGGCCTCGGCGCCGACTGAGGGACCAGCGCGCGTGACAGGTCGATCAAACCACTTGCTTGATTCGGCCACAAGCCGATCAGTGATAGGATCGCTGATACAAAACGTGGTACATGCATAAGCGCTCGTCGAGGAGCAGAGTGTGAAGGAACGATGGACGCCGATCTCTCGTTTGGGCACTGGCTCCAGTTACACCGCAAGACGCTTGACCTGACCCAAGGGGAGCTGGCGCAGCGTCTCGGCTACGCGCGCGTGACGATTCACAAGATCGAAACGAACGAGCTCCGGCCTTCTCGTCAGATGGTGGAAAAGCTCGCCGACGAGCTAGCGATTGCTCCGGCCGAGCGGCAAGCGTTCATCCGTTTGGCCCGTGGTGATTCTCGGGCTGGGCTGTCTCTGGCCCTGCTCTCAGAACGCGCGTCCGTTCCCAGCTCGCTGCCGCGCCGCCACAACCTGCCAGTCCTCCTGACCCGCTTTATTGGCCGCGAAAAGGAGGTACAGAACGATTGCGCGTTGCTGCGCGGAGACGTACGGCTCGTGACATTGACCGGTGCAGGTGGCATCGGTAAGACCCGGCTCTCGCTGGAGGTCGCGGCAGCCATGGTCGAGACCTGTCCGGACGGCGTTTGGTTCGTTGACCTGGCCCCACTGGCGGATCCGGATCTCATCGGCGCTGCTATCGCCGGCGTGATCGGCGTGCGCGCAGCTCCGAGCCAGCTGCTGCATACCGCATTGTTAGCTGCCTTGCGCGGCCGACACCTGCTCCTGGTGCTGGACAACTGCGAGCATGTCATCGCCGCGTGTGCCCAACTGATCGAACACATCCTGCACACCGCGTCTGAGGTTCGCATCCTGGCCACGAGTCGGCAGTCGCTACGGATCGCCGGCGAGGTCTGTCGACCGGTGCCTCCGCTGGGCTTGCCGCCACGCGATACCGTCTTCACGGTCGACCAACTCCGGCGCTACGAGGCAGTCCGCTTGTTCGTTGAGCGCGCCCTCGCAGTCCAGCCGCACTTTCACGTGACGGCACAGAACGCTAAGGCGTTGGTTCAAATCTGCCGGCGCGTGGATGGAGTGCCGCTGGCGCTGGAGCTGGCCGCGGCGCGTGTGGGCGTGTTGAGTGTGGACCAGATCGCCGCTCGGCTCTACGATCGATTCCGGCTGCTGACCGGCGGGAGCCGCACGGCCCCGCCGCGTCAGCAGACGCTCCGGGCGACGATCGACTGGAGCTATGAGCTCCTGTCGGCACGAGACCGAGTGCTATTCGAGCGACTCGCGGTGTTCGCGGGTGGTTGGACACTGGAATCCGCAGAGGCTGTCTGTGCAGGCGGGGAAATCGACCGCACGGAGGTTCTGGACGGCCTGGGCGCGCTCATCGACCAATCTCTAGTTGTGGTCGCGGAGCATGGCGCGCAACGACGATATGGCTTGCTGGAGACACTCCACCAGTACGCGTGGGAGCGCCTGATCGAATCGGGCAGAGCCGCGGACGCGCAGGCGCGACACCTTGCCTGGTATCTCGGGCTGGCAGAGTTGTCCGACCCGAAACGGCCCGGGACGGACCAACTCCCCGGGCTGACGCAACTGGAAGCCGAGCACGACAACCTCCGCGCCGCCATGGCATGGAGTCTCGAGAACGATCCGGAGCGTGGTCTCTGTCTGGCGGGTTGCCTGGCGGAATTTTGGCGAAGAAGTGGCCACCATGCCGAGGGACATCTCTGGCTGACCGCAGTCTTAGACACCGCTTACGAGTCCAGCTCCAAGCTGGGATCCCGTGCCAGGGTGCTGCTCGGAGTCGGACAACTCGCAGCGGATAGGGGTGAGTTCGGCCCAGACCAGGTCTCCCTTGCAGAGGAGAGTGTCAGACTGTTTCGGGAGGCCGCGGATCAGCGAGGTCTGGTGGAAGCTCTTCAGCATCTGGCACGGTGCATGCTGGAATCGGCGGGAGAGGCGGAGCAGGTCGACGCGGTGTTGAACGAGAGCTTGCGTATTGCGCAGACGCTTGGCGATCAGCACGGTATCGGCTTCGCTCTCGCGAACTCGGCCTTAGTGGCGTGGTTGCAAGGGGAGCAGGGCCGAGCGCGCCAACTGTTCGAACAGGCCGTAGCGCACATTCGAGCAAGCGGCGATGCTTTGTTCACCGGCCTGGTGCTTGGCACACTGGGCTGGTACACCCTGGTCGATGGTGACCGTGACCGAGCGCGGCAGTTCAAAGAAGAAAGCCTCGCAATCTTGCGGACACTTGAGGCCAAAGAGGCAGTCGGGCTGGCTCTCTTGGGACTCGCCTGTATCGCCCGTCAGGACGGGGACGGCGCCCGGATGCGTGCGCTCCTGGAGGAATGTGGTCCCCTCCTGTACGAGACCGGTAGTCCCGGGTTATGCGATTGGCTTTGCTTCGTCGGACAGTTGCAGATCGGCCGGGGTGAGTACGCTCAGGGAGTTCGACTTCTGGCCGTCGGCGAATCCGACGGTCCGCGGGCCGGCTCGCTGCGTGCCCTCTTGTACCAGATGCCGCCCGAGCAGCGAGAGGCGTGCCTCGCCAGCGCCCGGTCGGCCTTGGGTGAGACCGCATTTCACGCCGCCTGGGCCGAAGGCAAAGCCATGGCCACAGATCAGGCCGTCGCGGCCGCTTGTGCCGGAGCCTGAAACATACACCCTCTGCGTGTTATGGCGCTGACCCGGTCAGCGCCATAACGAGAACGATAAATTGCTCCGGTTTGTGCCGACAAGCGTCGGCTTCGAACACGCGGCACTGCAAGGCGAAGGCTAAGCTCGCGCCAATGACGTGCGCGTGGAGTGTCAGTGGATTTGTCCGGTGTACGTGCCCAATGGTCCGGGGAGAGCGGCTGGCACCGTTCCAACCTCGCTGAGCACACCATGCAGGTTGCTGAGATCGCCGGTCCCGCTGACAATGACGTCGGTGCCCTGGAATGAACCGGCGGGGGGCGCGACGGAGCCCGTCCCAGCGAGGTTGAACGTAACGCTGCCCGGCACGCCATTCACCGTCCCACTGAAGGTTTCGACATCATGGAAATTCGCGGTCCCATCGGCATGGAAGATCAAGGTGCCTTGTACAACCGAAGTGCCGCTGAACGTGCCGGTGTAGGACACGGTACCAGTAAGGTCGATGATCGTATTGCCTCCGGCTTGCCGCATGTTGTTGAAGGTGGAGGATGTATAGGTAAACGTTCCGCTCGCTGAGGTCGGCGGCGACGCGGCGGCGGCACCGGTGACCGGGCCCACCGCGAGCACCGCCACGACAGAGACGAGCAGAAGACGATGCCAACCTGTGATGAACATGGGGGGACATTCCTTTCTACGAAAGAACGACTGGGTCGACCAGCAACGCTGATGACGGAGCCAGGACATCCATTTCTGCCCGACCTCGGGCATGTGACACTGAGTCGTGGTTCGATGGTTCCGCGGGGTCCCGAATTGTGAGATATAGTCCATCTCCTTCTGCTTGAATTGACTATCAAGCTGGAACGGATCGCGCGACTGGTCACAGGTTCTCGCACCTACCGCCGACTCAGGATCCAACTTATGCGGACACGTCCATCGAGGGTTTGAGCGCGGGCCTGGCGAATGCCAGGCGTCCTGAATCATGCGGCGCCGAATAGCAACTCGTGGCGATGCATCACCTGTGTTCGAGCTATTGGATTCTCGTCGCGTGAGACCAGACTGCACGCCATCGCCCATTGTGCTTTTCATACACGTCGGTGTGCCAGAAGCCGTGGAGTGCCATCCGTTGCATGTGGAACACGACTTCAATCGTCGAGCGATAGCGGATGATCGCGGCGTCACCGTGCAGCCGCACATCTATCGGTGAGTCGACCCCGAAAACGACGTAGTCCAGCTCTCCGCAGGCGATGGCACCGAGATATTGATCCTTCGAAAGAGTAGCGCCGTCAGGCGTGATGAGTTGGAAGTCGTCCGCGTGGAGCTGGCGCGCGCGTTCGGTGTCCTTCTCCACCAACGAGCGCAAGCGTTCACGTTCCGCTGCCCGAATTGCCTCCGCCTCCCCAGCAGCCACATCCGGGCCCTCTTTGTCTTCGACCGATCGTGTGGTCATCCTGGTCTCCAGAGGAGACTTTGCTCTTGGGCCTGTGAGCTTGGCCAGACGCATGCAGTACGCATGCTGTACGCAGTTCCGTCGTCAGATGTTTAGGGGTACCCTGGTCACGAGCAGTGGGTGAGCACGACGACAGATACACCAAACACATTTGGATCACTGCTACGGCACTTCCGGCTTGTGGCGGGGCTCTCGCAGGAGCAACTCGCCGACCGCGCTGGGCTTAGCCGTCGAGGTATCGCCGATCTGGAGCGCGGCGCTCGTCGGTCGCCCTATCCGAACACTGTGTACCAACTCGCGAACGCGTTGCGCCTGGATGCCAATGACTACCAAGCGCTCTTCGCGCGTGCCCATCCCACAACGGCCGAGGCTACAAATGCAGGCCGCCTCCCATCGCTGCCCGCGCCGCCGAGCGAGTTGATCGGGCGTAAGCGTGAGCTGGCCGAATTACGGCAGCGGCTCAAGGATACCCGACTGCTCACTCTGACTGGAGCAGGCGGTTCGGGCAAGACGCGCCTGGCACTCGAGGTGGCACGTGCCCGAGTCGACGCATATCCAGACGGGACGGCGCTGGTACTCCTTGGGCCGCTGAGCGACCCGGATCTGGTCGCACCAGAGATTGCTCGGATCCTGGGCGTGCGCGAACGTGCCGAGACGCCGCTACGTCAAACTCTGGTGTCTCACCTCGCTCCGCGCAAGCTTATGCTGATCCTTGACAACTTCGAGCATCTTCTCGACGCGGCGCCGTTGATCAGCGATCTCCTGGGGGCTTGTCCGCAGCTGACGGTGCTGGCGACCAGCCGCGAAGCACTGCGACTACGCGAAGAGCAGGAGTTTCCGGTACCGCCGCTTGCGCTACCAGCGATAGATCGGAACGCGTCAGCCGCCACGCTGATGCGGTGTGCGTCGGTCCAGCTGTTTGGCCGACGTGCTGCGCAGTTCGTGCCCGACTTCGGTGTCACCCCCGCCAACTCACGCATGGTGGCCGACATTTGCCTGCGGCTGGATGGGCTGCCTCTCGCCATAGAACTCGCCGCGGCGCGTATGAAGGTCCTTTCGCCCGCGCTGCTGTTAGAGCGGCTGGAGCACCGTATGCCGCTCCTCGTTGGCGGCGCGCGCGAGCTGCCTCCGCGGCAGCGCACGCTGCAGGACACGATCGCGTGGAGTCACGATCTGCTGACCTCAGATGACCGGCGCACGTTCCGCCGCATGGGAGTGTTCGTCGGTGGCTGCAGGCTCGATGCGGCCCAAGCGCTCGAGGACCTGAACAGCCCGCCTGGCCGATCGGCTTTGAGCGGGCTCATCTCGCTTGTCGACAAGAACCTGCTCCGCCGCGAAGGTGGCCCTGATGCTGAGCCGCGGTTCACCATGCTCGAGACGATTCGCGAATTCGGGCTCGAGCAGCTCGCGGGCAGCGGTGAGCTCGAGCCGGCGCGGCGGGCGCATGCGGCCTATTACCTCACCTGGTTGGCGGGCGCGGACCCGCGGCGGTCGCCACCGCCTGCGGGTGGCTGGGTGCATTGCCTGGACCTGGAGTACGCCAACTTGCGAGCGGCGATGCGCTGGTCACTGGATCATGGTGACCTGGCGTTGGTCGCGGCCGCCGGCACGGCGCTGACGCGCTATGGCATCTTCCGCGGCTATTTCGGCGAGCTCCGCCGCTGGTGGGAAGAGGCGTTGGAGCGCAGCAGCGGCGCGGATCCTTCGGTGTGGCCAACGGTTGCGTTTCTTCTTGCCATCGTCCTGTTCTTTCAAGGCGATCACGAGCGTGTGATCCCGCTCCTCAACGACAGTCTCGCCCGCTTTCGCCTCCAGGGTCACAAGTGGGGGACGGCACACGCCCTCCTGCAGTTAGGCTGGGCCGCGCCATTGCACGGGGAGCTCCAGTCAGCAGTCCCACAGCTGCGTGAAGCCGAAACTCTGTTTCGCGAGCTGGAGCAGTACGAGGATGTGGCCTGGACGCTGCTGGGCCTCGGCCTCATTGCGCAACTGCGGGGTGATTTCGCGGCGGCCGAGACCTTCTACGTACAGGCGTTGGCAGGTGTGCGAGAGCTGCGTCAGCCCAGCTCGATCGCACAGGCGCTCGCCGTGGACGGCATCCTGGGGCTGGTGTTCGCCTTTCTCGGCTCGGCAGCCCTTCTGCGCGGGGACGTCGCCCTCGCTGACGCTCGACTGCGCGAAGGCGTGTTTCAGTGCGCCCGTGTTTCCGATCCGAGCATCCTCGGGACGTGTGTGCTGCTGCTCGCCGGCGTGGCGTTAGCCAGAGCTCAACACAGGCGGGCGGTGCATCTCGTGGGAGCTGCGGAAGGCCTGTGGAGTGCTACAGCCAGCGACGTGATGCCAGTGCATCGTCCGGTGTACCAGCGCATCTACGCTGAGTTGAGAGGTCATTTCGATGAGCGGGCGTTCGAGTCCGCGCGAGCTCGCGGCGTGCGGATGAGTCTGCCGGACGTGGTCGCATTGGCACTTGGTGCCGAGGATGGGGCGCCCGTCGACGATCCCCTGATGGAGCTGACGCGACGCGAGCGAGAGGTCGGGCGCCTCGCGGCCCGTGGACTCCGGAATCGGGAGATTGCTCGGGCGCTGGTCATTACGGAAGGCACGGCCCGCGTGCACGTCGAACACGTCCTGGCCAAACTCAACCTGCACTCGCGAGCGCAGCTTGCTGCCTGGGCTGTGGAACAAGGTGTTTTCGGTAGCTAGTGTCGTATCGTAGGTCGCCCTATGGTGGTCACCCATGCCTTTCGACATAGGCGGTGTCGGCGGTCATGAGGTCCTCTCAACGAGCATTGACAAGGCGGCATCAGACCGCGCAGCTAACCAGGTCTGACCGAACCGCGTGGGCTCCGACCGCGCGGGATTGCCGTCATCACCGGTGTAACGTCCGCTCGACGCCGATGTAAGGTGCCTTGGTGCGCGTCCTCTGCTCGGCGCTACCGATGGAAGGCCACGTTCGGCCGTTGCTGCCCGTGGCTCACGCTCTTGCCGGGGCCGGCCACGACGTCCGCGTCGCGACCGGCGCCGGTTTCCACGAACGAGTGCGTCAGGCGGGCTTGGTCCCCGTTTTGGCCGGCTCCGCCTTCGAACCAGCGTTTGCCTTGAGCGAGCGCGATCCTCGGTTCGCCGAGTTTTCCCTTACTCAACGAGCGGCAGCAACCTTCAGCCTGATTATCGCTCCGGCGAAGCTCGTCGATCTCGAGCGGATCGTGGCGGAGTGGCGGCCGGACTTGATCGTTCACGAGTGCACCGACCTGGCCGCGCCGATCGTTGCTGCGGCAGCGAGCGTGCCAGTAGTGACTCAAGGTTGGGGCCTCGTGCCAGTGCCTGCGCTGACCGTCCCCGACCCAGCCGACCTGGTGTCCCTGTGGCACGCACGCGGCCTGGAGGCGGATCCGTACGCTGGCATCTTCGGCTCCATCCACCTGCACCCTATGCCCACCAGCCTCCAGCCCGACGCAAGGGTGCCCGTTGGGCGGCTTGAGCGCATACGATTGGAAATGCCGCCGGTCGTAGGTGCCAGTCTACCTGCCTGGGCGGGCGTACTGGAGCCCGGACGCAGACCGCTGATCTACGTGAGCCTCGGGACGCTCGCCCCCTTCAGCCGCCCGGAGTTCCTGCGCACGATCCTGAAAGGGCTGACGAGGCTGGATGTCGAGGTCGTGGCGACCGTCGGCGCCCACAACGATCCGGCGAGCCTGGAGCCCCAGCCGCCCAACGTGCATGTTGAACGCTGGCTGCCGCTGCCGATCTTGCTGCCTTGCTGCAATCTGGTTGTCTGCCACGCCGGCTCCGGTACCCTGCTCGCCACTATCGACGCGGGCCTGCCGCTAGTGTTGTTACCGCGTGGGGCCGACCAGTTCGAAAATGCAGCAGCGTGTGAACGCGCCGGCGTCGCGCGAGTTGTAGCGCCGGAATCACTCACCTCAGCTGCAGTCACCGATGCGGTCGAGCAGGTGCTCGCGGCTGACAGCTGTCGTTATGCTGCTGCTCGCCTACGTGCGGAACTCGAAGCCATGCCCGCTCCATCGGCGGTGGTGCCGCTGCTAGAACAACTGGCGCACGGCAGATCGTCGGCCTCCGGGCCGCGCGCCGGTAAGGCACCGGGCGCGCGCGAGACGTAGCGGGGCAGTAGCGAAACTGCGCCGAGAGAATTGTCGGTTTCGAAGCGCCGTTCTTACCCCGCTCGACAGCAACCTGACTCATGGGCCGTTCAGCTGGCCGCCATTCAGCTAGTTCGGCCGCTGGAGCCATTTACCCGTCCACCCTCTGAGTCAGATCGCGTCGATGCACACTGCGGAAACGAGTGTCCGGCTTGTGATCGCGATGCATGCGCTGATCCGAAGGTCATTGGAGAATCCCAGCACAATCTGCGAGATTTCTCGCGGATCGCTGCCGAGGAGAGCACAACGGCCGGCATCGTCGTACGGATTGTCGAACGATATCCCGATTGGGAGAACCTCCGCACGCTCTGGCATTCCGCGAGAACAGCAGTCGCGCGGGAGGACAGCTAGAGACGAATACTCTCACTCAATCTCCATCGCCAAGCCGGCGACCGGCTACAGGCGGAGACCTTCAGCAACCCACCGATCAACTTGCTCGCCCGGCACAGCATCCTGGAACTGCAGCAGCCCATCGGGGTCAGCGAGGCCGAGGAGACACTCTGGGTCGGCACGTCGACTGAAAGCCGTGGGGAGCCTCACTTTTCGGCGGGCTCCCGTGCACTTGGGGCCTCGCAAGCATGTCTGCGGCGACCTCCACCGCCGCCGGGCTGCAGAATCGTGTGAATGGAGGTACAGTCGGGTCGCCACCACCGGGCTGGAGTGGCCAAGGATCGCGGCCACTGTCGCCATGGGAAATCGGCCGCCACCAAAGTGGACCCGAAGTCGTGCCAGAGCCCGCGCCGTGTATGCGAAACACCCGTTCTAGCGCAGACGCGTTCAAATGCCCCATTGAAATCGCGGTGTTCGAGCCGAACGGCCGCTCGCGCCTACGACGCCTTGATTGCTGCCACCGCCGTTGCGAACGGCCTGCCCGTGTACACCTGTAATCCGAACGATTTCGCGGGTATTGACGGTCTGAATGTCGTCGCAATCCCGCACCCTGACTCGCCATAACTACACGCGCCCATCTCGGAACATCAGGACGAGCCGGCAACTCGCAGCACGGCGACGGGCCACGCTACGCCGTCACGCGCGGAGGGCACGCGCCGCCCGGCGCACTATCACCGCCTGGCGCTGCCTTGGCGAGAACCGCGGCGACCTCACGGGAGTGGCCCGTCCTAAACGGCGACGTGAGATCGACGAAACCGGCGAACGCGTCAAGAAGTGCGCCCACGCGACTTTTGGGTACCCATGGGTGCGGGGTTGGCGCACGCTGCAGCACCTCGTCCCAGGGCGGGCCGGCCTCCGCCTGCGCGAGGATTTCGCGCCCGCGCGCAAGAACGCGTCCGCATAACGGCGTCGTATGCCGCACAGCGCCGACTGCGCACCGCGGTGAGCGCGCGGTCGATGCCGCCCAGGCAGTTCAGAATCTCCACGTCGCGCGCAAGAAAGACAATCCCTGCCGCGAGCGGGATCTGCTCGCCACGCCAACCGTTCGGGAGGCCGTCCCCGTTCCATTGCTCAAACGCCGCTTGCGCGCACCCCGCTGTCAACCCGAGCCGCTGCGCCGGCTCCGACTTTCGGCATCACGCTCGCGGCGAATTCACCCGGCGGACCGCTCAGCACTGGCGCAATCGCCGCGCGGAGCCCAATATCGTCGCCGCCAACAATCCCGGCCAATTCGTCGGCGTCGGCGGCGCAGCCAAGAAAACGGCAGCAATGCCACGTAGTAGACGTCGGAGAGATCGTCGGGCTGGAGGCCCAACCGGTCGCCGAGGCTCAGAGCGATCAGACACGTGCGCAGCGCCTCCTCAAGCGGCTGGCCCATCCCGAGATCGGTGGCCAGCGAGAGCGCCGCTAGCAGCTCGGCCAGTCTCAGACCGTCGACCACTTGAGAAGCCCTAGCTGCTCATTTTGGCTCGCACGAAGGGTTGCCCGGTCGCCGCCTATCAGGTGGGGGGCCCGGTACGGCCGACCACCTCGTCCGGCACAAATGGCGAAGGCGGGCGCGATCGCGCGGTGCCCGGTTGCCGCCCCCCGGATAGCGTAGTGACGAGAAATTGATCCAAGGGGTCCATCTGGCCGCCGTTAGCTTCGCTGTGTCGCCTACGACGGACGCGGCCACACCCGCAGTCCTCTGGGTGGGTGGTGGCGGTACGTCGCGGGTCGCCATCACACGATGCATCCTGAGGCTCCGCACCGGGCGTGGCGATCGTATTCGCTCCGCTGGTACTGCCGCGGCGCTGGCACTCGGCTGGCAGCGGCTGTAGCCGGCCGTTTATCTCGCTGGCGTGGTGCTGAATCGGGTCGGCAGCGATCAGCATGCCCCCGCGCCACAGCCGAAGCGATCAGAACGCCACCGGTCGACCCGTCAGCCCGGAGTCGCTGAAACACCTGGCCAACCTGGTTGAGCAGCGATTCAACGACGTCGGGATCCGCCGCAACGCGGCGACCGAATTTTTTGCTGGACGTGTCGCCAGTCGCCGCCAGGAGCTGCGACACGCCGTCCACATCGCCGTCGCGCAGGATCTCGCCTTCGGTTTCCACGACCAGGACACGTTCGACATGCTGGTCGAGCAGCATGCGCAGCAGGCTGGTTTGCCGATACACGCCGTGTGGGCGGCTTGATGGCTCTGGGTGAGACCCTGAAGAGGTTTGAGGGTGAGGCGCTGCCCGCGTTTGGCTTGCTGCGCGTTGCCCCGGCCATGTAGCGACAGACGCCGACGATCCGCCGCGCGGAGGTCGAGGCACTGCGTCCATCGCCGGTCATCCCTGGTGGCGCGCGCGTTCGCCGTCATGAGTTCCAATGGTCGGTCACCGACCCGCCTCACGAATCCGTCGAGCGTACCGGATTTCGCTTCAGGACCTCTGGAGGGTCTCAGCGTCGGCTCGATCCTGGGTACCTACGTGCACCTCAATCTCATATGGACGTGCCAAACGGTGTCCCAGCTTGGTTCGCAGGTCACCCTGGTCGCCCTGCCGCGCATGGCGATCCCGCTGCTCGACGCCACACCGCTCCAGCTCGCGCTATGACCGCCGCAGGTTACGCGCCGGCAGCGATCCTTAGCCTGCTGGCCGGTGTCTGGCTAGATCGCCGGCGGCGCCGATCGATGCCGATTGCGTGTCAGCTCGCGGTGCGCGACGAGGTCCCACGGATATTCGTCGCTAACCGTTCATAGTGGTATAGCCCTTTGCTGCGCTGGCTAGAAGTCAGTTTCGCCCGCGACCAGCGGTGGGTTCGGAACGCGGCGGCGCAGGCCGTTCTTGCGGCCTGGTGGGGCTGATGCGCTGCGACGGCTGGCTCGTCGCGGGTGGCGGATTGGCACGCGAAGCCGCGCGACTTTCGCTTACCCCGATTCCGCGTGGGTCGCCGCTGGAGGACCCG
>WNFC01006879.1_pt1 | contig 13073 bp, 8 predicted proteins | sample 5400541 | NCBI WGS metagenome assembly WNFC01 (sample SAMN13153342, study PRJNA577476) | soil metagenome | isolation source: 120 cm saprolite under Douglas fir tree site 2 hole 2 replicate 1 | place: USA:California | collected 2015-04-18
CTGAGTTGTGCCGCTTCTGCCTCGTACGTGGTGAAATCCGGAGCGACCGCACTTCCGTCACCGGAGATGACGATCCGATCGAGATCCGGCGCGTAGGTTACCGGATTGCCAAAGGTAATCGTGTTATTACCTGCGAGAAGGGTGACCGGCACGGTGGTGGCTTGTGGCAGGTTAAAGCTGCCTCCCCCCATGTTCAGCGTTGCCGGGTGAGTTCCGTTCACGACGTACACGAAAGCCCGCGGGCCCTGTGTCATTGCGTCAACTTCCATGTGGTAGGTTCCGGCCTTGTCAACGAAGACATTGAAGGTCACGTTATTGGTGGTGTTTGATCCTCCGAGAAAGACCACCTTTGCGCCACCAGAACAGGCGGAGCAAGAAGAAGCAAACGAGCCTCCGCTGATCACTGCGGTCTCTGCTTCATATACTGTGCCGGTGGGCGCCGTAACCGATCCCAAGGGAGTGACCTTCAACAGACGTGAGCTGTGGCCAGCGAGGGTCGCGGTAAACGCAGCCGACGACGGACCAAGGTTGGTACGGGTCCACACATCGCGCACCGCCAAGGCGTGGCGGAAGCCGAGATCGCTCCAGGGAACTGTAACTTTGCTGGTCAGACCATTCAGGTTGTAGACAGCGACATAGATACTGCCGTCCGCTTGCTTCGACATCCACACGGGCTGTGGGCCGCCGGTCACCTGCACGGCGGGGAGGCCGGACTGATCGACCGCGAGGAGTTCGTCGTTTGTGAAGGCCGACTTGGCGAACTCTGCTTCTCCACGTCAGAAAGGCCATCGAGCGCGCCATCACCGACGTCGAGCGTGTCCATGTCATTCCATCCCAGGGTGGTGTTGGTTTGATCCTCCCAGCCCACATCGTCGTACTCGCGTAACACGATCCGGGGCCAGTTAGTCAGGGTGGCGCAGCGGCCTTCGCACTCGACATCGTCGTCAATGCGGCGCGCGTTTGACCACTGTTGCCACACCGCGGCATAGTCCTCTGAGAGCTGCCAGGAGACCGTAAGCCAGATGGGGCGTCCCGTTTTGGCAATGGCGGTCGACCAGGCTTGCACGTCGGCCCGGTTATCGATGGAGAGATCGTCTACGTAAGAGCCCGGCGTAACCGCGTCGAGTTTGATGAAATCGAAACCCCAGGAGGAGAAGAGCGCAACGATCGAGTCGATGTACTCCTGCGCTCCTGGCTTGGTGAAGTCGATTTTATCGTGGTAGGGATTTGGCGGATTCGCGGCGAAGGCGTTACCTTTGGCAAGCGGCATCACGACGATCTCCCCCGTGGTGTAGGACGTGCCGAGGATGGGGCAGTTGCAGTTGACAGCCGGCTGCTCGATGCCGGGGATCCAGTAGATACCCGCCTTCTGCCCATTAGCGTGAATGTGGTCCACCATTGCCTTGATGTCAGGGAATGTCGTGCTGTTCGGAATAGGCCTGCCATTCCCGTCGAAGCTGCCCTGCCAGCCGGAATCGAGGTTGATATAGACGAAGCCGTGGTCCTGCAAGCCCGAGGCTTTGAGTGCGTCGGATTGCGTGATCATGTTCGCTTGCGTCAGAAAGTTGCTTTGAATGGTTTGCTGGCTGAAGCTGCTCCAGCCAAGGTAGGGTTTCTGTCCGGTGTTATTGACCTGTGAGCTCGCGCAGGGCAAGAAAGCGACAAGCCCTGTCATCACGGTGAGAAAGGAAAGATACATCGGTCTCATACGATCACCTCCTTGATAGCAAAGCGGTTACAGCCTTTAGCAGACAGGTAGAAACTCGTCCGCTAGAATGGTAACGTGTACGTGCACGTACCTTGTGAGATGTAACGTGCACGTACACGTCTTGTCAAGATATTTTTATGGTCGGTCTCATCCGTCAGACGAACCATGCAGCCTTATGTCGTGATGAAGGGAGCCCTGATCTCTCTGACAAAATCGATGCCCTTCGATTACGCGGTGGATGGCATCCGGGTAAACGCCATCTGTCCAGCAGTTGTAAGGACTCCCATGCTTCAGCGATGGGCCGCGCGGAGCAGGAGAACATGCTGACATCACCTCCTATCCTTGATCGCATACACCCCTTAGGGAACTCCCCGAAAGTCAATGTCATGGCCGATGCAGAAAGGACTCGCTTCTATGAGAACTAGCCGTAGAGAGTTTCTACAAACCTCGGCTCTGGCATCCCTAGCCGCAGCACATTCGACGAGCGTTGCTTCAGACGGCCGTCCCGCGGGGATCTCGACGGATGCGCATCTCAACGCGTCCGAGATCGCCCGAAAACACATGATCGTTCGTGACACACCGAGCCCCTCCTTCTTCGACGGGATGCTGCTCGGCAACGGCGATGTTGGCGCATGTGTAGTCGTGCGACCGGACGCGGTTGGCATTCATATTGGCAAGAACGACTGCTGGGATATTCGTGTAAGCGAGGACATCACAAACCATGTGCTCCCGTTTCGTGAGGTCCTTCAACTTTGGCAACGCGCCAGTGAAGAAGCCAAGAATATGGGAAAGCCAGATATGCTGTATCTGGAGACCGCGGTCCCGTTTTTCCGCGAGTATTCCGAAAGGGTCGGGAGTTCCTACGACGGGAAAAAGTGGCCTCGCCCATGGCCGTGTGGCACCATCTGGATCAACTGGGATCCCACATGGGTCGAGCCGAGCCAACACACTCTCGACCTTGCCGGTGGGTTATTCACCCTGATATTAAGGTGCACGGATGTTGGGAATGAGAACAGTCGAGTTCAGCTATTTGTCTTCGTCGATTGGGAAACCGGACTCATTTCCGCCTTCACTGACCGAGCCTTGCCACTCCGATCCATTGTGTATTCACCAGAGATTGACGGCTTTCATACCGGACCTTTCGAGTCAGGTAAGAGCAAGGAGGCTTTCGAACTCCTGCCGGCCCCCGAAACTTCTTCCGGCATTTTTCCTGATTTCGCCGAGTTCTCTTCGTTTCAACATTTTCTTGCTTTAGGCCCAACTAGCGACCGCCCGTCGCCTCCACCTACTGACAAAGACCGCAATTTTTCGTTATATGCTCGCGTCTCCGGCCACTGGTCGGTCGAACCGGCGGACGCTAGTTCAGAAGTCCAGCTGAAGCCCGAAACGCGGCAACTTCTCCGCGTTGACGCTCTCGTGGCTACGCCTCGCGATGTCCTGCTGAGGCGCTTGATTCAACAACAGACGACAACTCGCGGCGGCCAAGACTGGATCTCCATTCCGCAAAACCATGTTTATTCCGCGCAAGACCTCGATACAAAAACTTTTGCACGTCTCCAGGTCGCGGAACTCGCGAACGTGGACCCGCTGAGTATCCAGCACAACTCCGAATTGCAGTGGAATGAATTCTGGTCTCATTCCGCTGTTGAGTTCAGCGATCGTGAATTAGAACGCATCTGGTACGAGAACCAATATTTCCTGGGCTGTTGTTTGCGGCCGAATAAAGTGGCGCCAGGGTTGTTCGCAAACTGGTCGGCGGGTGGGATTGGAACCTCGTGGCACGGCGACTATCATGCAGACTATAACTGCCAGCAGGTCTATTGGGGCGTCTTTTCCAGCAACCACGTGGAGCAGCACTTACCCTTCGTAGAACTCTGTGAGAACCTTCTTCCAATCGCGACACACTTCGCGCAAGAACATTTCGGACTTCCGGGAGCTATGTTTCCGGTATCTTCTTATCCGGCGCCTAGCCAAATCGTAGCGTATCCAGTGCCGCCGTGGGCCTATCAGTTTGCAATGACTCCGTGGATGGTGCAGAGTTTGTGGTGGCAGTATCTCTATACACAGGACAAAGACTTTCTCCACCGTGTATACCCAATTCTGAGAGAGGCGGCGCGTTTCATTGCCGCCTACGTAAAGAGAAACGACGACAAGAAATACCACTTCAATCCCACTGTGTCGTCAGAGAACTGGGGGTTCACGGTCGACCAGCGTCTCAACCAAGACTCCATTCTTGATCTCGCCCTTGCGCAGTTTCTCCTCAAAGCCGTCGTAGACGCTTCTCTTGTCCTTGCTGTTGACGAAGGCGAGCGCGCTCGTTGGAAAGAAATCTGCGAGAATCTGACGCCTTACCCTGTCGCAACCGGACCTTACGGCGAGGTTTGGATAGATGTTGTAAATGCACCCGTAGGCCATATCTACAATCTTCCTGTAACTCTGGCTCCGGTTTTTCCCGGGGAGCAGGTCGGTATGGGACTAAACACCCAGCATTGGGACATTGCTAAACGGACTGCCCGCACGATCAGCCTGGAAGGAGGAAATGATCTGGTTTTTCAGCCGTTGATCCGTGCGCGCCTTGCAATGCTGGACCTTGAATGGTTCAAACAGGAAGTGCAGTATTGCAGGCTACCCAACGGAGTCGCAAATGATCGGGTCCGTCAATCGGGAGGCCGCTACGCTCAGTCAGTTGATTTTGACTATATGATGCGCATGGGGTTTTGGTGTGAGAACTTCTCGTTGCCGGCTGTCCTAAACGAATGCATGATGCAAAGCTATGCAGGTCATATCCGGATTTTCCCTAATACTCATAATCTAGGTCCAGCGCGCTTTGAGAATCTTCGTGCTGTAGGCGCATTCCTCGTAAGTGCCACCTATGATGGCCACAAAGTGACGCATTTGTCCTTGTACAGCGAAAAGGGGAAGACAGCGGAGCTGGTCTCGCCATGGGCGGGCAAAGGACTGCGTGTCATTCGTGGAAGTGATCGTGAACAGGTGCAGGTGGTCCTTAAGGGTGACGTGGCAAGTTTTGACACTCAGGCAAACGAAATATATGTCATTACTCCTGCGTAGCGGTTTCTTCCCGTTCGCCACAAACAATTAGGAGAATCTCGTTTCATTATGTGATTACGATCAATACCCAGAAAACCGCAGCAGGGGAGAAACCCGCTTGTCTTCTCCCTGCCCCCTCATCTCGTTACCCACCCACGCGCTCGTCGGTCTGCACAGGTTTCGCGAGTTTCTCGCACCATATTCCTCATAAAAACGGGCTGAACCTCTTGGTTGTGAAATTCCTTTTCTGCGTTTAAGGTGATTTCTACAAACCGACGCTTTTCCGTGCTGGACTAAGGAGGAGCAATTCTCTGTCAGGGTTCTTGGAATAGATGATGATGAAGATTGGAGATGTCGGCGGGGTTGTATCGGCCAGCGCGCGGGCTGTTTTCCCGTGTGCGGCACTGTGGCATGGATTCCAGACTGGCAATAGTGCAAAAGTCGATCAATGGGCTGACAATAGTGGGTCGAACCAGCATAGGAACTTGGTTGCAAGCCAGTGATCGGTGCTAGACAAACATGGTTGTGCGGTCTCTTCTAGTCTCTTTATTTCTTTGCGTGGCGTCCGGGGCAATGCCTCAAGCCGCTGCCCCTTCAGCGGTTCCTCACGAATCCAACCCCGCGGACGCATTCAAACAAGCTAAGCGGTCGCTGGCCCAGGGGCAGCTGGACCAAGCCCTTTCGGAGGCCGAACTCGGGCTAGCGCGAGCCCCGCGCAGCGTGGTGGGGCTCAATCTGCTGGGCGTTATTTATAACCAACAAGGCAAATACGAGGAAGCGGCGATGCAGTTTCAGCAAGCGTTGGCGATTGCCCCGAATTCTGTCGAGACGCTGGTCAATCTTGCAAATAGTTTGGCAGCTCAGAACAAGCCCGAACTTGCAGAGCTCACGCTGAAGAAGGCCTTACGAGTCCAGCCTGGCAGCAAGACAGCAGACTACAATCTCGCAGCCGTATTGTTGGGACAGAACAAAGCTAAGGAAGCACTGACGTATCTTTTGCGAATACCCTCACCTGATCAGACCACTCGCTTGATGGTAGTTCGGGCATACCTGGATGCGGGAATGCTAGCCACTGGAATGGCGGCTGCCGAAAAGCTGTCTAAAGATTTTGCGAAGGACACCAGAGTTCATTTTTCTCTCGGAGTGTTGCTGGCTTCCCACCGGCAATACCGGGAGTCTGCTTACGAATTTGAGAAAGCGGATGCTCTACAACCCGGGGACTTCGATATCCTGCATGACCTCGGCGAGGCCTATTTATTAAGCGGACAACTCCCGAAAGCGCAGGAAAGCCTCAATCAGGCTTTGCGTTCGAAGCCTGACTCTGCAGATACGCTGTACTTGCTAGCAGAGACCTCGGCGGGGATGCACAGGGAAGTGGACGCCTTGGAACTGTTAGTGCGCGCGCGAAAGGTTGCTCCGAACAATACGAACATTCTGTTCCTGATGGCGCAGCTGAGCATGAAACAGTCGTTCTTTGAAGATGCCATTGAAGTACTGAATGAAGGCCTGAAAATTGATCCGCACCGCGCTGATTTCTATGCGGCTTTGGGCGAGAGCTACTTCACAATCGGCAAAGTTGACAAAGCACTGGAGGAGTTCAAGACCCTCATTTCCCTCGACCCTTCACCGCGCTCTTATGTTTTCATGGGCCTTTGTTATCGCCATCTTGGACAGTTCGACGAGGCGAAGCGTTACCTAAAGCAGAGCCTCAGCACAGACCCCAACAACCTTCCAGCGCTGTTCAATCTTGGGTTCATCGGCAGAAAAGAAGGTGACTACCTGCAGGCTGAGCAGTACCTGCAGCGAGCAGTGCGCTTGGACAAGGATTATCCCGAGGCTTTGTTTGAGTTGGGCAGCTTGAAGATGGATCGGAAAAAGTACGACGAAGCGGTCCCATTGTTTCGGCATTTCGTAGAAGTGACTGAAAATCCCACACAAGGGTATTACAAGCTGGCGATTTCCGAGAGGAATCTTCACCAGCTAGAAGCCGCGGAGCGGGACATGAACGTCTTCAAAACGCTCTCGAAGAGTCCGCAGCCCGCGCCTTACCCTCTGCAGCATTTTTTTGACTACTTGGAGCGTCGCACCGCGTTGACTTCAGAGCAGCAGAATGAAGCCGATCTTCGCGAGTTGCAAGCAGAAGTTCAACAGCATCCTGATCGCCCGCGCAGCCTTTATTTGTTGGCAAAATCGCTTCTGGAATTGGGGCATACGAACGATGCGATGCAGATTCTGCAGCGCCTCGATGCGGTCAGCGGTGGAGATTTTCGGACGAAACTGAATACCGGAGTTTTGCTCGGCCGCTTTCATATTTATGGGGACGCAATCCGGTACTTCGAAGCTGCCCTGAAAATAAGCCCATCATCTGACGATGCCAAATACAATCTCGCTGAAGCGTACTTTCAGACCGGCAACTATGACGATGCGTTGAAGTCGCTCCTGGAAGTATCTCCTGATGGCCAGAAGGAGGGTGGCTATCTGGGGCTGCTTGGCGATGTATACGCCCGATTGAATCGCTACGAAGACGCGTCCAAATGTTTAGAACGAGCTGTCGCCGCCGTGCCGGACAACGATCAGTACTATTTGTCACTGGCGCTCGTTCAACTACGAGCTGGTGATACTGAGAACGCAGATCGAGTGTCACGCAGAGGGCTCGCGCGCATTCCTAATTCCGGCTTGCTGTATTGGACTGCTGGGATTGTATCGGTCGTTCGGGGTCATGATCGCGATGCCGAGAACTTGTTGAAGAAAGCATCGGAACTCAGTCCTTCTCGGGAAGCCCTTGCTGCTACCCTCGGGATCTTCTACTACGAGGAGGGGCGATATTCCGACGCTCGCGATGTGCTGAAAAAGTGTGAGGAGATGTTTCCGCAGGGCCCGCTCGATTTCCAGAAGATCAAGGCAGTGCTCGACGCAGCGTCGAATTCGGGAGCGCCCAGACCGTCCGACAACATACCTCCTGATGCACGAAGAGAATTCTACGAACTGGCGCTCATGATGCGCGAACAGGAGCGGTAGCAGCCTCCGCTCCGAGCCGACGCGGATGCTCACTCGAAGGAGGCTAGATTCTTAACCAGAATGAGTGACAAATTTTTATTCGCTATCCCGCTGGCGACGATCCTAGCGGTTGCAACTCTCGCGCAGGTCAAGGAGTCCCGACCGGCTCCGCCAAACCCAGCAAAATTCGTCGATGTGACCTCAAGCCTTGGAGTGCGATTTCAGCATGCTGCACCACACACCTCAAAAAAATATCTGCTTGAGACTATGGGGTCTGGAGTCGCGCTTTTTGATTATGACAATGATGGCAGGCTCGATCTGTTTGTTGTGAATGGCGCTGAAATTATCGACCCATCTCCGCCCGGCACTATTCCACAAAAGACCGGCGCGAAGGATTGGAACCGCCTGTACCACCAAAAATCTGATGGCACGTTCGAGGACGTGACAGAAAAATCGGGTTTGCAAGGGGTTGGTTACGGAATGGGAGTAGCTGTTGGAGATTATGATAACGATGGGTTTGAAGACCTGTTCGTCGCCGGGTATGGCGGCAATCATCTCTATCACAACAATGGCAATGGCACCTTCACAGACGTTACCGAAAAAGCGGGAGTGGCTGGAGGCGGCTGGTCCACGAGCGCTGCGTGGGTGGATTTAGATGGCGATGGGCTGTTGGACCTGGTTGTTGTGCGATATCTGCAATGGGACTTTACTGATGTTTGGTGCGGGGAAAAGAAGCAAGGTTACCGTTCCTTCTGCCATCCCGACGAGTTTCAGGCGATTGCTCCTCTCGTGTACCACAACGATGGCAACGGCCATTTCACCGACATCACAAAACAGGCCGGATTCGCGAAGTCCGGAAAAGGGCTCGGAATAGCGATCGCGGATTTTAATGGCGATGGGCACATTGACGTTTTCATCGCCAACGATTCTGTTCCCGAGTTTCTTTACCAGAACAAAGGCGATGGCACTTTCGAGGAAGTGGGACTGTTTGCTGGTGTCGGTGTCGACGGAGACGGACATGCATACGCCGGGATGGGCGTAGATTTCGCCGATTATGACAACGATGGATTGCCGGATATCGTCGTCAGCGATCTCGCGTACCAGAAATATTCGCTTTACCACAACAATGGTGATGGCACATTTGCGTACTCGAGCGACAGCGCTGGCCTGGGTCCGATGACGTTCCTCCATTCCGGCTGGGGGATGCGCTTTATCGACTATGACAATGACGGATGGAAGGATCTGCTCGTTGCGCAGGCGCACGTGATGGACACGATTGAATTGAACTATCCGCAACTGCATTATCGCGAGCCGATGCTGCTTGCACGCAATACTGGACAGGGCTTTCTTGATGTCTCAGACCAGTCTGGCCCAGTGTTTCACGAGCCCTGGGCAAGTCGAGGCATGGCAATCGGCGACATTGATAATGATGGTCGGCTTGATGCTGTTATTACCGAGAACGGCGGTCCAATGCACATTCTGCATAACGAAACCAGCACGCAAAATCATTGGCTCACTCTGAATTTGGTGGGTCACAAAAGCAATCGCGACGCAATCGGCGCGGCGGTGAAGATCATCACCGCGCAAGGCGAGCAGTATGCAACGGCGACAACCTGCGGGAGCTATTTGTCTTCTGGGGACAAGAGAGTGCACTTCGGACTCGGCCTTCAGTCAACCATTAAAGAGATCAATATCCGCTGGCCGAGCGGGATCAGGCAGACGCTGCACGATGTCAAGGGCGATCAGGTTCTGCGTATCGAGGAACCTGCCAGGTGAGGGGCACTATAAGCTGGGTTAGCATGTCTTAAATCTGCCTGCCTGATTGCATTTCTACAGAGTGAGGAGGTCTGATGTCCGAACAACTAGAGGTTCTTCGACGACGTATTGCGAGTCTAGAACGGAGAGTTACTCTGTTGGTGATCTGCTGTGGTGTCTTGGCCGCCTATCTCCTTTTGTTTGCAGCCCGAGGTGTGGTGAAAGCAGACGCCCAGCCTGGGACGCTCACCTTGAAACGCCTTGCCATTGTGGACACGAAAGGGACGGAACGCGTCGTAATTGAGGCTCCGTTGCCTGACCCAATTATTGAGGGAAGGCGCGTTCACCGCGACGGCCCGGTGTCAGGGGTGCTGATATTTGACCCCAAAGGAAATGAACGGGGCGGATATGTAACATCCGATAGCGGCGATAGGGCAGCTTTCTTATCTCTTGACTCCGAGCGCGATCAGGTATTTACGGCTTATGCCAACGCTGACAGTGGCGCAACCGTCTGGGCAGCAAACGAGAAACACGATGCCATTGCCTTGAGTACGAACAAGCAACCAGTGTTGGAGATTATTCAAAATAGGAAGATCATCTATAAGAACCCGGCCGATGCACCTGATCTGCACCAATAATTATGGCGTTTGCCGTCTGATAGATCTTTGCCTCATTCCCTTGGGTCAGTGGTCATGAAGTGATTGTTACAAAGTACTTCAACGGAGTGGCTTTGAGTCGTAAAGCCTTGACCGGCCTGCTGGGCAAATTTGCTTGACAAAGCTCACCATTAGGCCTAAAAGCGTGTACGTACACTAGTATTTCGGCGAAATTCTTACAGAAATAGTGATGACGCCGTGAACCGTGCAGGATTGAGTCCTCAGGAAATCGCCTTCCAACTTTCTCGCAGTCGACGTGAGTTTTTGCGCGATGCGGCGGGCCTGACTTTGGGAAGTACAGTCTTACGTTCTCCGCTTGCGCGGGCGGCGAATGTCCCAAGCAAGAAGAAAGTAGTTGTCGTTACGTTTGGCGGCGGTGCTCGCGATCAGGAGACTTTTTTCCCTGAAGGGCAAGAAAACATTCCAAACATGATGCGAGATCTCCTCCCTCGCGCAACATTCCTTACCCACGTGGTGAATCGAGGAATTCTTGGACATTACGTTGCGACGGCGAGCCTGGCCACGGGTGTGTATGAGACCATCAACAACTTCGCGGCGCTTCCCCCAGCAAACCCTACGGTATTCGAGTATTACCGTAAGGACCTAAGGCGTCCATCTTCCGACGCTTGGGTTGTTGCTCCCAGTAACGGTTTCAATCGCATCGGTGAAAGCAATCATCGCTCTTACGGAGAGGGCACGGGTGCCAGAGTAATTCTGCCGAAATATTTGCTGAAAGCCGCGATGTCCGACCGTGGCGCGGACTACGAACACTTGCTGCGCGATAACTACGAGAATCCTTATTACACGCCCGAACTGGGAAACAGAGAGTTCGAACTGCAGCAGTTGGAAATGATTCTGAAACTCTCTGCAAGCGAGTTTAAAGCTCACGCCAAGGCGCTTTCCAGTCCCGATGAGCTTTCTCTTTATATTGTCCGTCAGTTGATTCGGCAGGTTGCCCCGAGCTTTTTGTGGATCACGATGCACGACATTGACGTCGCTCATGCGGGAGCATATTCGCTCTACATCGAAGGCATCCGGCGTACCGACAGGTTATGCGCAGAACTCTGGAAATTGCTGGAGAGCGAACCTGAGTATTCAGGCAAGACGACTCTCCTCATTCTTCCGGATTTTGGCCGGGACGCAGACGAAGATGCCGGTGGGAACGGGTTTCAACATCATCGGACTGGAGATGCGGCCGCGCGTACAACGTGGCTTATGGCGATTGGTCCCGGCATCCGTGAAGGAGTCATCTATGATCGCGTCGTCGAGTCAGTGGACCTTGTGCCCACGCTAGGAGCAATGTTCGGCTTCTCTCCATCATTTGCGCAGGGCAAATCGATTTCGGAGCTTGTGTAGTGCTCCCCCGTGATCTCAGACCCGATCACTTTCGTGCATATCCTCCAGAAGCAGCGAAACTGGCGGTGGACAGCCTGCCAGCGCTGCGGCGACTTCCGCTGAGCTTTTTGCCGAGCCTGCTGCGCGAAGTCATTGAATACGATTATAAATTTCCCGCGGAACGCGCTGCGCTGGAAAAAGAGGTGGCCAAATTGGTGAGTCTCTCGGATTCCCAAGTTGCGGACCTCTTCGGGGGCTTTTCCAAGATCACATTGTCTGCTCAACTCGAAAGTTCAGATTGGGTCAGTTCTCCCGCGCAATTCGTGGAGCAACTGTCGGCACACTTATGGACAACTCATCAGGTCGACGATTTTCGCGTCGCGGCCACGAAGTATGCTGATGATTTGAGCGCAGCGGTCGCTGCTGAGCCGCCCCCGATTCCACGGCTCGGAATCACTGTTATCGGCGAGGGTGTCACTTCATTTGATGTACCTCTGTTTCGCAAACTTCGTCCTTACGGCACGTATTTCAGCCGCGTGAAACCAGAGAACGGTCTCAGGTTGTTGCTCGAAGCGGTGGGTGCCAGGGCAAAGGTCCATCCCGTCCCCTATGGTCATTGGTACGTTGATGGTGGAGAGCCGGCGGACCATGATTCAGCACTCACAACAATTTCTTACCGCGCGCTGGCGCCGACACGTGAAGCCCTGTTAGCTAGAATTCAGTCCGAGACGGAGCGGCCTGGTATGGGACCTGAAGCCCTTCGCAGCATCATGGCTCGATTGCAACCCGCGGACCTCCGAATGAGTGGAACCGGTGACGAAATCTTGCAGCGCTTCCGGCTCAAGCTGCTCACTGAGGGATCTGGGACACAACTCTTCAGTACAAGCTTCGCTCAATGGACAGCTCGTGAGGTTCTCCGGCGCGCACAACCGCTCACGCTGCTGGTCCGTTTCGCACCGCGTCAGCGGCAAAAACCGATGAATGAGTTGCTCTCTGCCAACTCCAATCAGCAGGAAATGGACATGGTCGGTTCATTGATGGACGCGGATATGGGCGCCTATTATAACTGGCTCAATCAACAGCGTTTGCTGGGGGCGGAGAAGTCGTCCTTTCTCGTCTGGTTTGAGGGTCATAACTCCGCTCTTGCGATCAGTCCTTCAATACCGCGCCAGACAGAATCAGAGTCAGAGGCGGATATGACAAAGATTCTTAGCTGGTTGGTCTGACTTGGGATCTATCGGTCGGCAGCTCGGCGCTAAGTTTCCGCGGGTCACTAAACCGTTTTTCTCAGGTCTAATGCATTTTTTGCTTGACAAGGATAGTACAAAGGTACTAATCGTGTACGTGCACGTGGCCGTGTACGTACACACTGCACGGTGCCGGAGGGGACAATGTCACGAAACACCCTGTTCACACCACGAAGTGCTCTTCTTGTCGCCCTGCTAGCGACATGGCTGTTTTCCGTCTCCGCTATCGCACAGGTCGACGCCGGAGCAGTCAGAGGCACCGTGACCGATCCCACGGGAGCGGTCGTTGCAAATGCCAAAGTTACTTTGACCAACGATGCTACCGGT
>WNFC01025506.1_pt1 | contig 13072 bp, 17 predicted proteins | sample 5400541 | NCBI WGS metagenome assembly WNFC01 (sample SAMN13153342, study PRJNA577476) | soil metagenome | isolation source: 120 cm saprolite under Douglas fir tree site 2 hole 2 replicate 1 | place: USA:California | collected 2015-04-18
GCCGGCGACACCCTGCGCCAGGCTGCCAGCACACCATCTTCGTGCTCGGCCAAGCTGGTATCCCGATGTGTCCGTGCATGCCTGATCAGGGCCCTGCCCAACTGCAGCAGCGGTTGTACGATTTCGTCCGGGAGGTCGTTGTTATCCATGCGGCCTTCCTCGACCCGCCGTTGCTACGAACACCGGCGGGTCTCTTCTTATGATCCGCCTACGCTACCCGGCCGCCCCTCCTCCCCGGTAGTCCCTGCCCCCGTACAACTTCCGGTCACACCCAGGCAACGGGGTGCGATTGACGCGTAGCGTATGGGGCGATAGCCTGCGCTCCTAGTCTGCGGACGCGGGGGGAGGCGCCGCACCCAGGGAGGGACCTCTCGATGTCTGCGCGGCCCGGTAGACTTTCGCTCCTCGGTGGTGGCCTGCTGGCCGCGCTTTTGCTCGGTGCACTGCCCGCGGATGGCGCATCGCAGCTCGTGCGCGTGTCGCGGTCGAGCCCGTTCGCCAATTGTGCCCTTCAGCCACTCCCGGCCGAGCTCAACTACCTGAATGCCGAAGTCGAGCCCTGGATCGCCGTCAATCCGCGCGACGGCGCCAATCTCATCGGCGTCTGGCAGCAGGATCGCTGGCGGTTCGGCGGTTCACGTGGTCTGATGACCGGCGTCTCGCACGACCGCGGGGAGACGTGGAGCCGTACCTTCGCGCACTTCACCCGGTGCGAAGGTGGAAACGCCAGGAACAACGGCAACTACGAGCGCGCGTCTGACCCGTGGGTCAGCATCTCGCCCGATGGGGTGGCGCATCAGATTGCGCTGTCATTTGACTTCTTCGATCCGAACCAGGCGATCCTGGTCAGCCGCTCGACAGACGGCGGCGACCGGTGGAGCGAGCCGACCCCATTGATTGTCGACACCGACTCGACCGTTGTCGACGACAAGGAGAGCATCACCGCCGATCCTCGGGACCCCCGATTGGTGTACGCGGTGTGGGACCGACTCGTCTTTACGGATGCAACCCAGACAATCCTGGTAAATGGTCCGACGTACTTTGCCCGGACGACGAACGGCGGCCAGAGCTGGGAGCCGGCGCGGGCGATCTACGATCCGGGCGTCGATACCCAGACCATCGCCAACCAGATCGTCGTCCTGCCGAATGGCGATCTGGTCAACCTGCTCGTGCGGTTCCTCCACGCGAACGAGAACAGCCCGAACGTCAACGACGTAGCGGTGGTTGTCATTCGTTCGACCGACAAGGGCGAGACCTGGTCCGGGCCGATCATCGTCAATACGCTCCAGAGTGTCGGCATCACCGATCCCAAAACCGGCGAAGCGGTGCGGACGGGGGACATCATTCCTAACATCGCCGTCGACCGCGAGAGCGGCGCGCTGCACGTCGTCTGGCAGGACGCACGCTTTTCCGGCGGCAAACGCGACGGCATCGCGTTCTCGACGTCGCTGGATGGCGGGCGGACCTGGTCGGCGCCCGAACAGATCAACAAGGCGCCCAATGTCCAGGCGTTTACGGCCTCGATTGCGTTGACCGAGGACGAGCTGGCGGTCACGTACTACGACTTCCGCCGCGACAACGCCGATCCGAAGGTGCTGCTGACGGACTACTGGCGCATCGTTTCGCAGAACGGCGGACGCACGTTCAAGGAATCGCATCTGGCTGGACCATTCGATATGCGCACGGCCCCGTTTGCCGCTGGTTTCTTCACCGGCGACTACGAAGGACTCACGCGGACTGGTGAGGCGTTCCTGCCGTTCTTTGTCACCGCCAACTCGGGCAATCTCACCAACCGGACCGACGTCTTCGCGGCTACGACTGAGGGTGACGCGGAAAACGCTGCTGCCCAACCGTTCAACTCGAGCGTCGGCGCCCGCGGCTGGACCGAGCGGCTCAACGCCCACCGCGAGTCACGTCGGCCGGACGGTCGCTAGGGCAGAATCAGATCCACCCGCACGCCGCCCTCGCTGGACGACTGGTGAATCGCGTCCATGACGGTCTGGACCCGCAGACCCTGTTCGAACGTGGCCACGTTGTCATCTGACTCGCCTCGAAATACGCGGGCGACGTGCGCCAGATACGCCGTCATCAGCACCACGGGGCCTTCGCCGGAAAGCGGCGTGACCTCCACCGGCTCGAACTTGCCCGGCTCGCGCGCCGACTGGAGTTTGTTGCCGTCGATCGAGAGTGAGCCGCGGCTGCCGTGGATCTCGATCAGCGAGCGCTGCGCACGCGAGACACCGCTCACGTGGAGGAGGCCGGTCGCGCCGCTGCGAACCGGAGCAGGGCAGCGTTCTGATCGTCAGAAGTAACCTCGCGCGCCGTCCCGTCCGCCGTCTGTCGCGAGCGAATAAAGGCATCGACGCGACCCGAGAGGCTGGTGATGTCGCCGCAGGTCCACAGCAGGAAGTCGATCAGGTGCGAGCTCATCGCCTGCAGCATGCCGCCGTACTGGGCGCGGTCCGACCACCACGCCGTCCATATGACTCCGAAAGGCACCTGCAGGTCTTCGGGAAGTCGTCGCGCTGCCCGGTAGGCGCCGACGCCCGCTGGCTGACCATGCTGCCGGGATAACCCGATGGTTCCTACGGCTACGCGCAAGTCGACCAGTACCTCGGTTCCGCGGCTGCCCGGCACATCACCATCGAGTACCGCCAGCGCCGGTTAAGGCGGGTCCATCCAGGTATGGTCCGATACGGAGCTCACTGCGTTCGATGCGCCACAGGATGCTCGTCGTCGCCAAGTGTCATGTTGCAAAGGTCACCTGGGTGGGGTCCGCGCTGCGGCCCTGACGGCCGACGGGTGTTGCTCGCCAGCGACGGGTCGACCGGACCGTGCGACTGTGGGCCACGCAGACCGGCCGGCTGCTGGCCATGCTGGAAGGCCACTGCCTCCGGTAGGAGGCGTAGCCTTGAGCGCGAGCGGTGAGGTGGTTGCCAGCGGCAAGGCGAAGCTCACCTGGGCTCACTGGGTTTCTCCAACCGCGCCCGTCGTCACCGTTCGCAAGGCCTGCTTGAACTGAGCGTACCGACGCTGGCCGAGCTGTTCGGCGTAGTGTGCTTCGATATCGGCGAGGATGTCGTCGGCGAGCTGCATGACCTCGAGCCCCCGCTCGGTGGGCATGATCAGTTTTGCGCGCCGATCAGCCGCGTCAGTCGCGCGATATATGTACCCGAGCTTCTCGAGTTCGTCCACGATGGCGGCAATCGTTTGCTTGTGCCGCCCGGCGATGCGGGCCAGATCCACGAGTCGGATGCCGTCCTCGTCCAGGTAGGCGAGCACGGCGCCGTGGCGCGGTCGAAGGTTGTCGAAGCCGTGCTGTGCAGTACGGCGGAAGAGATCGGACTGGACGCCGAAAAGCAGCCTCACCGCGAGAATGCCCAGGTCGGGGGTCTTCAGCTTGCGTTCGCTGCGGCGCATCTCACCCGATTCCTCCTCCGGCAGAATAGTCAAAATATTGGACAGTCCACAAGTTGGACGATATGATGTCGTCGAAGCGTAGCACCTACAAGCGCTTCATGACCAGACGTGGGTGTCGGCGGCGATCTGCATGCGATCGTTCACCATCCCCCATCTCAGTCGGCGATTTCGATAGTTTCATCTGGTGGAGTTTTTTAAAGTCATGACGACAGCCATCATCGGCGTTGGCCACCTGGGCAGCGCCCTGGCGCAACATCTGGTCCGTGGCAGCGAACGTGTCGTGCTTGCCGCGGAGAACCAGTCCCATGCACAGCAGCTGGCGACGGAGCTCGGCCCACTAGCCACGGCCGTCCCCGTTCGCGACGCAATCTCGCAGGCTGACACAGTTGTCCTCGCGGTGTGGCTCGACGCGCTGAAGCAGCTGGTCGCCGAGCAGTCGGACCTGCTCAATGGCAAACTGGTCGTTGACCCGACCAATCCAGTCGGGTTCGACGAAAGCGGGAATTTCGTGCGCACGCTGCCGGAGCACCAATCGTCTGGCTCCATCGTCGCGGGGCTGCTTCCGCCGCGCGCGCACTATGTGAAAGCCTTCGGAACGCTCAGCGCGACATCATTCGCGTCGAGCGCCAACCGCACCCCGCGACGCGTAGCGTTGTTCTATGCCACCGACGATGATCAGGCGGCCACAACAGTAGAGCGACTCATCTCCGCCGCGGGCTTCGACCCGGTGAAAGCAGGTGGTCTCCAGGCCGCCGGCCGCATTGAGACTCCAGGTGGTGACCTCCAGGAGAGTGGCCTGGGGCGGCTGGTCGACGCCGACGAGGCGCGCGCCGCCATCGCAGCCGGGATGGTCGCGTAGCATGAGCGTCTTAGCGCAGGCGTCGGTTCGCGTCGCGCCGCGGCGGCGCGGCCACAAGCCCAGACGCATGCCAACGCGGCCTGATCAGTAAGCTTGGAGTAGTCAAATCGGCTATGGCACAGCGAACTATCCGCCAGGTCGTCACGCCCGCACCACGGCGGCCAATCAGCGAAGGAATGGCCAATCGCATCCTGATCGAGCCGGGAAACTGGGCCGACTATGATCCGTTCCTGGTCCTCGTCGAAGATTGGATGCGCGAGCCAGGTGGGTTTCCCGACCATCCGCACCGCGGCATCGAGACGGTGACGCTGGTCCTCGATGGTGAGCTGCACCACGCAGATAATCGTGGCAACAGCGGCGTCCTGGCGCAGGACGACGTGCAGTGGATGACTGCCGGGAAGGGCATCATCCACGCGGAGTTGCCCAATGAGGACAAGGCGTCGCACACACTCCAGTTGTGGCTCAACCTGCCGGCCGCAGCCAAGATGGTCGAATCGGCGTACCAGGACCTTCTGGCGGAGCGCGCGCTGCGCGTGGACGAGGCTGGCGCCAATCTCCGCCTGCTCTCTGGTACGGTGGAAGGGATCGCCGCGCCAGCGCAGACGCAGACGCCTGTGCAGTACCTGGACCTTCGGCTGAACGCTGGCGCGCGAATCGATCTACCCGTCCCCGCCTCCCACAACGGATTTGTGCTGGTAGTGGAAGGTGCGGTGAAGGTCGGCGCGGACCGCGTGCAGGGCAGTGAGGGTCAGGTTCTGTGGCTCCACTATCCGCTCGCGCCGCGTGGCGACGCCCGACTCGATTCGTTACGAATCGAAGCGGAGGTGCCAGCTCGCGTGTTGGCAGTCAGTGGCGAACCAATTGGCGAGCGGGTGGTTGCCTATGGGCCGTTTGTCATGAACTCTGAGGAGGAGATTCGCCAGGCGTATCTGGACTTTCATCGCGGACTGTTCGGCGGCCCAACGCCCGCCGCCCGGCGCGGTACGGCTTTCCCGGGCCCGGCCGGATAAAATCGCGCGACGAGTGCCGCACAATCTACCGCGACAGCTGACGAGCTTCGTCGGTCGAGAAGCTGAGGCGGCGCAAGTTGTGGCGCTCATCGACCAGACCACGCTGCTGACCCTCGGCGGTCCGGGTGGGGCTGGTAAAACCCGGTTGGCATTCCAGGTCGCAGCCCAACATGTGTCCGAATTCGAAGATGGAGTGTGGTTTGTTGACCTCGGCGCGTTGCGCGACAGCACACTCGTACCCCAGGCCGTTGCGACCGTACTGGGTGTGCACGACCACGGTGCTCGACCCGTAATCGACACGCTGTGCGAACTGGTGAGGTCACGCAGGTCGCTGCTGGTCATGGACAGCCTGAGTGCAGCGCCCATCCGCCAGGCCTGTTCAGCTTGAGAGTCTGCCTGCAGCGACCAGCATCCGGCAAAAATACCGAGCCGTCGAAAGAGGCGCTGCTCAGGCTCCGAAAGCAGGTCATAGCTCCAATCGAAGAGCTGGTGTCTGCGGGCGATTCGCTGCCGCCGTCAGTGAGTCGCCGAAAGATGCTCTTCGCCGCGCCAACTTCCATCACAAGCAGGCCAATTTCGACCTGGCGCGCCGACTGGGTGAGCGACTTCTCTTGGAGGCGATCACGGCCAAGGATGGCCAACTCGCGCGATGGGCAAGCGCGCGTACGTGGTTGCCTTGCGCCGCGCCAAGGCCCGCGAGATGACATGCAGCGCGGCCAAACCAGTTGACTGTCCGCATTCATTCCAGTGGGCGCATACACCGGCGGCAGAGGAGCGTGAAGCAGCGTGAAATGCCATTCGCGCCGGATTCCGGGCAACCGTTGTGAGTGGGAGGATCGCGAACGATGGCTTGAGAAGGTACCGGGCAAAGGGCGCGGGTACACTACGGCGACCTACGTACGGGAGGCTCGCGATGTCAATCGAAGCCAACAAGGCGCTCGCCCGTCGCTTCATCGATGAGATCGCCAACCGGGGCAACCTCGCCATCGCGGACGAGCTGTTCGCCCCAGACTTCGAGACACGCGACGCCGTCGTGCCCACCGCGCCGGGGCCGGAAGGGGTCAAGCAGGTGTTCCGTGCCGTGCTCGCCGCTTTTCCGGACTTCCACGAGACGGTTGAGGACGTGCTGGCGGACGAGGACCGTGTCATGGTGCGGCTACTGTCAGCGTGGACAGACGCTGGCTGCCATAGCGCTGCTCGAGTCGAATCCTGCGCCAGATAACGCAACGGTCGCCATGTGGGATGAACGGCAACCTGTGCCGGTGCGGTACATACCCGCGTATCAAAGAGGCGATCCGGATAGCTGCCGAGAGACTGGCATCAGGTGCTCATCCACGGTCTTCGATTCCATACAGGTGGTCAATGCCGCAAACGGTGTGACGTCCAACGGAGATGGCGTGATGGCGCTCGCTGGCCAGAGCGATAACGCACGCGCCCGTGCGGACCGCGAGTTGCACCGCGAACACGCCCACGCCGCCGCCCGCCCAGGCAATCACGACCGCCTCACCCGGAGTCGGGGCTAGGGCGCGCACGGTGGCGACCCCCGTCACGCCTGCGACGAACAGCGCGCCCGCCACCTCCCACGGGATCTCCGCTGGCCTCGGTGTCAGGTTGGCTGCGTCCGTCCGGCGAGCGTATTCAGCCCGTCGCCTTGATCGCGCTACACTCGCGGCATGGCGACCTCGAGCGCCTCTATCGGTTCTTCGCGGAGTGGGAGGTGTGGACCGCTGAGATTCTCGAAAGCCACGTCTCATACCCGATGCTGGCCTACTTTCGATCGCAGCACGCCGGCCAGTCCTGGGTGACTGCCCTTGGCGTGGTGCTGGACGCGGCAACCTTGACGGCCGCGTGCGTGCACGGCGCCGAGGACCAGGAGCCCTATCTCATGTACCGTCGTGGCCGGCGCGCGGTCGAGGAGATCAGCTTGCGGCTGCAAGGTGCCGCTTACGGGCAAGAGCTGGCTGAGAGCTGGCTGAATCGCGAGCTGTTCGAGATCGCGTACGGTCGCTTGCAACACATGGACCTGCCGCTGCGCGATGTCGACGACGCCTGGGTCCGCCTGCAACGCCTTCGTACCGTGTATGGCGTACAACTCCAGAGCCTGATCGATTATCTGGTGGCGCCGGCTGGATTCTGGGGTCACTCGGCGGAGTTGCCTTAGCTCATCGCTGGCGAAGATTTCAGCAACACCAGCAATCGCGCCTCATCCAGCGACAGTTCTGCGAACTCGGAAGCTAGGGAGTCGCGTGGCAACGCCATGGCATCCACAAGTGTGCCTGCCACATAGGCGTCGACGATGGCTGGATGAATGTAGCTCTGGCGCGCCACGCTGCGCGTGTTGCCGAGCTTCGCCGCGGTTGTGTCGATGGCGTGCAGCACATTTCGACGAGCTTGAGAGGCGGAGGTACCCACACCGGTATCGCGCAACGTCGTGGCTGCGATCAGCGTGCCGCCCCAGGTGCGAAAGTCCTTTGCTGTCAAGTCCTGCCCCGTGAGCTGATGCAGGTAGCGGTTTACGTCGGCCGATTCCACCGGCCGGAAATGACCGTGCGTATCGGCATACTCGAACAGGCGCTCGCCCGGCAGATGTTGGCTGCGCTTGATCACCGCGGCCAGACGTTTGTCGACAAGCTCGATATCGTGGTGCTTGCCACTCTTGCCGCGGAAGTGGAAGCGAATCCGCGCTCCTGCGAATTCGACGTGCTGGCGCAACATGGTCGTCAGTCCGAACGATTGGTTCTGACGCGCATACTCGTCGTCACCGACGCGGATCAGCGTTGATTCGAGGAGGCGCACGACGACCGCCAGCATCTTCTCTTCGGGCAATCCATGGCGCGCGAGATCACGACCGGTGCGTTCACGAATGGTCGGAAGTGATTCGCCAAAGGGAATGACACGCTCGAACTTCGCCTCATCGCGCACGGCGCGCCATTGTGAATGGTAGAGGTACTGCTTGCGGCCTTTTGCGTCTGTGCCGGTGGCCTGGATGTGCGCAAGCGGATCAAGCGCGATCCAGACATTCGTCCACGCGGGCGGGACTGTCAGAGCATGGATCCTGCTCAGTGTCTCGGGGTCGGCGATCGCATTTCCGTCTGGATCGACGTACTCAAAGTGGTCTGGCGGTCCGAGACGGCGGATGCCCGGCTCGTAGTCGCTGATGTAGTGCAGGCCAGCCTCGGACGCCGAGGCGGCGCCCAGACTGGCGTGCTCAGTTTTTGGGGTCCGCAAAGTGGTTATGCCAGTTCGGTCGCCTGAACATGCGAGAGCATGTTGTCCGGAGCGATTCGATCCGAACTGCACTCCGACTGAGCGGAACAACCCGCCCCTCGCGGGCGATATCACCTGGTGCCTGCGATGGCAGCGGGTTGGCCCACGTCGAGTTCCACGCTCAGCACATCACCGCCGTCGCAGCGGACCTGAACGGGGTGTCCGCTCGTCCGCAACAGGTCCAGCATCGGCTGGTTATCGTAGAGCACGTGGCCTTCGAGAACATGCAATCCTTGTCGGAAGGCATGCTCTGCAAGCCGGTTCACCACGACAGCCACGGCAACGCGCTCCGTCTTGGTCCACCGAGGCCAGACGTTCGGCCTCCCTCACATCGTACGGGACAGTCGGTCTCAGGAACCGTCTGCAGCGATACTCCGGCGAGGTGCGCCGGCACAGGTCCATGAGTTGGGGATCATCTTCAAAGGAGAGTGGCCTCAGCCATACACGACGGGCATCGGCTAGATGGAGCGGCTCACGCACAAGATTCTGCATTGCGAGTGCTGCTCACCGAACGAACGCGCGGAATTCTTGGAACATCCGGCAGCGGCGCCAGTTCTTCTCGGACGCGCTCCCAATCCAGTGATAGCTCGCTCGCGTGCCGCAGGAGACTATTGTCATCCAATGCGTCCTGGCCAGTAAACAACCGATCGTGCATGTCCCAGAAGCGGCCCTGCGCAGCGGCGGCCTCGGCAACTTCCGCCGCGTGCTGCGCGTGCGGGTGGACGGCGCGCATCGGGCAGTGACGAAAGGCGAACGTGAGTTGATCCCCGAGCGCTTGTTGCAATCCGTTGACGATTTCGACGGCGGTACGGCAATACGGCCATTCGAATGACCGCCACTGGTGAGGGCCTACTGACTCTGGACAACCAGGCGACTACCAAGACGATTGCGCATCCACCTCGCTATAGATCCGGCGATCCCAAGTCAACTGGCGCTAGCTGGATTTCGCGCCAGACGATGGCAGTTCTGGAGATGGACACTGCCGCGGCGACCCAGAACGCCAGATGGTAGCCCTGGTTGAGGGCCGCGGCTGATGGCTGGCCGCCAATAGTCAGACCAGCCGTCCATTGCAGCGCAAGACTTGCCAGGACAGCCAGGCCAACCGCCCCTCCAATCATCTGGGAGGTGCTGAGCAGGCCAGAGATGAGCCCCGCCTGGCTGGCTTCGACTCGTCCGGTAGCTACTAGCACGAGCGGCGTGAAGGTCAACCCTGCGCCCAGACCGAGCAAGAACATCGGCGGCAAAATGTCGATGAGGAAACGCCCGTCCAGAGGTGAACGAGCGAACCAGATCAGGCCGGCGGTGAACAGGATGGTCCCGGCGACTAGCGGCCTCTTTGGACCGAACACAGCCACAATTTTCGGCATGAGTCCAATAGAAAGGATGGCCATGGTAAGCGTGGCCGGCAGGAAACTCGTGCCAGTCTGCAGCGAGTCGTATCCCAGGATGCGCTGGGCGTAAAGAGGCGAGAAGAAGAACCACCCGAAGAAGGCCGCGCCGGTAAGCCCCATAAGAACGTTGGTAACCACGGTGGTGCGGCTACGAAAGATGCCCAGCGGCACCAGGGGCACAGCGGCTCGCGATTCAATGAGAACGAATGCGCCGATCACGAGTACCGCGGCGCCAAGGCAAACAAGTGTGACAACGGAGGCCCAACCGTCCAGGCCCGCCGCTACGACGCCGTACACAACCAGAAGGGGAGCAACCACCACAGCAAGCGTTCCGGCCACGTCCAGAGCTTTCCCAAGGCCGATGCCTGGGGTAGATGGAAGCAGTGGTCGCGAAAGTGCAAGCGCGGCAGCGCCGATCGGCACGTTGACCAGGAAGATCCAGTGCCAGCTGACGCTCTGCGTGAGCACGCCGCCAAGGATAACCCCGAGGGTCCCACCACCGGAGCTCACGAAGCCCCAGATGCTCATGGCCTTAGCACGCTCCGCTTGTTCCGGAAAGAGCGCCACGATCATCGACAGCGCCACGGCGCCGATAATCGACCCTCCGATGCCCTGAACGCCACGGGCTATCACGAGCATCGCCTGCGAGTTGGACAGCCCGCAAACCAACGAGGCTCCGGTGAACAGTGCGATACCCCAAACGAGCACGCGCCGGCGGCCAAGCATGTCCGCGGCTCGGCCGGAGATGAGCATGAGCCCGCCGAACGTCAGCAGGTAGGCGTTCACGACCCATGCCAGGGCGCTTTGGGAAAAGCCGAGGTCTTTCTGGATGGCTGGAAGCGCGACGTTCACAATCGTGGCGTCGAGCACCATCATGAGCGAGCAGATGCAGATCAGACCCAGAGACAGCCAGCGATTGCTGGTCGCGACCTGGGTGTCTGAAGGACCCGGTTGGGTGGGACTTGCCGCATTTCGACCTGTGGCTTCGGCCTGCGCAGCGGATGCGCCTGCGCGCTTGACTTCGGCGCGCTTCAGCACGACCGGCGCGGGCGCCAGGTTACAAACCAGAGTGTCCGGACCGCGGGTGTGACGCTCCAGCACTGGGGACTCGATCCGGTTGCCCGTATCTGGTGGCGGTGGGACCGACCTGGTCATGCGGCAGCTGGTTCCTTGGCGTTCAGTTGCGCCGGCGCCTGAAGGCTTCCGTCTGAGTTCGTGCTCAAGGTCTTCTCCTTTACTCAGGTGAGGTAGGAAGGCGACGTCGAGGCCGAGTGGGGCTCGCCGGCTGTCGGCGGCAGCCGGGCGTGCTTCAACCTCGCTGCTGTTCCCCCCGACGCCCGCGAGCCTGCCCCGTAGCCGGGTCCATCGAGTGCGCATGTTCATCGGACTCAACCCACGTGTGCGATACAGATGCGCAGATGCGCCGTTGCTAGCGCCCCCATTCAGGCGTCGGCTCGCCCACTCTCGATAGGAACGCCCGCGCGGAGCTTTCACCGAGGTGGTGAAACCGCCCCTTCAGGTCCTGCACCGTCGCTTCCGGATTGGGGTGCGAGGCGAGGAAGTCGTGAAAGGTGCCGCTCTCCTTGACGAGCTCCAGCATCACGTTGGCGTTCTCGACGGTCGCCTCGATCTTGCTTCGGTTGCGGATCACGGCCGGGTTCTCCGCGATCGCTTCGACCTGCTTCGGACTCAGGTTCGCGACGTACCGCGGGTCGAAGCCACTTGTTCTCGACGACCTTCCAGTTCAGCCCGGCGACGAAAACCGCCTTGGTCAACTGCTCGAGATAGGCGCGCGTGTCGCTCGGGTTAGGCTGAGCGACCTCGCGGTGATGCGTCTGCGACCCGGATGTATCGGGGGTCATACCGTTCCTCCGTTCACGAGTGGCTCCTGCCGACAACGCTGCCACTCAGTTCGCCGCCGATGGCGTCGACGACACCGGCGGTTTCGAACCCGAGCACCGCAGGCTCCTGCAGAGGCAGCAATTCCTTGAGATCGCGGCGCCGGATCTTGAGGTCTGTCAGCGGTCCTACAGATCGACCCGAGGCAGCAGTCGGTAGGTGCCCGGTCCGACCTTGCTGGGTTTGGCATGGTTCTTGTGCGCACGTGATTCTCATTGACGAGCCTGGTCGAGCCATATGTTCTCGTCCCGGTGCCGGTGAGCGATCTTCCACTCCCCGTCCTCGAGCGGGTAGACCGCTAACGCAGGTGACACCAGACACCGTCCACGGAGATCCCCAAGACCGCTGCGTTGAACTTCTGAAACTCGGGCAGCTCCTCGTTGACGCGATCCCAAACGATCGCCCCGGAGAGGACGAGCACACTCAAGCCGGGCGATGATCCGCGTCTAGTGCACGTACGTCCGGTGCGAGTCGGTGAGGTGCGGACCGACGGTACGACGAGCCATCTCTAGCAAGGCGTAGTGCGCCGCACAGCACAGCCAGGCTCGGCAAAACGGGGCTAGCGGACGCCGGACACATCATGCCGCGGACCTGGGAGTGGGAACCGTCTGCCGACGCGCCGTGTCATGAGGTCCCGGGGATCACCCGGTCGTACAGCAGATCGGGGATAGCGTGGAATAGGCGACTTCGATGGCTCATAACACGATCACGGTCTTGCCCCTGGCGGGCCGGGCCTGCGCTGGGTTCAGGGCAGCGGGCACTTCTTCCAAGGAGATCCGAGTGATTGGTGGAGTGACGATGCGGCCGTCAACGACCGCCTCTGCCAGCCGTTCCAGTAGCTCGCTCGAGATCGGCAAGGCGAAGTTGATGCCGGTAACCCCACTCGCACGTAGGGCCGCTTCATCGGCGACGTAGTTTGTCGACATCGCTGTACCACCTGGTCTCACCAGCGAGGCAAGCGCGGCGAAGCTGGCGACGTCGGCGTCCACTAGGTCGATGAGGACATCGACGCCGTCCGGGTGCGCTTGTCGCACCGCGGCCGGGAGCGCGACCGCCCTGCGATCGATCGTCTCCTTGGCGCCGTATCCGCGCATCCGCTCGGCATCGTCAGCGCGCACGTTCGCGATCACGTTCCCCCCGGCGTTCGCCGCGAACTGCGTAGCGAAGGAGCCGACGCCGCCGCCCGCACCGACGATCAGGACCGTCTTGTCGGCGAGCGGCTCGAG
>WNFC01011567.1_pt1 | contig 13071 bp, 10 predicted proteins | sample 5400541 | NCBI WGS metagenome assembly WNFC01 (sample SAMN13153342, study PRJNA577476) | soil metagenome | isolation source: 120 cm saprolite under Douglas fir tree site 2 hole 2 replicate 1 | place: USA:California | collected 2015-04-18
CTCCTATCATTGGGAGCTATTGAATCCCGGCTGCGGGCTTCGGCGCAGCTTTTTCACGGACCAGGATCGGCATACGCGGAAATGAGAACGTGCCGCCAGCGTCATCGATAACGTTGATTTGCGTGGTGTATAAACCAGGGTTGAGCTGGCTGAGCGTCACATCAAATTGGAAGACAGCCGCCTTGCGTTCGGGGGCGTTGAGCTGCCGCGCCTCAATCATCGGCGTTTCATAGGTCTTCACCAAAGGCACCGTCGCGTCGAAAGCTGCGAACCCGGGGCGGGAAGCACGCTGTTGGTGCCCAGGAGAAGACCAACCGATATGACGCACAGATTCCGACGAAGGCGCATGCGACGCATATTGTGACGAGTTAATGCTGCGGAGGCGTGTCTTTGGGTTTTGCCGGCGGTGTTTGAGCTGGCGCGTTTTCGGTTGGCGAAGCCGGACCTGCTCCGCGTTGCAACTGTGGTTGGGGCGGACCGACGTTGAGTGTCTTAGGGACAAAGACATTATTCTTGATTTCGCCGCGGCCCATCACAAAATCGCCAACCTTGATGTCCGGCAGCGTGATGCTCTCGCGAAATTTCCGGAATGAGGTGTTTTCGTCCACTTCAATTTCCTGCGTCTGCCCATCCGTGCGGGTGATGGTCAATTTGGTTTCATTGATTGCCTCCACCGTGCCCAGAATGAACTTCTTGCCCATATCTTCAGGATTGAACTGGGTGCCCGGTGCGAAAGCCATGCGTCCGCCCTGAGCGGAACTGATTCTTGCCACCATTTCCGCGGGGACCACACCCAGCATGGCGGCCTGGATGGTATCTCCATCGCGCTTGCCGACGGCAAACACGGTGTCTCCCGCTTTGATCTCACTCAGCTTGATGGGGTCGCGCTGCTTGTTAATGCGCGTGTCTTGGTTGACCTTGATGGTGACTGGAGTTTTCGAATCGACAGCAGCATCACTGCCGCCTTGCGGAGCGATGGTTACTGAATCTTTGCTCACGGCCGTGACTTTCCCGAAAATGCGGTCGCCGGGAAGAATTCTCCGTTGGGCCGGCTGATCGGCCGTTTGCCCGGCCAGTCCAATTGGCAGGAAAGTCAAAAACAAGACCCAGTACGTGCGTTTCATGAAAGGTCCCCCGAGGAAACAGCTTGGTTGAATGGCTTGGGCCGAATGATACAGCGAAACAGGTGAAAACGTATCGTGAATTGGAATGAAACAGCGAGTATAGGAGAGAAGAGTCAGCAAGCCTGTAAAGAAGTTTTCATAACGTGTAAAAACCATGTAAGAGTCGACTATGGTGGCTTCAGGGATGGAGTAAGAACAAACTTTAGATTTGTTGATTCGGTGGGGCACATGAGGCATAGTGAAGGAGAACGTCTCAGATCGACGTGATCACACGACATCGCCGCCGATAGACGCAGATAAACGATCTAAAAAAACGTTTTAACCGCGGACGAACGCGGATAGTCGCAGATCAGACCGGTAAATGAGAAATAGCAATTTGCAAAGGCAAAGAGCAGAACAGCGTCGGTTGGGATGTATCGCGTAAGTCCTTTAGATCTTGGGATGACTGGGGAGGGGTAGGGCCTTGGGTAATGGAGGTGATCGAGTGATCGCACGACCTCGCCGAGATCGGAAATGCAAATCTGACCACTGATTCACACCGATGACACTGATCGGAACCAAGCGACAAACGTTTTACCGCGGATTAGCGCGAATCAACGCGGATCGAAAAGCGAGTGCTTGGGATGTTTCATGTAAGTCCTTTAGATATTGGGATGAAGACGGCCGGGCCAGGGTACGCAGTTTCTGAAAGGCCCATGCGTTCACCATTCCTAAAACGTGCCATACAAGACTTATTCGCATAAGGCAGGATACAATTCTCAGTTTCGCAACAGGCTGTTGATCCAAGCCGCTAATCGCTGGAGGCACTTATGGACGATCTTCCTGATAAGCACCCTGATCAGAAAAACGATAAAGCTAAATCGAGCCAGGCTGAGACTTCTTCAACAGAATCAAAACCGGGTAATTCAAAGCCGGGGGTTTCGCGGCGCGCCTTCCTGAAGATCTCCGGCGTTTCCGCCGCCGTGCCGTTGGTGAGCCATGCCAGCGCATTGGCGCTGGAAGACCAGGTTGCTGAGCACGGCCCGGGTAAGGTTCCGGTTACGCTCACGGTGAACGGAAAGCAGCTTCGGGCACAGTTGGAGCCGCGAGTCACGTTGCTGGACGCTCTGCGCGATCAATTCGAACTGACCGGCGCCAAGCGCGTTTGTGATCGCGGAACCTGCGGAGCCTGCACCATCCATCTGGATGGCAAGGCAGTTTATTCGTGCTCCGTCCTGGCCATTGATACTCAGGGCCGCCAGATCACTACCATTGAAGGACTGGGCGAGCCGGGCAAACTTCATCCCATACAGCAGGCCTTCGTGGATAACGATGCGCAGCAATGCGGCTTCTGTACGCCCGGATTCGTGATGGCGACAAAAGCTTTTCTCGATCAACATCCGCACGCCACTGCTGAAGAGATCAAGACAGGGCTGGGTGGAAACTTCTGCCGGTGTGGAACCTACGCCGGCATTAAAGCGGCAGTGATGCAGGTAACCAGAAACGGCAAAGGAGCGTAAATCATGGCCGACGAAACAAAATACACATGGCCCGAGGCCGCGGAACGCTCCCTGATTGGCAAGAGCGTCTCTCGCGTGGATGGTGCGGACAAGGTTTCCGGACGCGCCAAATATACGTATGACACGCATCGCCCCGGAATGCTGTACGGCAAGGTGGTGCGTAGCGAGTACGCACACGCAAAGATCACCGCCGTGGACACTTCCGCGGCGGAAAAGATGCCAGGCGTGGCTGCGGTACACATTGTTCAAGGCCCAGGATCAGAGATCCACTGGGCGGGTGACGATCTGGTGGTGGTGGCGGCAGTGGATGAAGCAACCGCCGCAGATGCAGCCCGCGCTGTGAAGATCACGTATGAACCGCTGCCGCACTTTGTGGACGACCAGAAACAGCCCGGCAACGTGGCTGAAGACACGAGCCCGCTGAGCCAGAGTGATCTCATCGGTATGTTCATCAATCAGGTACCGGAAGCGCAGGTGGTGGAGAGGATCAAGAGCCGGTCAGTCAGTTTCAAGGTTGATCCGGGAATGATTGAGCAGATGCGGCAGAACCACATCAGTGAAAACGTGATTTCTGCCCTGCAGGCTGCGCCGGTGAAAGAAGCCGGCGGCGGTACGCAATCCAACTATAAGAAGGAAGCAGCGCAAACTACCGGCGACGTGGATGCCGCTTTCAAAGAAGCAGAAGTGGTGTCTGAGGGCGTCTATGGCTGCCCGGTAATCACGCATTGCTGCATGGAGAGCCACGGGTCCATTGCGGAGTGGACCGATAATGATCAACTGCTGGTTCATCTCTCGACGCAAAACGTTTCCGGCGTATCCACCGAGTACGCACAGGCCTTAAAGATACCTGCCAGCAACGTCCGCATACATCAGGACCATATAGGTGGAGGCTTTGGCAGCAAGTTTGGCGCGGACCGCTGGGGTATTTACACGGCGCAGGTTTCCAAAAAAGCCGGCGGCAAGCCGGTACGAGTGATGCTGGAACGCGCTCCGGAACTGGAACTTGCCGGCGCACGCCCTTCAGCTTACGCGCATGTAAAAGTGGGCGCAAAAAAAGACGGCACGTTGCTGGCCTGGGAATCAGAGTCCTGGGGAACGGGAGGTCCGGGTGGCGGCGGCGCTCCGCCAATGCCGTATGTGGTTCGCGTACCCAATCAGCGTAAGTCGCACGTGGCGGTGCTGACCAATATTGGTCCGGCGCGCGCATGGCGTGCTCCCAACCATCCGCAGGGCTGCCTGATTACCATGAGCGCACTGGATGACATGGCGGCAAAGCTCAATATGGATCCCGTGGACCTGCTGCTCAAGAACATTGCCTTGACGGCGCCGCCGGAAGACAAGACTGGCCGCGCGAATACCTATCGCGATGAACTGATGATCGCGTCCGATCTGATGGGCTGGAAGAAAAACTGGCACCCTCGCGGACAGGGCGATTCAGGCACGGTGAAACGCGGTCTGGGCGTAGCCATCCATACATGGGGAGGCCGCGGACACCAGAGCACCTGCGCGGTAACCATCCGTCCTGACGGTTCGGTGGAGCTCAAGATGGGCACGCAGGACCTTGGCACCGGAACGCGTACGGCCATCATGATGATTGCCGCCGATACGTTGGGATTGCCGCTGGAACAGATCACTCTGAAGATCGGCGATACTCAATATCCGCCCTCCGGCGGTTCCGGCGGCAGCACCACGATTGGTGGCGTGAGTTCTTCTACGCGCCGCGCAACCGTGGATGCCCGTGAGGCGTTCTTTACCAGGATCGCGCCCGCGTTGCAGGCACAACCCGGAGAGCTGGAAGCGGTGAGCGGAACCATTCGCGTGAAAGGCACGTCGCGCAGCCTGTCATGGAAAGACGCGTGCATGCGGCTTGGAACCCAACCGATCGACGTGACGGCTGCCAACCATGTTGGAGGCGGGCAGACGGAAAGCCTGATCTCCAGCGGTGTGGGCGGAGCCGTGATGGCTGATGTCTCCGTGGATACGGAGACCGGAATTGTGAAGATGAACAAGATGGTGGCCGTGCAGGACTGCGGCCTTATCATCAACATGAAGACCGCGGAAAGTCAGGTGTATGGCGCTCTAATCATGTCCATTGCGACTACTCTCTACGAAGAAAAGGTGATGGATCCCACCACCGGACGCATGCTCAACGCCGGCATGGATTTCTACCGACTGGCCGGCATCGGCGATGTGGGTGACCTAGTGGTGCATATGATGACCGGCAAAGGCTATGACGAGCGCGGACCAATTGGCCTGGGCGAACCGCCGACGGTTGGCCCGATGGCGGCCATCGCCAATGCCGTGACCAACGCGATCGGCGTGCGGGTTCCGTTCCTGCCTATCACGCCGGACCGAGTTGTGGCGGCGCTGAACAATGCCAACCATCTTCAAGCAAACCGTTCTCAAGCAAACCGTTCTCATGCAAACCAAGGAGGTCTCCATGCGAGCGTTTAGTTACGCGTCTCCCACCAAGAAAGAGGATGTTGCCGGACTGCTGGGCAAGAGCTGGGGCGAGGTGGAAATTCTCGCCGGCGGCACTGATCTTCTGGCGTTGATGAAAGATGACATCACCACTCCGCATCGGCTGGTGAACATCAAGGGCATACAGGATTTCCATGGAGTTACTCCGGGTAAAGATGTGGTGCGCATCGGCGCTCTTACCACGCTGGCGGAAATAGCAGCAGACAATGGCCTACGCAAATCACATCCGGTGCTTGCGATGGCGGCCGGTGAAGCTGCGAGCCCGCAGATCCGCAACTTGGCCACGATCGGCGGTAATCTCTGCCAGCGTCCACGCTGCTGGTATTTCCGCAGCGGCTTTGGATTGCTGGGACAGAAGGATGGCAAGTCGCTGGTCACTGCCGGCGATAATCGCTATCACGCGATTCTCGGCAATGACGGTCCTGCGTATTTTGTCAGCCCGTCAACTGTGGCGCCGGTGCTGATCGCGTACAAGGCTCAAGTGCAGCTTTTTGATGGCCGCGGTTTTCGCGAAGTGCCGGCGGAACAATTCTTTGTGGTCCCCAAGACAGAACAGGAGCGGGAACATAATCTTCGTCCCAATGAGATAGTGAGCGCCGTGATGGTCCCCGCGGCAAGAGGCGTTCGCGCTGGGCACTATGAAGTCCGCCAGAAAGAAGCTTTTGACTGGCCTTACGCCACGGCGGCCGTCGCGCTTCACATGAATGGCAGTACCGTGCAAAGCGCGCGGGTTGTGATGGGCCATGTTGCACCGGTGCCATGGATTTCGACGGAGGCTGCGCAGGCGCTGGTCGGCAAAGCGGTCACCCCCGCAACGGCCGATCAAGCGGCGGAGGCTGCTGTGTCGAAAGCGAAAAGCCTTGGCCGCAATGAACAGAAAATCCATCTTGCCCGTGTTGCTGTGAAGCGGGCCATACTTGCCGCTGCGGGTTCCACCGAACACGCCGGCTTGTCGAACAACAGCAACGGATCTCACGGAGGCGCAGCATGAGCAACGTATCAGATCGCTTCAATACCAACCGTCCCGGACTTTGCTCAGCCCTGCACTGGAAGAGCCAGTACATATGGTCCGATCCTGATCCGTCTGTCCCACGCTCCAATGACGGCCTCTTCTGGTGCGCCATGACGCAGACCTGCATTGGACCGGATGGCAAGCTGGCCGAACCTGGCAACTGCTGCTCCGGCAATCGCGAATGCCATTGCGGAGCTAGTAAGTAGAAATTCAGAAGTGTGAGAAGGACATCAAGAGACAAAGGTATTTTTGCGTGCGTTTTTCTTTTGGGAGAAACATGCCAGCATTGGCCGAGACTTTGAGGGGAGTTAAAATGCAGAAAGGAGTTCGTCCCATGCGTGCTTTTGTGTTTGTGCTTCTTGCTGCTTTGTTGTCCGGAATGTCAGCTATCGCGCAGCAGCCTGCTTCTGTCGCGCAAAACTCCGCCCTACAAATCAAGGGCGAGTACATTGAGACCCGCAGTGCTGACGTCTATACCGGACAGTGCTTTGCCAACGGTGAGATGAACCTGGCCGGCGACGAAGCCATCGTGGCCTGGCATGTGATGGAAGGCAAATGGGACGGCGCTGATCTCAGCGGACTTAGCGTGGGAGCTGCCGTAAAGGCGCAAGCTACTCTGGGCGATCCTTACGCACACGCTTATCCGGCAAAGGCAGTTTTGTTCGTCGAAAAATCCGCCACGCCGCAGCAGCGCCAGGCATTGATCAACTTTGCCCAGGAGATGGGCGGCGAACTGTTGCGTCACATCGTCAAAGTCATGGACGTTCCCGTGAATTTGGAAATTCTTCAACAGCACAGCGGGCGAGCACGTTTGCAGGCCGGAGATTTTGTAACGGTGGAAACACGCGGCATCGGCCCCAAGGATCATTTATGCGGTAATGAAGCCACGTTCTATCCTCCGCTGACTCAGACCACGCACGCTATGCCCGCAGTCGCCATGACGGATGAATATCGCGGCAAGGATTTAGAAGTTTCATGGACGCTGCATGACAAGCGCAGCGCGTTCGTCGGGACATTCGAGTACGATCAGCGCAAACAAGTTTCTGGGTTGTAGCCTAATTGGGATAAACCGGATCTTCGAACTCTTGTCCGTTGAGTTCATAGACCAGCACAGTTCCCAAAGGAGCTTGCAGGCGAACGAGTTCACTGCGCAATACGGCGATACCTTTTTCTACGTCGTAGAGTTCCGCGTCAACACCGGAAAATGCGACGCCATCACCCTCCTCATTCTCCATTGATCCGCCGCCCGTGATCGATCCCAATTCATCTTTGGCGAGCGCTGCGTCGAGAGGATCAGCATAGAGCGCGGTGCGATCTTCAGGCTCAAGATCGATGGGGATTTTGATGTAGACAAATAAAGGATTGTCGCGATTGACCTGCTCTGCCGACGTCTTCGAATCCGGATCCCAGCCCAGAACTTCTTTGATTTCCTTGAAAAAGCTCATACGTTCTCCTTCCATGAGCTACTTAGTGCTGCGATTTCTGCAACAACTCCGCCAGATGATTTCCCCAGATTGCAGGCCATGAATGCGTGCCGTGTCCACGTGTCTCATCGGTGATCGGCAGGAGCACGTACTTGCCGTTCTTCACCCGCTGGATGTCTTTGTCGATGATCTTGAGTTCCGGCGGATTGATTTGATCATCAGCGGAGTTCACCGCCGTCAGCGGGCAGATGATCTTTTCCAGTTGTGGCTCAGGATTGTAATTTCGCGAGGCGTCAAAGTAGTACAGCATGTCATTGGCGTCCGTTGCCTTTACCCGCGCCGCAACAAACTTTTCCAGAAAGTCGTCTGCTTGTTGCCGCGTTGGCTCGTCCTTCTGCATGCGTAAGGGCGCACTGCCCATGATCAGCAGCACCTCCTGCGCAGGCGCAAGGCCCAGCGGTTGTTGCTTATACTCGCCATCATTCCAGTCGGGCGAATTGCGGATATCGTCCATGATCATTCGCCGCATCATGCGATTGCGTCCGGCAATCTCGACCGGCTGGCTGGCCAGCGGCATGGCCGAGTCCATAAAGTCCGGATGCTGTTCCGCCCACAGCCACGTGTGCATTCCGCCCATGGACGTTCCCATCACCAGCCGCAGGTGGTTCACGCCCAGGCCCTGTGTGAGCAAACGGTATTGCAGCTCAATCATGTCGTCATATTCATAATGCGGGAAGCGCATGTGCAGGCCGTCACTGGGTTTGCTGGAGTCGCCATGGCCGATGTTGTCGGGCAAGATAATGAAGTATTTGCGCGCGTCCAGAAGTTGACCCGGACCAAAGACCACGCCGCCAAAGTTAGGCGTAAGAAACTGTTTTCCTGATCCGCCCGTGCCATGCAGAATCAGGACGGCGTTGCGAACTTTGCCGCTTGCGTCTTTTTGCGGCGTACCCAGGGTGTAGTAATGCAGTTTGACTTCCGGCAGCTTTTCGCCCGACTTGAACTGGAAGTCCTTAACCATGAAATCGCCGGGAGTTGGGGCAGGGTAGCTCTGCGCCTCCAGGCAAAGCCCGGATACTATGAAGCAAACCATCACTGCTGCACGAAACACCTTCATTGAACACTCTCCTCAAATTTGACGAACAGTAGTTTTACCACCGATTAACACGGATGAACACAAATCTGAGCCAAAACCTTTTAACCCACAAAGGACACGAAGGAACACTAAGGAAGGAGCAACACTCATACCACAGAGGAACGCAGAAGATGGCCGGGTGAGTACTACGAAGAGGATGATTCCGTGCTATCCAAAAAGAACCAGTAGCAAGAAGTTCCCTCATTTGCCCCCGCGTTACTTTGTGTCCGCTGTGGTAAAGGACGCTTTGCGGTTTTCTAATCCGCGCCTATCCGCGTCATCCGCGGTAAGAACCCGAAAATCAAAGCCATTTGGTCATCAGCTTGCGCGCTTCCACATTGAATCCCAATCGAGAATAGAGTGACTCTGCGGCGGTATTGTCTTTGCCGACCTCCAGGCGCAGCGCGCTCAGTCCTTCATCTTTGCAAATTGTGGTCGCCAGAGCTTCCGCTCGCCGGCCAAGTCCCTGGCCGCGGCATCTCTCGCGAACGTAGAGTTCGTCCAGTAAGCCGAAGCGGCCGTGGAACTCCAGGCTGAAACAGAAAGTCAACGCGAAGTATCCCGCCAGTGTGTTACCGCTGTAGATCAGGTAGATGCGGCCGAGTGAGCCGTCTTGGAGCAGTGCGCGCGCGGCAGAGGCGGCCACGTCTTCGTCGAACTTCATGTGCTGATGTGAATAAAGCTCGCACATCAAGTTGAGAAGGTCTCGCAAATTGCTCTCACTGAGTGGATGAAAAATGGGATCGGTCATTGTACAGCTGCTTTCGTCCAGTGAGATTGCCTTCCGGCAAATCTCTCCAGCTATAATGCCAAACATTATTGCAACATAATCCCGTGTGCGCTTGCTGTGATGTGCGCTACGGTTCAGGAGATCAACATGCTTGATCGCAGGGCTTTCCTTGCTGTTTGTTCGCGTTTGGGTATTTCTGCCACATTGCTACCCGGCGTCCTCTGGGGGATGTCGGACGAAAAGGGCAAGGTCACGCGCGAAATGATCGATAGCGCCGCCACCATCGCTGATGTCCATATTCCCGACGAATGTAAGGACATGATGCTGGAATCTCTCAACGATTTTTCCAAGGGCTTTGACGCGATCGCGGCGCTGCACATGAAGAATGAAGTTGCGCCAGCCATTCTGTTCGACCTGGAAGATGTTGCGTTTTATTCCGTGCGGCAATTGGGTGAGCTCGTTCGCACAAAGAAGGTTTCATCATCGGCGTTGACCGAAATGTATCTGGAACGCCTGAAGCGTTACGATCCCAAACTGCATTTTGTCATCACGCTCACTGAAGATCGTGCTAAAGCTCAGGCCAAAGAAGCTGACCGTGAGATTGCCGCCGGGAAGTATCGTGGTCCGCTGCATGGATTGCCCTGGGGCGCAAAGGACCTTATTTCCGTAAAAGGTTATCGCACCACGTGGGGCGCCGGCGGATTCGAAGACCAGAAGTTCGAGGAAGATGCCACAGTCGTGAAGCGCCTGGACAAAGCGGGCGCGGTGCTGGTAGCCAAGCTCACTCTCGGCGCGCTTGCGCTCGGCGATAAATGGTTTGGCGGCATGACGCGCAATCCGTGGTTCATGCAGCAAGGCTCCAGCGGATCGTCGGCCGGCTCTGCCTCCGCTACCGCGGCGGGCTGCGTTGCCTTCGCGGTGGGATCGGAGACTCTCGGATCAATTTCATCTCCTTCTACACGCTGCGGCACCACCGGATTGCGTCCGACTTTCGGTTTCGTTCCGCGCACTGGCGCCATGGCTCTTTCATGGACCATGGACAAACTTGGACCCATCTGTCGGGCCGTGGAAGATTGCGCGCTGGTGCTCAATTCAATTCATGGTCCTGATGGTCGCGATCGCACTGTCAAGAACGCGGCGTTCAACTGGGACGCGAATGTTGATTGGCGCAAGCTGCGCATTGGATATCTGGCCAAGGATTTCGAAATCCAGCCGCCACAGCCTGAGCAGCAGCCGAAAGAAGAAAAAGATCTCACCGAAGCGGAAAAGAAAAAGCGTACGGAGGATGCGCAGCAACAGGCTGGATCCCGTGCACGCCGTGAATATGACCACAAATACGACCAGGCCGCGCTCGATAAATTCAAAAGCCTGGGCGTGAATCTTATTCCGCTTGAGTTGCCCAAGCTGCCTTACCAAGCCATGATTTCCATGCTGGAGGCCGAAGCCGCTGCCGCCTTTGATGATCTGACGCGCAGCGGACGTGACAAGCTGCTGACCAGCCAGAGCAAAGACGATTGGCCAAACTCATTTCGCACCTCGCGCTTTATTCCAGCCGTGGAGTACATACAGGCCAGCCGTGCTCGCACCGTTGCCATGGAGCAGGTGGCAAAAGTCTTTGAACAGGTTGATGTGATTGTTGCTCCCACCTTTGGCACGCAGCTATTGGTTACCAACTTGACCGGACATCCCGCGCTGATACTGCCGAACGGCTTCCGCGGTGATGACGCGCCTAAACCGCGGGTTCGCGACAACGGTGACATTGATGGCGGCGGTCCGGGTACGCCGGTCAGCCTTACTTTCCTTGGGAACTTGTATGGTGAGGCCAAAATGCTGGCCGTGGCCAAGGGTTATCAGGACGCAACGGATTTTCATCTGAAGCATCCCAAACTCGACGTGTAAAAGTTCGGGCCGACGCTCACATCAACGTCGGCCCGATTGCTTCAAGTACGCTCCAACAAATGCGACTTACAGGTTGTCGTCCTCTTCCTCCTGCTTTGGTTCCGCTGCCACACTTGCAGCGTCTGCCGGTCTTGACAGGACTATGGCTGGGACATCCAGCTTCTTGACGGCATCGTTGTAGGCTGGAACATCCGTCGCCAGAATCTGCTTCCACTTGGCCATCTGTTCATCCACCTGCTTGCTCAACATGTCATACACGTTCAGCGAGGCTTGTGTCGGAGCTGAATCAGAGCTTTCCACCACGCCGCCCAGCGCCACCAGATAATTATTCAGACGGATGGGATAATTCAGAACGTCCTGACTGCTCTTGGCTTTGGTCTGGATCAGGACTTCCTCGACCTCTGTCATCTTTTTGTCCAATTGTTTGCCGGCATCAGCTACAGGCTTTGCCTGCGATTGGCCTTCCAATCGTTTATTGAGCGCCGTGATCTGTGCCCGTATGTCGCGAATCTGGTTCACGGTGTCATGCGTTTGCGTAACGCGCTCGCGGATTTTCATCAGCAAATCAAATTGCTTCTGCAAATCCTGCTGCGTCACCTTCAAACGCGGATCAGGTTTGATTTCCAGCGGTGCGGTGTAGCTCTTGCCTTGAACCGTCAGGCGGACCTGATACGTTCCGGGCAACGCTTCCGGTCCATCGGTGCTTCCGGCCCACAAGGGTGAGTGTGGAACTTTGCTGGCGCCTTCATAGTGCAGATCCCAGATAAAACGGTTAAGTCCTGCTTCAGCCGGCAGCGCTTGTTCACGTGGCCGGCCAAAGCCCTCCTCATCACCGGCTTCATCTCCAGGCTGGCGCTTCGCCGGATACTTTCGTACCAGCTGCCCCTTGGCATCCAGAATCTCCAACGTGATGGGCGGATTCTTTGCGGCCTCAGCATTCTCGCCGGAAGGCTGTTCTGGCTTGGCCGGCACAGGTGCGTTTGCGGGCTGCGATTGTCCTGGTTCTTTGTTCGGTGCAGCCTTCTCCGCCTGGGCCGATTTTTCCTGGGCAGGAGCAGCCGCGTTCGCTTCCGGCTTTTTGTCTGCGGGTTTCAGTGAAGTCTTCAGCGAGTAGTAGATCATCGCTCCGGTTGGCGGGTTCTGCCCCGCGAATTGTCCGCCGAAGAACCCTCCGCTGAACTGTGTGTGGTTCGCGACTCCCGGAGCATACAGGTGCACATCAGCGCCGGCGATTTCCGGTTTGTACTGCCGCAACGGTGAGAGGTCATCCAATACCCAGAAGGCGCGACCATGCGTGGCTGCAACCAGGTCATTGTTATGGACCACAAGGTCCCATATAGGCGCGGGAGGCAGATTGCTCTGCAATGCCTGCCAGTTCGCTCCATCGTCGAAAGAAATGTAAACGCCTTTCTCGGTACCGGCATACAGCAGGCCTTTGCGAGTGGTGTCTTCGCGGACGGCATGAACATAATCGTCTGCGGGGATACCGTTCGTGATGCTTGTCCATGTCTTACCAAAATCCGTTGTCTTGAAAGCATACGGAGCAAAGTCGTCCATCTTGTGGCGCTGCACCGCCACGTAGGCTGTGCCTGCATCAAACGGAGACGCTTCTATCATGCTCACCGTGCCCCAATTCGGCATGGCTTTCGGTGTTACGTTCTGCCAGTTCTTTCCCGCGTCCGTCGTGATGTGAATCAGCCCATCGTCGGACCCGGCCCAGATCAGGTCTTTCTGTTTTGGCGATTCCGTGACCGCAAAGATGGTGTC
>WNFC01010306.1_pt2 | contig 13070 bp, 19 predicted proteins | sample 5400541 | NCBI WGS metagenome assembly WNFC01 (sample SAMN13153342, study PRJNA577476) | soil metagenome | isolation source: 120 cm saprolite under Douglas fir tree site 2 hole 2 replicate 1 | place: USA:California | collected 2015-04-18
CTGTGCGACCTTGATCGCTTGCACACCGGACGGAGAATTCGAAGACAACTGGTCGCGTCTGTGCGGTAAGTCTTCCGGTTTGGATGACCGCTTTATCTTTTTGCTTCAGCCAAAACAGTTGCCGGAGTTGACGCCTAAGATCGATGTGAACACCGTCGAAGGCTCGATGAAAACTAAGGCGCTGATCGAGAAGGCTGTGCTCCAAAAAGAGTATCAGTTTGAAGACACGACTCCGCTCGAAGGAAAGATCGGTGAGCTAGGAAACCGCACGGAAATCAGGGCAGAAAAGTGGGCACTGTATTTCGCTGTGGACCTGGGGCGTGACTCCATTGACGAGGATTGCGTCGAGCGAGGCATCGCGATGGCGAGGTACGAGAAGGCCGTCAAGAAGTACCTGGGTTCGCCGGAAGCAGAGACTAAGATTGCTGCCGCGCAGATCAAGTACCGCCGCATCCTGGAGCGTAAGTTTGATGGTCGCGCCAAGACCAGAGACATGGCGCGTGCGATGACTTCCAGCCGCTATGGAACTGAGGGCTGGTGGCGTATTGAGGAGGGTCTGAAGAAGGCCGGAATTATCGCTGAGATTGGTGGCGATAAGCCGGGCACGATTAAGGAAGTTGTAGTCCGCATATCATTGGATGAGTAGCTGTGCCGACACGGGTGTGCTGACAGGTCAAAACAATTAACTACCTTGTTTTGTATATGTTAGGAACCTGTCAGCAGTCGGCACGCCGGTAAGACAAACACATATAGGGTCAGTGTGAGGAGTAAAAAGAAAGAAATAGAGAATATAAGAAGACATTCGAACATATTTTGGTGCTGCCTTACAGGTATGCTGACTGCTGACAGGTAGCCAAGTCATTGATTTTAAGATTGATATGCTTATGGACCTGTCAGCATAGGTGTGTCGGCATAACTGCCGCGAGACCCAAAGTGTCCGGCATTTCCTAGGGGAAAGCGTGTTGGAGATTCGTGCTGCTGTCGGAAAGATCATCGAATTTAACTTTAGCGTAACTACCGCCGATAGGACTGAGTACTGCCGAGGGATTCAGGTGCGCTCGGCGCTGTCCTTGAAAAATTTTTCGCGACGATTTCCACTCAAAAAGATCATTAAAAATGCTGAATTTCAATAACACCATTGTTTTCAGCATGTTACAAAGAAAAACTTTTAGGACCCGATTTTTAGAGATCGCCGGAACAGGCAGAAGTGTCAGTATATTCTGACCATTCTGTCCAAACAGGAATTAAGCCTCTATAAGAACCAACAAGTTACGGACGTTTTGGCGAATGAATAGAGCCGTAGGGCAGGTGAACGGGAGATCGTGGCTGTCCGGGCTTCTGTGAGTCAGCAACACTAAACCTGGACAGGCTTTCAGGTTCAGTTGGTCGCCCTGGAATAGCCAGCGGAAAGGGTAGAAATCACCCCGAAAAGTAATGTTGCGTATTTTGGACCGAAAACAACTCTGGCGTTCTCAGCCGTTTAGGAGGGCCAAAAACGCCAGAATGCAACAATACAGGAACTTTGTTGCCAGCTAAAAGACCTGACTGAACGCCTTTGCCGAGGCAGCCGAGGCGTCCGCGTCCGACGGATTGACGTAGGCGAGGGTGGAATCGAAGGAGCGGTGTCCGAGGTGTTGGCGGATAAGAAAGGCGTTCGCGCCTTGCTGGACCATCAGCATGGCAGCGGTGTGCTTCAAAACGTGCGGGTGTTGGAGGGTCTCACCGAGGCCAGCCTTCCTCGCAATCGCCTTAAACAGCTTGTAGACGGTCACACGGTTGAGTTGGGTGGACTTCTGGGAGTTGAATGCAAAGTTGTCAGCATCGGGTTCACGAACGGCCAGCCAAGTCTTTAGAACGGCTTTCTCATCGAACAGAGCATTGCCCTTCACCTTCAACAGAGTTTGCGTGGAAGCGAGTGAACCCTTCAGCCGGGCGATGTGGACCTGCTCGTTGTGGAAGTTGATGTCTATAACCCGCAGATTCGCAATCTCTTGCGCCCTTGCGCCGTGTGCAACAGCGAACAAAAACATTGCGTGCTCACGCGGTCCAAACTCCTTCGCAGCTTGCAGGAAGCGTTCGAGTTGGTCGGCGCTCATGTAAGAGATTCGAGCGCGAACTTGCTTGGCTCGTTGCTTCGGCATTCTGACGACGTTCTTGACGATTGATGGTGTCATGGCGATCTCCATGATGGAACGTTAGCAAAGTAATGTTGCATTGTCAATAGAATTCTGCTTTTGCAATCGCAATGAATCACGTCAGCGCGAGTCAAAAAGATCATCGCGATCTAGTTCCGTTTGCCGCGAATGGTTGTGTCGGTCGAAATGATGGGACTCCTACGTTGCTCTGGGTTTCCGAAAGTCATTTCGGAATTTAGGCCCCTCCCGGAACGCCCCATACGCCGTCGATTCGTCGTTTACGCTTTCGATTCGTTGAATTGGGGCGGGGTAGATAATTGGGGTTGATGATTTTCGGAGTCTTAGACTCCAAAGGAAAGGAGTATGGAAGATTTAATCGGTAAAGTTTTCGCGAGGCTTACGGTATTTGAGCACGACGGTACTCGCGGTAAGAACAGCTACTTGAAGTGCCAGTGCTCGTGTGGTGCGGTCAAGTCAGTCCGTCGTGACGCCCTCCTGAGTGGAGACGTAAAGAGTTGTGGTTGTGTCGCTAAAGAGATAGCAGCGGCAGGCAAAGCACGCCGAGCGCAAAAGAGACTGGAGCGACAGCGAAATAGACCGCTTGCTAAAGCGAAATAGACCGCTTGCTAAAGGCAGTAAATGCGAGCATGGGCGTGAGCGAACTGTATGTAAAGATTGCGCCGCCGCTGGTACAGGCGGAGGCTCAATTTGTGAACATGGTCGCCAGCGTAATTCCTGCTCAATCTGTAATCCGCATCAAACTTTTCAACGTTATAGACGCGGTGCCGCAGCACGAGGGCTTTCGTTTTCTCTTACAGAAGATCAGTTCCGAGAAATTCTGAAGAAGCCGTGTACATATTGTGGAGAGAATCACGAGCCGCGTGGGATTGATCGTCGGGATGGTCGCATCGGTTATGTTTTATCGAACTGCCAAAGTTGCTGTTGGCCGTGCAACCAACTCAAGAGCCGTGCCCGGAATCCCGGACAGCCAGAGGACGAGTACGCATTTTTGCGCCTCGCTCTAAAGATCGCGAAATACCAAGAAAATAAAAAGTTGAACACGATGCAACAGACCATAAAGCACATCGTTGTTCTCGAATCATCGCCGCAGATCGCGGCCTAAAGGAGTTGTTTATGGACCAGCAAGAAAATCAAGCAAAGAAAGTTGGGCGTCCGCCTCAACCGCGCACGCCAGAAGAGATCGAAAAAGAAAATCAACCGAAGCGCAAACCTGGACGGCCAGCGAAGGTTCGCGCCCCTGAAGACATCGACCGATTGAAAGGAACCGCTCGTGAATACGCGCTCCGCACTCGCGGCGAGGCCCTTGATAAAGAACTGGAAGTGCTGTTGCCTGCACTGCGGGAGCAAATACTGCAACTCCCTGAATTGGACGCCGAAGGCAGGCCCGGATTGGGCGCTGGCGATTATTGGGCCATTCCGCCGTGGTTGGAATGCGGGCAGGAAATCCTGCGAGCCGACAGTTATGGAAAAGTTCCAATAGATTTCATAGAGGATGAGGAAGAATTGGACGATGACAGGAGTAAGCCCTGGCTAGAGCGAACTTACGCCGATTCATTTTACGACGCAACGGCAGCCGAATTCGCACTTCGTCGGGCAACACGATTTCATTTATCTTCTGACTTAGTAAATTTCGTCATGCGCGTAATTGAGGCCGCGCTTCATTTTGGACGGGACCTACCAGGCGCAGCCTTTCAGCAGAAAGAAGAATTGACAAAGTATCTCGCTGAACTGAAAGAGACGGGTGAATCGTATCGCGAACCAGTTCGGCCTCGTGGCAAGCCCGGCCCGAAACCCAAGCCACCACAGCCCGTGGAGCACGCTGGACCGGATGCCTACATCTACGAACCAGTCAAAGCAGATCAAAGTGGGGTTCGCGACGACATGCCTTTGGACTTTAGGAACTGGAAGTAGCGATGTCCTACCGTTGCACAATTTGTGAAAGAGTCTTTGACGATTCCGAAATGGAAAGTGCCTTGGAGATCAGTGGTGGACGTGGCCGAGCAAGAGTCCCGATCACATACTTGATTGATGGCAACTATCATGCGCTCCGCAAAGTTCCAGCGAAGAAACAGCGACCGCAGACTCCGGCACCGGAACCGAAAGAAAATTCCGAGTTGTTGCTGGAAGTCGCTAATGTTCTGGCGGCGTTGCCGACTCCGCCCGTACCCCTAGCGGAGTTGGAAGTTAAACCACAGGAAGTTCCTCAACTTGAACCGGACATTGAGGAAACATCAATAAGTGCTATGCGATTAGCGTGGCAGCAAAGGAGTAGCAAATGAAGAAAGACAAGTTGATCGAATTGCTTGTGGTACGCGGTGTTGCAACCCGCGAACAACTGCAATCGAAATACGTACACGACCTAGAGCAGATGCTGGACGACAGCAATCTCGCGCAAATTCGTGCTGAAACACAGCGCCGAGTTGCCACAGACCCGCGAGTCATTGCAGCGGAGCAACAGAATCGTATCCTTGACGAAAATCTTGCTTTTACCCATATTTTCCGAACGCCAATTAATGGCCGCGTTTTGATTGACAATGAGGCGAATCGTAACTTCCTTCGCTCGCAGGTGGACGAAATCGAAGGCGATCAGATCAGCCCTGCTTGGTTTAGGAAAATACTTGCCGAAAATCCCGCACTTGCAAATCAATTATCGTGGCAGAGCGCAGACATTCTTAATCCGGTGAAACGCAAGCAGGCCATAGCAGCCGAGGCGGAGAAGGACCGCGAGGTTTTCAGCACGTTCGCGAAAGCAAACGGATTCTCACTCATTGAAGCCAATTACAACTTGGTGCGAGTCGTACTCAATCCCGGATACGACCAATACGCATTAGTTCAGGCCGTTCAGGACGGGCGTCTTCGCCTCGCCCCGGCATCCGAGGAAATTGAGCAGTGGCGTCGAGAGGATGCAGAACAGCGCCAGGAATGGCTCATAAATCAAGCCTCACCTGAGCAGCTACGGGCCGCTTCACGTCAGGAGGCCGAGGAGCGCCGTATCCAGGCACAGCAAGAATTCGTCCGTGAGCAGGATGAGGCCGGACGCAAGAGAGCAGCCGAATCAGGCAAGCCCCAACTACCCGAAGTCAATTCACTGACGGGGGAAAAGCTGGACGCAACATTTTTCAACAAACTATCAGCAACTAACCGCCAGGAATTCCGTCGCTACGTCGGATTCTACGGCGGCAATCAGATCGTTGATCGAATGCGCGGCATTCGATAAAGGGAGTCACAAAATGGCAAGAACAACAGTAGAAGTTACGCAGAGTGAGATCGGTGCTTATGCGAAGTTCGCAAAAGAGCGCGGCATCATCCACGATGGCAGTGCTGACGATCATCACAACGCAAATTTCGTTCTGGATTATTTCGTAGATAAGTGGAAGGAGATGATGACGGAACAGAATTTGAATTACGCGTGGGAAAGAATTCACTCCCATTTGAAGTTGTATAGCCCGGCGCAAGCCGAGTGGTACAAAAACGCGGAGCACAATCCGCAATTGGCGAACGATATCGCAGCTTACCTCGCCAGCACATCCGGTCTCCCAGGCGCATTGGTGCGAGACGGCAGCGATTTGCACTTCGAGAATCTACTTGTCTTGTTCAAAGAGATCAACGGGCGTGGTGAGTCCGCAACCGCACAGAGCCTCATGAACGCACAGGACCGCATTCAACGCCAGCCCGGTAAGGGAAGGCTTCATTTCGTGCCTCAGCCACGCAAGGAAATGGGCGCGATCACGGAAGCCGCACGAAATGACGGAGCGAACACGGCGGATTGGCACGCCGGGAAATCATTTCTCGGCGCAGACATGGTTCCTGATGGTCGGGGTGGGCTTCGATCAAAGACGCCAGCCGAACAAAAACGTGAACGCGAGGCCGCAGAGAAAGCAGCACAGCCGACTGTTCGGGAACAAAAGTCTGCCGACGACCAGAGATGGGATTCCATGTCCCAAGAATTGCTCTCTTATGGTACGCATGGTCAACAAGAAACCCTTCGTAAAATCTACGAATCGACCGGAAATTCAAGGGCACGCTTCGAGGCACTGAATCGCACGGTCAAAATGTACAAGCGCAGCGCACAGATGAGCGGATGGGCCGGGCGATGAAGAAAAGTACCTATCTCCAGAGCATTTCCTACGACCCGAAAACCAAGCAGATGCATGTCACGTTTCGGGATGGCGCAGAAGTCGTCTACTACAACGTGCATTCACGCACTGTAACAGCGATAGATCATGCCGACAGCGTCGGAGCGAAGTTCGCGCAACTCATCCACGATCACCGTTTCAAGATTGTGAAAGCTGCCGCATAAGTTTGCCTCACCGAAAATCTTGTTGTTGCCCTGGCCCATTCCGTTCTGCCCTTCCCAGGTTTTAGACGGAATGGACTAATCCAGAACGCAGCAAGATCAACGTGGAGCCAAATCCGGCCAGCGCCAGCTTCGGTAATCCCGATAAATCCTGTCGCTGAATCATTGTGCCGGAGGGAACGCCGGACCAGCACCATCGAAGTGCAAGCGTTCATCAACATGGCCCAGGAGCGCGGCAGGCAAGCTAGTCTGCCGCGTTTCCATTTCAAAGAGTTTGTCCGGGTTCAACCCGGCAAAAAGCACTGACGGCGACTCCTATCGCCCCGGTGCATAGGAGAAGCAGTATGAAAGATCGTTTCAGCGACGACCAGCAGAGCAAGCCCAATGCTGGCGTTGCAGCAGTTCATTCTGGAAAGGGCAACGCAAGCATTCCAAGCGCAGGTTTAACCCCGCACGCGGAGAAGGCAAAGCACGATGAAGCGGACGGTCGAAGTGGTTTATCGAAGCCGTCGCATGGCGGTCACGTCCGCGAAGAAAAGCGCGACGAGAATACGAGCAATCCGCAAGGTGCAGACGATCACAACGGTCCAGTTCCGCAAGAATGTCTTCATCTGGATAAGCTAAAGGCACACGCCGCTGGCACTCATGAGCCGAAGCCGAAAGGCAAATACCAAACAGGTGAGAGCACCACGAAGGTTAAGTAAAAGTTCGGGGACCAACTGTCCGTCGCACCCTGAAAGCGACCGTCCAAGGACGGCGCATATCCATGCGGCGGACACCAGGGCGGCACTCTCACGGGTGCCGTCCTCGCCACAACGCGGCCACAAACCAACAAAGGGCGCAGTCCTTCGGGTCTGCGCCTGGTTGCATGATGTGTCGTGTTAGCATCGTCGGCCAGCGGTACGGAGGGGGGAAAGCATTGACGCGCTCAATTGCTACGGTGACGGTCACGAATCTAGCGAGCGAATACAAGGCGAATTCGTTAGGTTGTTCAGAGGAAAATCGTCCTGTAGTTTACGTTTGCAGTTTTGTGAAGTCAGGTGTAAAGTCAGAGAAGTGAAGTCAAGTGTAAACCGCACACAGGAATGAGCACATGGGCGTGAAGATGTCCAAGCCGCCTATTTTCTATATCATAGGCCAGGTCAAATTTAGTCCCGTCCTAGATATGGGAAAGTACGTGCCGAAGATTCAGGAGGAACTTCGGAAGGATTTCCCTCGTTTTAAGGAAGGCTCGATTAACGCCTTTCAATTGCAGATCGACGCCGGGACACCGAGGCCATCGTTTACTCAAACTCCTCGATGGCAGTTTACAAGACCGGACAATATGTCCGGCTTTCTACTTGGTGCCGACAATTTGACCTTTCACACTACGGCTTACGACACGTTCGAACCGTTTCTCGAATGCATTATGCGCGGCCTCGATGTCGTAAATAGGGCCGCGTCGTTGGGTATTGTGGAGAGTACGGCTATCCGAACCCTTGACGCGGTAGTCCCCGAACCGGGAACTAAGGTTCAAAAGTATTTGAAAGCAGAGGCGTGCGGTCTATCAGAAGATTTTGGCGGAGAACTTCGACAAAGTACTGTCGAGTGTGTGCGTGACTTTCCTCCAGACGGGGCTTTGATTTCCAGGATCGCAATCGTAAACGGGTCTTTGGGAATACCAATGGACTTGTTTCCACTGGCTTTGGAATTGAAACATGAATTCAAGAATCTGAATACATGGCACGCTCTCGTGGACAACGACCGACAACACAAAGGAAATTTCGCGTTTGATATTCAGAAGATCAGAACTAGTTTGTCGGAAGTGAAAAAGGGCGTCAGCGAGGCGTTTTATCATTCGGTTTCGGATTTCGCTATCGAGCGTTGGAGATAGACAAAATGCAGCAAGTTAGACCAGTTCAGGAAGTCAGCAATTCGATGACGCAATGTAACGCCACAGCGAATGCAAGTTTAGTTCTGTTGTTATCGATGGGCGCGATGGTGTCAGGTACTGCTGGGACGTGTCAAATCGCAGAAACCAATCCACCTGAAATACGACAATTTCGCTTTCCGGTTCAAGAGGCACCGTCCGTTGCTGCTCGCCGGAAAGAGCGTGCTCCAAGCACTGCTAATTCTTTGGCACAGATTCGAGACGTTTTTGGTCTCAAAATGTCGGAACTCTCTCAGATTTTTGGGGTATCACGTCGTGCTGCCTATGATTGGCTAGAGGGTGCGATACCGAAACCGGAAATTACAGCTAAGATTTATCAATTGACGACATTAGCGACAAGATTCAGTAACGCCGGAGTGCCTAATGTCCGACACTTTATTCACCGGCCCATACTCGGGGAACGCACTTTGTTTGAACTGTTGAAGGCTGGGGAAAATCTCGACAGGGCCATCGAGATCGTCCGGGTTACAGCCATCGAAGAGGCAAGTGCTCGCAAGCCTGTGGGGAGACGAGTCCACAACGCGAGCGATCTTGATGAGGACTCTACTCCAATCTTTGGTTAAATGGTTTCGCCAAACAGATAGAGGAAACGCGAATTGGGAACGCAACAGTCCGTGGCGACAAGGGCATATTATTTCGCCCAGTTTGGCCAAAGAGCTAAATCTGCTTCCTCCTAGGGACCCACATCAAAAATTTGCAGTAGTTGTTTCTCACGATTGCGATATTGCCTCTGACCCTGGTGAAGAGCCGTATATTGAAATCATCGTTGGAACTCGCGTGGAGGCATGTCGCCCAGAGTACGTGAATGCCAGGCACGTCCGCGTGCTGGACGTTGAGTTTCAAGCGCCCCAAGAAAGAATGGCGCTTGAATTCGTTGCGACTGACAAACGCACAGTCAGGAAGCTTGATTTTCAGGGCCATCAGCCTGATTCCAATTTCACTTTATCAGACAAGGAATTACAGGCCCTTCGCAGTTGGCTGGCCGCACGATACCGCCGTGCGGCTATTCCAGATGGTCTTCAGCGCCTAGTTAAGGATATTTTCGAAGACACATTCAAAAAGAGCGACAGGCCGCGTGCGCTCGACAAGATTTACATCGATTTCGACCCTGACATCGAGGAATTGCCAGAGGGAGAGAAGTACGAACTGAGTGTGGTCATTGTTTACGACACTCATGAAGTCGGCGCGAAGGAAATTGCGGAGAAGGCGGCGGAACGACTGCAGTCTCAGTTCAAGAAGAAGTATTTCAAAGGCGGCGTTTGGGGCGGAGTTGAGCTGAGAACATGCGAGGTGAAGGCGGATACTTCGTTCACGCTGTTTGACGTTAAAGGTCACAAGCAGGTGAGACTAGAGTACCTGAGTATCCGGGCTGAATCGGGAGCCAAACCGTACGACGAATAATCTAAGTTTCGAAGTTCACTTTTGCTCACCATAATAAACAGCGGTTACGTCGCTTCGAGGAATGAAGACAGCCTTCTTCGCATTTTTGTCCTGAATAAAATAGAAGCCATCGTCTGTCTCATCCAGGAGCCAGCCCTTTAGCTGTGGTGAATTGGCGATGGGCATTGATTTGTCAGCGAACTGAAAAGTAATCGCAACAGGCACTCCGCCAAGGTATGCGCTCGGCAACGCAGGATACAACAAAAGTGCGAAGAAACTCACGATGCCGAGACCTATCATTGCACCCTGAACCCAACCCCGTACTGAAATGGCGTTAGGATTCCTCAAAGCATCTTGCGCTGTATATGTCATATACCCGCAAATCAGAAACCAGGTGACCAGCAGCGCCAAGGTTTTGTCGTGCGCCTTGTAGAGGCAAAATGCAATCCAGGTGTATATCCCCACAAATCTAACAAGGTGTGGAATCTTGCCCCACTGATTCCACCACGGCAAAGCCAACACTGCGCTCGAAATAATCACCGCAGCCGTAGTCCACCCGTAGTAGCGCGAAAGAGTCTGCTCTGGAAAACTCCCAAAGATGAAACGGAGAGTGACAATTGAAATGACTAACGCCTCAAGAAGAAATTCCACACAAATTGACAGATAGTTTCGAATGTCCTTCTTCACTTCTGGTTTAGTTTGCTTCTCTGCCAACAATAGCGCAGCGACCGGAATAGCCGCAAATGCGCAGAACAAGATTCCCGCCGAGATAATTCTCGGACGCAAAAAGCCGATTAGCGGAATCCCGAACGAGGCGTGATGAACGGTGAGAACTAGAAACCCCATTCCATACACAACGACGCTGATTACCGCTATCGCGGATGCGGCGAGCTGAATCCGAGTTCTAAAGGATTCTTCGGTCACGGCTGGACTAGCCCTGCGTTCATGTCTCGCATCACAACATAGCCTTCAACAGCTTCACGATTGAACTGCACGGCTCGTTCGCCGCCGTCTTTTGAAATAACCGCGTAACTGTTGTCAGTTTCCAGTATCAGGCTGTATGGGATTGATCTATCGCTCATCTTGTCGCGGACGACGGGCGCAGAACCCAGAGATTTATCGTGCTTGAGAAGAAAAACGACAGATTCCGGCTTTCCTCCTCCGATTGCAAACGGAATTTCAGGGTATACATTTTGGGAAAACTGCTTCGTATATGCGAGAAAGAAGAATACTGAAAACGCCAGGGGCAGTCCGACTTGAGTCGCTGTCTTGAAATTCAGGCCACGCTCCTCTTTGTTCAGGAAATTCATTTCCCGTCGCACCCATAGAGTGCCGAGAACCGTCAGGGCCGAATCACGTACTAGCCGCATGAAAATCCACGGGTGACGCCAGAGAAGGTCTTCGTGGACGCCAGGCACAAAAATTGAGGCCATTCCATCGATGACAACACCAGCGACGATAAGTATTTGCAGTAGACCCCACCCTATCCGTAGCAGGGCAATGCAAGTCCAACGAATTCGCTGCCGAGAGGAAGTTGGGAATGGCCCGAGGCGTAATTCCCCAACGAAAAGCTTTTCAAAACCGGAGCGAGCCAAGGAGGAAAGCAGATAAATAAGAAATAATGGACCGAGGCTAAAAACTCCTGCTGTTAAGTATTGAATTCGCAACAATGCGACTGAGTGTATGCCGAACTCGGCTAGGTGCAACGAAACAACAAGATACCCGAGGATATACAAGGCGCTCAGTACAATTGCTGTCGCCTTAACAACTAGGTCGATTGTCTTCCCCAGGTCTTGCCCACTTTGTTCAGGCATATTGGGCTTCATATTCTAGCGCACTCGCTCCTTGTGACAGCCTATGCTGGGCGCTCGCGTGTGGCTGCGTTGTCCCTTGACAACTAAACGGATTAGTACTAGTATTAGGGTATATTGCTCCTGGGAAATGGTCTTGGGAGCAAACTGTGCCGGGTAGGCCGAAAGGCTCCTCAGACGCCAGGCAACAGGCAATGTGGTGACGAGGCAAGTAGCGACCGCTGAACAGCGTAATCGTGAATCCACAACCTCGTTGATACGTCCTAGATCGCAATCCTAAGACGAAGCTGAAATTTCTTCGGACGTAGAACTGCGCCCTGATTCGGCTTGCCTATGTCGCAAGTAAAACCACGCGGCGGGATTGTGGACCCGTCTCGTTCTAGCCCACAAGAACCATTGCATGTCCACACCTCCGCCGATATTCTGGAGATAGCGCAACCACGGCGACGACGGAACAGGAAGAGCATGAATCGTCGCAGTGGTCAGAACGGAACCATCGTCATTCAATCCGGCTGGTATCGAGTGCGCTGGAGAATGGATGTCGAGGGTCAGCAAGAACGCATCAATATGACAGCGAAAATCGCTCCGGTTGTGATCGACAAAGTAACTGGGAAACCGAAACCTGCGACTCCTGAAGTTCGACGCAAGGCTCGGGAAATTGTCGAGCAATCCGGCGCTAACTCAGAGGCACGTTTCACTCAGATTGTCGTCGGGGATATCACGTTTCGCGAGCAAGCTGAGACGTATTTGAAGGCCGCTGTTTCGCGGAAGCGCAATCCTCTTCGCGACACGATTTCAATCGAGGGGGCGTTCACCAAGTGGGTTTATCCCGCAATCGGGGATATGCCACTGGGCCAGGTGGACAACCTCACATTGAAGCCACTGATTGAAGAGATGTCAGTGTCACTGAGCACACGGACAGTGAACAAATACGTTGAGTACGTTAAGCAGGTCGTGAAGTCGCTGAAGGCTCCGAACGGCGAACCCGTGTTCAGTCGCACATGGGACGCTGAGACGATGGATTTGCCAATCGTGGAGTATTCGGAACAGAAGCGGCCATCTTTGAAAGCGAGCACGGTTTCAGGACTCATTAACGGAAGCGTCGGGCAGGAACAGGCTTTATACATCTTGCTTGGAGCGACCGGGCTTCGAATCTCTGAAGCGCTTGCCCTTGAAGTCCGCCATCTCATCAACGACGGACGGACAATCAAGGTCGAGCAACAGGTCAGGAAAGACAGCCCTGAAGTTGTGAAGTATTTGAAAACCAACGCTTCAAAGCGCGAGGTAGACCTGCACCCGGATGTCGCAGAGTACCTGCGGCAGTACACAGTCGGAAAATCTGGGCTATTGTTTCAAACTGATTTCGATATTCTGATTTGGCCCCTTTCGATACTTTGATTTGGCCCCACCTTACTGAAAACCAGATACCGTGTACTCCGCTTCGGGCTCAGTCGCCCCAAGGGAGGCCGGGTGGACAGGAGAGCCAAGGTGGAGCT
>WNFC01006297.1_pt1 | contig 13069 bp, 11 predicted proteins | sample 5400541 | NCBI WGS metagenome assembly WNFC01 (sample SAMN13153342, study PRJNA577476) | soil metagenome | isolation source: 120 cm saprolite under Douglas fir tree site 2 hole 2 replicate 1 | place: USA:California | collected 2015-04-18
CGAATTCACGCCCGCGCAGCACCGCCTATCCGCGGCTGAAAATCACCAGTCTCACCTTCCTGTTCGCCGACCCGAAAGGCTCGGGGCCGACGCGGGGGTCGTCGCCGCCATCGAGGCGCTGGTCCGCGACGCCCCGGACCCGGCGCTCAACCGCGTCAACGTGCTGGATTTCGCCGCGAAACGCGGGCTCGACCAGGAGCGGGCCATCGCCGCATTCCTGCATGCGGCCCGCGTCGGCCTGTTCGACCTCTCCTGGAACGTGCTGTGTCCCGGCTGCGGCGGCGTGCTCGACGCCAATACCTCGCTCAAGACCGTGCACGAGGACGCGTACAGCTGCGCGCTGTGCGGCGCGGGCTACGAGCCCACGCTCGACGAGATGGTCGAGGTGTCGTTCACGGTGAACCCCCGCGTACGCCGGATCGCGGCGCACGATCCGCATAATTTGCCGATGTGGGAATACCAGCGGCAGATTTTCTGGAGCACCGGCATCGACCTGCCGGAGAATTTCGAGGACATCATCGCGGAGATCGTGCTCGACTCGATCGAGCTGCCGCCCGGCGAGCGGGCTTCGCTGTCGCTGCAGCTGCCCCAGCAATTCGTGATCGTGTTCGAGCCGGTGACGCATTCGGCGCAGTTCCTCGACGTCAAGGGCGAACCGACCCGGGAGCGCCAGGATCTCACCGTGGTGTTCAACAAGGTGAGCGCGCCGGTCGCGACGCTGACGATGCGCCCGGGCCCGTTGCAGCTCTCGCTGGAGAACCGGACCGACGCGCGGGTGCTGCCGGGAGTGTGGATCGCGGGCGACGCGCTCCACGGCCTGCTCGGCAGGCGCCGGCCGTTCCTGACCGCCAAGCGCCTGCTCACCAACCAGACGTTCCGCGACATCTACCGGACCGACACGCTCGACGTCGACCAGCGCCTGAAAATCACCAGCCTGACCTTCCTGTTCACCGACCTGAAAGGCTCGACCGAGCTCTACGAGCGCGTCGGCGACCTCGTCGCCTACGAGCTGGTGCGCGCGCATTTCCGCGTGCTCAACGAGATCATCGCCGCGGAGGCCGGCGCGGTGGTCAAGACCATCGGCGATGCGGTGATGGCGACGTTCCCGACCCCGGACCGGGCGATCGCCGCGGCGTTGCGCATGCGCGAGGCGATGCGCGGCATCAAGCACGGCGACGGCGACCGCGACCTGCTGCTCAAGATAGGCATTCACGAGGGGCCGTGCCTCGCCGTCACGCTCAACGACCGCCAGGACTATTTCGGGCAGACCGTGAACATCGCCGCGCGGGTGCAGGGGCTTGCCGCGTCGCGCTCGATCTTCGCGACCGAGCCGGTCGTCGGCCATCCGCAGTCCTCGTCGATCCTTCGGACCAGCGGGCTCACGCCGCTGCCCAAACGCGCCTCCCTGCGCGGCATCGCCGACGAGTTCATGGTCTACGAAATCCCGTGACGCAGGCGTCATTCCCGGTCCGGCCCTCGGGGCCAGCCCGGAACGACCGAGTGATCAAAGCATTCGCCCAAAAAAGATTAATGGTTCTTTGGGTTTGGCGCGGGCCGCGGCGGCCAAAAGGGTTGACTTTCGCCCGCGTCTCCCTATGTTCCCGGCAGATCGAAACTGTCAGATTCGATCGCTTTCCGTGCATGTCATCGTCGTTTCACTCTCCGGCGAGACTTAAGCCGGGACGATAACGACTTTTGAGGTTGCATGCCTTTTTCCCATCTCGGCTTGTCCGACAAGGTTCTCTCGGCGGTTGCTTCCGCCGGATACACGACCCCCACCCCCATCCAGGAACAGGCGATCCCGCACGTGCTCGCGCGCCGCGACGTGCTCGGCATCGCCCAGACCGGCACCGGCAAGACCGCCGCCTTCGTGCTGCCGATGCTCACCGCGCTCGAGCACGGGCGCGCGCGAGCGCGCATGCCGCGCACGCTGATCCTCGAGCCGACGCGCGAACTCGCCGCGCAGGTCGAGGACCATTTTGCCAAATACGGGATCAATCATAAGCTCAACGTCGCGCTGTTGATCGGCGGCGTGTCGTTCGACAATCAGGACACCAAGCTGACCCGCGGCGTCGACGTGCTGATCGCCACGCCCGGGCGCCTGCTCGACCATTTCGAGCGCGGCCGGCTGCTGCTCTCCGGGGTCGAGCTCCTGGTCATCGACGAAGCCGACCGCATGCTCGACATGGGGTTCATCCCGGACATCGAGCGCATCTGCAAGCTGGTGCCGTTCACGCGCCAGACCCTGTTCTTCACCGCGACCATGCCGCCGGAGATCCGGCGCATCGTCGACACCTTCCTGCACAATCCGGTCAAGGTGGAAGTGACGCGTCCCGCCACCACGGTCGCGACCACGGCGCAATGGCTGGCGCCGAGCGGGCGTGACGCCGCGGCAAAACGCGAAACGCTGCGCCGCCTGATCCGCGCCGAAGGCTTCAAGAACGCCATCGTGTTCTGCAATCGCAAGCGCGAGGTCGCCGTGCTGCACCGCTCGCTGCTGCGCCACGGGTTTTCCGCGGTCGCGCTGCACGGCGATCTGGACCAGCCCTCGCGCATGGCCGCGCTCGACCGGTTCCGCCGCGGCGAGACCCCGCTCCTGATCGCCTCCGACGTCGCCGCCCGCGGGCTCGACATCCCCGACGTGAGCCACGTGTTCAATTTCGACGTGCCGCACCATCCCGACGATTACGTTCACCGGATCGGCCGCACCGGCCGCGCCGGCAAATCCGGCACCGCGATCACCATCACGGCGCCGAGCGACCACAAGGCGGTCGCCGCGATCGAGAAGCTGATCGGCCAGAAGATCGCCTCGATGGCGGGGCCGGTCCGCGGCGCCGAGGCGGAACCGCCCCGAGCCGAGCCGGTCCGCGCGTTCGAAAAACCCCGGGCCGCCCGCGCCGAGGCGCGCGCAGCCCCCGCCCCGCGGCACCGGCGCCCGCACGCACCCGCCAAGGTCACGCGGCTCGACGAGGCACGGCCGCCACGCCCGCAGCATCGCGCCGAGACCGACGGCGGCCACCTCCCCGCCTTCCTGCTGCGCCCCATCCGCGCGAAGGCGTAGTTCTTCCAACCCTTGTAGCCCGGATGGAGCGCAGCGAAATCCGGGGCCTCGGATCCCGCATTCCGCTGCGCTCCATGCGGGCTACGATCTGGTCCGCTTGCGCTTAAGCCCCCGTGCGGCGGCGCGGCGCGCCGCTTCGAGCGCGGCCTTGGCCCAATTCGCCAGCTCCTCGGGCTCGTCATAGAGCCGGTCCGGCATTCGCCAGTAGGATTTCAGCGAACGTTCCCCGCGTTTGGTGTCGTAGGTGAAGGGCCCGCAGCCCTCCCGCTCGAACCGGGCCGCGGTGTGCTCGTCGGTCTTGAGGTAGATGAGCTCGTCGACGACGAGGCCGAACATCACGCCGTCGGCATAGATGCCGGCGCCGCCGAACATGGTCCGCACGTCGACGCGGCCGAACGCGGCAAACAGCTCGGAAATGTGCTCGGAGTCCAAGCTGGAGCCCCCGCTCCCCAAAACTCTCGGCCGTCGTCCCGGCCAAGGCGCCTGTGGCGCCGCGAGCCGGGACCTATGAACGCCGTGTTCATGGGTTCCGGCTCTCGCGCCAGAGCGCTCGGCCGGAACGACAGGTGACCTGCTACTGCGCGGCGGCTTCGCCCGCCGGCGCCAGCTCCACCGATTCGCCGCAGCCGCAGGCGGAAACCTGGTTCGGGTTGTTGAACACGAACTGGGCGGAGAGCTTGTCGATCTTGAAGTCCATCTCGGTGCCGAGCAGGAACAGCACCGCCTTGGGATCGATCAGGATGCGCACGCCCTTGTCCTCGACGATTTCATCGGTCGGAGCGATTTGCTCGGCATATTCCATCGTATAGGCCATCCCGGCGCAGCCGCCGTTCTTGACCCCCACGCGAACGCCCGCGATCGGCTTCTGCGACTGGGCAAGAAGCTCCTTGATACGCGCGGCGGCGGCATCGCTCAGCCGCATCACCTGGGGCTTGGGCCTGACCATGGCCATCATTTGCACTCCTCGATCCATCCTTATGTGGGGCCGAAGCCCGTTTCCTGCAACTTCCTACCACATATTGAGGGCGACGCGCGCCTCGTCCGACATCCGGCTCGGATCCCAGGGCGGATCCCAGACGAGATTGACCTTGACCTCGCCGACGCCGGGAACGCTCGCGACCGCGTTCTCGACCATCGCGGGGAGCTCGGCCGCGGAAGGGCAGTTCGGCGTCGTCAGCGTCATATCGACGACGACTTTGCGATCGTCGGCGATGTCGACCTTGTAGATCAGGCCGAGCTCGTAGATGTCCGCCGGGATCTCCGGGTCGTAGACGGTCTTGAGCGCGGCGACGATATCGCTGGTGAGCCGCTCGATCTCCTCGGCCGGCAAGGCGGAGCCCTGCCCATCGGCGGCTTGCTCGACCGCGGGGGTCTCGGCGCTCGGTGCGCGCACCTCGCTCATCTCGTCCACTCTCATGCGAAGAAATCCTGGGCTTTCATCAGCGCCTGCGCAAGGCTGTCGACCTCCGCGGCGGTATTATAGAGGCCGAACGAGGCCCGGCAGGTTGCGGATACGCCATATCGAGCCAACAGCGGCATGGTGCAATGGGTACCGGCCCGCACCGCCACCCCGGAATGGTCGATGATGGTGGCGATGTCGTGGGGATGCGCGCCCTGCACGTCGAACGCGACGATCGGCCCCTTGTCGCGCGTGGTGCCGAAAATGCGCACGCGATTGATCTCGCGCAGGCGTTCGTGGGCGTATTTCACCAGCGCGGCCTCGTGCGCCCGGATACGCTCCTTGCCGATCGAGCCGACGTAGTCGATGGCAGCGCCGAGCCCGATCGCCTGCACGATCGCCGGCGTGCCGGCCTCGAACTTGTTCGGGGGATCCCCATAGGTCACGCGATCCTCGTAGACCTCGCGGATCATCTCGCCGCCGCCGTTGAACGGCCGCATGGCCGCGAGGTGATCGTAGCGGCCGTAGAGCACGCCGGCACCGGTCGGTCCGTAGAGCTTGTGGCCGGTGAAGACGTAGAAGTCGCAGCCGATGTCGCGCACGTCGACGTCGAGGTGCACGGCGGCCTGGCTGCCGTCGAGCAGCACCGGAATGCCGCGCGCATGGGCGAGCCGCACCACTTCCTTCACCGGCACGACCGTGCCGGTGACGTTCGACATGTGCGTGATCGCGACGAGGCGCGTGCGCTCGGTCAGCAGCTCCTCGAAGGCGTCGAGCAGAAAATTCCCGGCCTCGTCGATCGGCGCCCATTTGATGACGGCGCCGTGGCGCTCGCGCAGGAAATGCCAGGGCACGATGTTGGAATGGTGCTCCAAGATCGAGAGTACGATCTCGTCCCCCGCCCGCACCTGCTCGACCCCGAACGTATAGGCGACGAGATTGATCGCCTCGGTCGCGTTGCGGGTGAAGATGATCTCCTGCGGTTTTTCCGCATTGAGGAAGGCGCGGACCTTCTCGCGCGCGCCCTCGTAAGCCTCGGTCGCGGCATTGGCGAGATAGTGCAGGCCGCGATGCACGTTGGAATATTCGGCGGTGTAGGCGTGCTCGAGGCGATCGAGCACCGCGCGGGGCTTCTGCGCCGAGGCGGCATTGTCGAGGTACACCAGCGGCTTGCCGTAGACCTCGAGCGCCAGCGCCGGGAAATCCTCGCGGATCCGGTTCGCGTCGTAGCCGCCGTTCATGACCGCCGGGTGCATCATCTCCGCCTCGTGCCCCGGACGCGGTGCAGCGTATCGACGCTGCGCCGCAGATCCGGGGCCCATGTCTCACAGTTCCTGGGTCCCGGGTCTGCAGCGCACCACTGCGTGCTGCGCTGCGCCCGGGACACGAACCTTAACCACGGACGGCGAGCCATTCGGCCGCCGCGCCCATCAGCGCGTCCTTCACGCCCTCGTGCTCGAGTGTCTCGATTGCCTCGCCGACGAAGGCCTGGATGAGGAGCGCCTCGGCTTCGGCCTGCGGAATGCCGCGCGCCTTCAAATAGAACAGCAGGTTCTGGTCCAGCGCCCCGGCCGTTGCGCCGTGGCCGCATTGCACATCGTCGGCGAAAATCTCGAGCTCCGGCTTGTTGTCGGCTTCGGCGTTCTCCGAGAGCAGCAGCGCCTGCGCCATCATCTTGCCGTCGGTCTTCTGCGCGCCCGGCCGCACGATGATCTTGCCCTGGAATACGCTGCGGCTCTCGCCGTCGAGCACCGACTTGTTGAGCTCGCGGCTGAACCCGCCCGGAACGGCGTGGTCGACGACCAGCGTGTTGTCGACATGCTGGCGGCCCTTGATCAGATTCGCGCCGTTGAGAGCCAGGGTGGCGCCCTCGCCGGCAAAGCGCACGAACAGCTGGTTGCGAACCAAAGCGCCGCCGGTCGTGAAGACCAGGTCGCGCAAACGGGCGTGCGCGCCGATCGAGGCCATCAAGGTCGAAACATGAATCGCCCGAGCGCCTTCGGTCCCGATCTTCACGTGATCGACATGGGCGCGGTCCCCGACGAAGAGCTCGAGCGCGGTGTTGACCTGGTAGTCGATGCCGTCCGGGCCTTCGTGGCTCTCGATCAGGGTCGCCTGCGCGCCCTCCTCGGCCACGACGAGCGAGCGGGTGAACATCGCGGACGCACTATCCGACCCGAACACGAAGACGAGATGGATCGGCCGCTCGAGCTTGGCGTCCCGGTCGATGCGCACCAGGGCGCCGTCGCCCATGAACGCGGTATTGAGCGCGACCGCGACGTCGTCGGTCGGCACGATGGCGCCGAGCCGGCTCGCGACCAGCGGATCGCTCTCGGCCAACGCCTTCGCCATCGGCGCGATGGACAGGCCGGGCTCGAGCGCCACGAGGTCGGAAAGCTCGGCCACGAAGGCGCCGTCGACGAAGGTGATCCGGCGCGCCCCGATGCCGGCCAGCAGCGCTCCGGCGCCCTTCGCCCGCCGCTTCGCCCGCGCGTCCGGCACGGCGGCGAGCGGCTTTGCCTCACGGATCAGCGCCCGCAGATCGGTGTATTTCCATTCCTCGACGCGCCGATGCGGCAGACCGAGCGCATCGAAGCTCTGGAATGCCGCCGCGCGGCGCTCGGCGATGCGGCGGTCGCCCGGCAGCTTCGCGCGCACCGCGGCAAACGCCTCGGCCAGCGCCGTCTCGGCCGCGGTCTTCATCGGTTTGATCTCGGGGCGCATCACAATATTTGCGGGTTCAGGCCGCCTCGGTCTGGTATTCGGTGTAGCCGCGCGCCTCCAACTCCAGCGCCAGATCCTTGCCGCCGGTCTTCACGATCCGGCCCTTGGAGAGCACGTGCACCACGTCGGGCACGATGTAGTTCAGCAGGCGCTGGTAGTGCGTGATCACGATCGACGCGCGGTCGGGCGAGCGCAGCCGGTTGACGCCGTCCGCCACGATCTTCAGCGCGTCGATGTCGAGCCCGGAATCGGTCTCGTCGAGCACGCAGAGCTTGGGCTCGAGCAGCGCCATCTGCAGGATCTCGTTGCGTTTCTTCTCGCCGCCGGAAAAGCCGACGTTGACCGCCCGGCGCAGCATCTCAGGCTCGATCCCGAGCCTCTTCGCGACTTCCCTCAACCTCTTCATGAAATCCGGAATGGCGAGTTCCGCCTCGCCGCGCTTTTTGCGCTGCGCGTTGATCGCGGTGCGTAGGAAGTTCATGCCGGTCACGCCCGGGATTTCCAGGGGATATTGGAACGCCAGGAACAGGCCCTTGGCAGCGCGCTCGTCGGGCTCCATCGCCAGCATGTCCTCGCCTTCGAACAGCACGCGGCCTTGGGTGACCTCGTATTCCTCCTTGCCGGCCAGCACGTAGGCCAGCGTCGATTTGCCCGATCCGTTCGGCCCCATGATGGCGTGGACCTCGCCGGCGTTCACCGCAAGGCTCAACCCTTCGAGGATTTTTCTGCCCTCGATCTCGACGTGCAGATTCTCGACTTCCAGCATAGGCATTCGGACAATCCTTCGGTTTAGAGCGTCATCCTGAGGCGCGAGCCGCATCAGCGGCGAGCCTCGAAGGATGGCCGCGATCTCAGGCCCGTCATCCTTCGAGGCTCGCTGCGCGAGCACCTCAGGATGAAGGACTAGCCGACGCTTCCCTCCAGGCTGATGGAGATCAGCTTCTGCGCCTCGACCGCGAACTCCATGGGGAGTTGCTGCAGCACGTCCTTGACGAAGCCGTTGACGATCAGCGCCACCGCCTCTTCGGCGGAAAGTCCCCGCTGCCGGCAATAGAACAGTTGCGCGTCGGAGATCTTCGAGGTGGTCGCTTCGTGCTCGAATACCGTCGAGGCGTTCTTGGCCTCGATATAGGGCACGGTGTGCGCCCCGCACTCATGCCCGATCAGGAGCGAGTCGCAATTGGTGAAATTGCGGGCCCCGGTCGCCTTGCGGTGGGCGCTCACCAGGCCGCGATAGGTGTTGTTGGATTTGCCGGCCGCGATGCCCTTGGAGATGATCCGGCTCGAGGAGTTCTTGCCGAGGTGGAGCATCTTGGTGCCGGAATCGACCTGCTGGCGGCCGTTGGAGATCGCGATCGAGTAGAACTCCCCGCGCGAATTGTCGCCGCGCAGGATGCAGCTGGGGTATTTCCAGGTGATGGCGGAGCCGGTCTCGACCTGGGTCCAGGAGATCTTCGAGTTCCGGCCGCGGCAATCGCCGCGCTTGGTCACGAAATTGTAGATCCCGCCGCGGCCCTCGGCGTCGCCCGGATACCAGTTCTGCACCGTCGAGTACTTGATCTCGGCGTCATCGAGCGCGACCAGCTCGACCACCGCGGCGTGCAGCTGGTTCTCGTCGCGCATCGGCGCGGTGCAGCCCTCGAGGTAGCTCACGTAGGAGCCCTTGTCGGCGATGATGAGCGTGCGCTCGAACTGCCCGGTGTTCTTCTCGTTGATGCGGAAATAGGTCGAAAGCTCCATCGGGCAGCGCACCCCTTCGGGCACGTAGACGAACGACCCGTCGGAGAACACCGCCGAGTTCAGCGTGGCGAAGAAATTGTCGGTGACGGGCACCACCGAGCCGAGATATTTGCGCACCAGGTCCGGGTGCTGCCTGATCGCCTCGGAGATCGGCAGAAAGATCACGCCCGCCTTCTTGAGCTCCTCCTTGAAGGTGGTCGCGACCGAGACCGAATCGAACACGGCGTCGACGGCGACCCGCGAATAGGTGCCTTGGCGCTCGACGCCGGCGAGGATCTCCTGCTCGCGCAGCGGGATCCCGAGCTTCGCGTAGGTCTTGAGGATCTCCGGGTCGATCTCGTCGAGCGATTTCGGCCCGGCTTTGCGCTTGGGCGCCGAGTAATAATACAGGTCCTGGTAATCGATCTGCGGGTAATTGACCCGCGCCCAGCGCGGCTCGCGCATGGTCAGCCAGCGCCGATAGGCATCGAGCCGCCAGGCCAGCATCCATTCCGGCTCGTCCTTCTTGGCCGAAATGAAGCGGACGGTGTCTTCGGAAAGCCCCTTGGGAGCCTTGTCGGATTCGATGTCGGTGACGAACCCGTACTTGTACTGATCGACGTCGATGCGGCGGACCTGCTCGACGGTCTCTTGCACGGCCGGCATTATTCCCTCCACTGCGGCTTCAAGGGCCGCGGGTCGGATTGCTCGGGTTATGGTCGTTGCAGCTGCGCTTCAACCTCGCTCTGCCTTCAGGCGGCGATGCCCTCTGACCCCTTATGTAGGGTTCTATACACCTTTTTCCACGTGTCGACGCCCTGATCAACATCGGATTCTGTCGTAGAATGCCCCAAGCTGACGCGAATGGCGCTTTTCGCCTGCGCCGGGCCGAATCCCATGGCCGCCAGCACGTGCGAAGGCTGAACCTTGCCCGAGGAGCAGGCCGCTCCCGAGGAGACCGCGACCCCTTCCAGGTCCAGCGCAATCACGGCGGTATCGGCCTTCACCCCCGGCACCGCGAACAAGGTGGTATTGGGCAGCCGCTCGGCATCGGCTCCGAAGACGACGGCATCCGGGGAAACCCGCCTCAATTCGCTCTCGAAACGATCCCGCAGCAGCGACACCTGCCGGTGCTCCTCTGCGAGCGCCCCGCATGCCGCCGCGGCGGCAGCGCCGAAGCCGGCGAGTGCCGCAACGGCCTCGGTGCCCGCCCGCGATCCCCGTTCCTGTCCGCCGCCGCGGATCAACGGATCGGCCAGATGCAGCGCCTCGGTGCGGACGATCAGGGCCCCGGCACCCTTGGGGCCGCCCAGCTTGTGGCTCGATAGGCTGAGAAGATCGGCGCCGAGGGCATCCATCGCACAGGGAATCCGGCCGGCCGCCTGGACCGCATCGACATGCAGCAATCCGCCCGCCGCGTGGATCATTTCGGCAGCGTTTTGAATCGGCTGGACGACTCCGCTCTCGTTGTTTGCGAGCATGATGGAGACCAGCACGCGGCTTCCTGCGCGAGAAAGCGCAGCGAGCCGCGATTCCAGTGCCGCAAGATCGACCGCGCCCCGGGCCGTGACCGGGATCTCCTCGAGGCCGCCCGGCGGAAAACGGCCGCCGCACCGCACGGACGGATGCTCGATGGCCGAGACCAGCAAAAGATCCCGGGGACGCCGGTCGGTGCCGAGTTCGATGCGCGGGGTCAAGGCCAGCATGTTGGCCTCGGTCGCACCCGAGGTGAAAATCACTCGGCGCGCCTCGGCGCCCACGAGTGCCGCGACCTCTGCGCGCGCGCGTTCAATCAAGGCCCGGGCGGCCCGACCCTCCGCATGCACGGAAGACGGATTGCCGCTGAGCTCGCAGGCGGCAATCATCGCGGCACGGGCCTGGGGGCGCAGCGGCGCCGTCGCATTCCAGTCGAGATACACCCTTGCCATGTCGATCCTTGCACCCTTTATCTCACGCGGAGCTTGCTTTTTGCCTTCGGGATCGTGCTAAAAGCGGGCCGCTGGGCCGCCCGTGCCGCCGCCCTTGGCGCGAGCCGATAAAACGCCAGGCGGCCCAAAAACTTAGAAGGCTTGCAGCTCGTAGCGTGCGCGCGTCGCTTGCGTCAAGCGCGCAGGAATACCCATTTTCCGCGATTGTCGAGGTCCCTGCCCATGCCAGAGGTCATCTTCACCGGCCCCGCAGGACGGATCGAGGGCAGGTATCACCCGGCCCGGCAGAGGAATGCGCCGATCGCCATCGTGCTCCATCCGCATCCCCAATTCGGCGGCACGATGAACCACCAGATCGTCTATCAGCTCTATTATGCGTTCGCGCATCGAAATTTTGCCGTGCTGCGGTTCAATTTCCGCGGCGTCGGCCGCAGCCAAGGGGCATTCGACCACGGCCAGGGCGAATTGTCCGATGCCGCCTCGGCGCTCGACTGGGCGCAATCGCTCAATCCGGAAGCGCGCAGCTGCTGGATCGCCGGCTTTTCGTTCGGCTCCTGGATCGGCATGCAATTACTGATGCGGCGGCCGGAGATCGAGGGCTTCATCTCCATTTGCCCGCCGGCCAACCTCTACGATTTCTCCTTCCTGGCTCCCTGCCCCTCCTCCGGCCTCATCATCCATGGCGACAAGGATGCGGTGGTCCCGGCCAAGGACGTGACCGGCCTGGTCGAAAAGCTGAAGACCCAGAAAGGCATCATCATCGACCAAAAAATCGTTCCGGGGGCGAACCATTTTTTCGACGGCAAGGTCGAAGCCCTGATGCAGGCGGTCAACCTCTATCTCGACAAGCGGCTCAAGGGCGACCGCAAGATCAGCGCGGCGTAGCTCCGGGCTCGTGCCCCGGACGCGGTGCGGCGTGGAATGCCGCACCGCAGAGCCGGGGCCCATCTTTTGATGACGCTAGTCTAGCCCGCTAAGATGGATCCCGGGTCAGCGGCGCACCACTTCGTGGTGCGCCGCGCCCGGGAAACGCGGCGAGCACGGCGAGTCACGGCCTCACCAAGACCCCGCCCGCCATCGGCTCCGGCACCCCCGTCGTGGTCGGAAACGTGATCGGCAGACCCCGTAAAGTCCGCACCGCCAGATAGGCGAAGGCCTGCGCTTCGAGCGCGTCGGCGGACCAACCCACGGCATCCGCCGTCAGCACGGTCGCGGGGGCGAGCCGCGCGGCGAGCATTCGCATCAAGGTCGCATTGCGGGCGCCGCCTCCGGCCACGATCCAGGTGCGCGGCGGTTGCGGGAGCAGATCCACGGCTCGCGCAACCGCGGCCGCCGTGAGCGCGGTCAGGGTGGCGGCGCCGTCGGCGAGCGAGTGGCCCGACACGTCGAGGCTGAAAGCGTTGCGGTCCAGCGACTTGGGGAACGGCAAGCGGAAGAAGCGACGGGCTAGAAAGCCCCCGACGAGCTTCTCGTCCACCCGGCCGCCGGCGGCCAAAACCCCGCCTTCATCGTGAGCCTTGCCGGTGCGCGCCAGCATGAAATCGTCGATCAGCGCGTTGCCAGGCCCGGTGTCGAAGGCAATCATCGCCTCGGCGCCGTCGAGGTACGTCAAATTGGCGACGCCTCCCACATTGAGCACTGCCGTCGGACCCGGCCGGTCGAGGTTCTCGACCAGCGCCCGGTGGAACACCGGGACGAGCGGCGCGCCCTGCCCGCCCGCGGCCACGTCGGCGGCGCGGAAATCGAACGCGACGGGAAGACGCAGCCGCCGCGCCAGCTCTCTGCCGTCGCCAAGCTGCACACTGAGACCGGCATCCGGCCGATGCAGCACGGTCTGCCCATGGAACCCGACGACCGCGATGTCCTTTCCGAGCCCGTCGTCGCGAAGGAAGCGTCCGGCCGCCTGGGCATGGGCTTGGGTCACCAGCGCTTCGGCTTCTTCGAGCGCGCCCGGCCGCGCGTTGCGGTCGGCGAGACCTGCGGCATCGGCAAGCGCGCGACGCAGCAGCTCGCGCTCCGGCGGCTTATAGGGCCGGCAGGCGGTCGGCCCGAAGCTCGCAATGTTCTCCCCGTCGGTCTCGATCAGCGCGACGTCCACGCCGTCGAGCGAGGTCCCGCTCATCAGGCCGATGGCACGGACGTGCCCCATGCGGCGTTCCTCGATTGAATCCGACGGGAGACCTGTTACACCACCGGCCCGCCCGCGTGGAGTTGCCGCGCCGGGCTTTTGCGCGACAA
>WNFC01006299.1_pt1 | contig 13069 bp, 8 predicted proteins | sample 5400541 | NCBI WGS metagenome assembly WNFC01 (sample SAMN13153342, study PRJNA577476) | soil metagenome | isolation source: 120 cm saprolite under Douglas fir tree site 2 hole 2 replicate 1 | place: USA:California | collected 2015-04-18
GCCCATCCGGGCTCCAGGCCAGCGAGAAGACCGCACCAGGATGCGGCAGGTCCGCGAGGGCTGTGCCCAGCTTCGCATCCCAGAGCCGGACGGTCGTCTCATTCCCACCGCTGGCCAGCGTGCGTCCATCGGGGGCAAAAGCCAGGCTAAGCAAGCCGTTGATTGGCCCAACGGTCCAGAGCGGGGCCCCACTCTCTACGTCCCATAGCTTGACGCTGCCATCCAGGCTCCCGCTGGCCAGCGTGCGTTCGTCCGGGCTGAACGCGATCGACACCACGATGTCCGTATGCGCCTGCCAGGCCAGGTGCAAGGTTTTGCCTGCCTCGCGCCACACCCGTACTTCGCCCCGCTTGCTGCCCGTGGCCCAGTACTGTCCGCTCTTGCTGATGGCCACCGTCCAGATGGCATCGAAGGCCTCGGTCAAGACGCTCTCACGCAGCAGCGCCCCGGACAGGGTCGCGTCTTGCAGCTCGACGCCTTGCAGATACACGCCGCGCAGGGCGAGCTGCGACAGGTCGAGCCCACGCAGGTGCCCGCGCAGCAGCCGCAGCAGCGCCACCAGGTTGGCCGGGCCATACCCCTGGGCCCGTCCGCGCAACCCATCGAGCAGCTCGCGCAGCCGCGCCTCCACTTCAGCTCCCGCATGTTCCACGCTTTGCAGACCTGCCAGCAGCGGGGCGAGCAGCAACCGCTCCTGCGTCTGCCGCACGTACTCCTTCGCCTGGGCCTGAGAGAGTCCATACTGCAGGAGCCGTTCCAGCCTCCCCTGCTGGATCTCCTGGATGGCCGTGGTGACGAGCTTGGTAGTCACGTACTCCAGCACCACGGATTGCAAGGTGAAGCTGCCGGCTCGCTGCCCCCGCTCGATGAGACAGCGCCGCCGCAGCCCATCCACGGCTTCCAACACCTGGACGGGCGAAAGCGGGGATACCAGCATCGCGAGCAGGTCCTCCAGCGTCACCGCCTCGCGCACGATGGCAAGCCAGTACAGCACCGTCTGCTCCAGCGGTGAGAGCCGGGCCCATTGCTCCTCCAGCAGCTCGGTGATGCTGCCAAAAATCACCGTCCCCCCAGCGAGGAACGGGTCAATCTGGCCCCCAAAGAGGTCGGCGATGGTCTCGGCCACAATGTTTAAAGCCAGGGGGTTGCCCGCGTAGACCTCTCCCAGGTGGGCGCGCTCCTCGGTGGAGCCGGTGACCTCGTGCTCGGCCAGGAGTTGCGCGCAGGCTCCGGCACCCAGCCCGGAGAGGGGCAGCGAGCGCACCGGACTCCGGCTGCTCTCCAGGGCGCGCAGGGCGGCGGGTTTCTCGCGACTGGTCAGCAGCAGGCAACTCTGGTGCCCCGTTTGGGCTACCTGCCGCAGCAAGTGTCCATACGCTTCAAAGCCGGGCCGCAGCCGCCCCAGCACATCGCCTTCTTCCAGCAAGACTTCCAGGTTATCGAGCACCAATAGCACCCGTCGGTTGCGCAGCTCCTCTAGCAGCAGGCTCAGGCGCCTCTCCAGGCTCTGGGGCAGCGGCTCGGGCGAGAGCACCGAGAGGCAGTCCTCCAGCAGGGCGGAGCATTCGGGGGCATCACGCAACGAGCGAAAGACCAGGACGTCGAAGTGATCGGCCAGCCGCTGCATGGCGCGCACCACCAGCGCCGACTTGCCGATACCGCCCATCCCCAGTACGCTCACCATCCGACAGCCCTCCTCGACAATCCAGCGCATCAGCACCGCCAGTTCCTGCTCGCGATCATAGAAGCTGGGCATGTCCAACGCCTCCCCCCACTCCACCCGCGGCCCGCTGGCAGCACGCGCTGGCACTGAGGGCTTTTCCGGGACTGGTGTGACCGGCAGCTGGGTCACCAGCGCGAGGGAGGGACGCGCGCTGCCTAGTGAGGTGGAGAGCCAGTGCTCATCGAGCAGCACCTTCTGGTGTGCCGCTTTCCACAGCGCCCGGATCTCCTCGTCCTCCCGTCCAGGGGGAAAGGCCTGCTGCTGCACAGCCAGGCGAATGAGGTGTTGGAGATGGTGGGCTTTGGGATAACTGCTGCCTGCCTCCCAGTCCCCCACCGCTTGCCGCGAGACGCCCAACAGGTCGGCCAGTCCCGCTTGCGTCAGCCCAAGGGCGGTGCGCAGCGTCAGCATCCGCTGGCCGAAGGCATAGTCGCGCTCACCATACGAGAATCTCTTCACCGGCAGTCTCCCTTCCAAGTGACCCAGCGGAGCAAAGCAATGCAGAGCCAGGGCAAGTGACATGCCATCTGATGGAAAGTGACTTCCCCAGGCAACACCGGTCTACTAGTGTTTGTCGCTTGTCCCCTCCAGGAGGGTCAACGCCTGGTTGCATGGAGGCACTGCCAGCCACCCCATACAACCTCTTCTACAACCACTTCGATGATCTCCCTCGATGATAGCACATTTTCTGGCGGACGATGGACATCTTGCTCACGATCTGCTGGTGTCCGACTCCAAGGAGTGAAGCAGGTGGAATGACAAGTGACATGCCACCTGGTGGAGGCTGACTTCTCCAGAGCATCCTTCTATACTCGTAGCATACAAGACTCGTAGCCAGGATGTCAGGCCAATAACGCCTCGTACATCTACAATGAGACAGATCCCTGGTAGGCTGTCAAGACTGAGCATAGTTGTCGTCACAAGACAAGAAAGAAGGAAAAATGATGTTTGACTATATTATTGTGGGAGCTGGTTCTGCGGGGTGTGTGCTTGCAAATCGTTTGACCGAAGATCCTGCCACCTCTGTTCTCTTACTCGAAGCCGGTGGCAATGATGCTACGGTGCCGGAAATCCATGATCCCACCAGGGCCCTCGCACTGGCTCATACAGCTGTTGACTGGGCCTATGCTACAGAAGAAGAACCACATCTCAACAACCGCAAGATCTCTTGGCCGCGTGGCAAAGTGCTCGGGGGCTCCAGTTCAATCAACTATATGCTGTATGCTCGCGGGAACCGCCATGACTTTGATCAGTGGCAAGCACTGGGAAACGCAGGCTGGAGCTACGCTGATGTTCTCCCCTACTTCAAGAAGGCTGAAAACCGGGAACGCGGGGCCTCAGCATATCACGGCGTAGGAGGTCCGCTGAATGTTTTTGATCTGCCTGCGATCAATCCACTTACTGAAGCGTTTATCGAAGCTGGCGTAGAACTTGGCTGGTCACGCAATGACGATTCCAATGGAGCGTCACAGGAAGGCTTCGGCGCTCCTCAGTTCACAATCCGTGATGGAAAACGGCACAGCACAGCCGTCGGCTATCTTCATCCAGTGATGAGCCGTCCCAATCTCACCGTATGGACGGAAACCTTGGCGACGCGCGTCTTGTTTGAAGGAACACGTGCTGTTGGTGTCACCTCTCTCAAAGATGGCAGCGAACAGCAGGTCCGGGCGCATAAAGAGGTCATCCTTTCCGGGGGCGCCATCAATTCCCCTCAGCTTCTCATGCTCTCCGGTGTTGGGCCAGGTGAGCACCTCCAAAAATTGGGGATTCGTGTGGTGGCTGATGTTGCGGGTGTTGGTGAAAATCTTCAGGATCATCCAAGCGTCTATACGTACTCCACAACGAAACCATCCTTCTCAGCATTTGGAGGCTCACCAGAAGGGAACGCTTTCGTGAAGACACAATCGGATCTCCCAGAGCCAGACCTCCAGCTTATATTCACTCCTTTCTTTTTCCCGCCAGTTCTGGGTAAGGGCTATACCGTTGTCGTAGTGCTGGCAACTCCGCAAAGCCGTGGTCGTCTCACGCTGCGCTCAACTGACCCGAGACAGCATCCCGCGATCTTCGCCAACTATCTGGCGAAGCAGGAAGATGGAGAAAAGCTCATCAAGGGAATCAAACTGGTCCGACGTCTGAACCAGACCAAAGCTCTTGCGGCCTTCTATCAAGAAGATGCACATCCAGGTGCGCAGCTTCAGAGAGCAGAAGAGCTCGTCGAGTTCGTACGCAATAATATCCAGACGATGTATCATCCCGTTGGAACGTGTAAGATGGGTCAGGATGCTCTGGCGGTGGTCGATGAGCAGTTACGTGTACGTGGAACAGAAGGTCTGCGTGTCGTTGATGCTTCCATTATGCCCACCATTGTGAACGGGAATACCAATGCCGCGACGATCATGATCGGGGAGAAAGCTGCCGACTTGATCAAAGCCACCATCAGTCCTGCGCTGAAGTCGCTCGTCAGGCTTTTAGCCTGATTGAGCGCTTGTCTACACCTGTGCTATAATAGAGGCAGCCATTTGAGATGATTGTAACAGTTGGAACGAGCGAGACATTCCAGATGAGCCGTTCACTCGTTGTAGTGCCAAACACTCATCCTCCTACAGGAGGTTACAATGAAGTTTCTTTGGAGCCATCCACCGAACGCCAGGCCACCTGAGACATGGTGGCAGAAAGGAGTTCGGTATGAGGAAAATGTACAAAAACAAAAAATGTTGCTGCGCTTTGTGTAAACCGCACAAGCGTAGTGGTGATTGCCGCTGGAAAAGACAGGACAAAGTCGCTATCAAACGCTTTGCGCGCGCAGTAGCAGAGGATAATTTAGACGAGCTTTAACGGTTTTGGCTCGGATCATTATTCTGTTACCTCCTATTCCGCTACTTCTACGGTGCCAGGTAGTGTAGACATTACCAGCCTGAAGCCATGCGGATAGTGTTCCACGCTCTTACATACCGCGTTTATCTCACGCTCTAATAAGACCGGAGCGATTTGCTCGCGACTTTGAAAAGATGCCGAGAGAGAGGCTTGGCTAGGCGCCATGTTTCGCGCGGTTGAGGAGGTGCAGATCAAGGAGGGTTAGCTCCATGGCAAGTCGCACGAGGGCGCCTCATGTCTGTTCTGCTCTAGCTTCAGCGCGACATCCCTTTCTTGCCATATGCTTCTCCCTCTTTTCCTGTCCGTCGAAGATATCTCTTTGCAGTAGAGGGCTTTCAGAAAGGGAGCGGTGCTCTTAGCGGTAGCGCCGCTCAGACTCCTGAATCGGATAATCATTCGCGCTCATATCGCGCCGCCGCATGAGTCCCTCTTCATCAAATTCCCAATGTTCATTCCCGTGTGTCCGCATCCACTGTCCCGTGTCGGCATCACGCCATTCGTACTCGAAACGCACCGAGATGCGGTTGTCGGTGTAGCACCACAGTTCTTTCATCAGGCGATAGTCCAATTCTTTGGCCCATTTGCGGCGCAGAAAGGCTTTGATCGCCTCTGGACCCTTCAAGAACGCCCGGTCTGTTTGAAGAACACGGAGTCTCGCATGAGTCGAAAACGGAAGAGCTCACGTACCCCAATACGTGCGCTGCCGAGTGATCCTGCGCATGGCCGGGCCTCGCCTGCTCGCCATGCTCAACGGAGAGCCCCTCATCAGAGCGGCAGCGGTGCATTTCGCCTCCTTACCGTGCGGAGTTGCGGTTGTAGACCGCTCGCGCCCACAGGTATCCGATCAGGGTAAGGCCAGCGCACCAGGCGACGGCGAGGACAGCACTGTTTCCGATCGGCGTACCCAGCAGCAGCCCCCGCAGCGTGTCGATGACGGGCGTGAAGGGCTGGTACGAGGCGAACCAGCGTACCACGCCTGACATCGAGTCCGGGCGGACAAACGCACTGCTGGTGAACGACAGGAGCTGGAAGATGAGGGAGAGGCTATTGGCTCCTGCGGGCGTTTTGCCCACCAGGCCGAAGACCACCGACATCCACGTGAGTGCGAAGGCGAACAGCGCGATGATGCCGAGCGCCGCGATCCAGGCGACGGGACCCGCAGAGGGCCGGAAGCCCATGAGCAGCGCCACCCCGATGACAAGGACGATGGTGATCATCGTCCGGATCAGGCTTCCGAGGACCTGTCCGGTCAGCACCGAGGCACGGGAGATCGCCATGGTGCGGAAGCGGGCGATGATGCCTTCGCTCATGTCCATACAGAGGTTGATCGCCGTCGTCGCGCCCCCACTGATCACGGTCATGATGATGATCCCGGGCGCGATGTAGTCGATATAGGCGCCGCCGTGCGCCATGAGGCCCTGGCCGGCACCAATCGCGCCGCCGAACACGTAGACGAATAGCACCAGCATGATGATCGGCACCAGCAGACCACTTATGAGTGTCATCGGGAGGTTGCGCAGCGAGTGCCGGACATCACGCCGCAGCATCGTCGCCGAATCGCGCAGGGCAAAGGAAAGAGTGCTCATCGTCCATTCCCTTTCTGTGTGTCGATGTGGGAAGTTATGGCGAAAAAGACGTCATCGAGGTCGGGGGTGTGCACCGATACTCCGTTGACCGCGAGCGCTTCGTGGTCGAGCCGGTCGAGCACGGCCCGCAGGGACCGGACGCTGCCGTCGGTCGGAATCTGGAGCGTGAGCTCGTTGTCGTCGCGCACCACCTCGCCCAGGGTGCGGGCAGCCGCTTCGAGCCCGCTCGTGTCGGCGAATTGCAGGCGGATGTGGCCGCCGGGGATGCGGCGTTTCAGTTCGTCGGGGGTTCCTTGGGCCACCAGCTTCCCCTGATCGAGCACCGCGATCCGGTCGGCAAGCTCGTCCGCCTCATCCAGGTACTGCGTGGTGAGCAAGATCGTGACACCGCTGGCCACCAGGTCGCGGATGATCTGCCACATGGTGTGGCGGCTGCGCGGGTCCAGGCCGGTGGTCGGCTCATCGAGGAAGATGACGCGGGGGTCGCCGACCAGAGTCATCGCGAGGTCGAGCCGGCGCCGCATGCCCCCGGAGTAGGTGGCGGGCGTCTTCCTGGCCGCGCCGGCCAGATCGAAGCGGTCGAGCAGTGCAGCCGCGCGGAGCTTTCCTTCAGATCGGCCCAGGTGGTGCAGATCTGCCATCAAGAGCAGGTTCTCCTCGCCGGTAAGCAGGTTGTCCACCGCCGAGAACTGGCCGGTGACGCCGATCGCGGCGCGAACCGCGTCAGGCTCGTGGGCCAGGTTGTGGCCGGCAACCCGCGCCTGGCCAGCATCGGCACCGATGAGCGTGGACAGGATCTGCACTATCGTGGTCTTGCCGGCGCCGTTGGGGCCGAGCAGCGCGAAGATGGTCCCCGCAGCCACGTTCAGATCGATGCCGTCGAGCACCACGTGGTCGCCGAACGATTTACGCAATCCTCGTGTTTCTATCATTATCATGACATATGACACCTTTCTACTGACAGTTCGCTTTTCTTATTCTCGATAACGTGATCCATTGAAGAAGACATAACGAGTCCTTTCTCTCTGTTTCTGATCATCTAGAGGTGAGAGCTGATTAAAAGACCGCGAGAAGATGCAAGGTTTGAACATCCAGAAGGACGGTCAGTTGATCTGCACTCATCACATCTGTGAGTCTGACGCGAATCACCGGTCTTCCATCGTGTTCAAGTAACTGATGCGGTTCGGTTATGCAACGTTCGTGTTGTACTAAAAACCGATTGACAATCGGGTATGAGACAAAGACAGTGGAAATATCTGTTGTGCTTATTCCACACTTCGAACATGCTGTGCATACCCAGTAGTGGTCAGGTGGCACCGGGAATGAGACATCGCTGGAGTCAATAATGCTGAACAGGGCAGGTCCGTGACATTGAAAGCAGGCGCCCTTTGTCAATGGTATCCAGAAACGCTCTCCCATTTTCTGGAAGAGTCGCTTGATGGCAGGGCGAAATGAGCGAAAACCTTCCAGGGAAACCAGGCCACCAGAGCTAATCACATCGTAGCCGTAACGGTTGAAGAATGCGGGGCAGCGCAGGCGCATAGCAACACGCCCATTGGGCAGTGTCTCGAAGATGCCGATCATGCGGTGATTGCCGCAAAGCCAGCACCACTGGCGCGTCTCCCGCCATCCCTGTACCTGCATCGGGTCAAGTGCCAGACCGAAGCTCTCAGCGTCGGCGCGCAATGCGCCGTTCAGTACCTGCCTCAGTTGCTTGCGGGCGCGGTGCAGGCGTAATTCCAGCGCACCGATGGTCAATCCCAATTGGAGAGCCGCCTCGCGCTGCGGTATTTCCGCGAGGTAGCACATCTCCAAGAGCTTGCGCGAGTCGGGTGAAAGATGCTCCATGGCGCGGTCGAGCAAGGTTGCTAAATCCTGGCGGCTCAACTCCTCCGCCGGGTCAATGGCGAACGGGTCGGGGAGAGCGAGCGAGGCGTCAGCTGCGTTGTTCGTTTCGTTGTCGCGGGCCAGAGTGGAGAGCGAGAAGTGTCGGTGCAGCGCGCCATCTGGCGTTTGGTAGCGACGACAGACGTTGCGACAGATGCCGTCGAGCCATGCATGGAAACGCTGCGGGTCGCGCAGATTCTCGATGTGCCGCCATGCTTCCATCATCGTTTCTTGCACGACATCATCGGCCATGTCGGGCGACATGCCGTTCAAATGTGCGAGCCGCAGCAGACGTGGACGCGCCTCCGTGAAGACCTGCTCCATGTCTGCGAGCAAGGCTGCGTGGCTGATAGTCATATTCCCATCATTGACCGGCGATTGATCGTAAGGTATATGTTGTGTGTCTCTCTCATTTTCAGTCATATCGTCCTCCCTTTTCTCTGTACCAGTCACGAAAAAGGTGCGATACCTTACGCGAAAAATGCTGTTATTTCGGGTGTAAATCTTTTTATTCCATAGGCGGAATTTTGGGAATGAAATGGGCGGTAAAACGTGCAATAGGAAATAGTAAGGTTTTTGCTCATCACCAGAAGAGTGCTCCTTCCGCTCTGCTGGCTGTTTCTGGCACGCCTCGCGAACTCGCCCATTTCATTGTCAAAATTCTTCAGACCGTAATACCACGCGCCGGGTGAATTTGGCCACTCCGGTTCGGGTTGACGGCCTGCTTTGCATCAAAAAGGCTTCTGCGTACGGAATCAACGTGTGTGTTCGGCTTCCAGAGCGGGTCATTCCTTGCTCAAATGCTTCGCACGGACACGCCCATTTTCACGCTTGGATACCGTCCACTCACATTCGAGGCGTGGCTTTGCACCTTGCGTACAGGCTGAGAGGAGCGAATGCGCTGAATGTAGGTCTCTGTCTCCGGCGCGATCTGGTTGCGCTGGCACCAGGCGCGAAATGCTTCATCTGTGAGCATGGCTTTGGCCGTGTTTCCTTTTTGCATTGCAGGGACGAGTAGTCACCAGGCGCACTATCACCAGAATGAGCCTGAGACAAGTATATCCAAGATGAATGAAGGAGACAAGTTTCCACCCATATCTTTTCGTTTTTGACAAGTATCACTTCGTCATCCTGCCCGCATGGGATGCGCAACAGGGGCGTGATTGTTCATAAACGGCGAGAAAGGATGCAAAGAAAAGATATGCGTCGGAGCGTGCCTGTTTTCTAGCTTCAACTGCTCAAATGCCTGTGAAAATTTATGCATCAAACGGGAAAAGTTATTCGACAATTAACAAGTAGTCATGAAAACGTCCAAAGCAGCGTCATGGGCAATGGCCCCAAACGCTGACCCACAGATGAGCGAGCATGCATGTGACAGGAAGAACACCAACTCGCCTGTCCTCTGACAGAGCAGCAGGTGGAGACAGTCACCAGTGGTGGCATCCTGAGCTGTTCTTGAGGAGCCAGTACTTTCCAGATTTGCCACTGGCCGATGCGTATGAACAGGGAATAGCGCAGCAGATTGTGACTTATCACCAACCGTAGGGGCGAGCCTTTATGGTCGCCCATTCGCACTTAAGACATGGACAGCAACCTGGAGGGTGCCCTGCCGGCCCCTGCGTGAGGCAAGGCATCTCCCATTTGGTACCCTGTGCTATACTGTCTATAGAGACAAGTCCTCCCCTGCTTGCCCTATAACCTCACGGCTCACTACGAACCGGGGCACCTGACCGCCCCCCTTCATTCCAGTCCCCTGGTAGGAACACCCTCTCGTTCCTCCTCTTAAAACACTCCCGAAAGGAGCATCCCTCCGTGAAAGAAGAATCCCCCAAGAAGAGCATCAACGCCTCCTTTGCTGCCATGTCCAAAACCCTTACACAAATGGGGAAACTCATGCGCCAGGAACGCAAACTCGAGGCTCAAGAAGCCCAGCGCCAGCGACGTACCGAGGACCTCAAACTGGCCGCCGAAGTTATGGAGAAGAGACACGCCAGCCCGCACTCCCGCCGCGTGGTCCTCACCGGCTTCCACGAATACTACCGCGTCATCGGCGTGCACTCTAAGCCCGAGCCTGCTGCCAAAATCTCCCCCTCCGTTCCTGGCCTCGTCCTCTCCGCCGTCGTCGCGCAGCCCGTCGCCTGGCTCTGGCAGGACTACCTCCCCTTGGGTGCCCTCACCCTGCTCGAAGGCGAACCCGGCTCCGGCGCCTCCCGGCTCGCCCTGCACATTGCCGCCTGCGTCACCAGCGGTCGCGCTCTGCCCGGCGGCACGCCCGGCCTCCAGGGTACCGTCATCCTCGTGGCGGATCAGGACCACCCCGGCTACACCATCGCACCCCGCTTCTCGGCTGCTGGAGGTGACCCCGCCCGCGTCCTCCTGCTCAATACCGTCGAACAGGTCGATAGCGACAACGTCACCATCGAAGATCGTCCCTTCTCCCTGGCCAGGGACCTGTACCTCCTGGAAGAAGCCGTCGCCCGCACCCATGCCGCCCTCGTCATCCTCGACGCCTGCTCCCCCAGCGAACTGCGCCAGGCCCTTCCCGCCCTGGCTCAACTCGCCCAGCGCACCGGCTGCGCCATCCTGCTGGTGCGCCCCATCGCTCCACACCCGCCCGCTGCCGCTCCGAAAACCAGCTCGCTCGATCTCCTGACAGCCATGCGCAGCGGCCTCCGGATCGTTTCTGACCCCGAGGACAAGGAGCGCCAGCGCCTGCTGATCCCCACCAAACACTCCCTGTGCGCGCAGCCGGGCATCCTTAGCTTCCAGCTCACCACCGGTGAGCAGGGCGTCCTCGCGCTCGCCTGGCTGGGCACCTACGCGCACCCCATGCCCTTCTTCGAGGACAGCGAGATGCACCTGTGCGGCAGGAACTACTCGCTGCTGCAGCAGACCATCCTGACCACGCTGCAGGAGTGCGCCGCGCCCATGAACGCGCGCAGCCTGACCAGCATCACCGGCTTCCCCTACGAGAACGTGCGCAAACTGCTGCAGCGCATGATTCACGCCAGGCAGCCAGAGGTAGTCAGCCCGGCACGTGGCCTCTATACCACCCTGGGTCACCCCTGCCTGGAGAAACCCACCGCGCCCACCGGCACCCCCCCGCCAGAACCCCCTGTCCCAACTGTCGCATCTGTCCCAACCGTCCCGGACACTCCACCGTTCCCCGCATCTGAAAATGACCCGGCTAGCGACTCCCCAAAACCACCCACCTCCACCCTCGAAGTTGATTCACGCCCCATTTCCACAAACCCCCTGTCCCAACCATCCCATATGGAATATCGAACCTTAGGTCGCACCGGCTGGAACATCTCGTCCATTGGTTTTGGTGCCTGGGGCATCGGTGGCAGTGCCTGGGGTTCCACAGACGACCAAACATCCCTGGCTGCCCTCCACCGGGCCATTGATCTCGGAGTCAACTTCATCGATACCGCTGACGTCTTTGGCGATGGACATTCCGAGCAACTGATCGCACAGGTACGCAAAGCGCGCAGCGAACAACTCATTATTGCCACAAAAGTGGGACGGAGGCTCAACCCCCATACAGCCCAGGGGTACACGCGCCAGAACCTGACCACCTTTGTCGAGCGTAGCCTGCGCAACCTGGAGATGGAAGCCCTCGATTTACTGCAACTGCACTGTCCGCCATCTGAAGTCTACGACATGCCCGAGGTCTTTAGCATCCTCGATGACCTGGTGCAGCAGGGCAAAATCCGCTACTATGGGGTGAGCGTAGAGCGGGTGGACGAGGCGCTCAAAGCCGTCAGCTACCCGCACGTCCAGAGCGTGCAGCTCATCTTCAACCTGTTTCGGCTCAAGCCATCAAAACGCTTTTTTGCTGTCGCACGTAAGCGTCAGGTTGGGATCCTGGCTCGTGTCCCGTTAGCAAGTGGACTGCTGACTGGCAAATTCCGCCCGGAGACCCACTTCGCTCCCAACGACCATCGTAGTTTCAACCGCCATGGCGAAGCCTTTGACCAGGGAGAAACCTTCTCAGGGGTCGAATACGAGACGGGCTTGGAGGCTGTTGAGGAACTGCGTCCCTTTATACCAGAAGGGTGGACCATGGCACAGTTTGCGCTGCGCTGGATCTTGATGTTTCCTGAAGTGACCAGCACCATCCCCGGCGGCAAGAACCCCGGGCAGGTGGAGGAAAATGCGAACGCGGCAGCGCTGCCCCCGCTCAGTCCTGTAGATATGATTGCAGTAGAGTCAATCAACGATGGGTATATCTGGCCTCAGGTGCGTCATCGTTGGTAGCCCCTATCATTTTCTCGGCCGACCTGCGTATACTAGTGTTCTGTTACCCTTGATGTGACGGGCAGAAATGTAGGGGCGGGGCTTGCCCCCGCCCTGGGGTGGTGTGGGGGCCTTTATGGCCGCCCGCGTCGCCCTTGTCCCGTGACCGGGTCTCACTCATCATTTGGAAATGTCGATGCCTCAACGCAACCGTACAACTCAATCCCTTCGGTTGATGCCTACGGTGTCTTCCCCTGCAAGCGGGCAGCCTCCGCCAGGGCCTCGCGTTCTTCTTTACGGCGTCTGAGCTTTTTGAGCGCCTCGGCCTTGCGCAGCCAGTGGTCGGGGTCGCCAGGACGCAGGCGGATAGCTTCTTCTGCAGCCTTTAGCGCATCTTCGTAGCGGCGCAAGCGATAGAGGACAAGTGACTTGTTGTGCCAGGCCGAGGCGAGGCTCGGGTTCAATTGCAGGGCGCGTTCATAAGACTGCAAGGCCTGGGTATAGTTGCCCAGGTTATAGAAAGTGTTGCCTCTGCCATTCCAGGCCTGTGGGAAGTTGGGATTGAGCCTCAGCGTGTTATCATAAGCACTCAGGGCTTCGCTGTAACGTTCCATCTGGCGTAAGACGCCGGCCTTGCCATTGAGGGCAGGAGCAAGACGTGCATCGATGCGCAGCGCCTGGTCGTAGGAATTGAGGGCCCCTATGCGCTCGCCCAACTCGTCGAGGACGTTGCCGCGCGCATTCCACGCTTTCGCGAAAT
>WNFC01006300.1_pt1 | contig 13068 bp, 12 predicted proteins | sample 5400541 | NCBI WGS metagenome assembly WNFC01 (sample SAMN13153342, study PRJNA577476) | soil metagenome | isolation source: 120 cm saprolite under Douglas fir tree site 2 hole 2 replicate 1 | place: USA:California | collected 2015-04-18
CACTGCCTGTCGATCGCTCAGACACGCTCGCTGCGCGCCAGACTGGCCACCGAACACGGGGCTGCCGTGACGGTGGGCGACGAGCAGTTCTCGGCCTTCCCGCGGCCGCAAGTCTTGTTGGAGCTGGACCGCTTCGGGCCGATATTTGGCGAAAAGATGGAGCGCCTGCATGGGATAGCCGAGGCGGCCCTGGCTGGTCGACTCGATCGCCAGCGATTGCGCGCTATGCCAGCTGCCGATGCCCTGGCCGACCTGCGTTCGCTCCGCGGCGTGGGCGCCTTCATTGCCCAGGGCATCCTGATCCGTGGTGCTGGCCTGGCCGACGAGGTCTCGGACGATGAGGTCACGAGCCAGGCCGTCCAGTACGCCTACGGTTTGGCCTCCGCACCGGACCGCGCGACGATCGTCAAGTTGGCCGAGCCCTGGCGCCCGTATCGCGCCTGGGCGATGGTCCTGCTGCACATGTGGCTCCGCCGCGAAGACGGTCCCGGTTTTCAACGCCCTGGCCGGCAAAGCCGCGCCCGATCCAGGAGTTGAGACCGGTGCCGTTCAGAATCGCGGTCATTCCTGGCGACGGAATCGGCCAGGAGGTGGTGCCCGAAGGCCTGCGGGTCCTCGACCGGCTGGCCGAGCAGACCGCACCACGTCTCAAGTGACCGACGCCATCCTCGGCCATCTGTAGCGATCATCGTCGACGAGTCGGTGCGCTGGTGTGATACTGTGTAAACGTGAAAAATATCACAGTTACTGTGGACGACGAAACATACCGCCGGGCGCGGATCAAGGCGGCCGAAAAGGACACGTCGGTGTCGGCACTGGTCAAGCGCTTCCTCTGCGAGCTAGCCGCGGACGAGACCGATGCAGAGCGACTCAGGCGTCAGGAGCGGGCACTGCGGGCGAGCATCACCGCATTCAGCGCCGCGGACCGCCTGTCGCGCGATGAGGCGCACGCGCGGGAGGCATGATCGCCCCTCGGTTTCTGGATACCAACATTCTGCTCTATTCGATCAGCCAGGATCCCATCGAAGCACACAAGCGAGACATCGCCGTTGCTCTGCTCGATACCGGTGCCATCGCACTGTCGGTGCAGGTGCTCCAGGAGTTTTACGTGCAAGCAACGCGCGCCACGCGCCAGGATGCTCTTCCGCACGAGATTGCGAGCGGACTTATGCACACGTGGTTGCGGTTCCAGGTGCAAGAGATCACGCTGGCCATCATGCTCGGCGCGCTGGACATCAAAGCGCGATACCGGCTCTCTTATTGGGACGCGGCGATCGTGGCCGCGGCTCGTGCGATTGGCTGCCGAGAGTTGCTCACAGAGGACTTGAGCCATGGACAAGAGGTCGAAGGTATTTTGATTCTCGACCCCTTCCGCTGAACGTATGCGCGCGATGCTGTTCCGAGCGGCGCGGACTTCGTTGGAGCTTGTCGATCTAGAAGTTCCGCGGCCGAGGGAGGGGCAGGCCTTGCTCGAGGTTCGGGCGTGCGGGGTGTGCCGCACCGATCTGCACATCGTCGATGGCGAGCTGGACCAGCCGAAGCTGCCGCTGATTCTGGGGCACGAGATTGTGGCCACCATCGTCGAGCTGGGCAGCCAGGTGCACGAGCTGCATGTTGGCGAACGGGTGGGCGTGCCGTGGCTCGGGTGGACCGATCAAACCTGTCGCTACTGCGTGCGCGGTCAGGAGAACCTGTGCGACAACGCCCTCTTCACGGGTTATACGCGCGATGGCGGCTATGCCGAATACGTCGTGGCCGACGCGCGTTACTGCCTGCGCCTGCCGGAACGATACGGCGACCTCGAAGCCGCGCCGCTGCTGTGCGCGGGACTCATCGGCTACCGCACCTATCGCCTCGCGGGCGAATCGGCCGAGCACATCGGCATCTACGGCTTCGGCGCCGCGGCGCACATCGTGGCCCAGGTCGCCCGGCACCAGGGTCGCCAGGTCTACGCGTTCACCCGGCCGGGCGACACATCAACGCAGGCATTCGCCAGAACCCTGGGTGCCGTGTGGTCGGGCGGCTCTGACGAACAGCCGCCACACGAGCTGGACGCGGCACTCATTTTCGCCCCGGTCGGCGCGCTCGTCGTGTCGGCGCTGCGCGCGACGGCCAAAGGCGGCGCCGTCGTCAGCGGCGGCATCTACATGAGCGATATCCCGTCGTTTGCCTACCGCCTGCTGTGGCAAGAGCGGGTGGTCAGATCGGTGGCCAATCTCACCCGGCGCGACGGCGCCGAATTCATGACCATCGCCGCGCAGACGCCGATTCAGATTTCGGTCGAGACTTTCCCTCTAGAGAACGCCAATGTGGCCCTGGAACGACTGCGAGCCGGCCAGATTCACGGCGCGGCCGTGCTCAACGTAGCGCCAGGCTAGGCTGCCAGGTCGAGGTTCTTGCCGAGCGTCGCGTGCAGGTCGCGCCGACTCATCTCGGTTGGGCTCTGGGTAGCCGATGCGGCCAACGCGGCCGCGGCCGAAGACGCGAGGTGGCCACTCGCGGCGCGCTGGGCATACACGGGATAGGACGACACGCTGGAGTTAGGGATGGCGGTCATGGTGCTCTGAAACCATCGGCCGGACGGCTCGAAACCGAAATCCCCCGCGCGGGGGTACCGTCAGCAAGACATGCACGAACCAGCATCGACGCCCCTGGCCGGCAAGGTGGCCTTCGTTACCGGCGCGGCAGGCGGACTCGGCCAGGCGATGACCAGGGCCTTCGCGGCGCAGGGCGCGGCTGTTGCGCTGGCCGATCTGCCAGAGCGCACAGACCAACTGGGCGAGCTCGCCCGCGGGCTCCCTCAGGCGCTGGCTGTTGGGCTCGACGTGCGCGACTCGGCCAGTATTCGCGATGCGATTCAAAGAACGGTCGACGGGCTGGGCTCGCTCGACATCATGGTCTGCAACGCCGGGCTGAACGTGCGCAAGCCAGCCCTCGAAATGACCGAAGACGACTGGGACACGGTGCTCGACGTGAACCTGCGCGGTGTGTTCTTTTCGGCTCAGGCGGGCGCGGCGCAGATGGTGCGCCAGGGCCACGGCGGCAAGATCGTCAACATCGCCTCGATCATGGGTCTGGTAGCTTCGGCGGCCAGCGGCGTGGCCTATTGCGCGAGCAAAGGCGGTGTCGTCAACCTGACCCGCGCACTGGCCATCGAATGGGCCACCCACGACATTCAGGTGAATGCCGTGGCGCCAACCTTCGTGCGCACGCCGCTCACCGAAGGCGTTTTCGAAAACGAAGCATTCTTGAATAGCGTCCTCAACCGCACGCCCAACGGCAAACTGGCCACGCCAGAATCGATCGCCGACGCGGTGGTCTTTCTGGCGTCCCGCCGAGCCGACCTGATCACCGGCGTCACGCTGCCTGTCGACGGCGGCTGGACGGCCTGGTAGGTCTCGCTCCACAGCAGGAATGTCGACATCACTTTCGCCTCTCAGAGGGGTCCCCTCCGGGTACGGCGACAGCTAGCATAGGCGTATGGCCGTGCTGGTCCCAGCGGACCTCGGCGCCGAGATTGGGCTGACTTTTCCGAGCCTGTACGCCGGCCAGAAGGTGTACACCGCCGACGATGCCCCGGAGCTCGCCATCGCCGACATCCCCGCGCGCATAACGTCTGAGCTCCAGCCGCTGCTGGACCGACTCCCGCGCAACGCCAGGATCGGCATCACCGCTGGCAGCCGCGGCATCGCCAACATGCCGGCCATCTTGCGCGCGTGCGGCCAAGCGATCCGCGACGTGGGCGGCGATCCGTTCATCATTCCGGCAATGGGCAGCCACGGCGGAGCCAGCGCCGATGGTCAACGCGATGTCCTGGTCGGCTACGGCATCACCCGCGAGTCCGTCGGGATGCCCGTCGTCTCGAGCATGGACGTGCAGCAGATCGGCGAGATCGACGATTTACCCGTGTACATGAGCACCACCGCGCTCGAGAGCGATTTTCTGCTGCTGGTCAATCGAGTCAAACCGCACACCGATTTCCGCGGTGCGGTCGAAAGCGGATTGGCCAAGATTTGTGCGATTGGCCTGGGCAAGCAGCGCGGCGCCCAGGTGATCCATAGCTACGGTACCCGCGGCCTGGCGGAGCTGATGCCGCGCGTCGCGCGCTTCATGATCGACAAGACCGGCAAGATTGCCGGCGGCCTAGCGGTCCTCGAAAACGCGTACGACCACACGTCAAGCATCGATTTCGTCGAGCCGGACGGAATCGCCGCCGAAGCCGAAGCAGCGCTGCAACGTCAGGCCAAGGTCTTGATGGGCGGACTGCCGTTCGACGCGCTCGACGTACTGGTCGTCGACGAGATGGGCAAGAACGTCTCAGGCACGGGCATGGACACCAACGTACTGGGGCGGATGTTCGTGCCGGGCGTGCCGGAAGAGGACCGGCCGCGCATCACCGCGGTGGTGGTCCTGGATCTGACCGAGGAGAGCCACGGCAACGCGATCGGCATCGGCCTGGCCGACTTCACCACCGAGCGCGTGATCTCCAAGATCGACTGGCAGGCGACCTATATGAACGGCTACACCTCGGGCATCGGCGGGTTGCTGCGCAACCGCCTGCCACAGGTGCTGCCAAACGATCGAGCGGCCGTCGCGACCGCGATCAGGATGTGCGGCCAGCCCGATCTGGCCAAACTGCGCCTGGCACGGATCAAGAACACGCTCATGGCGGCGTCCGTCGAGTTCAGCCCGAGCTTGCTCGAGGAAGCCGGCTCAGCGCGCGTTGAGGTCAGCCGTACGCAGCAGGCGATGCAATTCGACGCGGCCGGCCGGCTGCTCTAGCCTTTCGACCGGTACGCCGTGTCCTTCACCGCGCCGACGACCGCGGCCGCTAGCCCCGACGGCGCAAACGGAGCTGGCTGGCTGCGCGTCTCATCGCGTAGCGGCGCGACTCGGGCCAGGGCCGCGGCGGTGGTCGCGGCGAAGACGCCACCACCGATCGACAACGCCGCGCCGATACCGATGACCGCGCCGAGCGACCCGAGCAGCATCGCGCCCAGCGACACGCCCCCCTGAACGACCACTGTTGACAGACCCATCACCCGACCGCGCAGCTCGTCAGGTGTGTGGGTGTTGTAGAGCGCCGAAGCCATGGTGATGAACAGTTGTGAGGCCGCGGCGACGCAGTACGCCACCACAATCGACGGCAGCAGCGCGTGCTGAAACCCGAAGACCACGAGCAGCCCGCCCAGCGCGATGCCCGAGCCGGCGAACACGACACCTCGTCGGCGCACGCTGCCCAGCGAAGCAGTCCCGAACGCACCGGTCAGCGCGCCGATGCCAGCTGCGGTCATGACGAATGACAGGTCGCGCGCGTCGCCGTGCAGCGCATCGTGGATAAAGGCCGGAAAGAGCTGCTGGAACGGACGGGCAAGCAGGTTGCCCAGAGCCGCCAGGAGCATCGCCCAGCCGACCGTCGGTTCACGCACGACGAAGGCGAAGCTCTCGTGCAGCGAACGGAGTGGGCCGACTTGTGGCCGGCCGTCGAGGTGACTGGGCAGTGGGCCCTGGATAAAGATGGCGTAGATCAGCGCCGAAAAGGACAGCGCGTTGAGCAGCATCAGTCCGCCCACGCCGACGGGCCCGATCAGGAAGCCGCCAATCATTGGCCCGACGAACTGGGCGACGTTGAAGGCCATCGAATTCAAGCCGATCGCGCTGACCATGGCGCGCCGCGGCACGAGTCGCGGGTAGACGGTCTGGCGCGTGGCGCCGTCGAACGCCTGGGCGATCGCCGACAAGACGGTCAGCCCGAGGACCATGCCGATGGTGATCAGCCCGCTTATCGTCAGCCAGGCGAGCAGGCTGCAGACCAATGCCCAATAGATCTGCACGCCCATCAGCAGGCGGCGCCGGTCGACTCGGTCGGCGATGACGCCCGCGGTCAGGCCCGCGAACAGCACTGGAATCCCACGCGCCAGTCCAACCAGGCCCAGGTAGACAGGCACCAGCTGCGGTGCGCCGTCGCGCTCGGCAAGTTGAACGATCAGCCAGCCCAGCCCCAGCTGCTGCATGGATGACCCGACGTTGCTAATAACCTGCCCGGTCCAGATCAGGCGGTAGTCTCGATAACTCAGAGCCGACAGCGCCGACGGGAGGCCCGCCATATCACCACGCAGGTTATCGGCCCCCCTAACGAGTAGGAGGCGCACTTGCTCCGGGTCGGGGGCGCTGCGCCCCCCGCCGCCAGTCGCTGCTCCGCTCGTGCCTCGCTACGCGCTCCTTCCCGCGGCGACCCCCCGCTTGATGCGAGCTTGCGGGCGACCCGGACGGTGAAAGGGTAAGGTCGTGCAGTGAACGACGCGCGGCGGCTGCTGATTCTGGCCGACGACTTCACGGGGGCGTGTGATGCGGCGGCGGCGTTCGCGGGGACACGTGGGACGCTCGTCGTGCACGGGTTGCCCGTTCGGTGGCTGAGCGCTGCGGACGGGATCGAGGTGCTGGGCGTAGACATGGACCTGCGCGAGCGCTCGAACGCCGACGCGGAGGCGGTCACACGCGAGGCGGCGTGGCAATTGTCTTCGACACAAGTTTTTCTAAAGATCGACTCGACGCTGCGCGGACCGATCGCGGGGCTCGTGGCGGGAGCGCTCATGGGCAGCGCCAGACAGGTCGCCGTGATCGCGCCCGCGTTTCCCGAACAGGGCCGGCTCATGCGCGCAGGCTGCGTCGTGGTCGACGGTGAGCCGGGCGCCAGCCTGACCCAGGCGTTGGGCATGGACCACACGGCGCTGCTCGGCGCGAACTTCGCCCATTCGGCCGAAGACATCGAATTGGCCGTGGAGCATGCGCGCAATCGCGGCGCCCGCCACGTCGTCGTGGACGCCGACGGGATCGAGACCCTGCGCAGCGTAGCCATCGCCTGGCGGCGCCACGCCACGGAGTGGCTACTGGTCGGTTCGGCGGGTTTAGCGCGCCAGGTGGCGGGCAGTGCGAACCAGCCAAATCGGGAGACGCTGACTCCGAGCCAAGGTCCGATCCTGGTCGTAGCGGGTAGTCCCGCGGCGGCGACGCAAGCGCAGATCGAGCGTCTGCGCGGCCTGGGTCCAAGCGTGCTGGTCGGCGTCGGACTGCCAGTGCCGCGGCGACCGGCGGGTCTCCACGAGGTGATCGTCGTGTGCACCGCGCCAGCGACCGAGCGGGACTCAGGTGAAAACGCGCGAGCCGTGGCGCAGGCGATCGGAGCCTGGGCAGATGCGTTCCAGCCAGGTGCCGTGGTCCTGGCCGGCGGCGCAACGGCACGGTTGGTGTGCGAACGGCTCGGTGCGCTCGGCGTTCGCCTCCAGGGTGAGCTGCAACCTGGCATAGCCCATGGCCTCTTACAGGACGGCCTGTGGGACGGCGTCCGTGTGGTGACCAAGGCAGGCGGGTTCGGCACCCCCGAAACGCTGCTCGACGTGGTGCAGGCGCTGGGTGTTTCATCAGTCGCGGAGCGCACCCATGACTAACAAGCCGATCCTGGCGATCACGATGGGCGACCCCGGGGGCATCGGGCCCGAGATCATTGCCAAGGCCCTGGCGCATTTCGAGGTCTTCGATCACTCGCGGCCGCTGGTCATCGGCGAGCGCCGCGCGCTCGAAGCCGCCATCCGCATCACGGGTCGGCCCCTGGAAGTGCGCAGCGTCGATCAGCCCGCCCAGGCCGGTGAGCACGCGGGCATCGTCGACCTGATCGACCTGGCCAACATCGACATCGAACGGATCGGCCGCGCGCGGGTCAACCCAGAGGTCGGCCGCGCTGCCTACGAGTACCTCGAGCGCGCCACGCAGCTGGCCCTGCGCGACGAGGTCGGGGCCATCGTCACCGCGCCTTTGAACAAAGAAGCGCTGAGCGAGGCCGGTTGGGTCGGGGTCGGCCACACCGAATTGCTGGCGCGCTTTGCCGGCGTCCCCGACAAGTCGGTGGCGATGATGCTGGCCTCGAAGCGCCTGCGCGTCGTGCACGTCTCGACCCACGTGTCGCTGCGCCGGGCGATCGAGATGGTCACCCCCGAGCGCATTGTCACCGCCGCCCGCCTGGCGGGCGACACCGCGCGCGACATTGTCGGCCGTGAGCCACATCTGGCTATCGCCGGGCTCAATCCACACGCCGGCGAGCACGGTCTGTTCGGCTCAGAAGAGCAGGAGTTCATCGAGCCGGCCATCCAGCAATTGCGCGCCGAAGGCTGGCACGTCTCGGGTCCGATGTCGCCAGATACGGTCTTTCTGCGCGCCGCGGCCGGCGACTTCGACGCGGTGATTGCCATGTACCACGACCAGGGGCACATCCCGTCCAAGTTCGCCGGGTTCGACGACACCGTCAACGTGACCCTGGGCTTGCCAATTGTGCGCACGTCGGTCGACCATGGCACCGCGTACGACATCGCCGGCACCGGCACCGCCAACGAGGCCAACCTGCTCGCGGCGATCGACCTGGCGGCGCAGATGGCGGGCAATCGCCAACGACGCCTCATCTCGTCCTGAATTTGCGTTGAGCACTACTCTGCCGCGCACGCCAAGTTGGGGCTTGCGTCAGGCGCTCGACCCGCGCCTCAAACAGCGCGGCCTGGCCTGAGGCAACGTGCGTCTAAGGTAGGTTTTCGATTTCGACGGGCTCAATGTCTTCCGCCAGGGGAAAACGGAAGACGCGTGAGTAGAAGTAGAGCTCGGCTTCGAGCGTGCGCTGGATCGTCTCGGCTTTGCGAAAGCCGTGTTGCTCGCCTTCGAACGCCAGGTAGGCGAAGGGCAGATCTTTCGCGCGTAGCGCTTCGACCATGCGCTCGGCTTGCGACGGCGGGACTACCCGGTCTTCAAGCCCCTGGAACAAGATAACCGGGCACGACAGACGATCGGCGAAGTGGATCGGCGACCGCGCGCGGTAGGTGTCCTTAGCCTCGGGGTACGGGCCGATCAGGCCATCTAAATACCGCGATTCGAACTTGTGTGTGTCAGTCGCCAGCGCCTCGCAGTCAGCAACACCGTAGTACGACGCGCCCGCGGCGAAATCATCGTGAAAGACGAGCGCGCACAGCGTCGTGTACCCACCGGCACTGCCGCCGCGAATGGCCAGCCGCTGGCCATCAACTTCGCCCTGCCCGGCCAGGAAGCGCGCCGCGCTGATGCAGTCCTCGACGTCGACAATGCCCCACTGGCCGTTGAGCCGCTCGCGATAGGCACGCCCATAGCCGCTGCTGCCGCCGTAGTTGACGTCGACCACGCCGAATCCGCGGCTCGTCCAGAACTGGATGTCGAGGTTGAGCTGCGCCTGGGTCATGGCCGTCGGTCCGCCGTGGCTTTCGACGATGAGCGGCGGACGCTGGGCTGGCGGGCCGACGAAATCGGCGTTGGCCGGTGGGTAATAGAGCGCGTGCCCGGTGGCTGTGCCGCCTTCGGTCGGAAAGGCGATGGCGCGTGGCGGCGAGATGTATCTGGGATCGATGTCCTGGTCCAGGCTGCGTCTGAGGGTCTCACGCGCGCCGCTCGAGGTGTCCAACCGAATCACCGACGCGGCCTCGGTTGGCGAGGCGGCGATGAAGACCAGCGTGCTGCCGCTCGCCCGCAAGCGCCTGCCGAACGCGGTATAGGGCAGGTCGGCGGTCTTGAACTCGGATGGCTGCCCGGGCCGGACGAACGCCAGGCGATCGATCCCGTCCTGGCTGACGATGCAGGCAATGCGCCCATCGGCCAAAAAGGCATAGCTGCTCATGCCCAAAACCCACTGCGGACTGCCGAACTCGGCGGCCATCGGCGCGATTGGGTCGACGTTGTCGTCATGCACACGGTACAGGTTCCACCAGCCGGTCCGGTCGGAAACGAAGTGCAGCTCACCCGCCGGACTCCACTCGGGCTGGTAGATCGACTCGCGTGCGCCGCCGGCCACGCGCCGCGGACTCGAAATCGAGCCATCGCCACCCAGCTCGCCGACCCACAGCTCCGAGCCGTCCCAGGGCATGCGCGGGTGATCCCACACCAGCCAGGCCAGCTGGCGGCCGTCAGGACTGATGCGCGGCGACGAATAGAAGTCGTGGCCCGAGGCGATGATGCGCGCCTCGCCTGAACCATCGGCCGACACGGCGGCCAGCTCGTTGGTGGCTTCGGGACCCTCGGATTCGTGGCGTTCGCGGACACACACCAGCAGTCGGCCGTCGGGCGTCAGGCACGCGTCGGCGTAGCGCGCGCCGGCCGGGATACTCGGCTCAGGCGTTATCGGGCGCGGCTCCTGGCCCGGGTCCTGGCGGTACAGCCGCTGGTCGGCGAAGTTCGAGAAAAAGACGGTCTGGCCGTGGACGACACACGCGCCCCCGCCGTACTCGTGCACGCGCGTTCGGACAGACAGTGGCTTCGGCGTCAGCTCCTGGCGCGAGCCGTCCGCGGCCTGGCGGACCAGGACGACGCGGCCCGCTTCCAGCGGCTTGCCTTCGAGCCAGTAGACGTCGCCGTCGACGATGTCGGGGAATGCGAGTGAGACTCCGCCAGCAGCGATCGAAGCCGCCGTAATCGGCGATCGCCACCCTCCATGGGGTGCAGCCTCGGGCATCCCGAAACGGTAGCAGGACTCGCTGCACCTCTGAGCGCTTTGCTAACGTGGCTGTGGCCATGGCAGGCGATGGCGCGGTGTTGGCGCTGGATGTGGGGACATCTTCGTGCCGCGCCAGCCTGTACGACGTCACCGGTCGCGCGCTCAAAGACCGCTTCGCCCACATCGCGTATTCGCCCACGGTCAGCGCCGATGGCGGCGCGGAGCTCGATCCGGATGTGTTGTTCGACCAGCTGTGCTCGGCCATCGACCAGGTTCTTGCGCGCGACCCGCCGCGGATCCTGGCAGTTGCGACTGATACGTTCTGGCACAGCCTGCTCGGCGTCGACGCACAGGGACAGCCGCTCACCCGGGTGTATCTGTGGCTCGATGCACGCAGTCGCGCCGAAGTCGCTGTCCTGCGCCAGCAACTTGATGTTCGAGAAGTCCACGCGCGCGTCGGCACCGTCCTGCATTGGAGCTACTGGCCGGCCAAGCTGAGCTGGCTGCGGCGCACGCAGCCAGACCTGTTCAAGAGTGTCAAGCGCTGGATCTCGTTCGGCGAGCTGGTGCTGGAGCGGCTCACCGGCCAGGCCGGCGTGAGCGTGTCGATGGCGTCCGGGACGGGCCTGCTCGACATCCACCGCTGCGCCTTTGACCCGGAGGTGCTGTCGGTCGTCGGCATCGACCAGGACCAGCTCGCCCAGGTCCAGCCGCTGAGGCAGACTTCGACCGCCCTGCCCTGGACGCTCGAGCGATGGCCAGCGCTGAAAGATGTGCCATGGCTGCTGGCGATCGGCGACGGCGCGTCGAGCAACATCGGTGCGGGCTGCACGACACCCGACAATTTCGCGGTTATGGTCGGAACGTCGGCCGCCGAGCGTGTCGTCTGGTCGCCGAATGGCTCGTTCGAAGTCCCGTGGGGCGCCTGGTGCTACCGCGTGGACGAGCGGCGCGTCGTCATTGGCGGCGCGCTGAACGACGGCGGCAACCTGCTGGCCTGGCTGCGCAGCACGTTGCGCTTGCCGGCGCTGCGCGCGACCGAAGCCGAGTTGGCAACCGTTGAACCGGACAGCCATGGCCTGGCCGTGCTGCCCTTCTGGGGCGGAGAACGCAGTACGGGCTGGGCGGACGATGCCCGCGGCGCAATCGTTGGCTTGCGGCTCCACACCCGGCCGGTCGAGATCCTGCGCGCGTGTCAGGAAGCAGTCGCGTTGCGCTTCGGCGAGCTCGACCGCATCCTCCAGCAAGCCATGCCGGGCGGCCGTGAGATCGTCGCCACCGGCGGGGCGCTGCTCCACTCGCCGACGTGGATGCAGACCCTGGCCGATGTGCTCGGTCGACCCGTACTCGCCTCGGCTGAGGCAGAGGCGTCAAGTCGCGGCGCCAGCCTCCTGGCCCTGGAGACGCTGGGCCTGCTCGGCATGCCGCTCGACGGTCTACGGCCGGCGACGCGGCGCCGGTTCGAACCAGTGCCGGCGCATACCGAGCGCTACCGTGCGGCTGCCGAGCGACAGCGACACCTGTACGATGCCCTCGTCCAGTCAACGACTGCCAGCTAAAGCAGGCAGCTTGTAAGTAGAACCATGTTGAAGCTCAACAGGCTCCCCAACGATAGGCCAGTTGACAGGTGGCCCACCGGTCGGACCGCTGGCCCAACCGACAAGGTGGCGGTCTCTGATATTCAGGGCCGCGTTCCGATCCGCATTGTCCTGTCGGCCGCACACCCGACACCAGAAGCGGGCACCCTTTCGATTGCCGCGTTCGATGTGGCCGCAGGCACTGCAGCGCTGCGACGTGTGCCGAGGATCGACCCGGACCACGCGACAGCCGGCATCCTCTGCCTTGTATTCCAGGAAGCCGCGTATCTGCGCGAACGACCACGAATGCAATCGGCGGTGGGCTGCTCGTCCGCGCTGCTTCACTCGCGTGCGGATGTCAGTCAGGTTCTCCACGACGATGGTCGTCCCAGGGCTGACCGACTGGACAATGCGCTTGGACAGGACGTGATCGCAGTCTCGGCGGAAACGGTTGACCTTTCCTCGAAGCTTGCGGAGCGCTCGCTTCGAGGACTTGGTGCCTTTCGCCTGCAACGCGCGTCGGCGTCGGAAGTAGCGTCGATCAATTTCACGCCAGCACCGAGAACCAAGAAAGCGCGCGTGACTGGTCACCGCTGGACGACTCAGACCGAGATCGACGCCGATGGCAACGCCAGTGTCAGTGAATTTCGTGTCTGGGACAGTGACGACCGCGTGCAGCCAAAGCTTGCTGTCTCGGAGAATCAGGTCGACACTGTCGAATCCAATTGCCCGAGCAAGCAGTTGGACCGCGTGTGGGTTGGTGGCGAACGTGACCACCTGACGACCATCGACAGAGGCCAGGCTCGCCGCTCCCCCGGCCAAACGATAGGACCGAGCATCGTAACGGATCGGAACCATCGTTCCAGTTGGGCACGACGTTCTGCGGCCATGCTTCTTTCGAGTCAGCGTCGAAGTGATCGCCTCACCAGCCCGCATCCGCGACGAAATCACCAGTTGACAAGGCAGCGTTGGGTGCTCGGCTCGCAGCGAGTA
>WNFC01009842.1_pt1 | contig 13068 bp, 12 predicted proteins | sample 5400541 | NCBI WGS metagenome assembly WNFC01 (sample SAMN13153342, study PRJNA577476) | soil metagenome | isolation source: 120 cm saprolite under Douglas fir tree site 2 hole 2 replicate 1 | place: USA:California | collected 2015-04-18
GCGATCGTCGCCGAGCTGGCGAAGGAGGCGGGCGCGCTGACCATCGGCGTCGTCACGCGGCCGTTCTCGTTCGAGGGCCGGATCCGGAATGACACCGCCGAGGAGGGCATCAAGGCCCTGCGCGGCCAGGTCGACGCGCTCATAGTCATCCCCAACGACCGGCTGGCCCAGGTGGCCAGCTCGAAGACCACGCTCGAGGAAGCGTTCCGGATGGCGGACGACGTCCTGCGCCAGGGCGTGCAGGGCATCTCCGACCTGGTGACTCAGCCGGGCGTCATCAACCTCGACTTCGCCGACGTGAAGGCGATCATGGAGAACGCGGGCGAGGCGCTGATGGGCATCGGCCACGGCGCCGGCGACTCGCGCGCCGAGGACGCGGCCAAACAGGCCGTCTCCAGCCCGCTGCTCGAGACGTCGATCGACGGCGCCAAGGGCATCCTCTTCAACATCACGGCGGGCAAGGACATCACCCTCCAGGAGGTCCAGAAGGCGGCGGAGATCGTGCGCCAGGCGGCCGACCCGGGGGCCAACATCATCTTCGGCGTCGTCCGCGACGACACGATGGCCGGCGAGATCAAGATCACCGTCATCGCCACCGGCTTCGGCGGCAAGACGCAGCAGGAAGCGAGGCAGGAGACGGCGCGTCGTACGATCGAGCGGCCCGAGTTCGGACTAGAGGAGCTTGGGGACATCAACATCCCGGCGTTCCTGCGCAACAGGATGTAGCCGGCAAGAGGTTTTTCATTGCGTTGCCCGTACTGCGGTCACCACGACCTGAAGGTGGTCGACTCGCGCGACTCGGAGGTCGGCGAGGCGATCCGCCGGAGGCGTGAATGCCTGCAGTGCGGGCAGCGATTCACGACCTATGAGCGCATCGAGACGGTGCCGTTCTTCGTCACCAAGAAGGACGGGCGTCGCGAGGACTTCGACCCGCAGAAGCTCTTCAACGGGCTGAAGAAGGCCACCGAGAAGCGCGACATCTCGCCGGAGCGGCTGCGCGCGATCGTCGACGACATCGAGGCGGAGCTGCGGCGCTCCGGCCGGGTCGAGATCCCGAGCGGGGAGATCGGCGAGATGGTGATGGAGCGGCTGCGGGACCTGGACGAGGTCGCGTACATCCGCTTCGCGTCGGTCTACCGGGAGTTCATGGACCTCCAGCAGGTCAAGCGGGAGATCGAGCAGGTACTGAGCTCGCGCCGTTCGTAGACCTTTCGGCAATGGTCTCTCACGGTTAGTCGCGACTATCCGCGTTCCCGAGGTCCGCGACGCCCGGTTAGTCGCGACTATCCATGTGTTTCGGGCGGTGTGACGTGAGGACGACGCCCGCAGTTAAGCACTGGCAGGAAGCGACCCTTTCGGCAAGACGTCCAGGCTGATTGTGCTTGTGCGTTGGTGTTGCGCGCCTGCAGTCCAGGACACCTGAAACGTCCAACAGCCCTGGGTCGGCGCGTCCACAATGCTGGGCCCGCCGGTCACCTCGATCACCGGTTCCGAGCTGCCCAGCGGATGCCCCTTGACGAAAAAGTTCGAAACGGCTGCGTCCTGCACGACCCACAGAACCTTGTTATTGCTGCCGTCAGTCCGCGGGCTTCCGCCGGCTACCAGGTGGATGGCGAACAGGAACGCGACCGCATTTCCTCCGGACCCTGTCGCCCATGGGACCGGCCAAGGGTCGCCCTTCTTGTGGCTCCAGCCGCCCTGGGCCCACGCGGGTGGCTCGCTGGTTGTGAGCACCGTGCCTGAACAGCCACCGGGCAGCGAAGCTGCGGCCGAGCTGGTCGGGCTCGACGTCGCCTGGGATGGTGGGGTGTTACATCCCACGCAAATCAGCAGGATCAGTGCGGCCGCGAGTCGCAGCACAGCCCTATTACACCGCGCGACGAGAACGAGTTCCACGCACTTAACCTGATAGGCAATGAGGACGACTCCGGCGGCGCTGCACATCCCCGAGCTGGCCGACGAGCCGGGCTTCGTCCACGGCTTCTCGACCCTCGCCGTCGGGTCGGTCGGCCTGAAGCACGCGCCCGATCCCGCGCCGGTGCTGGAGGCGCGGCGGGCGTTCGTCCACGCCCTCGATCTCGACGGGGCCGAGCTGACCACGATCGGCGCCGTCCACGGCGCGGACGTGGGGCGCGTCGACCAGCCTGGCGGCTCGGTCGACGACGTCGACGCGCTCGTCACAGACCAGCGCGGCGTGGCGCTGTTCGCGACCTTCGCCGACTGCTACCCGATCGTGCTCTGGGACCCGGAGAAGCGAGTGGCGGGTCTCGTCCACGCGGGTTGGCGCGGAACGCAGGCCGGCGTGGCCGCGGCGGCCGTGAAGTTCATGGAGGACGAGTACGGCTGCCGGCACATCCGGGCGGGCATCGGGCCGGGCATCTGCGGCCGGTGCTACGAGGTCGGCTACGAGGTCGCGGGCAAGTTCGACGCCCGCTTCGTCAACCCCGGCGCAAACGGCAAATGGCTGCTCGACCTCAGCGCCGCCAACACCGCGCAGCTCGAGGCCGCTGGCGCGAAGGCCGTCTACGAGATCGGAATGTGCACCAAGGAGAGCTACCTCTTCCCGTCGCACCGCCGTCACCCCGACGGGACGAGGTTCGGCGGCATCGTCGCCCTGCGTTGACCAGAGAGCCCTGGCCGAAAACCGTCGACGGATCTTCGCCGCCCATGCAGCCCATCTGCGTCGTTGCGGTCTCCGCTCCTCGCTCACGCATCAACGGATGCGCTCGCTGCGGTGCTCGGCCGCGCCTAGCATCTGGGCCGCCTGGGCAACGAATCTCTCGCCGACGGTTCCGACCATGCCTCTAGAAGAGAACCTCAAGGCCGTCCGCGAGCGCATCGCGCGCGCCGGACGCGATCCAGACGAGGTCGAGATCGTCGCCGTCACCAAGGGTTTCGGACCCGAGGTGTGCAGGCAGGCGCTCGACGCGGGGCTCGAGGTCCTGGGCGAGAACCGCGTCCAGGAGGCGCTGGAGAAGATGGAGCAGGTCGAAGGAGCGACCTGGCACCTGATCGGCCACCTGCAGACGAACAAGGCCAAGCTCGCCGCCGGCCGGTTCGCGCTCATCCAGTCCATCGACTCGGTACACGTCGCCGAGGCGCTGGCACGGATCAACGTCGAGCAGAAGGTGCTCGTCGAGGTGAACGTCGCCCGCGAGCCGAAAAAGACAGGCGTGGACCCGGCTGCCGTCGCTGAGCTCATGGCCTCGGTCGCCGAGATGCTCGACCTGCAGGGCGTGATGGCCATGGGTCCGGCCGACGGCGACCCGAAGGTCGCGTTCGAGGAGCTTCGCCAGATCCGTGATGCGGCTCAGCAGCGGCTGGGAAGGTCGCTCCCTATCCTTTCCATGGGCATGAGCGGGGACTTCGAGGTCGCGGTCGCGGCAGGCAGCACGATGGTGCGGCTGGGCACGGTCCTGTTCGGTCCGCGGCCCCCGCGATGACGGTCTTGCTCCAGGGCCTGATCTTCGTCATCCAGGTCTTCCTGATCATCATCCTGATCCGGGTCGTTTTCTCCTTCGTGAGCCCGTTCCCGACCAACCCGCTGTCCAGGCTTGCGTGGCAGGTCACCGAGCCGGTGCTGGCGCCCGTACGCCGCCTGCTTCCGCCGATGGCGGGCTGGGACCTGTCGCCGATGGTCGTCGGCATCGCCGCGATCATCTTGATCAGCGTCCTGAGCGACGTGGCCACGCATTAGGGCGGTGCTGCCACAGCCCGAAGGGCTGCGCCCCAACGAGCTCGCGGCCTTCTGGCAATGGTGGTCGTCGGTGAAGGACGACGTCGCCGCCGCGATCGCCAACCGCACGCTCGGCCAGTCGCCGCTCGTCGAGTACATCACAACCGCCGTTCACAACCTCAGTCCCGACTTCGCGTGGGAGCTGGGACCGGGGCGCTCGTCGCAGCACAACCTGACTGTGACCGCGGAGGGCAACCTGCTCGTTCGCCGGCTCACCGCGCAATGGCTCGCCGCGGCACCGGCGCCTGACCCGACCTGGGAATACCACGACAGCCGCCAGCCGTCGAGCCATCTCCACCTGGAGATCGCGGGCCACAGGTTCGCACCCGAGGTGTTCGCGATCAGCTCCGTTTTCAACGAGAACCGCGAACGCTTCGACATCGTCCTCTTCCATCCCGAGTTCGGCAGGGCGGACGACCGGCTCGCCCTCCAGGCGGCGTTTCTCACCCTGGACGAGCTGCTGGGCGAAGACGACGTCGAGCGCTGGATCGGCACCATCGACGCCTCGAAGTCAGCGCCGCCGGGCGCGACAGGCCTCGATCAGTTCAAGAACGCGGTCGAAGAGGCACGCGCGAAGGCCACCGGCGACCACTTCGTGCTCGGCGAGGGCACGTCACGTGACGGCAAGCGGGTGATCATCGCAACCAACGAAGCGCTGAAGCAGATCGACCACCTCGCCCACGTCTTTCATCTGAACATCGGCATCGCTTTGCGCGCACCCGATGCGAACGGTTTCCCGGCCGAGGAAGAGTCCGGTCGCCTGAACGCGTTCGAGGATCAGCTCGAGGCGGCACTTGGCGACAACGCCGCGCACATCGGCCGTGCCACCTGGGCCGGCCGGCGCGAGATCCACCTGTTCGTCCGCGACCCGGCGGCCGCCTCCGCCGCGGTCGACGCCTGGCGGCAGCAGTTGCAACCCTGGCAGGCAACGAGCGAGATCGCCTACGACCCCGAATGGTCGGCGGCCAAGAAGGGCATCTACTCGATGCTTGCGCCCCGCCGCGGGTAAAATCGGGGTTCACTCGGCGCTGACGGAGACAGTTAGGCCCGTTTGAGCGGTCGACAGAGAGCCTCGCACGAGCTGAGAGCCGGGCGGCCGATGACGGGACCGAGATCACTCCCGAGCCGTGACCCAATGAGGGCCCGAGGTGTTGGCCTCGGGAATCTGGGTGGTACCGCGGGTCTATTTGAAGACTCGTCCCGGGCGCAGTCATCACGTGTGCTTGTGGAGTGAGAGTGTTCGAGAAAGTCGATCAAAAGGTCAGCTTCCCAGCGCTGGAGGTGCACCTCATGCAGCGGTGGAAGGACGAGGGCACGTTCGAGCGCTCGCTCGAGATGCGTGAGGGCCGTCCGCGCTTTGTCTTCTACGAAGGTCCGCCGACGGCCAACGGCAAGCCCGCGACCCACCACATCCTTGCCCGCGCGTTCAAGGACCTCTTCGGCCGCTACAAGACGATGAAGGGCTTCTACGTCGAGCGAAAGGCCGGATGGGACACGCACGGCCTGCCGGTCGAGATCGAGGTCGAGAAGAAGCTGGGCATCTCCGGCAAGTTCGAGATCGAGAACGAGATCGGTGTCGAGCGGTTCAACGAGCTCTGCCGGCAGAGCGTCTTCGAGTACGTCGACGACTGGCGCATCTTCAGCGAGCGCATGGCCTTCTGGCAGGACTACGACCACGCGTACTGGACGCTGACGTCGGACTACATCCAGTCGGTCTGGTGGGCGCTGAGCGAGATGTGGAAGCAGAACCTCATCTACAAGGGCTTCCGCGTCGCGCCGTACTGCTCGCGCTGCGCCACGCCCCTCTCCAGCCACGAGCTGGCGCAGGGCTACCGCGACAACGTCCCCGACCCGAGCGTCTTCATCAAGTTCCGGCTGAAGCAGGACCCGAAGACGTCGATCCTCGCCTGGACGACGACCCCCTGGACGCTGCCCGGCAACGTCGCGCTTGCCGTCGACAACGACGTCGACTACATCAAGGTCCACGTCCAGGGGTCGGAAGGGGACGAGTATCTGATCCTCGCCGAGGCGCGGCTCACGGCGCTCAAGGACGCGCCGGAGGTGGTCGAGCGCATGAAGGGACGCGACCTGGTCGGTCTGGACTACGAGCCCGTCTATCCCTACTCGGTACCCGACCACGGGCGCGCGCAGTACGTGGTCCACGCGGACTTCGTCTCCACCGACGAAGGCACCGGCGTCGTTCACACCTCGGCGCTGTACGGCGTCGACGACCTGCGCCTGTGCCAGGAGCAGGGGATCCCCTTCAAGCACACGGTCGGGCTCGACGGCAAGTTCCTGCCCTACGTCGACAAGTTCGCGGGACTGCACGTCAAGGAGGCGGACCCGCTGATCATCGACGACCTCAAGGCGCGCGGTCTCCTCTACAAGGCCGAGACCATCCTCCACACGTATCCGGAGTGCTGGCGCTGCAAGACCCCGCTCATCTACTACGCGCTCGACTCCTGGTACATCCGCACGACCGAGCGCAAGGCGGAGCTGATCGCCAACAACAACGCGACCAACTGGGTCCCGGCACACATCAAGACTGGCCGCATGGGCGACTGGCTGGAGAACAACGTCGACTGGCAGTTCTCGCGCAGCCGCTACTGGGGCACGCCGCTGCCCATCTGGGTATGCGAGGCGTGCGACGAGAAACGCATCGTCAGCTCCGCCGTGGAGATCGGTTTGAAGGACGACGCCGACCTGCACCGGCCGTACATCGACGCGGTCACGCTGCCCTGCGAGAAGTGCGGCGGGGTCATGAAGCGCGTGCCCGAGGTTCTCGACACGTGGTTCGACTCCGGCGCGATGCCGTTCGCGCAGCGTGCGTATCCGCGCCAGGGGAAAGATCTGTTCACCGAGACCTTTCCCGCGGACTTCATCTCCGAGGCCGTCGACCAGACGCGCGGGTGGTTCTACACGCTGCTTGCCATCTCGACCCTGCTGTTCAAGCAGAACTCGTACCGGAACGTGATCTGCCTCGGACACGTGGTCGACCCGAAAGGCAAGAAGGCGTCGAAGTCGCGGGGCAACGTGCTCGACCCCAACTACCTCTTCGACACGTTCGGCTCGGACGCGGTCCGGTGGTACTTCTACACGTCGACCCAGGTCGGGGAGAACTACCGCACCAGCGACGCCGCCCTCAAGGAGACGGTGCAGCAGCTCTTCATCCCGCTGTGGAACTGCTACTCGTTCTTCGTCACCTACGCGCGGCTCGACAAGTTCGACCCGGCGCAGCCCGCGGTCCCGCCGGCGGAGCGCCACGTCCTCGACCGCTGGCTGATGTCGAAGCTGTACAACCTGGTCGCGAGCGTCAACACCGGCCTCGACGCTTACGACGCCGTCGAGCCCGCGCGCCGCATCCAGCGTTTCGTCGACGACCTGTCGAACTGGTACATCCGGCGCTCGCGGCGGCGCTTCTGGAAGTCGCAGTCCGACCGGGACAAGCTCGCCGCCTACCAGACGCTGTACGAGACGCTGCGTACGGTTTCGGCGCTGATGGCTCCGTTCGCGCCATTCACCGCGGACGCGATCTACCGCAACCTTACCGAGGACCGTTCGGTCCATCTTGTGGACTTCCCCGAGAGCGTCGGCGCCGAGGACGCGCAGGTCGAAGCCGACATGGCTCGCGCCCGGCAGGCGGTGGAGGCGGGACTGGCCGCGCGCGACGCGGCACGGCTGAAGGTCCGCCAGCCGCTCGCTTCGATCGCCGTCCCAGGCGAACCGCTGCCCGAGGACATCGCGGCCATCGTCCGGGACGAGCTCAACGTGAAGACCATCACGTTCGGGGCCGACAGGGTGGAGCTCGACACGGTGATCACCGAGGAGCTCAAGCTCGAGGGCCTGGCGCGCGAGGTCGTGCGCATCATCCAGGACCGGCGCAAGAAGCTGGGACTGAACATCGAGGACAGGATCGACACCAGGTACGAGGCCGACGGGCTGATCGCGCGCGCCCTGGAGCGCCACGCCGGCTACGTGAAGAACGAGACCCTGTCCATTACGCTCGCAAAAGGACGGGAAGACGGCTTCGACGGCGAGCAGATGATGCTCGAAGGAGAGCAGCTCTGGATCGGGCTCAAGCGAAACTGATCAACACCCCCCGGATCGTGTTCGTGATGGCGGCGGTGGTTGTCTTCGTCGCCGACCGCGTGACCAAGACGTTGGTCGCGGCGTCGGTGCCCTTCGGCACCGAGGTCTCCGTCGTCGACCACGTGGTCGGTATCACGAACGTGCACAACTCCGGCGCGGCGTTTGGTATCGCCCCCGCATTCACGAGCATCTTCCTCGTCGCCTCGATCCTGGTCTCGATCGGCCTCGCCGTCTACGTGTTTCGAAACCCCGGCAACGAGTGGACCTTCGGTCTCCTCGGCCTGATATTGGGCGGAACGGTCGGCAACGGATACGAGCGGCTGTTCAACGGCACAGTCACCGACTTCATCAACTTCCACTTCTGGCCGGTGTTCAACGTCGCGGACTCGGCGGTGTCGACCGGGGTGGTGCTGCTCATCGCCACCTACCTGCTACGCCGACCGAACGCCTGACCGCCACCGCGCCGGCTCCGCGGCTGGACCGCTTTTTGGCCGAGCACGGGCCCGCGCTGAGCCGCTCGGCGGCCGCGCGGCTGATCAGAGTTGGCGCGGTTACGGTCAACGGCCGGCCGGCGCGCGCCTCCGATCACGTCGCCGCGGGGGACGTTGTCGAGTACGTGCACGTGGAGCCGCGTGACACCGCTAAGGCGTCGGCGGAGGACATCGCCCTCGACGTCGTGTACCAGGACGCCGACCTGGTCGTCGTCAACAAGGCGGCGGGCATGGTCGTCCATCCGGCGCCTGGGCACCACTCGGGCACGCTGGTCCACGCGTTGCTCGGGCTGGGCGGCCGGTGGTCGTCCGCGGGAGGGGAGACCCGACCGGGTATCGTCCACCGTCTCGACAAAGGGACGTCAGGACTGATCGTGGCCGCGCGCAGCGACGCCGTCCATCGAGAGCTTGCGGCGCAGCTGAGCGACCGGACGTTGAGCCGCACGTACCTCGCGATCGTCCGCGGGCGCGTGAAAGCGGACGCGGGAGTGCTGGAAGGGCCAATCGGCCGCCATCCCCGCGAGCGCAAGCGCATGGCCGTGGTTGCCGGCGGCCGGCACGCGCTCACCCGCTACCAGGTCGTCGAGCGGAGGCGAACCCATACGCTGTTGCGCTGTGACCTCGACACCGGCCGCACGCACCAGATACGCGTCCACCTGGCCGCGCTCGGGCACCCGATCGCAGGCGACGCCGAGTACGGCGGTCGCGAGGCGGGCGCTGACCGGCCCATGCTCCACGCGTGGCGGCTGCGCCTGCGCCACCCGCGGACGGGGGCCGCGATGAGCTTCGAGGCGTCGCCGCCTCCCGACTTCGAGCGGTTCTGGGAGTCGGCGGAGTGAAGCGCGGCCTCCTCGTGGTCATCTCGGGTCCGTCCGGCGTCGGCAAGGACACCGTGATCCAGCGCCTCCTCGAGCTCGACCCCAACCTCAAGTACTCGGTCTCCGGCACCACCCGCAAGCCCAGGCCGGGCGAGAAGCCGGACGAAAACTACACGTTCCTGACGCGCGCGGAGTTCGAGCAGCTGGTCGCCAGGGGCGCATTCCTCGAGCACGCGAGCTACAACGGCAACCTGTACGGCACCTTCCGCGACCGGGTCGAGCGGACGCGCGACGCGGGGCGCGACATGGTCCTCAAGATCGACGTCCAGGGCGCCGAGCAGGTGCGCAAGCTGATGCCGGACGCGATCCTGATCTTCGTCGTCGCGCCTTCGGAGGAGGAGCTCAAGCACCGCCAGGAGCGGCGTGGCAGCGAGTCGCCGCACGATCTCGCGTCGCGGCGGAAGATCGCCGAGAAGGAGATGACCTACACGTCTCACTACGACCATGTCGTCACCAACGACGACGTCGACCGCGCGGCGAGCGAGATCCTCGACCTGATCCGCCGCGCGCGGGCGTCGCAAACTTAGGCCCACGCCATGCCCCTTGACCCGACCCCCGTACCCGACGAGCTGCGCGGCCTGCGCGTCGTGCTGCTGGTCTCGGGCGGGATCGCGGCCTACAAGGTGGTCGACCTCGCGTCCGCCCTCACCCAGGCCGGCTGTGAGGTGCGGGTGGCGATGACGCCGACGGCGACCCGTTTCGTAGGCGCGGCCACCTTCCAGGGCGTCACCGGCAACCCGGCCTCGACCGGGCTCTTCTCCGGTGGTGACTCGCCCGAGCCCCACGTTGCGCTGGGCGACTGGGCGCAGCTGATCCTGGTAGCGCCGGCGACCGCGAACGTCATCGGCCGGATGGCCGCGGGCAGCTCCGACGACATCGTCACCGCGACGCTTCTGGCCGCGCGATGTCCGGTGGTCGTCGCGCCGGCGATGAACGACGCGATGTGGTCGAAGCCCGCCGTCCAGGACAACCTCAAGACGCTGCGGCATCGCGGCGTGACCATCGTCGAGCCGGAGTCCGGACACCTGGCGAGCGGGCACGTCGGCACGGGTCGCCTCGCCGGCGCCGAAGCGATGTTCAACGCCATGGTCCACGCGGTCCGCTCGCGTTACGACTTCGCGGGGAGGACAGTCGTGGTGACCGCGGGAGGGACGCGCGAGCCGATCGACCCGGTGCGGTTCATCAGCAACTACTCGAGCGGCAAGATGGGCTTCGCGTTGGCGGCTGCCGCCGCCGACCGCGGTGCGCGCGTGACCCTGGTGTCCGCGGCCTCCCACCCGGCGCACCACGGCGTCGAGGTTCAACACGTTGACACCGCGGAGGAGATGCTCGCGGAGCTGCGCTCGCAGCTGCGCGGCGCCGACCTGCTGCTCATGGCCGCGGCGGTCGGCGACTTCCGAGGAAGACTCTGACCTCGACACCAAGGGAGTCGAGAAGTTGAAGCGCAAGGGACTGCACGCAATCGTCGCGAACGACATCTCGCGCCGGGACATCGGGTTCGGCAGCGAGTACAACGCGGGCGTGCTCTTGTTCTCGGACGGATCCCGGCACGAGCTCGAGAAGGCGACGAAGAGAGAGATGGCGGATCGGATCCTCGATTTGGTGCTGCCGAAGCTCAACCACTGATGGCCCTGTTTGCCGAGGTGGCCGTGGAGGCCGCCCGCGGGATCGCCCGCGAGACCTACACCTACACGGTTCCGGACGGCGTCGACCTCGTGCCCGGGCATCGCGTGACCGTGCCGTTCGGCCGGCGCAGTACGTACGGGTTCGTCGTCTCGCTCGGAACCGACGACCCCGGCGTCGAGACCAAGCCTATCGCCTCGGCGGGCTCAGAGCCGCTGCTCCTTCCGCACCAGGTCGAGCTGGCGCGCCTGGTGGCCGACCACTACTGGGTGCCGCTCATCGAGGTCATCCGGGCGATGCTGCCTCCGCGCGTGCGGAGCACCGGCTCGGCCGGCTCGGCCGCGTCCACCCGCCAGACTAGGCACACTCGCCTTCTCGAGCTGGCGACCGGCCCCGCCCCCACCGCCGAGCCCATCGCCCTCACCGCCGAGCAGGACGCGGCGCTCGAGGTCATCGCCGGCAACCCGGTGACGCTCCTGCACGGCGTCATCGCGAGCGGCAAGACCGAGGTCTACCTCGCAGCCGCGGAGCGGGCGCTCGCAGACGGGCTTGGGGTGCTGCTGCTCGTGCCCGAGATCTCGCTCACTCCGCAGCTCGTCCAGCGGGTGCGTGCCCGGCTGGAGGCGCCGGCCGCCGTCCTGCACACGCAGCTCACCGAGCTAGAGCGCGCGCAGCAGTGGTGGCGGGCGCGTCGCGGCGAGGCGCGCGTCGTCCTCGGAAGCCGGTCGGCGGTGTTCGCGCCCATCCCCAGGCTCGGCCTCATCTGCCTCGACGAGGAGGGATCGGCGGCGTACAAGCAGGACCGCACCCCGCGCTACGAAACCGGTTGGGTGGCGCGGCGACTCGCCGGGGTCACCGGCGCGCGCCTGGTCATGGGGTCGGCCACGCCCTCGGTCGCCACCTACCACGACGCCAGGCAGGGCACCATCGCCCTGGCCACGATGTCGCGCCGTGTGCGCGGACATGACGCCCCGGTCGAGCTCGTCGACATGCGTGACGAGGCGGCCGAAGGCAACCGCCAGCCGCTCGCTCGCCGCCTGGTCGAGGCGGTGACGCGCACCCTCGAGAGCGAGGAGCAGACAATCCTCTACCTCAACCGGCGCGGCCTGGCGACATACGTGATGTGCCGCGACTGCGGGCGCTCGGTGAACTGCCTGGGTTGCTCGGTCGCGCTCGTGCAGCACGCCGAGGTCGGCGGCTTGGTCTGCCATTACTGCGGCTACGCGCGCGCGATGCCGTCGGTCTGCGATCACTGCGGCAGCCGCAACATCCGCGCCCTGGGCATGGGCACGCAGCGCCTCGAGGGGATGGTCAAGCGGCTGTGGCCCGCCGCGCGAGTGCTGCGCCTCGACAGCGACATCGCGCGAGGTCCCGACTCCTACTTCCGCGTGTGGGAGGCGTTCAGCGAGCGCCGCGCCGACATCCTGGTCGGTACGCAGCTGGTGACGCGCGGCCTGGACCTGCCCGCGGTGACCTGCGTCGGCGTCGTCGACGCGGATCTTCCGCTGCACTTCCCCGACTACCGCTCGGCCGAGAACACGTTCGCGCTGGTGGTGCAGGTCGCGGGGCGCGCGGGCCGCGACGGTCGCGCGTCGCGCGTCATCGTCCAGACGAGCAACCCCGAGCACTACGCGCTGCGGTGCGCGGCGACGGGCGATTACAACGGCTTCTACGATGCCGAGCTGCCCGCGCGCAAGGCGTTCGTGTTTCCGCCGTATGCGGAGCTTGCGGTGCTCACTCGCGCGGACCGCGACGACGGCCGCGCCGCCTCCTCGGCGCGCGAGGCCGCGGAGTCGATCGCCAGCGGCCTTCTCAAAGATGGGATCGACGGCATTCGCGTGATGGGTCCGTCGCCGGCGTTCATTCACCGATTGCGGGGCGAGTACCGTTGGCAGGTGACGCTGAAGGGCGACCGCCTCGAGCGCGCCCGACATCTCGCACCAAGGGGCAGGGACTGGAGCTATGACATCGACCCCACCACGTGACTCCGCGACCCGCAAAAAGGACGTGCTCGCCGCGCTCGAAAAGCAGGGCCAGTACTGGCTGGCGACCTCGCCGATCAACGGCCGGCCGCACATCATCGCGGTGTCCGGGTGGTGGGACGGGGACGAGGAGATCGTGGTCGCCACCCTGGGCACGAGCGTGACCGCCAGGAACATGGCGATGAATCCGCTCGTCTCGCTGTCGCATGGCAGCCCGGAGGACGCGATCGTGATCCAGGCCCAGATGATCGACAGCACCGCGGCCGAGG
>WNFC01006301.1_pt1 | contig 13067 bp, 8 predicted proteins | sample 5400541 | NCBI WGS metagenome assembly WNFC01 (sample SAMN13153342, study PRJNA577476) | soil metagenome | isolation source: 120 cm saprolite under Douglas fir tree site 2 hole 2 replicate 1 | place: USA:California | collected 2015-04-18
CTGGGTTTTGACGAGGCGAAGTTCCTGGAGATCGCGGGAAAGCGTGGCTTGCGTAACGCGCAGTTTTTGCGCGGCGAGGCGGCGGCGCAGCTCTTCCTGATTGGAGATGGAAGCGTCGGAAATGAGGCGCAGGATCTGGCCGTGGCGAAATGTTTTGCTGGTATTCATGTAGCGGTGCAAATATGCACTCACCTGTATATTTATACGGGCAGGGTCCGGAGATGTCAATAGCAATTTGAACTTTTCCATAGAAGGACTGTCCGAACGGGCAAGGATGGAACGAAAGGACAGCTAATGCAGGATTCGCACCATTGCGCAGGTGCGTAGTGGATTCTTAGGGCCAGTAATGTTACTTATCAAAATAGCCTTCGCGACATGGGAACACGCTGCCAAGCCCCGGGATGCAAAAACGACTCGCCGCCGGCGCTTGCCGAGCAGCAGTTATGCGTGCTGCACTTCACGCTTTCGCTGGAGAGCGGATGCGCGGAGATGCGCCGGGAGACGGCGCTGGGCACCACCGGGCACGAGCGGCAGCGCGAGATCATGCGTTTCATCACGGAAAACGGGGAGAAGCTGGCGCGGGTGGCGACCAGCGGGCTGCACCTGACCGATGATTTGAAGGCGCGGATTTTGAGCACGTTTCTTACGTTGATGAATCTTCGGGAGAATTTGGATCGGGCTTCGATGCGGTCGTCTTACGGGCGGCATACGGTTCCTCGGTAGCCGCTCCTCATTCCCAGCAAATTTTGGCTTTTCGATGTTAAGGGCGCAGCAGTGCTGCGCCCCTACAGAGATTGCAAGCAGGGTTAGGCGCCGATGTAGCGGGCGTAAAGGGAACGGGCGATGGCGGGATCTTTTGTACCTTTGAGGATGGCGCGGCCGTCGGAAAAGACGGTCATTTCGTAGGGCGGGATGCGGAAGCGGAGAAGGAATTCATTGTGGCGGACGTCGGAGACGGTGGGAGAGAGACGGTTTTTTAGCATGGCGAGATCGAGGGCGCGGCTGCGCTCGTGAATCTGGACGGAATCGCGGCCGCACATGGTGATGTGCGGCTGGGCTTCGCCGTCGAGATACGTGAAATCACGGCGGGCGCAGGCGCGGCAGTCCGGGTTGCGCGCGATGCGGACGGATTGGAAGTGGCCGGTCCAGACGTCGCAGGAGATGAGGCGGCCGTGGAGGGCGGCGGTGCAGCCGGCCAGAAGCTTCATGGCTTCGGCGGCTTCCAGCGAAGCGATTAGATTGACGATGGGGCCGAGGACGCCGATGGTGTCGCAGGTTTCCTCGAGGCCTGGCTGCGGCGTGTCCATCAGGCAGGCGAGGCAAGGCGTCGTTCCCGGGCGGACGGTCATAGTGAGGCCGTAGCTGGCGACGGCGGCGGCGTAAATCCAGGGCTGGGCATTCTGGACGGCAAAATCGTTGATCAGAAAGCGCGTCTCGAAGTTGTCGGTTCCATCGAGAATGAGGTCGAAGCGGGCGAGCAGGTCAGCGGCGTTGCGCGGGCTGAGGTCGGCGACGATGCCTTCCACGGAAACGGTGGAATTGACGGAGCGGAGCTTGCGCTCGGCGGCGATGGCTTTGGGGAGCGCAGCGAGGGCATCGGCTTCGTCAAAGAGAGTTTGGCGCTGAAGATTCGAGGGCTCGACAAAATCTCTATCGATGATGCGCAGTTTTCCGACGCCAGCACGCACCAGAAGATTTGCGACGGCGGCACCGATCGCACCGCAGCCGATAATGACGGCGCTGGAGGCGAGCAGGCGATGCTGGCCTTCCTCGCCGATCCCGGCGAAGAGAACCTGGCGCGAGTATTTTTCGTCCAGAGAAGGGTTCACTTTGTAGTGGCCTCCGTGGAGCCGTTCAAGTCGACGAATAGGCGCACGCCTGCGCTGCCGTTAGTGGCCCGCTATTTATGATAGCGCCAAAGTTCGCGGGACAGGCAACGCCGCTATGCTACGCTTCGTCTGAGCCAGTGGAAGCATGAAAGCGCATGGTGAGCAAGGGTTGCGCAAGATTGTCGCGGCCGCACTCCTTATGGGAATTGCGCAGGGGTACGCGTACGCGCAGCTAGAAGCGCCAGCAGGACAGGTGAGCGCCGCGGCGGCGCAGAACTCCGCCAACACTGCCGAAAATGTCGTTGCCGTGCGAATTGTAACGGAAGACGGACGAGTGCTTTCGGAAGCGCCCGCAGGATTATCCATTTCGATGGGAAAGCCGCTGGATCGGGAACAAGTGGGGGAGAGCATCCGGGCGCTGTATCGCACGGGGGATTACGCGGATTTGCGAGCGATAGCGACGAGGGTGGACGGCCGGGTGCGGGTCGACTTCGTAGTGCGGGAGCAACTGTTTTTCAATCAGGTGATCATTCATGGCCTGGTGTCTCCGCCCACGGAAGCTTCGGCGATTGCGGCGGTGCAGCTTGCGCTGGGGGAGCCTTACCAAGCGGATCCGGTGAACGAGGGATTGGAGCGGTTGCGGGAACTGCTGCGGGAAGAAGGATTCTACGCGGCACAGGTCTCGGCGCAGACCGTGCCGCATCCGGAGAACCACCAGATGGACGTGGTCATCAACATACAGCCGGGGACGCGAGCACGCATCAAGGAGATTGAGCTCAAGAACGGGACGGAGTATCGAGACGCGGAGATTCTTTCGCGGTCGAAACTAAAAGCGGAGCGGGGGCTCACCGCGGCACACGTGCAGCGCGGGACTTCGCGCGTGCGCAAGTTCCTGGTGAAAACGGGGCACCTGAACGCGCGAGCGGTGGTGCGGCGGGGAGCGTACGACGCCAAAAGCAACACGATCCCATTGGAGCTGGAGGTCACAGAAGGGCCGCTGGTGCGGATTGCGGTGACGGGAGCGAAATTCTCCAGCGGGGTACTGAAGAAGCTGGTGCCGGTCTATCAGGAGGGAGCGGTCGACGCGGACTTGCTGGAAGAAGGCAAACGCAACATTCGCGAGCGGCTGGAGCGTGATGGATACTTCGACGCGGAAGTTGAGTACGCAACGAGCACGAACGAGGTGACACTCAAGAACGGGCGCAAGGGAAGCGAAGAGGTGATTACGTATCGCGTGGAGCGCGGGGACCGGCACAAGCTGCTGGGAATCGAGATCAACGGGAATCACTATTTCGATGCCGAGTTGCTGCGCAGCCGCCTGACGATTTACCCGAAAGGATTTGACCAGCGGGCCAGGTTCAGCCGACGGCTGCTGGAGTCCGACCGGGACTCGATGCGGAATTTGTATTTGGCGAACGGATTCTTGGAAGCGACGGTGGAGGCGCAGGCGCTGGACAACTACAAGGGGAAGGAAGGCGACCTAGAGGTGCGGTTCGTGATCCAGGAAGGGAAGCAAACGCGAGTGGCGTCGCTGCAGATCGAGGGAATTCACGCGTTCAAGGAAGACGAGTTGTTGGGCGTGGTTGCGTCGACTCCGGGCCAGCCTTACTCGGAATTCAACGTGGTCACCGACCGAGATAACATTTTGGCGATGTACTTCAACGATGGGTTCCCGGAGGCGAGGTTCACCGCGACGGCGGAGAAGGTAAACGGGGAAGTGGACAAGAACGGCGCGGGGACCGGCAATGGGGCACAAGCGGCGGCGAACAGCGCCCAGAAGACGGGCGCAGCTAACAAGGAGGATAAGGCAAAAGACAGCGGGGCGTTTCGGGGTGATTTCATGCGGGTGGAGTATCGCATCGAGGAGGGGCCGCAGACGCGAGTGCGAAGGATTTTGCTGGCGGGCTACGAGCACACGCGGCCGGGAGTAATTCGACGCGAGATCCGGGTGAAGTCCGACGCGCCGTTGCGGCAAGGGGAGGTGGTGGAGTCGCAACGGCGGCTGTACAACCTGGGAGTTTTCAACCGGGTGACGATCCAGCCGCAGAACCCGAATGGGACGGACCCGAACAAAGACATCGTGGTGCTGGTGGAAGAGGCGAAGCGCTACACGCTGGCGTATGGAGGGGGCTTCGAAGTGCAACGGCTGGCGAGCACGACGAATCCGGCGGGAAGCGAGGTGCAGGCGGCGGTGCGGGGGATTCTGGAGATTAGCAAACTGAATGTGACCGGGCGAGGCGATTCGCTTTCATTGAAGCTGCGGGGCAGCACCATCGAGGATCGGGCATTGCTGGCGTACAACCACCCGAACACGTTCAGCGATCCGCACTTGAATCTTCAGGTCACGACGTACACGGAGAGAACGCAGGACATCAATACGTTCACGCAGACGCGGTACGAAGGCTCGGTGGAGCTGACCGATCAGGTGACGCCGCGAACGTCGCTGCTGTACCACTACGCTTTTCGCAAGGTGCTGGTTTCCAACTTAAACGCGACTATTCCGCCGGAGGAGATCCCACTGTTCAACGCGCCGACGCTGGTATCGCAATTTGGAGCGGGTTGGGTGCGGGATGTCCGGGACAATCCGGCGGATGCCACGAAAGGGAATTTCAACAGCGCAGACTTCAGCATCGCGGATACGAGGATTGGCTCAAGCGCGAGCTTTCTGCGTTTTTATTATCAAAATTCGACGTACTACCCGATCAAGCGCAGATTCAGCTTCGCGCGCTCGATTCGCATCGGGATATTGAGGCCGTATAGCGACACAGTGTCGCTGACGTTTCCCGCGCAAACGACGGCGCCCTTGCCAACGGTAATTCCGCTGCCAGAAAGATTCTTTGCGGGGGGCGGCACATCGCTGCGCGGATTCGCATTGAACCAGGCCGGCCCGCGCGATTCGATTACCGGATTCCCGGTCGGCGGGCAGGCGCTGGTGGTTCTCAACCAGGAGTTTCGCTTCCCGATGCGCCTTCCCTACATCGGCTCGGCACTGAGCGGCGCGCTCTTCTATGACGGCGGAAACGTGTACAGCCGGCTGAGTCGCGTGACCTTCCGGCCGTACCCGCCGAAACCGATTTTCAATCCCGCCAACCCTACGCAATGCCAATTCAATTGCACGAATGAGCTGAATTACTTCGCGCATACGGTTGGACTGGGATTCCGGTACGCCACGCCGGTGGGACCGATTCGCATCGACCTCGGCTACCAGATCAACCGGCCGAAATTTGTTACGCCGATTTGCGCAAGTGGAGTCGCGACGGTGTCCTGTCAACAAGGACAGTTTGGATTCCAAGCAACGCGGCTGCCGGGCTTCCAAATTTTCTTTAATCTAGGATCAACGTTCTGATGTCGCGCCCCTGGAGCTATGTGCTGGCCGGAGCGCTGTTGGCGCTGGCGGCGACGTGTGTGCGAAGCCAGGAGTTGCTGGATCAAATCGCGGCCCGCGTGGAGAGCGACATCATCTTGCTAAGCGACGTGCGAACGCTGAGCAGGTACCAGCTGCTGGTGGATGGAAAGGTGGAGAGCGACGCCGCGATTCTGGACCGGCTTATCGACCAATGGATTGTGAGGAACGAGGCCGATACCGCACGGTTCCCGCACCCCGCGGACGTGGAGATTGCCCATGGAGTCGAACATTTGGAAGCATCGTTTGCATCGCAGGAAGAATACCGGGCGCGAAAAAAGCAAGCGGGGTTGGGCGATACAGAGATTCAACGAATGGTCGCGGAGCAACTGTATCTGAGCAATTATCTGGATTCCCGGTTTCGTCCCGCAGTGCAGGTGGACGCGAAACAAGTGGAGGACTTTTACCAGCAAGCGGTGGTCCCGCGGGCAAAGGCGCGCAACCAGACTCCGCCGCCGCTGGACGCCTCGCGGGAATACATTCAAGAAGCGCTAGTGCAGCGAGGGATCAACGAGCAGGCGGAAGTCTGGCTAAAGGAAAGCCGGGTGCGTTTGCACGTAGAGAAGTTCCTGAAGGAAAGCGGAAAATGACCAGCGAGACGCGCCGGCGAAAATGGAGATGGCTGCGGCATGTCGCGTGGGTGCTGGCCGCAAAAGTCTCCCTGATCCTTTTGATACTTACAGGCGTGGCGATTTTTTTCGGCACTGGCGCCGGCAATCCACTGATTCACCGCTACGTTGTGCACACTCTGGAAAGAGTTACAGGCGGCCAAGTTGCGTTGAAATCCATTTCCATTCGCTGGCTTTCGCTTGAAATCGCGCTGAAGGGCCTGGTAATTCACGGCCGAGAACGCGCGGGAACGGAGCCTCTTTTTGCCGCCGACGAAGTGCGTGCGGGGCTACGCATCGACTCTTTTTGGGGCCGCAGGGTTTCGTTGAACGATTTGCTCGTGCAGAAGCCGCAGGTCCACATACGCGTCGAGAAAGACGGTTCGAGCAACGTTCCCATGCCGCAAAGCGCGTCCAACGGGAAACCAGCGCGAGAAACGCTGTTTGATCTGCGCATTCGCCGGTTGCAAGTGCAGAATGGCTGGATCCTATACAACGACGTGAAAACGCCGCTGGCGGTGGAAGGCGACAACCTACGCATGGCGCTGGATGCCAGCGGGCCGGCGAACGAACCGATGTATCTAGGCACGATCGACTGGCAATCAATTCAGTTCACCGCCAAACGCTTTGTTCCGTGGCCGGTGAGCGTGTCGGCGAAGTTCACGCTGCGGCGGGATGGTTTCACGCTGGAGCAGGGAATTTTGAACGCGGGGCGGTCGCACGTCGATGCCCAGATCGATATGCAAGGCTATGCGCAGCCGAAATGGACATTTCGCTACCGCGGATGGGTTAACCTGCTGGATCTTCGCGAGAATTTGCGCTCGCCGGAAACACCGACGGGCCTCGCGGATGTTCATGGCGAAGGAACTTTCGCCGATGGCCAACTGCGCGGAAGCGGCAGCTATTCGGGCCATGACATCGCACTGACGTATCCCATCTTTCAGGCTTCAGGATTGTCCAGCCGGGGCAGCTTTCAGATGGACAATGGCGGACTGGTAGTGCCGGATTTCCTGGCACTGGCATTTGGGGGAACGGTGAAGGGCCGCGTGACGATGCTGTTTGATGGCCTGAAATTCCACGCGGATACGCACGTACAGGACGTGCACCTGGCCGGAGTACTGCCCGCCATTGAGCACCCGGGTTTCCCGGTGGACGAGTTGCACTGGGACACGCTGATATCAGCGGACACAACGGAAACGTGGAGCGGACCATTTCGACATTTTGAGGTTACCGGAACGATGCAGTGGGTATCTCCGGACACCGTTGCCGCCGGGCACATTCCTGTGGATGGCGACTGGGAGATTCGTTACCGATATGACCCGCAGACCCTGACGGTCAACAGCGGCGAGTTTGAGACGCCGGCCAGCCGCGGAACGGTCAGCGGAGTGCTCGCGCCGCGGAATACGGCCATGGACGTGCGGTTTGAGACCGGCGCGGTGGAGAGCTACCGCGATTTCATCAATGCGATTAGAAACACACCGCCAAATTCGCCGGATGCAATCAAAGTCATCACGGGAAGTGCGCGGTGGGAAGGCAAGATCGGCGGACCTTCCGGGGGCCCAACTTTTGCAGGGCATGTGCGGGGCGAGGGCGTGCGCTACGACGGTCTGGCCTTTGACTCGGTGGACGGCGAACTCTCGTATTCGCCGGACGAATTGGCGTTTTCGCGGGCGCATGTGCGGCGGGGGCGGATGGATGCGGTGATGGACCTCGGGATGGAGCTGCAGGATTGGAGCTTCTTGCCAGACAGCACGTGGTCCGCTGACTTCAACCTGGAAGCGACGCCCGTGGATGCTCTGCAGCAACTGTTGAACTACGCATGCCCAGTGCGCGGGGACCTGTCGGGGCAATTCCACGGGCGCGGGACACGGCAAGCACCGAGCGTCACCGGCCTATTTGATCTGGCAAACGGAGAAGCATACGGCGTCACGTTTAACCGGCTGCGAGGCCAGCTTAACCTGACGCCCGATGAAGTTCGCATAGCAAACGCGGAACTACGGTTATTTCCGCCCGAAAAGGAACCCGGGCACGGCGCGGGAATCGTTACCGGGACAGCAGGTTACAACTTCGCGGACGGTAGCGCTTCCATTGATCTGGTTGGGGCCTCTCTTCCGCTGGCAAATTTTCAGAAATTACAGTCGACTCGATTTCCGTTGGACGGCCAGGTTTCCTTTCGGCTGAAAGCTAGTGGTCCGCCGCGGGCGCCAAAGGGTGAGGGGACGTTTCGGGTGGTGGACTTGCGGGTGGGACAGTCCGTGGTCGGCAGTTTCGACGGCACGCTGACCTCCGATGGGCGCGCGGCGCGACTGGAATTGGGATCGGCGATGAGTACGGGAGAAATCTCCGGCGGGTATACGCTTACGCTCGCCGACCCATACAACATCGAGGGAAAGATTGCCGTCAAGAACATGGCGCTTGATGCGTTGATGTTAAGCGCGTTGCACTTGCCGGCATTCAACGGGCACGGTACAGCGGACGGCGAAATCGGATTGAGCGGCTCACTAAAGAGGCCAGAAAGCATCGTATTGGATGCACAATTCTCGCGGCTGACGTTCAACTATGCGAACGTGCAGCTTGAGAATGTGGGCCCGGTGCACTTTCGTTCTTCGCGAGACAGTTTGCAGATCGAGCCGGTGGAGTTTCGCGGGCCCGACACGGATATTCGTATCGATGGAAATGTGGGCTTCGCTGGCCAGGCCAGCGTCAAGCTGCACCTTAATGGGGCGCTGGATCTGCGGCTGCTTGAGGGAATGTCGCCAGGGCTGACGATCGGCGGTCCGGCGCAGATCAATGCGACATTTGAGGGCACGCTGGAACGGCCGCGCATCACCGGACGGATTAACATCAACAATGCCGGTGCACGAGTCGCCGATTTTCCGACCGGGCTAAGCAACATCAAGGGCGACTTCGTCTTTGACGATACACGGCTCTTCTTCAACGACATGACCGCGGAAGCCGGTGGGGGCACACTGCATCTTTCCGGCAGCGTAACATACACCGAGCGGCCGTTGCGTTACGACATCACCATGCGGAGCGACAGCACGCGCATCCGCTATCCGGAAGGCATGAGCTGGTTGACCGCGGGCTCGCTGCGCCTGACAGGGACGACGGAAGCAGGCTTGCTCTCCGGCCGCGTTACTGTGCAGCGCGTCACTCTGACGCAAGGGCTGGAAGTCGCCGGTATGCTGGTTTCCACGAAGGAAGGAATCACCGGCCCCTCTACAAGCTCCCCGTTTTTACGCAACCTGCAGTTCGACGTCGAAGCAGTCTCCGCACCGGATGCGCGCATGGAGTGGCCGGGAGCGGAACTGGACGCCGAAGCCAACATCCGTGTGCGCGGCACGTGGGAACATCCTATTTTGCTGGGGCACATTCACGTTCTTTCGGGAGACTTGCTGTTTCACGGCAACCGTTATCGCGTGGCGCGCGGCGACATTAACTTTGCCAATCCTTTCCGGCTCGATCCGGTGGTGAACGTGGAAGCAAGCACCACAATTCAGCAGTACGAGATCACGCTGAACTTCAACGGGCCAGCGAGCAAGCTAACACTGGCGTACCGTTCGGACCCGCCGCTGCCAGCCAACGACATCGTGACGCTACTGGCGCTGGGTCAAACCAGCCAGGAGTCCACGCTGCGCAGCGCCGGAGGAGCGCAGAGCGGAACATCCGGAGCTTCGGCGCTGCTTTCGGAGGCGGTGTCGAGCCAGGTCGGCGGGCGGCTGGAGAAGTTGTTTGGGATTACGAATTTTCGAGTCGATCCGGGTCTAACCTCCGTGGGCTCGACGGGAGCTTCACAAAATGCGGCGGCGCGTGTGACGGTGCAGCAACAGGTGACGCGGAACCTAACGGTGACGTACGTGTCAAACGTCGGTTCGACGCAACAACAGGTGATTCAGGTGGAATACAACGTGAGCCGTAATGTGTCGATCGTGGCGCTGCGCGATTACAACGGGACGTTCGGTATCGACTTGAAAATCAAGAAACGTTTTCCGTGAGGGCCGGCCAGCCTCAGTTCTGATTCGGCTCGCCGCCAGGCCGCTTTTCTTCTTCGTTAGAGCCTGTAAATTCGGGGAAGTCCGCCTTTAACTCTTCCATGGTTTCTTGCGCGGCTTTCTGGCCCAGGGCGAAACCTGCCGCCTGCGATTCGCGGGTTACTTCGGGCAAGGCCTTCATCATGCGCTGTCCAAGAGGCGAGCGGTAGTAGTCCAGCAAGCCTTTGAGATCATCGGTGGTCAAGTACTTATCGTAAATCGGAATAACTCGCTCCGTCAGAGAGTCGGGGTCAAAGTGTTTCGGGAAGCGGGCTGCAAAGGCATCCGCAAATTGTTTGGCGCGCGGATTGTTGGGCTGAGAGTCCTGTACGCTGCCGCGGAACTGCTCCATTCCGGCCTCGATCAGCTGCTGTCCAAGGTTCTTCGCGCCGGTGACCTCCATCAGCTCGCGAATGCGGGCTTCCTTTTGGGGATCGATCGTGCTCGAAGCCCACGGAATGCCCTTGGCGGAAGACTGGGGCTTGGCGGCCGCCGGTTTCTCCTGTGCATTCACCCAGAGTGATGGCGAATGGGCCAGAACCGCCAGCGCCCCTGAAAGAAGCGCACACCCGACGAGCAATGGTCGCATTTACAGGCTCCCGTACCTCGCGGAAACAAAGGGATTAAGCTAACAGCCACAATTACGCAGCCCGTATGAGTTGCGTGATGTTCCGCGGGTATGAGACGCGACAGAGCGCGTTAAGGTTGTGTCGGTTGTGTCGGTTGTGTCTGCGTTTGCTGTTGCGCTTGTTCTACTTGGCCCGGGCGAGGTTTGGCCAGGCGCGCGTGGGCGGCCACGCCGGGATACTGCTTGCGGAGGTCTTGCAGCACGTCCTTGGCGATTCGCATACTGAAGGCGCGGTTGGCGGCTTGCATCTCGACGTTGATCTTGGGCATCTCCGCGGCGAATTTTTGGCCAAGGGGCGAGCCGTAAAATTGCAGAAGGCCTTTGATTTCGTCCTGCGTAAAATGCTGATCGTAAATGGTAACGAGCTGGGCGGTAGCGTTATCCGGATTGAATTTGGCTTTGTAGCCTTCGATGAAGGCGTTCACAAATTGCTGGCCGCGGTCGCTGGCGGGGACGGAGGCGAGGAGGTTTTCGCGCATCTGGTCAGCGCCGTGAGCCGCGAAATCCTGCATGGCGTCGCGCGCGCCGACGAGTTCCATAAGGGAGCGAATGTCCGCTTCTTTAGCGGGATCAATGGAATGCCCGGCTTGGCCCGCGCCACCCTGGGACCCGGCTTGCGCGGCATTTTGCGACGCGCCTTGAATGGCGAGGAAAAACATCGCCACGTAGATGATGACCAACGCCAGGACCGCCTTCATGACTGCCTCCGCGGCGAAATCTTTTGCGATTTAGCCACGTCGTGATTGTAAAGAAGAGCGGGCGCGCGGAGGAACGTGTCGAAGTACAGGTTTGCCGGGACGCATACTGTCTGTCCTTTACTGTACTTTGGTGCAGGCTTGCGCGCGGCTGAGTTTGACCCGCTGGCGCTTCGCGTTGGCGGCTGGCGAACGGTCTGCTACGATGCCGCGCTATGACGCACGCCGAAGCTCCCGCCAAAGCGAACGCAGCTGATGCTTCCGGCATCGTCGAACGCGAAGCGGGCCTGCACCGCAATCTGACGCCGCGGCAGCTTTCCCAGATCGCGATCGGCGGCGCCATCGGCACTGGACTTTTTCTCGGCAGCGCACTCTCCGTGAAGCTTGCGGGGCCGGGAGTGATTCTGAGCTACACGGCGGCCGCGGGGATCGCGCTGGCGCTCATGTGGGCGCTGGGAGAAATGAGCATCGCGCATCCGGTAGCCGGCTCGTTTGGCGTGTACGCCGAAATGTACGTTCATCCGTGGGCCGGTTTCGCCATGCGTTATTCGTATTGGCTCGGGCAAGTGATCGCCATCGGGAGCGAAATGGTTGCGGCGTCGATTTATTGCAAGCATTGGTTCCCGGGAGTGCCGTCCTGGATCTGGATTGCGGGATTTTCGGCGGCGCTGATTTGGGTCAATGCCAGCAGCGTTGCGAATTTCGGGGCGTTCGAATACTGGTTTGCGATGCTGAAGGTCGTGACGATTGTTCTGTTCTTGATTTTGGGAGCTGCGTTGCTGCTCGGCGCCGGATTTCCGCGAATCGGTGGAACGAACTACGTGGCGCACGGCGGATTTCTTCCCAACGGCTGGACTGGCGTCGGGCTCGGCATTGCGATGGCGGTGTTCAGTTATCTGGGGATGGAAATTGTCGCGGTCACTTCCGGTGAGGCGAAAGATCCAGCAACAGCGCTGCCCCGGTCGATGCGCTGGACGTTTGCGCGGCTCGGGATTTTTTACATTGGCGGACTTGCGGTGGTCGTTGGTGTCGTGCCTTGGACGCAGGTGGGACTCGGCGAGAGCCCATTCGTCCGAGTGTTCGAATCGGCGGGCATTCCCGCAGCCGCCGAGGTGATGAACTTTGTGGTGTTGACTGCAGCGCTCTCGAGCGTGAACTGCAATCTCTATCTGACGTCGCGGATGCTGTTCTCGCTGGCACGCGGCGGCTACGCTCCTGCGGCGCTGGGACGATTAAGCAAACGCGGCACGCCGGTAACGGCGCTGCTCGCTTCCAGCATTGGTATGGTCGCGGCGCTGTTTTTGGAGCGGCGTTACAGCGGGACGGCGTACCTCTACATGCTGGGCGCGGCGTTTTTTGGAGGGATCTTCGTGTGGCTGATGATCTTCGTCACACACCTGATGTTCCGGAGGCGTATCACTCGCTCTGGGCGGTCAGTTAGGCGCTTCGGTCCGCGCGGCCCGTGGAACTCGCTTTTTGGTGTCACAGCGCTCGGGGCGGTGCTGGTTTCCACGTGGTGGGTGCCGGGTCTTCGGATCACGTTGACGGCGGGGCTACCCTGGCTGGTTTTTATCACGCTGTGCTACCTTGGATGGAGGAAGACGCATTTCCGCAAGGCAGAGGCTGGAGCCGGTATCGATGGATGACCTGCTGAAATGGCGCGGCGAGTTTCCGATTCTTGACCGTTCCACCTATCTCATCAGCAATTCGCTGGGTGCGATGCCGCGTGCGGTTTACGACTCGCTCCGGGCCTACGGGGATTCATGGGCGGAACGCGGCGTGCGCGCGTGGGAGGAGGGCTGGTGGGAGATGGCCGTCGCGGTTGGCGACAAAATCGCGCCACTGATTGGCGCGAAGGCCGGCGAAATTTCTC
>WNFC01013304.1_pt1 | contig 13066 bp, 11 predicted proteins | sample 5400541 | NCBI WGS metagenome assembly WNFC01 (sample SAMN13153342, study PRJNA577476) | soil metagenome | isolation source: 120 cm saprolite under Douglas fir tree site 2 hole 2 replicate 1 | place: USA:California | collected 2015-04-18
CGCGCGGGCGACGGATTTCTCGACGCGAGCCGCCGGCGTAAACAGTGGGGCGCCGCGTAATACCGTCGCGGCAACCGCAATGCTGGACAGGACCAGACCGGCACTGATGCCGAACGCCAGGTGATAACCGCTGGTCAGCGCCGAATCGAGGCTTGCACCAGCAACGAGCAATTCCTGGCTCCGGGCTGTCGAAATCGTTGCCAGCACCGCCAGGCCAAGCGCGCCGCCAACCTGAGCGCTGGTGCCCACCAGGCCCGACGCGAGTCCAGCGTCCTCCATTGAACTACCCGACATAGCCACCGTCATGAGCGCTGGAAACGAAAGTCCACCACCGACGCCGACCAACAGCATTTCCGGCAGGATGTCGCGTACGTAGTCCGCGTTAAGTGGTGCGCGCGCAAACAGGGCCAGACCGGCCAGAGTGAATGTCAAGCCCCACAGCAACGCGGTGCGCGCCCCGAAGCGGCCGCACAGCCGTGCCGAGATGTCCACCGACAGCGTCCCGATTGCCAGCGCGACTGGCAGAAATGCCAGCCCGATCTGCAGCGCGTCATAGCGCAGCACTCGCTGCAGGTAGAGGCTGCCGAGGAAGAACAATCCGAACATGCCGGCCACCATCAGTGCCTGGACCACATTCGCACCGGACACGTCGCGCGACTTGAACACGCGCAGCGGTAGGAGCGGTCGAGGATGCGTTGCCTCACGCGCAACAAAGCCAACGAACAGCAGCAGCGCGACGCCGCCGAAGACAAGGGTGCGTGACGAGGTCCAGCCGTTATCGGCAGCTTCGCCGACAATGGTGTAGACGCCGAGCATCAGCGAAGACGTGATCAGGGCGGCGCCCAGCGCGTCGGCGCCCTGCGCGAACCCGATGCCTGGCTCGGAGTCAAGCAAACGATCCGCCAGCAGCGACGCGACGGTGCCGATCGGGAGATTGACGAAGAAAATCCAGTGCCAGCTGATCGCCTGGGTGAGCAGGCCGCCGGCTAACAGCCCGATCGATCCGCCGGCGGCGGCGGCGAAGCTGAAAACGCCGATCGCGCGGACCCGCTCGCGCGGCTCGGGAAACGTGGCGACGATCATTCCGAGAATCAACGCCGACGCCATCGCGCCGCCGACACCCTGGACGAACCGAGCGGCGATCAGGAGCTGCTGATTGCCCGCCACACCGCACAACAACGAAGCTGCGGTGAAAACCACCAGCCCCGAAATAAGGATGCGTTTGCGGCCAAGCAGGTCGCCGAGGCGGCCGGCGAGGAGCAACAAGCCACCGAATGGAATCAGGTAGGCGTTGACGACCCAGGCCAGGCTCGATTGTGAGAAGCCGAGATCGCGCTGGATGGCTGGCAGTGCGACGTTGACGATCGTCTGGTCGAGAATGATCATCAGCATTCCGACGCACAGCACGACGAGTGCAAGCCAGCGCGACGGTCCTGCCGGACTTTTATCAAGCCGAGATGCGTGCATCGTGGTTCAGCTACGGGTCGCGCTTTCCTGAGATGCGACAGCGTCGTGCTGGCGCGCGGCGGCTGCGATGCGCCCTAGAGCGGCTTCAACGGCGGCCGCTTCATTGTCCAAGATATAGGCGGCAAAATGGCGTCTGATGCCGTCCTCGTGGATCGGCGCCGCCCGCTTCAGCGTCTTCTCGCCACTGGGAGTAAGCACGATGAGCAGGCTGCGGCGATCCCCGGGCGCCGACGCTCGCTGCACGAGTCCAGCCTCCTCGATCCGATCGACCAGTCTGGTCAGGCCGCTCTTACTGAGTAGCACGGCACTGGCCAGTTCGGTCATCGACAAGCGCTTGTGCGGCGTCCAGTGCAGCTGAGTAAGCACGTCGAACCAGCGAAGCGGTAGTCCGCACGCGGCCTCGAGCTCGCGATTGAGGATCGGCTCCAGAGCTGCATGGGCGATAAGGAACGCGTGCCAGGCATTGAAGCGCGACTGCTGGTCCGCTCCCGGCGAGGTCACTCGGGAATGCTCAGATCGGACGCTCACGGGTCCGCCACACACAAGATCCACACGCCGGAATCGTAGCACGGTAGTTGCAAAATAGAAAGTACCCTGGCATACTGTTGCGACAGGTATTGTTGTATCTACAACTACAGAGAATGGAGAGTGGCGATGAGCTGGTCCGTGGATCCAATGCACACCCAGGTGGAGTTTTCCGCCAAGCACATGGGCATCATGACTGTCAAAGGGGCCTTCACCGGCGTGAGCGCGGCGATCGACTTCAACGAAGATGATTTCACGGCTTCCTCAGTAGAGGCCACGATCGACGCCCGCACACTGAGTACGCACGACGACCAGCGCGACGCGCATCTGAAGTCACCGGACTTCCTGGACGTCGAGCAATTCCCGACGATTGCCTTCAAGAGCGCCCGCATCGAGCGTGCGGCTCACGATCAGTACACGATGACGGGCGATCTAACCATCCGCGAGGTTACGCGGCCGGTCAGCCTTGAGGTCGTGTATTCAGGTCAGGCGAAGGACCCGATGGGCAACATGCACGCCGGCTTCAGCGCCTACACGACCATCAACCGCAAAGATTGGGGGCTGAGCTGGAATGTGGCTCTCGAGACCGGTGGTCTGCTCGTAGGGGACCAGATCAAGATCGCGCTGGAAATCGAGGCGGTCCTTTTAAAGCCTGCCGCGGTCGCTGTCGCCTGATCATCTGTTGGCACTCATTCAGTAGTCGGAGCACACCCCATTCAGGGAGGACACCATGTCCACGACGACCATCCTTGCGCCGCGCGCGCACACTGACTCTGCGACTGATCGAGATGCTCGCAGCGAGGCGAGTGGCGGACTCGACAGGTACAGGACCTGGGTGACCGACCACAGCGTCAGTGCGGCACTGTTGGCGGCCGTCGTTGCGACACACATGGCCACAGTGATCGGTTACTGGATGCCCGGTATCGGACTCCCGCAGCTGGACTGGAACCGGATCAACGGCTCGATCTACACGCCGAATCTATCGCCCGACCTGCAATTCCTGTCCGGCGGCGTGTTCCACTACCTCGACGGGATTGTCTTCACCGTCGTGTTCGTCGTCGCGGTGCACCCGCTCCTGAGGTGGCGATCGACCACATTCGGTAACGCGCTGAAGGGCCTGTTCTTCGGCACCATCCTGGCGACCATTAGTTGTGCCTTCATGATTCCGCGGGTGTACTTCCCCGCCGTAGACGTCGGGTTCTTCAGCCACAACCTCGGCTGGCAGCTGCTCCTGGCCGTGTTCGTATGGCACTGGGTGTACGGATTGCACCTCGGCATGATCTACAACCCGTCCGACCGGGACGGCCGCATAACCACCTCCGACCGCTAGTCACCCAGTCCTCAGCAGGAGCTCTTCTATGCGCACCACCGAAACCGACGTTCTCGTGGTTGGTGCTGGCCCGGCGGGGCTGACGGCCAGCGCGCTGCTCGCCCGATCTGCCGTCGACGCCATCACGGTGACGAAGTACCCCAGCACCGCGAACTCCCCCCGCGCCCACATCACCAACCAGCGCACTGTCGAGGTCTTCCGGGACCTGGGCATCGAGGAGCAGGTACGCGCCATCGCCACGCCCAATGAGCTCATGGGCAACAACGTGTGGGCCGCCAGCTTCGCGGGGCAGGAGATCGCCCGGCTGATGACCTGGGGAAGCGGTCCGGCACGCAGGGCCGACTACGACAGCGCGAGCCCGAGCGCGTTGATAAACGTCCCTCAGCACGTGCTGGAGCCGGTGATCCTGAATGCCGCGCGGAGCCACGGCGCGGACATCCGGTTCTCGACCGAGCTCGTGAGCATCACGCAGGACGAGAACGCGGTCCAGGCCGTGGTCCGGGAACGCGATAGCGGACGTGAGTACACCATCGCAGCCCGCTACGCGATCGGGGCTGACGGAGGTCGGAGCACCGTCGCTTCGCAGATCGGCTTCCCCTTGCACGGGCAAATGGGGCTCGGTGCCTCGGTCAACGTGTGGCTCGAGGCCGACTTGACCAGGTACACCGCGCACCGCCCGGGGGTCTTGTACTGGATCAGCCAGCCCGGCAGCGACTTTTGGGTCGGCAGCGGAACGTGGATATGCGTCAAGCCGTGGACGGAGTGGGTGATGCTCTTCATGTACGACCCGGCGCAGGGTGAGCCGGACCTGTCATCTGAGGCGCTGCTGGCCCGGGCGCACCAGACCATCGGCGACCCCGCGGTCGAGGTGAAGATCAAGTCGGTCGGGGAGTGGCAGATCAACCACGTCGTCGCCGAGCGCTACCGGCAGGGCCGCGTGTTCCTCGCCGGCGACGCCGCGCACCGGCACCCGCCCGCCAACGGACTGGGCAGCAACACCTCCGTCCAGGACGCCTACAACCTGGCCTGGAAGTTACGCATGGTGGTGTCCGGCCAGGCGGGCGACCACCTGCTTGACAGCTACCACGACGAACGCCAGCCGGTCGGCAAGCAGGTCGTCGACCGCGCGATGAAGAGCGTTGCCGACATGCTCCCAATATCTACTGCTCTCGGGTTCCGGCCGGACCAGAGCATGGACGAGGGCTGGGCGGTCCTCAACGAGCTCGCGGAGGCCAGCGCGGCAGGGGCCGAACGTCGTCGGCAGCTGCAGAGCGCGGTTGACCTGCAGAACTACCAGTTCAACACGCACGGCGTCGAACTGGGCCAGCACTACAACTCGGACGCCGTTGTCCACGACGGGACCGATGCGGTGCCGCCGACACGTGATCCGGAGCTCTACTACACGGCGAGCACGCGTCCGGGTGGCCGGCTGCCCCATGAGTGGCTGCAGGTCGGCACGGACAGGATGTCAACGCTGGACATCTGCTCGTACGAGGATTTGACGCTCATCGTCGGAATCAATGGCGAGCCATGGGTCCGTGCCGCCGAGAAGACCGCCGCCGACCTCGGTGTTCGACTGGCGACCCGGCCGGTCGGCTACCGCCAGCCGTATGACGACGTCTGCGGTGACTGGTGGCGGATCAGCGACATCGGGGACGCCGGTTGCCTTCTGGTGCGCCCGGACCGGCACATCGCCTGGCGGTCGGCGCAGCTGCCAGATGACCCGGCCGCTGAGTTGTGCCGCGTGCTACGGCAGGTGCTGGCGCTATCGGATCGGGCACGCTGACGTGACGAATTGTCGTTGCACACACTAAGGAGCAAGCACCATGCCCCTGCACCGCCTCACCTCAGTCACCATCGGCGTTCCGAACGTCGCCGAGACTGCCGCGTACTACACCGAGTTCGGGCTGACTCCGCAGCAAGACGGCTGGTTCGGCAGCCGCGAAGGGGGCCGTCAATTGCGGATCGTGCACTCGCTGATGCGACGGCTGGTGGAGGTGCGCGTCGGTGCGGACGACACCGACGACATCACCCGGGTCGGCGACGGGCTTCGTCGCCTCGGGATCGAGTCCGCTCGCGGACCACACTCCATCACGGCGGTCGAGAAGGCGACCGGCGTGCGGGCCACCGTCGAGGTCGGACCCCGGGTTACCCAGGTACCCGCGCGCGCCGTCGCCTACAACGGCCCCGGCCGGATTGAGCGGACCGGTGCCCGGGCACCGGGTGTGCTGCGTACCGAGCGGGTCCAGCCCCGCAAGCTCGGCCACACGGTGCTGGGCACCACAGACTTGGCCGTCACCCGGGCGTTCTTCCTCGAGGGCCTCGGCTTCAAACTCAGCGACACGATCAAGGACGTCGGCGCGTTTATGCGCTGCTCCACGGATCATCACAACGTCCTCGTCCTCCAGGCACCGGTCGGTTTCCTGCATCACACCTCATGGCAGGTCGACGACATCGACGAGGTCGGCCGCGGCGCGTCGGCGATGCTCAAGGACCATCCCGAGCGGCACATCTGGGGACTCGGCCGGCACCACGCCGGATCGAACTTCTTCTGGTACCTCAAAGATCCGGCCGGCAACTTCAGCGAGTACTACTCCGACCTGGATTGCATCGTCGACGACTACCGGTGGACGCCCGAGACATTTGAGGGCGCCCAGGGCCTGTTCAACTGGGGTCCGCCGCCACCACCGTCCTTTCTCGCCCCCGACGACCTCGCCGCCCTCATGACCGGACTCCACAGCAAAGGGTGAACGATGGCTTCCAAGATTAGTGCTTCCGCGGGTCCCGCCTTGACCGTCACCGAAGACGGCAGCGCGCTCGACGATCTGTACAAGGACTTGACCAGGGAACACCTGGCCCCGTTATGGACTCAGGTCGGAGAGTTGATGCCTGGGCAGCCGACGCCCAGCGCGCATCCGCATGTCTGGCAGTGGAAGACCCTCTTCGAACTCGCTGAGCGGGCCGGTGACCTCGTCCGCGTCGAACGGGGCGGCGAGCGCCGGGCGATCGCGCTAGCCAACCCCGGGCTCGGCAGCCTACCCTTCGCCACCCCGACTCTCTGGGCCGCGATCCAGTACCTGGCCCCTGGCGAGACCGCGCCCGAGCATCGGCACACTCAGAATGCATTCCGCTTCGTGGTGGAGGGCCAGGGGGTGTGGACGGTCGTCGACGGCGATCCGGTGTCAATGCAACGTGGAGACCTTCTGCTCACGCCGGGCTGGCATTTCCACGGGCATCAGAACGTCGGTGATGTGCCCATGGCGTGGCTGGACGGTCTTGACATCCCCTTCGTCCAGCAGACCGACAGTGGGTTCTTCGCGTACGGCTCCAACACGTTGACCGATACCAGCACGCCCGACCGGTCACGCGCTGAGCGCCTGTGGGGCCATCCTGGCCTGCAGCCCGTAGCACTCCTGAGTGCACGACGAAGTTCGCCGCTCGCGGCGTACCGCTGGCAACACACGGATCGGGCTCTTGCCGAGCAGTTGGAGATCGAACGCGAGGGGCAGCCGGCGACGCTGGGTACCGGTCATGCGGCGGTCCGGTTCAGCAATCCGACGACCGGCGGCGATGTCATGCCGACGATCCGTGCGGAGTTCCACCGGTTGCGCGCCGGCGCGGTCAGCGAGCCCAGGCGCGAGGTCGGTTCCAGCGTGTGGCAAGTGTTTGCCGGGAGCGGATCAGTGTCGATCAGCGGCATCAAGCACCTCCTCGACCGCGGCGATCTGTTCGTCGTTCCGTCCTGGGCCGAGTACCAACTGACGAGCGGAGACGGAGACGGTCTGGATCTGTTCCGGTTCGGCGATGCTCCGATCTTCGAGGCGCTTGGTCTGTACCGCATTCAGGTCGGCCGGCAATGAGGCTCGCGACGATCAGGACGGAATCAGGGATGAGTGCCGTCCGGATTGACGGTGACGAAGCGGTCGAATGCGGCGCGAGCGACGTCGGGACACTGCTCGCGAGCGCGGACTGGCGGGCGCGGGCGGGTGCGGCCGACGGACCGCGGCACCCGTTGGCAGATCTGTCGTACGCGCCGGTCGTGCCGCGTCCGGGCAAAATCATCTGCGTCGGGCTCAACTATCGCAGTCACATCAGCGAGATGGGACGGGAGCTGCCAAAGTACCCGACGCTGTTCGCCAAGTACCCGGAAGCGCTCATTGGAGCGTTCGATCCACTGACCCTGCCGGCCGAATCCGATCAGGTGGACTGGGAAGTGGAGCTAGCAGTGGTCGTCGGGCGGCGCGTGCGGCACGCCAATGCGGACGCCGCTGTGGATGCCATCGCCGGGTACAGCATCATCAACGATGTCACCCTGCGCGACTGGCAGTACCGCACATCGGAATGGCTGCAGGGCAAAACGTTCGAGGCTACCGCGCCGTTCGGCCCGCACCTGGTGACAACGGACGAGATTGCTCCCAATGCGAAGATCAGCTGCCTGATCGATGGCGAGGTGGTGCAGGACTCGACGATTGCGGATCTGCTCTTCGGGCCGGTTGACCTCATTCGCTACATCTCCACCATCCTCACGTTGGATCCGGGTGATGTCATCGCCACCGGAACCACCGGCGGTGTTGGCCACGCCCGGACTCCGCCGCGCTACCTGAAAAGCGGGGAGACGCTGGTGGGAAGGATTGACGACATCGGCGAGACGGTTAACCCGGTTGGACGTGCGCGTACTGGTGACCGCCCGTGACGACCGATCTCGTAACCGCAGACGTGTCGAGGCATCTCGGCTGGATGACCGGCGGCCACCGGTTCTTCATGGCCGCGCTGGCGCAGGTCAGCGATGACCAGCTGTCCGCGCCGAGCGCGCTGCCAGGCTGGACCGGGCGGCACATTCTGTCCCACGTCGGGCATAACGCCCGCGCCGTCGGCCGTCTCGCGTACTGGGCTGCGACTGGAGTGCCGACTCCGATGTACCCGGGACCCACTGCCCGGGCGGAGGAGATCGCACTCGGCGCGCAGTGGGACGCTCAGCGGCTGCGGTTGTTCGTCGACGTCGAACAGGGGGCGCTTGCCGCCGCGCTGGAGAAGTTGGACGCCGAACAGTGGGCGACCAAAGTGGTCACTGCGCAGGGCCGGCATGTGACTGCGGCCGTGCTCCCGTGGCTACGGACCCGCGAGCTCTGGATCCATGCGACCGATCTGTGCGACGCCGCTGACTTTTCGGAATTTCCACCGGTCTTGCTCGATGACCTCATAGTCGATGTCCTCCGGCACCGCCGTGATGCCAATGGAGAAATAGTGCTGGTCAGACCGACTGACCGCGATCGCACTCCACGATTCGATGGACCGGCGCCTCCGGCGTGGATCGAAGGACGTACCGCCGACCTCGCCGGGTGGCTCACCGGACGCGGCGCGACCAATATCCACACTTCGGACGATTCCGCCTTACCCACCCTCCGCCCTTGGCTCTAGGCCGCAACCACTCATCACCGGAGTTGACATGACCAGCACAACAGAGCGCCACTCCCTATCTGGAGTCGACACAACCACCACCACAGCGCGGCAGTTCATCAACGGCAAACTGGTCGGATCGAAAAAAGAGTCAACCTCGACCAGTCCGACGGACGGATCGTTCCTCGGCCGCTATGCCGATGCGGACGAGGAGCAGGCCAGGGAAGCGGTTGCCGCGGCTCGTACAGCCTTCGCCAACACAGACTGGTCCCGAGATCGCCGCCTCCGGCATCTCGTGCTCAACGGCATCGCAGACGCGATCGAACGACGCACCGATGAGCTGGTGAGTCTGCTCGCGCGAGAAAACGGCAAGGTCCTGGGTGAAGCGGGATTCGAACTCAGCCTTACCGTGCCGAAACTGCGCTACTACGCCGCGCTTGCGCTCAGCGAAAGCGGCCGGGCCGCCGAGGTGGCTCGCTGGGGTAATCGTGCCCTGGAACTCGCCGGTGGTGCTGTCCGTCCGTTCGTTCGCACCGGCGTTGGCCGCCGGCTGCACCGTCGTGGTCAAACTGCCGGGCCAGACCGGCCTGGTGAACGGACTACTGCACGAGATCCTGTCGGAGGTCGCGGGCCTGCCGGCCGGCGTACTCAACTCCCTCACAGAGTCCGGCGACCAGCTCGCTCGCTTCCTTGTCAGCTCGAAGGACGTGGATGTGCTGAGCTACACCGGAAGCACTCGAGTGGGCCGCCAGATTATGGCGGCCGCCGCTGGCACGCTGAAGCGACTGTCCCTCGAACTCGGCGGCAAGACACCGATGATCGTCTTCGATGACGCCGATCTCGATGTCGTCGTCCCGGTTCTGACCAAGGCCGTGACCACGTTCAGCGGACAGTTCTGCATGACCGGCAGTCGTGTCCTCGCCCAGGCCGGGATCGCAGACGAACTGCGCGAGCGACTTTCGAGGTCGCTGGCTGCAGTCAAAGTCGGTCCTGGCGACGATCCGGCGAGCGACATGGGCCCGATGATCGACGCCGAGAACGCGCGCCGCGTCGATGCGTTGGTCAGCGCGGCCGCGGAGTACGCGACCGTCCTCGTGCGGGGCGGGCTCAGCGAACCAAATACGGCCTTCTACCACCCCTCGCTGCTCGAGGTGGACGACCCGACGAGCCCGATCGTTCAGGAGGAGGTGTTCGGGCCGGTCGCGACCTTCGAGGTCTTCGAATCCGAAGGCGACGCGGTACGGCTTGCCAACGTCACACAATACGGCCTCGCCGCGTCGATCTGGTCCCGCGACATTGACCGGCCGCGACGAGTGGGGCGTCAGTTGCGCGCTGGCACGGTGTGGACCAACACGTGGGCGCTGGTCGCCGACCAGTTCGAGGAAGGCGGCTTCGGACAGAGCGGCCTCGGCCGGCTGAACGGCATGCGCGGACTTGAGGAATTTCAGGAGTACAAGACCTACGCGCAGATCGTGGCGTAGTTCTGGACAAGGATCAAAGGACGCGCGTGAAGATCACTGCTGCAGTTGTCGAATCACCCGACGCGTTGTTTCAGCTCGAAGAGGTGGAGATCGGCGAACCCCGCCCTGACGAGCTTCTGGTCAAGATCGTTGCGGTTGGCATGTGCCATACGGATCTGAGCGTTCGCTCGCAAGCAACCCCGTTTCCGCTACCGGGAGTGCTGGGCCACGAAGGCGCGGGTGTCGTAGTCCAGGTGGGAGCGCATGTCAGCGACTTCGACGTTGGCCACAAGGTGGTTCTTAGCTTCGATTCCTGCGGAACCTGCCCAGCGTGTCAAGCCGGCAAAGTTGTCTATTGTCAGCACTGGATACCGCTCAACTTGCTCGGCGGGTCCCGGTCGGACGGTAGCGCGACTCTCACACGCTCCAGCAATAAGTTGCATGGGCATTTTTTCGGCCAATCGTCGTTTGCCACGCATGCCTTGCTGAGCGCCAGGTCCGCGGTAAAGGTCGACGACGATCTCGACCTTTCACGGCTCGCATCATTGGGCTGCAGCGTCCAGACCGGTGCCGGGGCGGTCCTCAACGTCGCACGTCCGGAGCCGGGGAGCACCATCGTCGTCTTCGGCGCCGGCGGCGTTGGCCTGGTCGCGGTCATGGCCGCGGCGCTCACGCCGGTGGCGCGGGTCATTGCTGTGGATGTAAGCGTGGCTCGCCTCGAGTTGGCGTCGGAACTCGGCGCAACTCACACGCTCAATCCGGCAGATGGTGACCCGGTGGCAGCGTTGCTCGAATTGACTGGGGGCCTCGGCGCACAGTACGTGGTCGAGACCAGCGGCCGGCTGACTGTTCTCGATCAAGCCATGTCCTCGCTGAGTTCCGCCGGAACATGCGTTGTCATTGGCGCGCCCCCGCTGGGCTCTCAGATCGCCGTCGACGTACCAAACCTGTTAGGTCGAGGCATTCGCCTGGTCGGGACGAATCAGGGCGACAGCAACCCTCGACAATTCATTCCACGGCTCATCGAATTGCACCGGCAAGGCCGTCTGCCATTCGACAGACTCATTCGCCGATACGCGTTCGATCAAATCAACGCTGCAGCACAAGACGCAGCGGAGGCACGGGCCATCAAGCCCGTCCTGATTCTGCCCACGTGAGGCTGGAGGCTTTAAAAGAAAGTGACATCAAGACTATCGAAGCTGGGCGTCGGGATCATCGGTGTCAGCCCCACTCGGGGTTGGGCCGCCACTGCTCACATCCCGGCGCTGCGCGCGCTGCCGAACTACGAGATCCGGGCCATGAGCGCGCACAGCGGGGAATCCGCGCGTGCCGCAGGCGAAGCGTTCGGAGTCAGCAGGGTCTTCTCTGACCACGAACAGCTTGTGACCCAAGCAGACATCGACGTGGTCGCTGTTACGGTCAAGGTCCCGCACCATCGAGAGCTCGTCTCCGCCGCACTTGCCGCCGGCAAGGCCGTCTACTGCGAGTGGCCACTTGGACGCGACCTTGACGACGCGCGGGCGCTGGCGGCGCTTGCTGCCGAGCAGGGCGTGCACACGGTTGTCGGGTTGCAGGCCCGCCAGGCCCCGGCGATCGAGTTCGTCCAGGAGTTGCTCCGCGACGGATATGTCGGCGAGGTCCTATCAACGACCATGGTCGGGCTGTCGGTTCCGGGCGACGTCGTGGTCAAGCCCAACGCCTACATGCTCGACAAGAATAACGGAGCCAACCTACTCACGATCGCGCTCGGCCACAGCCTGGACACGCTGAACTACGTACTGGGGGAGTTCGCCGACCTGTGGGCGGTTTCGGATGTTCGCAGGCCGCTCATCAGCATCGAAGAGACCGGCGAGCAGATCGTGAAAACGGCGGCCGACCAGATCGCGGTGATCGGCACCCTCACGTCCGGGGCGACCGTCAGTGTTCACATCCGTGAGGCCGTGGCGGGCGGTACCGGCTTCCTGTGGGAAATCAACGGAACCGACGGAACGCTCCGGATTAGCGCTGATGCCGCGTTCCCCGAGATCTATCCGTTGACCGTCGCAGGAGCACAGGGGCGGAGCGAGCCCGCCGAGCTTACTGTCCCGGCGGCGCTGGCACAGAAATGGCCCGCGCTCACGAGCCTGCAAGGAGCGCCCGCCTTCAACGTCGGGCGGGCCTACGCCGCGTTCGCGGCAGACATCGACCACGGGACGCACACCGTGCCGGACTTCGCCGATGCCGTCCGGCGCCACGAGGTCATCGCCACCATCGAGAGGTCCGCGGCGTCAGCGGAACGTGTGGCGGCGTAGGCCACTGCGCCAAGCCGAGTGTCAGAGCCCGAAAACTGCCGCCAACGTGCCCGCCGCTCGGTAGGCGTGAGCTCGATGATCGCCAACGGCGGTCGTGCGGGTTGGCGCGACGGCGGCGCAGGGGCCTCTGCGGCGCACCCCGGGACACGCCAAAGTAGCCTTTTAGACCGTCTTCAAAACGGTTGGTTTGTAGACGGCGGTACCATAGCTGGGGTCGAAGTCGGCAGTCGCAAGTGGGGGCCCGATTTGGACCACAATTAGGACCACAATTAGAGCGACACGGGGCGATACGCGAGGTACGCAGGCGGGCAGAGTTCAATCTCAATCCCCCGAATCTGAACGTACTCGCACTTGCCTGGCAGGCAAGGGGTCGGCGGTTCGAATCCGCCATGCTCCACCAGAAATCGAGTTCAAAGTTAGCGCTCAATGGTGGCGAGCGCCAGGATTTGATCGGTTTGACCACCAAAAGCTGACCACCAAGGTGGCCACTTGCTCGAGAGCAAGGGGGTCAGTGCGCCAGGCTACCCGTGGCTGCGCTCGGCGCAGCCACGGGTAGCCTGGCGCACTCGGTAGCGCATCCGCTTGGCGACCTCACG
>WNFC01006303.1_pt1 | contig 13064 bp, 6 predicted proteins | sample 5400541 | NCBI WGS metagenome assembly WNFC01 (sample SAMN13153342, study PRJNA577476) | soil metagenome | isolation source: 120 cm saprolite under Douglas fir tree site 2 hole 2 replicate 1 | place: USA:California | collected 2015-04-18
CAAGGCAATTTGAATCTCAGCGGGTAGGTCGCCGATCTCATCCAGGAAGATTGTGCCCCCATTCGCCGATTCGAAACGTCCAAGCCGTTTCTGCGTTGCGCCTGTGAAAGCGCCCTTCTCATGGCCAAACAGCTCTGAAGCGATCAACGAGGGCGGGATTGCGGCGCAGTTCACACCAATGAACGCCCGTTCACGGCGGCTTGAACTTTTGTGGATGGCTCGAGCTATCAGTTCTTTGCCGGTACCCGTTTCGCCCAAGATCAGAACTGTGGAATCGGAAGGCGCGACTTTTGCAACTTGGCGGAGCACTTTGCGAAGCGATTCAGAGGAGCCAACAATTTCCTCAAACATCGAGTCGCGATCGATTTGCTCGCGTAGCGCCAGGTTTTCGTTGCGTGTTCTCTCTTCCGCACGAACGCGGTCATCAATGTCAGTTCCCGTCGCGTACCAGCGGATTACTTCGTTCTTCTCATTACGAAACGGGTTGTAACGAACCAGGAACCAACGATATCGCCCGTCCTTACGCAGTGCTCGTTGCTCAATCTCAAACGGGAGTCCATGCGCCAAAGCAAGTTTCCGAAAGTCGCGAAATCTCTCCAGATCGTCTAGATGAAAGATTTGTTCGCGAAAGTCCGGAGATAACACATCCTCAGCGGTTAGTCCCGTATAGTCGAGCGTCGCTTGATTGGCATAGACCGGAGCACCGACCGGATCCAGGACCACAATTGCCTGCGGTATCGCGTCGGTGATCCTGCGAAGTTCGCGCTCATCTTCTCGGAGTTTTTCTTCGGTTTGCTTAAGACCCTCGATGTCAGTACTTGTTCCGTACCAGCGCAAGAGTCTGCCAGTCTCATCGCGAAGGGGTTCGACTCGTATCAAGAACCACCGATACGCTCCGTCGTAGCGACGGAGTCGTGCCTCCATTTCGCCTGACTCTCCGGACGCTAATAGCTCGCTCCACCGTTCCATTAACGGAGGTAGGTCATCAGGGTGAAAGGCCACTTGCCAACCCCAGCCATTCGACTCTTCCGGTGAAAGGCCGGTGTATTGATGCCAACGTTTGTTCAGAAACTCGTTTGGACCGTCCGGCAGATTGCACCATGCCAGGGTTGGAATAGTGTCGATTACCTGGCGAAGTCTGGCTTCCGAGTTCTTTATTCTCTCCAGAGCTGCTCTGAGAGATTCCTCCGATCTTTGGCGTTCAATTGCAATTCGAGCGATGTGTCCTGCGCCTTGAATGAGGGCGAGATCCTCTTCGGTTGGAACTCGCGGTTCGTGTGAGTAGAGCGCGAACGTGCCGAGTACTTCATTATCCTTTGTGACGATCGGCTCAGACCAGGCAGCTCGTATACCGTTCCGAATCGCAAGGTCACGATATTGATCGGGCCAGTTTGATTCTATCGCGACGTCGGGGACGATGACCCGTTCCTTCAGGAATGCCGCTGTCCCGCATAATCCAGCTTCAAGAGCAACAGGAACCGGGATGATCTCTGAAATCCAATCGCGTGGGACGCCAAGGCCACCGCCATGCCAAAGGCACTCCCGATCAGCATCTCTCAATAGAACCGTTGTGACTGATGGCGCTACTTGTACGTCGATGGAATTGCACAATTGATCCAAGACTACCTTGAGGCTTGCTCCATCAGCGATCAACTCCAAGGTTCGATGTTCCGCGGCGTGCAGCATCTCGCGCTGTCTGATGGCTTCAATATCAATTCCAGTTCCAAACCATCGTGCGACCGAACCACTTTCGTCGAGCAGAGGTTCGCGACGAAGCGAGAACCACCGGAATACACCGTCGAATCGTCGCAACCGCGCTTCGCACATGTCGGCGACACAATCGCGGGATTCCTCCCATTTGCTCAGCAGTCCAGGAAGGTCTTCGGGATGGATCGCGGTCTCCCAACCCGCGCCCTGGGATTGCTCTCTAGACAGGCCGGTGTACTCTTGCCATCGCCGATTAACGAAATCTACGGAGACCTCTGGAACACTAGACCACGCAAGCGCAGGAATAGTATCGATAATCGTTCGGAGTTCGCCGAGCGACTTCCGAATCTCACCAAGCACCGTTTCGCTCGATTCTCTAGCGCTCATAGGGCTACGAACCTAGATTCTCGCACGATGCAGCATGCATCGGATACCATTCCGTTTCCGTCCACAATTTCCGGCAACCCGACACCTTGCCGGGTGAAAGGGCCCTCGGCGTTCAGCCGATGACAGCGCGGACCAGAAAGCATTAGTGCCGGCTTGCGCCGGCCCAGCCAGCACATGACGACAGCGGGCGCCACAAGCATTGCCATTCCCAAGACAGGTGGCCTCAGGCTTTGATTCGGCTGCGATATCGGGACGCTGCTGTGAAAAATATGACTATGCACTTGGTGACAGTGCGAGAAGAATTGGTTTTGTGTAAGTGATTGAAGTGAATGAGGATATGATCGAAACAGGATGGCAGGGCAGCGTTCTAACCAACCGAACTACGTCCCCACTTTGTTTTGATCGGGTTAGCGGGAAATCCGATGTTTACTGCACTTCCCTGCTGTCAAATGTTCCGCTGGTTTCAACCATTTCCGCCGAGATGTGAAATCGTGGCCGAAACGAACACCATGCGAGACCGTGACCAGAGCATCTGTCCCTGCTATGTGAGTTAAATTGTAACAGAACCCTCAACTCATCCGTCAGCCTGGGCAGCAAAACCAGCAAGACCGATCGCGGCGGCAACCCTTTTGGGTTGTGCGGCCTACTTCTTTGGACGCGACTCCGGCGGTACCAGGCCTGCGAGCCGGTAGTAAACCGTTAGCTGGCCGTAGATCTCTCCGGAATGCTCGACGAAACCATAAGCGAAATCGCTGATCCGGGTCTGCTCGTTGCTGAACGGATCCACCACCAGGTCAGACATTCCCTTATCGCCCTTCTGCTTGATCGCCGCCGCCCCATCGGCAAATGACTTTTTCAAGAACGCGACCACGTCAGCTTTGGCTTTGAACTGGTCACGTTTCGGATCGTCCATTTCGGGCGATTTCCGGCCGAGCACCGCATTGATAAAGAACTGATTCGCATGGCCAGCGTGGATCAGTCGCTCAGCGAAACTGCGTACCGCGGGAGTGGGCTTGAAGTCATACTTGTCCTCGGGGAAATCCTCTGCCATCGCGATCAGTTTGCGCCCGATATCATTCCACTGTTCGAGCACGGCCTGCGACGGGCTCGGCGCCGACTTCGGTGCTGCTTGTTGGTTCGGCATTTCCTGCCTCTGTGCTGGTAGTGCCAAGACAGCTGTACCTAGTGTCAATAGCGCAAGCAAACCGGCCTTCTTCATCGATGATTCCTCCGCGTATTTCGTTTGAGAGCAGCAATATTACAGGATTTTCCGCCAATAGAAAATGAGAGACCCGGCTGAGGGAAGCCTGCGCGGGCCGTTTCCGCTCCGCCATGTTCGACGTGCAGATGTTCTCTCACTTCGATCTTGGAGATGCTGGTACCTCGGCATTTTGCAAATCCCGATAAAATCCCCGCAGCACAAAGAAAGCTTTTTTCTTTTCTCCGTGATCGCTCACCAGCCCTTTGCGATTGAAGTAATCCTGAATACGGGGCAGCGTCCGCCGTGGACTGCGGAAGTCTTTTAGGATCCATGGCGAGGTCCCGCGAAGGAAAGAGATGCGCTTGAACATCGCGATCTGATGTTGATATAGATTTTCCTGATACTCCTCAGTCCAACGTGCGCTGGCGGTGCCGTGGAGGCCGAAGAGCGCGTCGCCGCCGAATTCGCTCATGATCAGCGGCTTGTCGTACTTCGAGGTCCAGTCGGTGACATCGGCGTCTTCGGGACGACGAACGTACCAGCCTATGTATTCATTGTTTCCCATCACGTCGAGATCATTCGCAATTGGGTCGTTGATATGAATCAGGAAGCGGTTTCCCTCCACCGTCTCCTCGTTCTGCAGAGCGGCAGAGACCAGCCGCGTAGGATCGGCGGCGTGCGCATCCTGAATGAGCTGCCGTAGAAAGCGGTTGCGAGCATCACCGATGGGCGTCTCGTTGGCGACAGAGTAGATGATGAGAGCCGCGCGATTGTGATCGCGCGTGATCATCTCGTTCAATTGATTTTCCGCGTTGCGCAAGGTCGCGGGATTCTCCCACTGAATCGTCCAATAGACGGGGACCTCGCCCCAGACCATAATTCCCATTTGATCGGCCATGCGTAACATCGCTTCACTGTGCGGATAATGCGCCAAGCGGACAAAATTGCAACCTAGTTCCTTGGCCCATCCGAGAAGTGTGCGCGCATCGTCTTCGCTCCAAGCGCGGCCTGCGCGCGTCGGCGCCTCTTCATGTATATCGATTCCGCGGAGGAAAAGAGGTTTCCCGTTAAGCAGAATGTCGGTGCCGCGGACTTCGATCGAGCGAAAGCCAATGTGGTCACTGACTTGATCGGTTTCGCTGACGATCTCGACCTTATAGAGTTTGGGGGTTTCCGGAGACCAAAGCGTCAAGTCAGCGTCAAAGGAAAAGTCGGCGCGTCCCTTAGTGTCCGTCTCAAGACTCTGGCTGAGCTGAGCTTCAGGAATTCGAATTATGACCTTCTGCTGAAGTTGTGACCCGTTAAGTTGCACCCAACCTTTAATCTTGCGGGTTGAGCCTTTTTCGAGCTGGACCGAATAGTCCTGAACAAACGTCTCTGGCACCTCCACCAGCGTTACTGGCCGGGTAATTCCGCCATAATTCCACCAATCCGTATTGAGGGTGGGAACCTGATCCAGTCCACGTGTATTGTTGACTCGCAGAATGAGGAAATTATCCTGTGGCTTTACGCGGTCGGTGATTTCAAAATCAAAGGGAGTGAAGCCGCCTTCGTGATGGCCAAGCTCTTCTCCATTTAAGTAAACCCAAGCCTGGTAATTGGCGGCCCCGAAATGCACAAACAATCTCTTCTTTGCCAGCTTCGCATAGTCGAACGAACGCTTATACCAGACGCTGCCTTCATAAAACAGCAACGAGTCGCGCTGTGTGTTCCAGTCGCCGGGGACGTTAAGCTGACCGGCAGTATCGAAATCATATTCGACCAGCTCCGATTCAGACTGTGGTTTGTAGTTCGTAAAAAAACCGCCATTGCCCTTGATGGGCTGAGCTCGGTAGTCAAGCGCACCCACATCATAGGGATCAACAATGGCCTGCCAGCGGCCATCCAAGTTTGTAGTCTGGCGCGCGTTAATGTTCTGGATCAGCGGAGCAATCTGTGCCCGGCCTTGACTCGCCAGCAGCGGCACACACGCAGCAAGCATCAGACAACGCAAGAATTTCATCATGGGAAATTATTCGTCCAGAAGAATACAAGGTTTCCGGACTTCAATCGAATTCCTGGATGTGATTTCTTTGCGCTTCTTTATAGCCTGTGGCGACACCACTATGATTCGACGTTTCCAGCACGGTCGCCAAGGCGCAAGGACTCATGAAGCACAGTTCTGCTAGCCGGGTTTTAGAAACTGAACTTCCCACCAAACTTCAATTGGCGCGGTGGATTGGCATTAGCAACCTATCCCGCTCCGCCGTTGGCCGACGTGCCAGGGTTGCCCCAGTTGACGCGGTTAAAAACGTTAAACGCGTCTGCCTGGAACATTAGGTTCATGCTTTCTTGGGCAGTTTGAAGCTCTTGCGCAGCGAGAGGTCCCAAGTGGCCTCCTCACCTACTGTCTTTGTTGCCAATCGGTGTCGCTCCCAGACAAGTTTCCGATTGTGCGGTGGAGTACGCTGTCCGCACCGATCCGGGACAGATGCTGGGGCGTGTCTGCTAGGCGACTCCATGATGTTGGATGCGCCTGGGCATTGCCGCCAGCTTTTATCGAGGTACTGTGAGCGAGTCCGTGATCAGGAGGGCATATGAACCGCGCCAAATATCTGCTCTTGTCGTTGTTGCTGGTCTCGAGTCTCACCAGATTCTCCGTTTCTCAGACGTCCTCGACATCGCTCCAGGGCACTGTGAGTGACTCCACTGGGAGTGCGATCGCGGGAGCTAGCGTCACGCTGGTGAACACCGAGTCGAGGCTCGAACGCACTGTGCCCACTGGAGCGCAGGGGGAATACCGCTTTCTCGCTCTGCCGCCGGGGAAATACACTCTGGCGGTCACTTCCAAAGGGTTCGCGCGGTACGAGCAGACCGATCTGCAGTTGCTGGTCAACACACCTGCTACCGCAAACGTGCAGCTGAAGATTGGGGCTAGCACGGAGAGCATCACGGTTTCGAGCGAAGCGTCAATCATGAATCTGGTGGACGCCTCGCTGGGAAATTCTTTCGGCGAGACTCAGGTCAAAGAGATCCCTCTGGAAGGCCGGAACGTGCCCGATCTACTTACCTTGCAGGCGGGTGTCGCGTATACCGGCAATCGTCCAGATATGGACAGCCAGAGCTACAAGGATCAGGACACACGTAGCGGCGCAGTAAACGGGGCGCGGAGCGACCAGAGCAACATTACACTCGACGGCGTGGACGTCAACGACCTGGCTAACGGATATGCGTTTACTTCGGTGCTGCCGGTAACGTTGGATTCCGTTCAGGAATTCCGGGTGACAACCACCAACTACAACGCCGACCAGGGAGATGGGTCGGGCGCCCAGGTGGCTTTGATCACCAAGAGCGGCACAAACAATTTTCACGGGTCTGCCTATGAATACAATCGCAACACTTACACCAGTGCCAGCGATTATTTCCTGAAGGCACCACCAAAGCTGATCCGGAACATTTTCGGCGCGTCGGTGGGGGGCCCCGTAAAAAAGGACCGCACGTTCTTCTTTGGCAATTACGAGGGCACTCGGAGACGGGAAGCGACCAGCGTGGTGCGTAACATCCCCACGCCCTCCTTTCTCGATGGCGTGATCCAATACCAGTGCGTGGATACGACCGCGTGCCCCAACAGCGGAAGTGTGCAGGGTCTGAGCGGCAAGAGTTACCCCTATCAGCCCGGATCCTATGCCCTTGCACCGAACGAGATTGCACAATTTGATAAAAGCAATGTGGCGCCCACGGGCGTTAACCAGACTCTCCTCAACAGCTATTTCATCCCGACTTTTGGTAATTTTGTTCCGAATGAGACGACTGTGGGCGACGGTCTCAACTACTCCGGGTACCGTTTCGCAGCGCCGATCAAGCTCAACAACAATGCCTTCATCGTTAAATTTGACCACCACCTAACCGCGGACGGCAAGCACACCCTCTTTTTGCGGGGTGCGATGCAGAACATCTTCAATCCCGAGGAGCCCTTCCTCCCAATTTCCGGAGCCGCGCCCGAACATACTCTCAGCGATCACAGTAAAGGAATGGCCGTCGGTTACACCGCGGTCCTAAGTCCCGCTCTGGTCAACTCGTTTCGTTACGGGTTTACTCGTCAAAGCTTTGGCGACGTTGGGAACTCGGATACGAAAGGATGGAACATCTTCTACACCCTCGATCAGGGCGTCAGCTACAGCCGCAATTTCCAACTTCCGGTGCACAACCTGACTGATGACCTCTCCTGGACAAAGGGGAGCCACACCTTCCAGTTTGGGGGCAATGTGGGCATCGCTCGGGATCCGCGGCTGAGCTATCAACATTCCTGGAACACAGCCTTGGGAGCGACTTTCTGGATGGCCCCGGTGGGGTTCGCTAATACTGCCACCCACGACTTGCCCAATCCTCTCTCTTGCGAGCCCCTCAGCACCGGCTCGGGAGGAAGCTCGCTCGACCCCTGCCATGGCACTGACCCGAGCACCGGCCTTCCTTTTCCGGAGCCCGCTTCCAGCTCCGCGTACGATTACCCGATGCTCGGCTTGCTAGGCATGGTTTCAGATGTCAAAGCAAACATTAACTACGATCGCCAGGGGAATACGCTGGCGCAGGGCACTCCGGTCAAGCGGAACTACGGTTTGAACTGGTACGAGTTCTATGGCCAGGACTCGTGGCGGGTGAAACGTAATCTGACGGTCACCTATGGTTTGCGCTGGTCTCTGTTTCCGCCGCCGTGGGAAGTCAATGGATTCCAGGCGTCTCCAACATCCGACCTTGGACAATACTTTAGTCACAACGTCCAGAACATGAAGAACGGCTTGGGGTACGCGGATGGCCCGCTGGTTTCGTTCGTTCTGGGAGGACCAGCGAATCACGGAGCCGGGTTCTACCATTTCGAAAAGAATGATTTCTCGCCACGCATTTCTTTCGCGTACTCGCCGCATCCTGAGGGCGGTTGGCTGAAAAAGCTTGTGGGCGATAGTGACAAGACTGTGATCCGCGGAGGCTTCGGCAGAGTTTACGACCGCGCGGGCATGCAACTAATCAACACCTTTGACGCGAACGCTCCCGGCGGCTTGGGTGCGACCGTGCAGAATCCCTGCTGCCTCCCTGGTACTACCGACGCAGCCGACGTGCCACGTGTGACCGACGTCAACACTGTTCCGATCGACTACTTGAAAAACCAGATGCCCGGAGGAGTTCTGCCTCCGGGACAGTTCCCGCAGACGCCGAATCCGGCCGGAGAAGCGATTACCTGGGGCGTGGACCAATCTCTCAAGACTCCTTATGCCTACACGATCGACTTCTCGATTGGCCGCGAGTTGTCTAAACAATTTTCGCTGCAGGTATCGTACGTAGGACGGCTGGGTCGAAACCTGCTTACGCAACGGGATTTGGCGCAGCCCCTCGACCTGGTCGATCCCGCTTCAAAGGTTGACTATTTCGCCGCCGCCACGGCGCTTTCAAAGCTGGCGCGAGCCGGGACTCCTGTGAGCCAAGTCACGTCAAGCTCTCCCGCTGTCGCCGCCACGACTGCCTTCTGGCAGCACTTGATCATGGCGCAGGGATCGAGCACGCCCGGCTTGGTGTCGGGCCAATATGTTCTGCCCTCTGGAGGAACCACCAGCGACGTCGTCCAGGCGGTGTACGCGCTCTATACCTCTGCGGACACGTATGCTGGGGACGAGGTGGTGGGACTGGCCAATGTGGACATCTATTACGCGCTCGCCGACCAAGGGGGGAACACCTATTTCTTCAACGGCAAGCCCGGCGAGCTTTTGAACAACCAGATGACCAGCATGTTCGGATGGAGTTCAGTCGGCGAGTCGAACTACAACGGACTGCAGATCAATTTAACGAAGGGGAGCAGCCACGGCGTCCAGTTCGACCTGAACTATACGTATTCGAAATCCATTGACATCACTTCGGGAGCGGCGCGGCTTGGCTTCAGCCCAAGCGACAATATTGGTGCGCCCGGAAGCCGTCTGGTGAATGCGTTCGATCCCCGCGGCAATCGTGGAGTGTCGGATTTTGATACGACCCATCAGATCAATGCAAACTGGATTGCTGAACTGCCCTTCGGCAGAGGCAAACGTTTCGCGGCGAACGCGGGGCGTGTGGCCGACGCGCTCATTGGAGGCTGGCAACTTTCAGGTCTAGCGCGTTGGACCACGGGATTCCCATTTACGGTGGATAACGGCCAGTTCTGGCCTACGAACTGGGACGAACAAGGCAGCGCAACGATGATCGCAAAAGCGAAGACCGGCGCATTCAGACAGCCGGACGGCAACGTCAGCATTTTTGCTAACCCTACCGCCGCGCTGAACAATGATTTTATTCACACGTTTCCCGGTGGCAGCGGGTCACGAAATGTTCTTCGCGGACAAGGCTATGCCGGTTGGGATATGGGCTTGAGCAAGCGCTGGAACATGCCAATCGAGGGGCACAGCCTGCAGTTCCGGTGGGAGGTCTTCAACGTGCCCAACCTCCATCGCTTTAATGTTGCGGCGGGGCTCGGGGACAATGCACCCAACCTCCAACAACTGCCCCAACAGTTCGGCGACTACATTGGGTTGCTCACGCAACCTCGCGTTATGCAGTTCGCACTGAGGTACGAATTCTGAAAAAACAGGCGCTAGGCTTTAGGAACACGCCAGCATCATAACGGCTTCAGGTGGAAACCTAGAGCCTCATTTCCTATGACAACTCTCGCACACAGGCTGCGTCTGGTGGACTACTTCGCGCTCGCGTTTGGCGTGATGGTCGGTACCGCCTGGCTTGTGGTGATGGACGATATCCTGCAGCGCGGCGGACCGCTGGGCGCAATCCTCGGATTCACAGCCGGCGCGCTGATGCTGTTGCCGATCGGGTATGTTTACGGTCATTTAGTGCGGGCCGTCCCCGATGCCGCCGCAGAAGCTGCCTACGTTGCGCTCTTCTTTCCGCCGGGCATCAGCTTCGCCACTGGATGGATGGTATTTCTCAGCTACTTTCTCACGTGTCCATTCGAGGGACTGGCTGCCGGAAGAATCGCCGGATATTTATTTCCCGCGTTGAACAAGTTTGAGTTATACCGGCTCGGAGGATATCCAGTTTATTTGCCACACCTCCTGCTCGGGCTCGCCATCACCGTCGTGCTGACCTGGGTCAATTACCGTGGGATAAAGGCAGGCGCGCGTTTGGCGAAGACGACGACGTTTACTTTTCTTGCGTTGGTCATCCTGTTCGCGTTGGCGGGAGCACGGCACGGAAACTCGGGAAATCTTCATCCACTTTTTAGCCATGCCCCGCTCATTTCCGTTCTCTTGGTCTGGCAAATTGTGCCCTGGCTGTTGTCGGGCTTTGAATCGGTGGGTAAATACGTAGAAGAAGCGAGCTCAGACTTTGATGGAAGAGGCTTTTTTATCGCCATTGCGCTCACCATCTGTACCGGACTTGCGTTCTTTTGGGTGGTGATTTCCGCCGTCGCGTACGTTGCTCCCTGGCAAAGTCTGCAGAGCAATCAGCAATTTCCCACAGCCGGTGCGTTCGAACGGGCTTTGCATGCGCATTGGATCGTCTTGGTGATCATGGCGTCAGCGCTGGTGGGCGTGGTGCAGGCGTTCAACGCCAACATGATCGCGTCTTCGCGCCTGCTATTTGCCATGGGCAGACGCAATCTGCTGGCGTCCAAGATGGCTTACGTTCATCCCGTGAATCAGACTCCATCCTCCGCAGTGATTGCAGTAGGCGCGGCTACCGCAGTTGCTATGCTGCTCGGCGAGGCCGGACTGGTTCCCATTCTCGAAGTCGGCGCAGTCGCGTCTGCCATCGGTTGGATGTCAGGTTGCGTTTCTTACTACTTCATGAAGCCTGGATCGTTAGGGCGCGCCGCTGCCATCTTCGGAATACTGGTTACTTCGTTGATGGTTTTTGTGAAAATTGTGCAGGTTGTCCCCGGCCACTTCACACGTTACGAATGGATGGCGCTGGCGATTTGGGCCATCATCGGTGTTATGATCCGAATCCCAGTGCACCAGCATGGTCAAGCGATTGAAGGCAAAGCGGAGGTTTCGCGGCCGTAGCTTGGTCAGTTCGTCAGCGACGGTTTTCGCGGAGCGACCATTCTCCCGGGCACGACTGGTGATGTCTGTTCCGAGTGGTTCCACGCATTCGTCCTGAATTCTCGTGGAGAAACGCCGAACGCGTGCTTGAAACAATGGCTGAAATGTGCTGAGTCGCTGAATCCCCAGGAGAACGCAATATCGGTGATGTTCCGTTCGCGCGAATGAGCGTTGGACAGATCAGTGCGGCAACGTTCCAGCCGCCGTTCGCGAATCCATTCTGTAACCGTACAGCCTTTTGCCGCGAAAATTCGATGCAGGTGGCGTACCGAAATGCCTGCTGCTCCGGCGATGAGTGTGGGGCTGAGCGACGGCTCCGGCAAATGCGATTCAATGAAGTGTTCTACTCGTGGCCGCAGTTGCGTGCAGTGGCCCAGCCTAGTATGGGCAGCTTCCGGTCGAGTGATGCAACCGGCCAAAATGTCCAGATACGCCTCAAGGGCGACGATCCCTTCCTGGACACTCATCCCTTTCGCTTCCTCATATAAGGAGGTTGCTAGTCGAAACAGTGTTGCTCCGAGTCCAGATTTTCCTCGAATGCGGGGCAGCACCGGCAGAGAGCCAACTCGGAGATGATCTTGAGCAAACCAGCCGGGGACACGCAAGTACAGCCTCGCACAAGTGCCGGCACAGTCTGACGTCCAGGGGCGGCCGGCATCGACCAATGTGGTATCGCCTGGCGAAAGCAGCGCAATAGCGCCGCTCTGACAATACTGGCGCATGCCCTCAAGCTGCGTAATGATGATGCAGCCCGGATCCTCAGATTTCCCGCACACTACGGGAAACTTGGCAAACGAAACGGGAGTCGAAGCGAAACGCGTAAATGGCGACCCGCCGAGCACCCGGCGCTCGATCGAGCCCTGGAACGGAACCCGCTTCGGAAAATGAAACCGGCAGTCGCCGCAAACCTGTCTGGCGTAGCACAACCAGGCGTCGAGCCGGACGGAGGCTGGCACCAAATCCGTCGAAAAACACTGTGACATGGGCAGGGCAACGCTAGCACAGTTGTGAAAAATGATTCAAGAACAAAACGTGCACCGAAAGTCGCTTGGGTGAGAGGTGCTCACTAATCGGGCATTCGGTATGTCGCAGACGCGGATCCAAACTGCTCGCGATTGCTCCCGAGTCACGTTAGTGCTTTATCGGAGGCGCGCCGCTGACAAGAAGCGTGGGGAGAGAGGCGGAGCAATTGGGGCGCACGTTCGATAAAGCCGTCAGAAGGAAGCCGCTCGCGGGTGCGGCGGACGCGGGTTGCTATGGGAATTCAATCGATTTTTGCCTTAAAAGCCTTGCCAGACGGGGATTTTAGCCAAAAGGTTGTTATTGATGCTCATCGATGTGGGTCGTCTGGCAACAATGCGTCATCCTACCGCCGGCGCCATCCGTTGTTCAAGGGGGGCAGTTCGGAAGCTGGTGTCTATACACGCGCCAGCGTCCGCCGCGCGAGCGGCTTCGTTCTGACGGGCAAACAGGAAGTAGTCAAATTATTTTTGGAGCAGGCCCGATAAAGGCCGTTATGGGAGGTGCGAACAATTATCGGCAACCCAAAAATACGGGTCGGCCGACACAATTAACCCGAACTCGCTTTACCTTTCCGTGAGGCTGACCTTGAAATCCAGCCAATAATTCGGTAGTTGCGCTGCAACAGAAGCTGATGCGGCACTGGGGACATCTGCACCACCATGAACACTCATGACGATGTGGTGACT